>Ga0180223_1000652_pt1 | contig 38786 bp, 33 predicted proteins | sample eDN5th30CKraftOP_FD_151337 | JGI IMG/M metagenome (GOLD analysis project Ga0180223, IMG submission 151337) | Enriched Organic Plus compost microbial communities from Emeryville, California, USA - eDNA 5th pass 30_C Kraft OP (version 2) (version 2) ... | reverse complement strand
CTTGCTACCCGCTGCCTTATGCAGAACCTGTTTTCTTTCAAAATAAACAAGATGAAAAAACAATTCCTGGCGATAGCCTTTGGTTTATTCCTGTTTTCCTGCACTGCCAAACAGAAAGCCGATCTACTTGTTTTCAATGCCACCATTTACACCGTGGACTCCTCTTTTTCCATTGCTGAAGCAATGGTGATAAAAGACGGGATCGTGCTGGCAACAGGCAGCAAAGATGAACTGGAGAAGAAATACAATGCCAGTGAAACAACCGATGCCCAGGGTAAATTCATCTATCCCGGCTTCATTGATGCACATGCCCATTTCACGGGTTATGGAACAGGTTTGCTGACCGTTGACCTGACCGGTACTGAAAGCTGGGAAGATATACTCCATCGCGTAAGCGATTTTGCCAAAGGCCTGCCCAAAGACCAATGGATCATCGGGCGCGGATGGGACCAGAATGATTGGGATGTAAAAGAATTTCCCAGCAATGAAAAACTGAATGCGCTTTTTCCTGATCAGCCGGTATTGCTGACAAGGATTGACGGCCATGCTGCGATCGCCAATCAGAAAGCACTCGATGCGGCGGGCATCAAAGCCGGTGATAAACTGACAGGGGGAGAAATAGAGACCAGCAAAGGCAAACTGACAGGCATACTGGTTGATAATGCCGTGGATATTGTATCGGCCAAAGTTCCATCCCTCAGCAGTGAGCAATTCAAATCCGCTTTGCAGCAGGCAGAGCACAATTGTTTTGCGGTCGGCCTCACTACTATTGATGATTGCGGTCTGAATTATACTACTGTTGAACAGATCAAAGCGCTGCAAGACAAAGGCGATCTCAAAATGCGTCTCTATGTAATGCTAAGTGATGAAAAGAACAACTACGATTATCTCGAAAAGAAAGGGATCATCCGCACAGGCCGCCTGCATGTAAGAGGCTTCAAAGTGTATGGTGATGGCGCATTGGGATCAAGAGGGGCCTGCCTGCTGCAGCCTTATAGCGATAAACCCGGACATTATGGTTTTCTGTTAAGCGATCCTGCACATTTTGATTCAGTGGCCAACTGGATCGCTCAGCGCGATTTCCAGATGTGCACACACGCGATCGGCGATAGCGGCAACCGTACCATCCTGAACATCTACAACAAATACCTGCATGGTAAAAATGACCGGCGCTGGCGTATTGAACATGCGCAGGTAGTGAACCCGGCCGACTTCGATCTCTTTGGCGCTTCCTCCATCATTCCTTCTGTGCAACCCACTCATGCTACTTCAGATATGTACTGGGCTGAAAAAAGATTGGGACCGGAAAGAGTGAAAGGCGCTTACGCATATAAACAATTACTACAGCAAAACGGATGGCTTCCACTGGGCACGGATTTTCCCGTGGAAGATATTTCTCCTTTCAAAACATTTTATGCTGCCGTAGTGCGCAAAGATGCCAAAGGCTGGCCGGAGAAAGGGTTCCAGACAGAGAATGCGCTCAACCGTCAGGAAGCGCTGCGCGGCATGACCATCTGGGCTGCACGGTCCAACTTTGAAGAAAATGAAAAAGGCAGCCTGGAAGCAGGCAAACTGGCCGATTTTATTATCCTCGACAGGGATATTATGAAAGCAGGTGAACAGGAACTGCTTCAGGCGCAGGTGCTCAAAACTTATCTGGGTGGGGAAAAGGTGTACGAAAAGAGATGACCGCCATCCTCTACCCTCTCTCAGCTAATTTTTGTATGTTTGCCGGATGATTTGGAATGAAAACAGATCAGTCCGTATAGCCATTCTCGACCTGTATGAAGGACAAGCCAACCAGGGGATGCGTTGTATCCGCCAGATCATTAAAGACTGGGCGGAGCAAAACGATCTCGATGTCCAATCCACCGAGTTTGATGTGCGCCTGAAAAACGAAGTTCCCGACACTTCTTACGATATCTATATTTCAAGTGGTGGCCCCGGCGATCCACTCTCCAGCCGGTTTGATGACTGGGATATTTCCTGGTGCAAATGGGTAAAAGAGATCATGCGCTGGAACAGCAATCCTGACAACACACAAAAAAAGCATATTTTCTTTATTTGCCATTCTTTTCAATTGGCCTGCCGTTATTTTAACGCAGGACTGGTTTGCAAAAGAAGGTCTACTGCTTTTGGTGTTTTTCCTGTGCACATGCTGCCTGCAGGGCATGAAGAGCCTGTGTTTGACGGCCTCCGTGATCCTTTTTATGCGGTAGACAGCAGGGACTACCAGGTGATACAACCCAACCATGGCCTTTTGGAAGACATGGGGGGTGAAATATTGTGTATTGAAAAAAGCAGGCCGCATGTTCCTTATGAGAGGGCTGTGATGGGCATCCGCTTTAATGAATATATGATCGGTACCCAGTTCCATCCTGAAGCTGATGCACAGGGCATGAGCCTGCACCTGCAAACAGAAGAACGGAAGAGAACAGTGATCGAAAATTATGGGGAAGAAAAACTGGCCAGCATGCTGGAGCAGTTGAACGATCCCGACAAGATCAGGTGGACCTATGCCCATGTATTACCGAATTTCCTGAACAATGCCATCGGTCAACTGGCAGGAATAAGATCAGGAATACCTGAAATGGCATAAGCTATTGCGTTTTCTTTCAAACGGATTAAGTATCTTCCTCAAACAAAAGCAGGTGATACATGATACCAGGCATCCGTAAGCAATTCAATGAGAATTTCACAACCGCTATATACGAAGCGTTCCTGAAAGAGTTACATAATGCTTATCCCGGCGCTATCGAATTCCGGGTGGCAGAAACTCCTGTTTTTATACCCAATAGCTTCAAAGAAAAAATGCTGGACGCTTGTGAAAGCATTGTAGACATTATTACAGATCCCAAGTTTAAAAAATTAACCGATAAAGCCATCCCTCCCTCCCTGCATGTGCCTGGAGAAACAGGTCATTCCCAGTTCATCGCATTCGATTTTGGGATATGTATCAATAATGAGGGCGAGTACGAGCCACAACTGATAGAAATGCAGGGCTTCCCTACCCTGTTTGCTTATGAAGTGTTGCTGGATGATGTGTGCAGGAATCATTTTCCTGTTCCGGAAGGTTTCTCCGCTTATCTTGGTGGCCATACAAAGGAGACCTATCTGCAATTGCTGAAAGAAATTATTGTAGGCGATCATTCTCCCGAGAATGTTATCCTGCTGGAGATATTCCCGCATCAGCAGAAAACCCGTGTTGATTTTTACTGCACAGAAAAATACTTAGGTATCCAACCTGTTTGCATTACTGAACTGATCAAGGAAGGAAAAAAATTGTTTTACCTGAAGGATGGTAAAAAAACAGCTATCAAAAGGATATACAATAGAGTGATTTTTGATGACCTGCAACAACAATCACCAGAAGTGCAGGAAAAAGGGAAAATATTGTTTGAAGAACTGGATGTGGAATGGATACCGCATCCTTCCTGGTTTTACCGGATCAGCAAGTTTACGCTTCCCTTTATCCGCCATCCTTATGTGCCGGCCACTTTTTTCCTGAATGAAATAAAACAATTACCGGCCGATCTGGAGAATTATGTATTGAAACCCTTGTTCTCTTTTGCCGGTCAGGGAGTGGTAATAGATGTGACTGCCAAAGATATTGAAGGCATCAGGGACCCGGAAAACTGGATATTGCAACGGAAAGTGAAATATGCTGATGTGATCCAGACACCCGATGTGCCTGCCAAAGCAGAAATCCGTATTTTCTATTTCTGGAAAGATGGAGTTGCAAGGCCTGTGCCTGCCAACAATCTCGCCCGCTTAAGTAAAGGCAAAATGATCGGCGTGCGTTATAACAAAGACAAGGAATGGGTGGGAGGAAGCTATTGCCTTTTTGAATCAAATAAATAAAACAGGATTATGTCCCTGATCAAAGATATTAAACCGAAGCCACTGGCGCCTGGCCTCACAGGCTATTATGCGCATGGTGAAAGAATGACGCTTGGACTGGTGGAAATTGAAGCTGGCAGTCAATTGGCTGAGCATAAGCATCCGCATGAGCAGATCACTTATATTATAGAAGGGCAATTGGATATGATGATCGGTGGAGAACCTTATTCGTTGACGGCAGGAATGGTCCACGTTATTCCATCCAATACACTTCATTCTGCCATGGCAAAAACGGATTGTAAACTGATTGATGTGTTTAATCCGGTAAGAGAGGATTACCGGTAGAAATATAAGTATCGCCAGGGTCGCAAAGGATACGCAAAGAACGCAACGTTAGTCTTTAATATCCTTTGCGCTCTTTGCGTATCCTTTGCGACCCTGGCGATACACTTAATCTGCAAACTTCTTTTTCAATTCCGCCAGTTTCGCCTGAAATGGATTCGCAGGCGCTGCCGGTTTATTCCCGGGCTTAGACGGCCTGTTCTCCTGGCGCGCTCTTGAGGAAGACTGCTCTACCCCATCTTTCATTGATAAAGAAATCCTTTTACGCGCAGGATCAACTTCCAGCACTGTCACCATCACTTTCTGCGTCAGCTTCACTGCTTCATTCGGATCGCTGATATAGCGGTTGCTGAGATGAGAGATATGCACCAGTCCATCCTGCTTTACACCTACATCCACAAAAGCACCGAAATTGGTAATATTCGTTACAATACCAGGAATTCTCATCCCCGGTTTCAGATCTTCCATGGTGCTCACACCTTCTGCAAAACGGAACTCTTCAATAGCTGCGCGCGGGTCACGGCCCGGCTTTTCCAACTCTTTCAAGATATCTTCAATAGTAAACTGGCCGATAGTTTCCGTTACAAACTCTGATGCTTTCAATCCTTTGCGGAGGTTGGCATTGCTGATCAGTTCAGGTACAGTGCTGTCTGCCTTCTTCGCCATAGCTTCCACCACATGATAGCTTTCCGGGTGAACGGCTGAATTGTCCAATGGATTGGCAGCTCCCGGCACACGAAGAAAGCCTGCACACTGCTCAAACGCTTTCGGCCCAAGCATCGTCACTTTCTTCAGTTCCTCGCGGTTTTTGAATCCGCCATTCTTTGTTCTGTATTCCACAATATTTTTTGCGACGGTTGCGCTCAGGCCAGACACGTACATCAGCAGGTGCTTGCTCGCCGTGTTCAGGTCCACTCCCACAAAGTTCACACAGCTTTCCACTACCTGGTCCAGCGCTTCTTTCAAACGGTTCTGGTTCACATCATGCTGATACTGGCCAACACCAATGCTCTTTGCATCGATCTTCACCAGCTCGCTCAATGGGTCCAGCAAACGGCGTCCGATGCTGATCGCTCCTCTTACGGTTACATCATGATCAGGAAATTCTTCCCTTGCCACTTCACTAGCAGAATAAATTGATGCGCCGCTTTCATTGACCATGAATACAGAAACCTGTTTTCCAAAATCAATTCCCCGTGCCAGTTGTTCTGTTTCTTTGCTCGCCGTACCGTTACCATAACCGATGGCCTGTATATCATATTTCGCCACCAGTTCTTTTATGGTCAGCACTGCACCCTGCCAGTCATTCTGCGGTGCATGCGGATAGATGGTCGTATTGTACAGGAGATTGCCGTGCTCATCCAGGCAAACCAGCTTGCAACCGGTGCGGAAACCAGGGTCAAGCGCCAGCACTCTTTTATGCCCCAGCGGAGATGCCAGTAAAAGTTGGCGAAGGTTTTCTGCAAATACACGTATCGCTTCTTCATCCGCCCTGGTCTTGCTGCTCATGCGAAACTCCGTCTCGATAGAAGGTTTCAGCAAACGGCTGAAAGAATCTTCGATAGCCAGGCTCACCTGTTGTGCCACCGGCCCGGATGTTTTCAGGAAAGTTCTTTTCAACGCTTCATTCGCTGTTTCCTTGTCCACATCAATGTTCATGATCAGGAAGCCTTCTTTTTCTCCCCGGCGTATCGCCATGATGCGATGGGAAGGACTGTCGGCCAGTGGCTCTTTGAAATCAAAATAGTCCCGGTATTTCTGCGCTTCGGTCTCTTCTTTTTTGGAAGTAAGCACACGGGAAGAGAATACCGCTTCTTCTGTAAACAATTTGCGAACAATATTACGTGCCTGTTCATTTTCAGAAACCCACTCTGCCATGATATCCCTGGCGCCCTGCAAAGCTTCTTCCTTATCTTTTACCTGCTCATTGATGTATTTGGCAGCTTCCTCTTCCACATTAATATTTTCCTGGTCAAACAATAATTTGGCCAGCGGCTCCAGCCCTTTTTCAATCGCCACTGAAGCTTTTGTTTTACGCTTGGGCTTATAGGGAAGATAAATATCTTCCAGTTCTGTAGCGTTAACAGTGTCTTCAATACGCTTCTTCAATTCCGGTGTCATCTTTCCGGCATCTTCAATGGTTTTGATGACGGTTTCCTTTCTTTTCTCCAGTTCATTAAAATACCTGATCTGCTCAATCACACTGGCGATCGCCACTTCGTCGAGGTTGCCGGTCGCTTCTTTACGGTAACGGGCAATAAAAGGAATGGTGGAACCGCCATCATGCAGCTCCAGGATGTTCATCACGGGCTTAATGCCCAGGTTAAGGGTAGCAGATATATGCTGCAGGTATTTGATCTCCATATTGCAAAATTAGGGCAGCAAATGTAGGAGTGGTTTTTGGGAAAAAAAATTTGTTTGTTATATACGGCAGTTTGGAGTTGATAGTTAATCTTCCATTATCACCCCGGACCTGGTATGATACACTTACAAGTTTAAAGAATATAAGATCCGGGGTCTCCCCTAATGTTGAGGAGACCCCGGATCTTGGCGAACTATAGTAGCAAATGAGCTAAACCAGGTCCGGGGTGACAGCGGGAAGCTCCTTTGCTTATTGATCTATTCTTCTGATGTGTTTTTCAATTTCGCCATCACGGGGTACGGATTTTTCACAATGATCTTTTTCCCTGCCAGTTCGTTTTTTCCGGTGATCTCTACCCAGCCATGGTCCTTGATGCCTGTTTCCACTGCCTGCAATTGAAACATCCCCTTTCCTGTTTCTTCCAGCACAAATTGCCCGTCGCCATAGCGCACTATTGCTTCTTCGGGAACAGCAGTCACTTCTGCTTCATTTATCCGGATACTGGCATTCAGGAACATTCCCGGTAAAAGTTGTTTGGGTTGCTTTTCAAAGTGACAATGTACCAGCGCGCTCCGGTTATCGTCCACATTCTTTGTAACCAACAGCACTTCGCACTCATATTCCGTTGCCGGATCATCCACAAAAGTGACCATTACTTTTTGTTTGGGTTTGATCTTGCCCAGGTCTTTTTCAAATACAGTAAGTGCTGCATGTATATCATCGGGATTGATAAGCTCAAATAAAACATCTGAAGGGTTCACATATTTCCCGATATTGACATTCACTTTTGAAACAAAGCCATTGATGGGAGAATATACCGGAACGCTACGGGAAATAGCCTGTTCGTTCAGATTGGCCGGATTGATACCGATCAGTCTCAGTTTTTCATCATATCCTTTCACCAGCACTTTCTGCGCTGTAAAATCCGCTTGCGCCTGTTGATATATTTTATCGGCATTCACTTTATTTTCATTCAGCATTTTCTGCCTTTCAAATTCTTTCTCGCTGTATTGAAGCTTTGCCCTCGCTACCAGGTAATCCTGCTGCAATTGGATCAATGCAGGATCTTCCATAATGGCTATCACTTCGCCCTTGCTCACATGCACTCCCGGCAAAAGCTTTGTGTTCTTTAAATAACCGCCAAGAGGAAAACTGACAGATACGATATTTTGCGGTGGCACATCCACCAGTCCGTTCACTTTTAATTCACTGTTGAGCGGCCGTTTTTGTACCAGGCCCGTTTCAATGCCGGCATTGGCGATCTGCTCAGGTGTAAGCGTCACTGTGTTTTCAGGCAATGCGGCCGCCTTCTCTTCTGTTTTATTTTCAGCATTGCAGGCGCTTATCAGACCCAGCATGACCAAGATGATTATATAACGCATAAATTTTATTTTCCGGTTAAGTATTCCAGTTCAATAATTGTTTGATTGTATTGCCTGATGGCGTCGAGATAGTTTAATTGAATAGATACCGCATTATTCATAAGCACGGTCCATTCCAGGTAGCTTATCTCACCATTCTGAAAACTCAGCCTCGAACTGCTGATGATCAGCTCTGCCTGTTGCAATCCTGTTTGTTCATAATATTCTAAAGCCAGTTCCTGCTTCTTGTATTCCTGCTGCAATTGCAGCAGGTTGTTTCGGATCGACTGCTCCACCGAAGCCGTATTGATCCTGGCAATATCCTCTTTTACTCTGCTGGCACGTATTCTCGCTTTAGCAGCAGAATTAAAAAGAGGAATGCCAAGAGACAGGTTCACGATATGAAATCTTTTACCGGCGCCATAATATTGCTGGTTCACTCCATCAGTGCTTTGATACCCGATGATGGATTGATTGGCATAGCCAAGGGTGATATCAGGTGAAAGCTTTGCTTTTTCAGCAGCAGTTTGTGCCGCTGCTGTATTTATCTCGGAACGGGCATACTTCACTTGCGGATGTGTTGCAACAGTAGCAGAATCAAATAACACTACGGGTGTCATTTTCAAAGATGAATAGGCAGGCAATAACAAACTGTCTGTATTCATCAGCCATTGCAAACGTTGTTGCAGGATCAGTATATCCGCTTCCAGTTGCTGGCGTTGCAGGCTTAATTGTTGCAGTTGCGCATCAGCCGTTGTTTTTTCCAGGATATTGGACTCACCGGATCTCAAACGCAGTGCTGCTGATTGCTGGAAACGGCTGTAAACAGAATCCAGTCTTTGCAGCAGCTTCTTTCTCTCCTGCCAGTCGGCCAGTTGATAAAACACTTTTTTGATCTCACGGTCCAACTCTGCCTGCTTCCAGTCAGCGAGTTGCTGTTGTGCAAGCTCCTGCATATTATATAATGCCTGTTGCCTTTGATAAACGACCGGCAGGCTGAACGACTGATTGATAAAAAAACGGGTATCGCTCTTTATACTGTTAAGTCCGCCGTATTCACCACCAACCTGTGTTTTGGAAGGATCAAATTTTCCTGTTTGCAATTGCTGCCAGTAAACAGACTCTTTTCTTGCAGCTTGTATACCCAGATTGTTCGCATGAGCCTGTTCAAGCATTTGCTGCAGCGGCATGCGTTCCTGGGCATTGACATATTGGGAACAAACCAGGAACAAGATCAATGCAGCCGGTGCGGACGGTGATCTTCTTTTCCGTTTACGTTCCAGCCATTGATATAAAACCGGCAGTACTACCAGTGTCAAAAATGTTGCAGTGATCAAACCGCCGATCACTACAGTGGCCAGTGGCCGCTGCACTTCGGCGCCTGCGCTTTTGCTGAGCGCCATTGGCAGAAAACCGAGCGAGGCCACAGCAGCCGTCATCAACACGGGCCGCAGGCGTATCTGTGTTCCTTCCATAATAATATATTTAACATCCTTCAAACCCTGTTTCTTTAAACGGTTGAACTCTGCGATCAGCACAATGCCATTCAGTACTGCCACGCCAAACAAAGCGATAAAACCTATCCCTGCGGATATGCTGAAAGGCATTCCTCTCATCCATAATGCCAGCACCCCTCCTATTGCGGATAATGGAATGGCAGAAAATATAAGCATACCATATTTCAATGAACCAAAAGCGAAGTAGAGCATTAAAAGGATCAGCAGCAGCGCAGCAGGCACAGCAATGGACAAACGCTGTTTTGCTTCCACGAGGTTTTCAAACTGCCCGCCATATTTCACATAATAACCGGAAGAGAATTTTAATTGCTGGTTCACTTTCGTACTCAATTCCTCCACCACCGATTCCACATCACGGCCTCTTACATTGAAACCAACAATGATGCGGCGCTGTGCATTTTCCCTTTGCACCTGGTTAGGGCCCTGTTTTATTTCAACGGCAGCAACCTGGTAAAGCGGCACCTGCAATCCTGTTGGCGTGGGTATCAACAATTGCTTCACGTCGCTGATATCTTTTCTTGATTCATCCTGCAGGCGCACTACCAGATCGTAGCGGCGTTCATTTTCATAAATGAGCCCTGCAGATTCTCCGGCAAAAGCTGTGCGTATTACCTGGTTCACATCCGCTATATCCAGTTGATAATGTGCCATGGCATCACGATTGTAATTGATAACGATCTGCGGCAGGCCTGTTACCGTTTCAATATAAATATCCGTAGCGCCTTTTACAGTGCTCACCAGCCTGCCTATCCGGTCTGCATACGCAGAGAGACTGTCCAGGTTTTCACCAAAGACCTTGCAAACGATATCCTGGCGTGCGCCGGAGATCAACTCATTGAAACGCATTTGCACGGGAAACTGGAAACCTGCCGTGAGCCCCGGCACTTCTTCCAGCGCTTTACTCATCTTATTTGCCAGTTCATCAAAGGAAGAAGCAGAAACCCAATCAGCACGCGGCTTAAGCGTGATCATGATATCCGTCATTTCCAGCGGCATCGGGTCAGTAGGTATTTCACTTGCACCAATACGCGTGACGATCTTTTCCACTTCAGGGAAACGGTTTTGTAAAATAGATACGGCTTTCTGTGTGGTATGAATGGTTTCCGTTAATGAACTTCCCGTAAGCAGCCGTGCATCCACTGCAAAATCACCTTCTTCCAGTTCGGGGATGAATTCACCACCCAGCCGGCTCATCAGCCAGAAAGCAATGGCAAACAACACTACTGATATGCTTATAACGGTTTTGGGGAAAGCCAGTGCTTTTTGCAGCAGGCGCCTGTACCATCGCTGCAATACATTCATCATTTTATCAGCCCAGGTCTCTTTATGGCTGATCTTTTTACTCAGCACCAGTGAAGACATCATCGGAACATAAGTAAGAGACAGCAGGAAAGCCCCGATCAATGCAAAGGAAACCGTTTGTGCCATGGGGCCAAACATTTTACCTTCAATACCCGTTAGTGTGAGGATAGGTAAATAAACGATCAGGATAATGATCTGGCCAAATACTGCTGAGTTCATCATTTTACCGGCAGCGCTTTCCACTTCATCATTCAATTGGGCCGGCGTGATACGTGCCAATGCTGAAAAACGTTTATCATGCACCATACGATGCAATACCGCTTCCACGATAATAACAGCGCCATCAACGATCAATCCAAAATCAAGGGCACCCAGGCTCATTAGGTTGCCTGAAACACCAAACATGTTCATCATGCTGATGGCAAACAGCATGGCGAGAGGAATAACTGAAGCCACGATCAGTCCTGCCCTGAAATTGCCCAGGAACAATACCAGCACAAAAACAACGATCAGCGCTCCTTCCAGCAGGTTTTTCTTCACCGTACCAATCGCATTGTCCACCATTTTGGTACGGTCGTAAAATGTTTCCAGCACCACGCCTTCCGGCAGCGTTTTCTTTATCTCATTTATCCGTGCTTTCACATTTTCAATAACGGCAGAAGCATTGGCCCCTTTCAGCATCAGCACTACAGCGCCGGCCACTTCTCCCTGATCTTTATAGGTCATGGCGCCATAGCGGATGGCATGACCTATTCTTACCTCCGCCACATCTTTCAGGTAAACAGGAATGCCGGTATCTGTATGCCGGATAAATATTTTTTCAAGATCACTTGTGGTAGCAGCCAACCCTTCCGTACGGATAAATAAAGCAGTCGGGCCTTTTTCGATATAAGCGCCACCGGAATTCTGGTTATTTTTTTCCAGTGCGTTGAACACATCCGCAATGGTCACTTTCATGCTCTTCAAGCGGTCTGGTTGTACGGCTATTTCATATTGCTTCAGATAGCCACCAAAACTGCTGACGTCTGCCACACCAGGTGTGCCCAGCAGTTGACGCCTTACGATCCAGTCCTGCATGGAACGCAATTCAGTCAGATCATATTTACTTTCATATCCTTTTGCAGGCCTTAACACATACTGGTATATTTCACCAAGCCCCGTGGTAGCCGGTGCCAGTTCGGGATTACCAGCACTGGCAGGTATCTCTGTTCTCACCTGGCCAAGCCGCTCGCTGACCTGCTGGCGGGCCCAGTAAATATCCGTTTCATCAGAAAATACAACTGTTACTACAGAAAGGCCGAAGCGGGAAATGGAACGCATTTCCTTTATGCCGGGTATATTGGCATTGGCCTGCTCCAATGGAAAAGTGATCAGCCGTTCCACTTCCGGTGCGGCGAGTGAAGGTGATACAGTGATGATCTGTACCTGGTTGCTCGTGATATCAGGCAATGCATCAATCGGAAGCTGCCTGAGGTTTATTGCTCCCCACACCACCAGGGCAAGGGTGAATAAACCTATGATAAGCTTGTTCCTTACGGAAAAGCGAATAATAGAATTTAACATGCAAAAAAATTGTGCCTGTGAAAAATAGATGTCTATATGTTATCAGGCACAGCGGGGAGGCTGGAAAATATCGAAGGAAGCGAATCGGGGTTTATTGATCTCATTATAGCAATAAAATTCCGCTGATGGCATGGCCGGCGGATCGATCACAAAAGAAGGAGGCTCAGATGAGCAAACTGTAGAACCAAGCATGGTGTGGCAATCCACATCACGGAATGGGAGCTGCTGATCTTCCCTGAAATCATCGTCCACAATAACAGGGCCCATGTAGTGCATGTTTAAAAACTGCGTAAAGCTCAGTTTGGGGTCAGCCTGGCGATGAAAATTGAAATGCTCTATCAGGAAAGGTACGCGCATTAACTGGTGAAGCTCTGCAAAAGCGAGCATGTAAACAGAAATGAAGAGTATACCAGCAAGGCGTTTCACCTGGCGAATATAGGAAAAAGAGTGAAAGTGGCGGTTTATTATTCGATGTCCACCGGATCAGGCAGTACTACCTTACCGTATATCGTATTCCTCCAAACACTCTCATTCCCTGATTGGGTGCATACACATAGGAAGGATCAAAACTCAATGCATAAGGATTTTCTGCTGTAGGGAGGATATTGCCGCCTGCATCGTATACCAGTTGCTTATCAAAAGGATCATGAGACCGGGCAATGATAAAAGGTGTGCTTTTGGCAGGCGTCCAGTTGAGCAGGTTCTTGATGCCGGCAAATATTTCCAGCCTGCTATTAACGAGCTTGGTGCATTGAATGTTCTGAATGCTCCATACAGGTGAATTGGCTGGGCGGGGGTCTCTGTCAGACAATAAAGGCAACCGCATAGGGCCGTATATATTGCCGGTATAGTCGAGCGTAATGCCTGCTGCAGGAAAACTGTAACTGATGGACCAGGTGCCGCTCCATTTTTCTGTCAGCACAGGGCGGGTACTGATGGTATGTCCGCCGGCATCTTTTTCTGTTTTGTTTACGTTTTGCACTGTTGCTCCCAGCAGGCTTTTAAACCGGTGGCCTCTGTTCAATTCCAGGTTGAGCGTAAATCCTTTTGATGCAGCATGCCCTTTCAGATTGCGATAGATGATCAGGTTGGGATCAGTATCATAATCGGCAATGATCTGGTTGGTAAAATAAGAATACCAGGCAGAAGCGTCCATATTGAGTGAAAAATTATCCCAGCGGAAATTATGTGTATAGTTCAGGTTTACATTATAGCTTTTTTCCGGCTTTAATGATTCAAGTACCTTAACTGCCCTGGCGCCTGTAAGAGCTGCATGATCTTCCGTAAATAAACTGACTACCCTGAAACCTGTTCCTGCATTCAACCGGAATACCTGCTTATCACTCAATGACCATTTCCATGCAAGCCGTGGCGTGATGATGCCTCCATGTGCAGGATGATGATCATAACGAAGTCCCAGCAGCAAAAGATGATGTGCATTCAGCTTCCATTCATCCTGTATGAACAATCCGGGAATAAGGTATTTCTCCGGTTCATTTTTTCCGCTTAGCGTATCTATTGTTGCAGTGGAGTTATCATCATAATAATTATAACGCAATGCAGCACCGGTAAGCAGGCTGTGTGATGCACCGGCCTTACGGTCCCAGGTAAGCTGACCAAAAGCGATGCGCTGATCACCCATATAGGGAGTAGTGCCGTAATAAGAGTTCTGCCGGTGGCTGGTGGCGGAGAAAGAAAAGAATATTTTTTCCTGCACCGGCAATTGATAATTACCGATCAGTTCCCATCGATTGGTATAAATGCTTTCGCCATAAAGGCTGTCGCCACCCCGGAATGATTTGTTCCAGCGCATATCACCACCCCATCTGTCTTCATAAAAATAGCGTGCTGCCAGTGAGGCAATGCGGTTATGCTTACGGGCAAGACTGAGTTTATTAAAAACGGATATGCGGTGCTGAAGCGTTACATCGGTAAACTGATCGCCGTTCTTATCAACCGGGTGCTGGTAATTATAATAATCAACACCCAGTAGGGATTTGATGTTCCTGCCCAGCTTTAGCGTAGTGCCCATATCAATATTATATTCCTGCCAACTGGTGGCCATCATATTAGCGGTGAACACCGGAGCTTTATCCGGCGATTTGGTAATGATATTGATAAGACCTCCGATCGCTTCTGAACCATACAAACCGGAAGCAGGGCCTTTTACAATTTCAACCCTTTCGATCAGTTGGGTGGGGATACCAAATAATCCATACACAGAAGCAAGACTGCTCACGATAGGCATACCATCAATAGTGACCATGGTGTAAGGCCCTTCCAATCCGTTGATATGAATATCGCCGGTATTGCATACGCTACAGTTAAGCTGTGGCCTTACCCCATTCACATTCTGCAACGATTCAAAAATGCTGGGAGCAGGATTTTTTTTGAAGAACTGCGGCGTATATACTTCCACAGCCACAGGGCTTTCCAGTCTTTTCACCGGCTTCATTGTGCCGGTAACTACAATGGCGTCCAGTTCTCTATGATCAGGAACAAGCAAGACGAGCAAAGATTGTTTTCCATTGATACGCACCAATTGGGTAAGATAACCAGTAGCAGACACCTCTATCGCAAGTCCATGTTGCGGACCGGCCACAAATCTCCCTTCCTTATCTGTAACGATAGCTGATGAATCTTCCAGCCTAACAGTGGCGCCCGCAAGCGGTTCACGGGTTTGAGCATCCAGTACCTGGCCGCTAACAGTATGCTGCGCACGGGAAAGAAAACTCAGTGATAATATTATTAAAAGCAGGGTTATCTGTTTCATGATTACATTTGTCTAAATATATTTTTAGACATGTCTAAAAATATATTTAGACAAATGTAACAAAAAAGTCTGTCAGTTTATTGACAGGCTTAAAAAAATTTTGAAGCGGTTCAGCTATTATTATTGAAGCACGGGCCGCAATTGCAGATATACCTGAAAACCAACCGGTAAATTCCCATACACCGGTTTCAGTCCCGAAGCCGGGAAATTGAGCGTGACCTGTGTTCCTGCGGCAAGGTCTACCACTTTGCTTTTCCAGATACCGCGGTTATAACCGGCAGTGAATACATGCACATTAAAGGTTTGATGGCCTAACTGATCTTCCAGGTCCAGTTCTTCGGTTGATTTCTGCACCCATTCATAACGGCTGTATAAAGCATTCCGTCCAAACCGGTAATTATCTTCCAGCAACAGGGAATGTTCCTTATGCTCTTCACCTTTATCATTAAATCCCCAGATAAGTGCGGCATTCAGGTCTTTTGCTTTACTGATCTTTTTTGCATACAGTACGGAAACTGTAGTGCGGGTAACGTCTACACCAGGCTCCAGCAATTCGGGTTCATTAATGAATCCCTGTGAGAATTGCAGGGCCCAATTAGGAGATGGATTATAGGATACGCGATAACTGTAACTATCAAACCTGGCTTTATCAAATCCATATCTTTCTTCATCCGGTTCGCGCCCTGTAAAGATGGAGCCTTCCAGTTTGAATTGCTTATACCGGAACCCCAATGTTCCTACGCCAAAAGTGATATGGGTAGCATCCTGCCAATGGTGACCAAGCGGCGCATCCGGATTATTCATGGCTGATATGCGGTGCATAAAAGCCGGGGCACTTATGGCAGGTTCGCCGGGATAACCGAAATAGGCAAACACATCTGTATTCTTATTGACCGCATAGCTGTATCCCACACTCAGTTCTGCAAACAGATCATGCGGATGCTGCCGGTTAACCAGCGGGTCTCCCTTATATGTTTCTCCCGACTGGAACAATAAGGGGTAGCCGTTACCACCTTCAGTAAGCCTGTCCAAACTGATCATGGCTTTTGCTGAAAAAAGCCCCTTCTTCCCTACCCTTCTGTTCATCATCACCATAAACCAGTTGGGTGCATCGAATTTATCAGCGCCTATGCTTTTATTAAAAATATCTGTATTGGTGTAACGAAGAAACAGGCTGCCATGAAACATCCACATTGTTTTCTTACCTGTCATATACATATACATCGGCGTTTCATCGGGCAGCCAGGATGTACCCGAACCATTGCGGTTCATAGGCAGGTTAAGGGAATATGCGTGCGACATGGGGTGACCCATTGCATGATCATGTTCCATTGCATGGTCATGCTCCATTTTGCTCTTCCCGGGAACAGTGTCTTTCTTTTCCTGCATATTCTGCATCTTATGATGCTCGTGCTGCGCTGAGGACCGTGCAGCAAATGCACCCATCAATAACAGCAATAAAAAAAGCTTTCTCATTGATACATTTTTTCTTACGAATAATGATGCAACAAATTTCCTGCCCTTATAAAAGCGACCTGTTATATAATTGGAAGAAAGATTTATAAAAAAACGGTACCGGCTAAAGATTGCTGACCTTATCAAGAGGAGGTCTGTAATGCTCCTTAAACTGGCTCGGCGTAAAACCTGTCATTTTTTTGAACTGGGCCGATAAATGGGCCACACTGCTGTAACCAAGTTTGAAAGCTATTTCGCTGACAGTGTACTCATCATGCGCCAGCCATTCCTTTACTTTTTCGATCTTTTGAAGAATAAAGAATTGCTCTATCGTTGTGTTCTCTATGGAAGAAAAAAGCTGGCTCAGATAATGATAATCCTTCAGCAGGGCTGAAGAAAGATAAGCCGACAGGTTATCTTTCATTTCATCCAGTTCACCCGACTGCACCAATTGGATGATCTTTTGCCTGATCTGCTCCACCAGTTTTACTTTCTGGTTGTCCATCCATTCAAAACCTTCCGCCTGCAAGGCTTCCTTCAAATGTTGTACCTGCTGAGTGGTAAGATCATTGACCGTAATGACCACACCCAACTGAATATCTTTGACAGGAATGCAAGCCTGGTGAAAGATCTGCTTCACCGATCTTACACAACGGTCACACACCATATTCCGGATATGCACTTCCATATTATTTCTTCTTCTTCAAAGCATTTAAAAAAGTCCGTTCCAGGCTGATCAGCCAGCTATCCTTTGTCATCCGCTGCATATCGCTGCCCAACTGGAAACGGTATCCCAGGTTCAATTTTGTATTGCTGTTAAAGATCAGTTGCACGGCTGGTGCAAGGTCGATATAATAGGCTTTTCTGTCGAGCGATTGCTGTGCCAGCAATTCGGTGTACAGGTTAAGATTGGTCTGCCTGTAGTCCGTGTACTGAAAAGGCAGCAATAAATATCCTGCAGACAGTGAATAGTTCATCGCCTGGTATATCCTTGAAGGCGTATAAACTGTTTTATCATTCCGTGAACCATCGAGTGATTGCAGATGACTCACTGTAGCGGAAACTGCCAGTTTATGCCACAATTGTGTGGCAATAATTCCCAATTGTGCACCGCTCTTGTCGCCCTGAAAACTCAGTTCATCAAAATGAAAAGGGCTGCGGCTGTAAGCAGCTTCTCCAAACACGGCCATCCGGAAATGCGAATGCAGATCATCCAGGGAAAGGAACCTGTATTTCGCATACAGGTAAACCGATTCCCAACGGAAATTATTCGTATGCATATCTGCAAAAGTGGCGCCTGCATGCACCATCCAGTTCTTATTAAGCCCAAACATGATCTCGGGTGTATACCGCTGCATGAACCTGTTGGACGGGGCCTGTTTGCCTATATAGTTGGCGCTTAGTTTCGCACTGATGGAGCGGGCTGGCATATTGGAAGCCGGCTCTGTGTATACATATAACTCCTGGGCACCTGCAACAAAAGAATACAGGAACAGGAATGCAAATAAAATTTGTTTCATCATCATTGTTCTTTGAAACTGCAATCCCTCCGGTAAGCCTATTCTGCCAAAAGCCGGGTGATCTCTTTATCCAACTCTTTCCCCTCAATGTTTATCGCTACCACATCCCCTTTCTTGTTGATCAAAAAAGTAGTAGGTAAAGCGCTGATATTCCAGCGGCGGGCCGACTCTGCTCCCCATGCATTCGGTTCGTTTACCTGCAGCCAACTGATCTTATCCTGCCGGATCGCTTTTTCCCAATCTGCTTTTTCATCATCCAGGGATACGCTGTAGATCTCAAACCCTTTCGGTTTATATTTATCATACAACTTTACCAGCTTTTTATTGGCACTGCGGCAAGGCATGCACCAACTGGCCCAGAAATCGAGCAGGACCACTTTTCCTTTTAAAGAAGAAAGAGATATTTTATCACCCTTTACCGTAGGCAATTCTATTTGCAAACGCGGGTCTGCAATATTGGCTACCTGCGCCCGGCCCGCGGAAGCCATGCACAGCAAGGCAAGGACCGGAAGGATTGATCTCATCATAGTTAATAATATTTATAGGGTACGGAACTGGATCAAATCGTTACATGGTAAACCCTTGCATCCTGCTTCACACCTTCCTTTACGCAACATGATGCAGCTTTACCTGTTTGCAGACAACTCATCTTTGTAATGCCACTGATCTTTTTGAACTGTTTGGCAGATACAAAGTTCTTGTCGACCACGGTAAGGGTCTGTTCCCCATCCAGCATATTTGATTTTATATCCAGGAAATGAAATACGGCATCTCCGATTTCTACATGCTTGTCGTTGCCGATCGCTACATGATTGAACTGACCGGTCACTTTCAAGCCGCCTACAGAGAAACCTGCATCTTCCACTGCCTTGCGGATAGCATCGATGCTGATGGGTGTGTTTTCTTTAAATACAATATTAAAAGCAGAATTCTTAATGTCTGACCGTACGGACGCCACAAAAGGCACTTCCTCCAATGCTTTGTTGATCGCATTGCTGCACATGGCACAGGTAAGACCTGTTGCCTGCAGGGTGGCTTTGCTGAACTGAGCAGTTGCACCCAGGGTCATGAATCCTGCTATCAATAGAATCAATAGCTTCTTCATACCAATAATTATTTAGACATTAAAAGATTAGTGAGCTTCGCTGCAGCAGGATTTTTCTCCGCCTTCTTTAGCTACTTTACCTTCTCCTTCTTTGCTGCAACAGTCTGCTTTTTCTTTCTTAACTGCTGCGGAAGGTTGTGTTTCTTTCTTTACCCTTTCATATTTGCAGCAGGCATGCAGCTTGTCATAAGCTTCATCTGCAGCTTTGAAATCGCGCGTATCATATCCTACAGCAGCAATGCCCTGCTGGATCTTAGCGGCGTTGGTAGAAGAACTATTGTATTTAACGGTGAGCATTTTGGACTCTGTATCCCAGTCGGCAGAAACAGCACCGGCTTTTTTAGCAGCTTTCTCAATATTGTTTTTGCACATGCCGCAATTTCCTGATACAGGAATGGTATCGGTTTGGGACTGGGCAAAAGAAGCTGTAGAAAATGCAATGCAGAGAGCGATTATTGAAAATATTTTAAACGTTTTCATTGTTCTGATTTTAATAAATAGAATTAAAAAATAAGTGTTTGATGACAGTAGGAGTGTTTATTAAAACGCCCTGTCTCAAATCCTGAAAACGCAATTTTGCAAATAAGTCTCCTGCCCTTTCAATAAAGGCGGTGGCTGATGGGGAGTATATCCCTGTAAAGGAATATTATAAAAAGAAGTAGCAATAAATTCAGAAGGAACTTGTGCAGGCAGGGTCAAAGCTTCCAGGGTAAAAGAAACGCCTACCGTTACTTTCTGGTCGTCTTCCATTTTCACCATCTTCACTTCGTCCCTGCAGCAGCCATGCGAATCGTCGATATGCATGCCGCAGATACCGCATTCCTCACTCTCGGCGGCAAATAACTGAGTGGAAGCCAGCCGGTTCATGCAATAATGCGAGTTGATGATCACCCCGGTACTGAAAGCCAGGTAGCACAGCAACAATATGAATACGCCTGTTTTACGCATGAATAACCACAAAGATAGCAGGATTTCAGAATAATCAAAACCGGGGGCCGAACGGGAATTGTTAATTTATAAAGCTCCAGTAGATCCCAAACCGCAGCAATAGACCGGGGTAAGGATAACCGGGCACTTCTATATTATTCTTCGTAAAGCCAAACCCATCGCCTGTAACCTGGGCAGTGTTAAGGTTCTCTGCGCGGAAATAAAATTTAAACCCTTTGATCCGGAAATGCACATACCCGGTGACCTGGGGCCGCACATTGGAAATGGTAACTGAATCCTGGTAATAGAACCTCCCCAGGATGGGCGAATATCCATCTCCTTTATAGCGTGTATGATAACGGACCTCAGCCCCGAAAGCAATGTTCAGGTTCTTGAAACCAAGATTGCCTTCATAACCGATCCGGTTGCGGGTGTATAAGGCAGGCACATTCACTTCAGCATTGCCGATCCGCTGCTGGTAATACAGGTCTGCATGCCATTTCCAATTACGGCCAATATTAATGGTCTTTTGCAGGGTCAGTTGCAACAGGTTGAAAAGGGTCGACTCCTGGCTTAACTCGTAAAAGTTTTTTAAGTAAGTGTAGTTGGTGACCATAAAATAATCGGCACCCAACCGCAATTGCAGGTCAGGCTGATACATGGAACCGAATAAATGAATGGTATTTTCTTTTTTGAACTCCTGTATCTGCGGCATCAGGTAAAAGCTGCTTCTGCTATCATAAACAAAAGAAGGTGTGCGGTTCACATTCTCAAATCCCAATTGGGCATAAGAACGTTTTTTACCGATAAACCGTTGCAGGCTTCCATAGGCATGATAATCGCCGCTGTTAAGTCCTACAAAATAAAGTTTGCCATTAGCTTCAATGATCCATTTCTGATTGCGGCTCCTGTTTCGGTATTCAGCGTGTCCGAAAATATTATACAAAGAGAAATGGCCGCTATCACTGTCCAGCGCCATGTTTTGTATGGCAGCCCCTACTTTAAAGAACTGTTGCAGGTTTTTGGCATCAGGATACTGATAAATGGAAAAATCATTGATGAACTCCTTCCAGGAATCTTTTACACGGAATGTATCGACAGCATCAGGAAGCGTAATATTATAGGCATTCTTGTAATAAACCGAATCGCCTATATAGTCCCTGAATTCATAATTGCGTTTGGTGAATTGTGTAGTGTATTCAAACCGGAGCCTCGGGTAAAAAAGAGGGATCACAGTGGAGTCTGTTACAAGCGAATCCTTTTTTCCCAGATCATATTGCTGGCGCAGTAAAACAGTAAAATCATTGTAACGGTTACCTGTGCCCACATCGGTGTTAAAGAAATCCGTTGCATAACCTGATGTGCCTCCAAGATTCGTAAAGATGTTGAACCGGTCTTTATAGATCGAGCTGTCCAGGTCGGCCAGGTTCTGGATACCACCGTTCTCTCCTGATTGCAGTTTGTTGGCCAGCACGATCAGGTAAGCATTGTATCGTTTGTCCACTGTCTGATACCAGGAAGTGAACAGGTAGTTATTATGATTGGTCTTTTGGTTCCTGAAAAAACCCGATGCATTGATCAACCGGTATTGAAATAAAAAATTCCAGTTGGGCTTGATGTTTTGCGTATGCATCAGATCTATCTGTTGCTCTGCCCGGCTGCTCAGGGTATAATTGAGCTCTGAATAAGGGCGGGTGGTATTAAAGAACCGTGCCCGCTCCACCGTCCACCGGTAAATATCAAAAGCATGGAATCCCGGATCAAATCCCGGTTGGAAAGAAGGTGAAAATAACAGCGAACGGGAAGCCGTGCCGGTATTGCCCAGGGTGATATTGGTGGCAGGTATCGGAAAGCGGGTCGTAAAATCATTGATGGAAGAATCCAGCATGTAGTTGCGGGTAGAGTCGAGATACCGGAAACGGATGGTAATGGAGTCTTCATTCTTATCCCTTCTTTTCAGGCTGTCCGTTCCACCCTGACCGGAAGAGAAACTGCTTCCCAGTTGCCTGATCCTGCTTCCGCCCTGCCGCAGCAGGTCGCGCTGCGAAAATGATGGCAAGGACATGAAAAGCAGGGCTGCCAGTGCCAGGTATGTAAATTTCAGCTTCAGTGTAAAGGTTTTAGGGTTGGGCTTCTTCAGCCATGCGCCTGCGCTGAAGTTTCAGCGAAGACTGGTGCAAATTAATCGGACAGGTGGACAATCCCGTATCAAAATTGTTAAATGGAGCCTACCAGTTCCTTAAATAAGATCGCCAGCTTGGGCTCGGCTTCTTTTGCTGCCTGCAGCACTTCTTCATGTGTGATCACATTTTCTTCTTCCCGGATACCCATATCCGTGATCACGCTTATGGCAAATACCCGGATGCCCATGTGATTGGCGACGATACATTCCTGTACGGTGCTCATGCCTACCACATCGCCACCGAGCGCATGGATCAGTTTATATTCTGCCCGTGTTTCAAAAGTGGGGCCGGTCACGGCCACATACACACCTTCTTTTATATCAAAGGAATGTTGCTTCGCTACCTGCTTTGCTTTTTGGATCAGGTCTTTTCTGTAAGGTTCGCTCATGTCAGGAAAGCGCGGCCCGAGTTCTTCGATATTTTTCCCGATAAGAGGATTGGGTGTAAAAAAGCTGACATGATCTGTAATGATCATAATATCCCCGACTTTAAAAGAAGGGTTCACTCCTCCTGCTGCGTTGGACAGGAACAGGGTGTGAATGCCCAGCAGTTTCATTACACGGATAGGGAATATCACTTCTTGTGGCGTATAGCCTTCATAAAAATGAAAGCGTCCGGCCATGGCCACTACTTTTTTGCCACTGAGGGTGCCAAAAATGAGGCGGCCTGTGTGTCCCTGCACTGTTGAAACCGGAAAATGCGGAATATCGCTATAAGCCACTTCCTTTTCAATGCTGATGGCATTGGCAAAATTGCCAAGGCCGCTGCCGAGAACGATGCCTGCTTCAGGCTGATGCGGATATTGCTGTTTTAAAAAAGAAACGGTTTCCCTTATTTGCTGCATGGGATCGATGGTCATAAAAAAATGATTAGGCGCAAATATAGAGATATAGTTTGAGTCTGGTGACCGTTGTTCGTTGACCGATGACCGATCGCTGATGCTATTAACACGCAAGCCGGAACATATAATTCCTTTCCCATTGTCACCCCGGACCTGGTTTAATGCACTGGCTACTATAGTGCGCTAAGATCCGGGGTCTCCCCATCTGCAATATCTTCCGGGTAGTAATGGTTTACAGGTTTAAAACAAGTGCAGCGCTGGGAGACCCCGGATCTTATATTCTTTAAACCTGAATGCTTGCTAAACCGTCCGGGGTGACAATGGAAAAAGAACTACTCGTCAGACCTGTATGTGCTCAACGGCCATCGGTCAACGGCCAACAACTTGCCCTAAAAAGCCTATCTTCGCCCCAAATTTTTTGACATGAATCTCCATGAATACCAAGCAAAGGAATTACTGAAAAAGTATGGTGTGCCCGTACAGGAAGGATTTGCCTGCAGTTCCGTACAGGAAGCCGAAGAAGCCTATCGCCAGATCAAAACAGAAACAGGCAGCAAGTTTGCCGTAGTGAAAGCCCAGATCCATGCCGGTGGCAGGGGTAAAGGTGTTGTAAAGGAAACAGGTATTAATGGAGTGAAAGTGGGCAAATCGCTGGAAGATATCCAGGAGTTCGCCAAAAAGATCCTGGGTGGCACACTGGTGACCGTTCAAACCGGCCCTGCCGGTAAAGTGGTGAACAAGATACTCGTAGCCCAGGACATGTATTATGATGGCCCATCCGAGCGCAAAGAATTTTATCTCTCCATCCTGCTCGATCGCAGCAAAGGACAAAACGTGATCATGTACAGCACCGAAGGTGGAATGAGCATCGAAGACGTGGCGCATGACACACCGGAAAAAATATTCAGGGAATGGGTCCACCCCGGCGGTGGCCTACAGCCCTTCCAGGCAAGAAAGATCGCATTTAACCTGGGACTTAGCGGAGAGGCTTTCAAGAACTGTGTGAAATTCGTTACCAATTTATATAATGCCTATGTAGGGCTTGATTGCGCCATGCTCGAGATCAATCCGCTGTTCAAAGCGGCTGATGACAAGATCATTGCTGTTGACTGCAAACTCAGCCTTGATGATAATGCCCTTACCCGCCACCCGGACATCGCTGCCCTGCGGGACATCACTGAAGAAGATCCCACCGAAGTGGAAGCAGGTAAATACAATCTGAACTTTGTGAAACTGGATGGCAATGTAGGTTGTATGGTGAACGGTGCCGGTTTGGCCATGGCTACCATGGACATGATCAAACTGAGCGGCGGTGAGCCTGCCAACTTCCTTGACGTAGGCGGTACGGCCAACGCACAAACCGTGGAAGCCGGCTTTAAGATCATCATGAAAGACCCTGCAGTAAAAGCGATCCTGATCAATATCTTTGGAGGCATCGTGCGCTGCGACCGTGTGGCTGCCGGTGTAATTGAAGCCTATAAGAACCTGGGCAATATCAATATCCCGATCATTGTCCGCCTTCAGGGCACCAATGCTGAAGAAGCGAAGAAACTGATCGATGAAAGCGGATTGAAAGTGCAGAGCGCCATTTTGCTGAGCGAAGCGGCAGAACTGGTGAAAAAAGCAGTTGCTTAAATCAAATAGTTTACAACATTAATAAGGAAAGTCCCGGTGTATACGCCGGGACTTTTTATCTTTTACAGGCCATACCAATAATTTATTTTTGTTCCAATGAACATTACTATACGACCTATTCAGCCTTCTGATAATGCTGCCCTGGCAGTGATCATCCGCAGCGCTTTGGAAGAATTCGGTGCCAATCATCCGGGCACGGTTTATTATGATGCCAGCACAGATGCTTTGTATGAACTGTTTCGCGAACCGCGTTCAGGTTATTTTGTAGCATTGGCCGATGATAAGATAGTGGGAGGAGGAGGCATTTTCCCTACAGCAGGATTACCGGAAGGCACCTGCGAATTGGTGAAAATGTATCTGAGTCCTGAAGCAAGAGGTACAGGGCTTGGTAAAAAACTAATTGAGACAAGCCTGGCTTTTGCTAAAGAAACAGGTTATAAAAATGTGTACCTGGAAACCATGCCTGAACTGAAACAGGCTTTGAAAGTGTATGCCCGATTCGGGTTTGATTACCTTTCTGGACCGATGGGGAACAGTGGGCATACAGGGTGTAGCTTATGGATGTTGAAGCAGTTGGAATAATGATGAATGCTTGGTATCGCAAAGGGCGCAAAGGATACGCAAAGAACGCAATGTTATTCTCGAAATGTTTTTGCGTTCTTTGCGTATCCTTTGCGCCCTTTGCGATACTACTAAAATTTCTATTCGCTTGACTTCCTTCCTCTTACCCTGTCCATCTGGTTTTTATGCAGATAAACCTGGAAGCCGATGTTCAATGCAAAGCCACCTGTACCAGGGAGGCTGTTGTAATCAGTGTGATCATACCCTGCCAGTATATCCAGTGAAACGTGCTCGCTGAAGAAAACAGCGCCGCCGCCACCGAGGAAGAAATTCGTTCCGTTATTGGTAGAAGAAGTGTTGTTGATCTTCACTTTGGAACTTAAGAAATTAAAATTGCCGTGCACGATGGGGCGGACATTTGCACTGCCAAAATAATAACGTACATAGGGACCGACTCCAAATGCAGTGGTCTTGGTGATCCCCTCTTTTGAATAATTAAGATTAACATTTCCTCCAAATGCCAGGTTCCTTATCAGAAAAAGACCGGCGTTGGGAGTAAGACTTATTTCCGTGTTCTTTGAGGTATTCAAACGGAAATTTCCGCCTACCATCCAGTCTCCTTTTGCGGTTTGCGCCTGGACGGTGGCAACAGTGGTGGCCAGCAACAACATGCTGAGTGCAAGTTTTTTCATTCGCTACTTTTTAGTGTTTTTTGATCATGGAATGCCTTATTCGCTATGAGCTGAAGTGTATCAACTCATGGGCATTTCATGTAGGGATGTTTGCGGTAAAATTAAGCAAACACTTCATATACCGGGCTAAACAAATAAATCTTTCCTGTACTAACTTCCACGCAGCGGAACCGTTTTCTTAATTTTTCTTTTTTCTGGAACACCCGGCCATCTGCTGTGCGGAACAAAGCATCAGCCGGTAATTCTTCTACCAGGTGGCGGTGCGTTGCCCCTTCATCATAGCGGCGCAATACGCGGAGCAATCCATCTTCCGCACAGGTGCTGGCAGCAGGGTTGCGGAGGGAACGCAACAGTTCCTGCTCTATATCATCAGGAAAAATTTTATGCTGGAGAAACTGAGCCAGCAAAGATGCATATACGCCTTTCCATTCCTTCCCGTGCGAGTACACGCTGTTGCCATATTGCTCAAAAGTGAGCAAATGGGCCAGTTCATGAAGCAGGGTGATCAGAAAAGAATATTTATTCAGGTTGCCATTTACGCTGATCCGGTGATTATCGAGCCTGGTGCGGTGGCGGTAATCACCCAGTATGCTTTTTCTTTCCCTCGCCACGGTAAGATGCACTTTATGTTGCCGGAGATAAGTCAGCACGGCATCATAAGTGCCGTGCGGTAAATAATCCTGCAACTGTGCCATGGGCACTTCTTTCTTAGACATTCGTTTTTTGCTTCAGTAAACGGCGAAGGGATGATACTTCAAAAATAGTGTACATGATATACAGTCCCATGCAACCAAACAGGGCAGGCTTGTTCACATTCTTGCCGGTGATCATAATGTAAATAAAGGCAGCAGCGGCCAGCACAAAAAACTTAATGATAAAGCTGCTGTAGATAGCTCTTACAAAAACATGGGGATTTTTTGCCTGAAAGCTCCGCTGGGTAAGCAAGAAAGACAATAAGGAAACGCCGAATAAGAGCAGGTTGCCGGCGATCAGTACCTGGCTGTCAATTCCCTTTTCTGCCAGCCGGCTTTTGCCTACTATAAAAAAAGCGCTTAGGAGCACAAATGCCAGCATCATCGGGCGCAGGGGAGCCCATTTACTTTGGTTCATTCTTTCTTTTGGTATTACCGGTTTCCCGTATCAGTTTATAAAAAATCCCAATAAGGACGAGCAAAGGTAATACACAGGAGAATAATGGTAAGGTATGTAACCATTGATCCACCTTGAGACCTATGAACACGGCTATGCCAATGGACACCAGCATTTCGGTGCCCAACGCGGCATAACGGCGAAGAATGTTCTTTGACTTACTGGAGGGCGAGTTTTTGTCCATTCAGGCTTACATTGCTGAGTTCAATCTTTTCAGCAGTTGCGCCGCCCATATGGCACTGACCGTTGAACGTGGCTGAAGGCTCTACCTGCAGTTTGGCCGCATACAGGTTGCCATTCACTACAGAATCCCCGCGCAATTGCAGAAGGTCTTTGGCCTTTACATTGCCGGTCACTTTGCCGATAATGTCTGCCTGATTGCCGGTGATATCTCCTTCCACTATCCCGTTGGCGCCTATCACCACTTTGGCTGAACTGGTGATATTGCCGATGATAGTGCCATCAATGCGCAGATCGCTGTTGCTGCTGATATCTCCTTTGAGAGTGGTGCCGGCACCAATGAGCGTGGTGCCATTGCCGCTTGGTTTTTCAGTCTGCATGTCGGTTTTGTTTTTTGCGTTAAACATAGATATTGATTTATAGGTTCGTTGTCCGGTTCAAGGCTTAAAAGTTCAACGTTAAACTTTTAAACCATTAAACCTTAAACTATTGGATTGAACAACATAGTAACTTTTAATTCCCCTTCATCAATCGTCCGACAGATCATCCTTGGGTACCTGCAGTTGTGTTGTATCCAACACCGCTGTAGCATCCCCGCTCAATACTTTCTTTATGTTCTCTATATATTTCGCCTGGTAACTTACAGCTTTTTCCAGAGAATCCACACGGTATTTCATCTGGCGATATTCCCGTCCCACTTTCAGATCATCGTAACCGGGGATATAGTATTTTAACGGCGTAAAAACAATCAGTGCCACTGTGAGCCCCACCAACACAACAAAAATTGTGCTCAAACCGATATAGACACTGAGTCTGGACAATTTAAATGTGACCACTTCCTCATACGTATCATCGTTCATTACAACCAGCCTGTAGCGATTGCGGAGCCTTTGCAGTGTAGACTCTGCGTCCAGTTTTGCCATATCTGAATTTTAAAAGAAGCTAAAGGTAAGGAATGGGCTTTATTTTTACCAGTTCCCGGCGACCTGCAGCCATAAAAAAAATTGGCCTATTTTTATACTAAATTATCTGAATTTCAGTTATTAAGAATTCATCTTACTCCTACAATGTTCTCGGCCAGATATATCACACGCACTGCTTTTTTGGTACTCATTTTTTCCCGGTTATCATCCAGTGCCTGGGGTCAAATGGGTTTCAGTTTTGATTTTCAAAAGCCCAAGGAGTTTGAAAACCGCATGCTGCGCGCTGAAAAAACCCCTACCGACAAAAAGATCAAGGGACCTGGACGGTTTATCCAGAACACGATCACCCATTACAACTACTTCTTTAACGCAAATAATAAGCTGAATGATGTGTTGGCCCGGGCAAAAGCTTCTTTTAAAGATGATTATTCCCGGCTCCTGCCCTTCTATAACTACAGTCTCGACATGACGGCCGCCGACAGTGTTCAACTGGATTCCGTTTCCTACAAAGTACAGAGCGGCATAGCGCTGCATGACCTGCGCAACGACTGGGCCGATAATCTCTACCTGCTCTGGGGCGCTTCTTATTATCTCAAGAAGCAATTCGATTCAGCCTACCTGATGTTCCAGTTCATCAACTATGCTTTTGCAGAAAAGGAAAACGACGGCTATTACAAAACCATTGGCAGCGCCCGCGATGGCAACAATGCACTCAGCATTTCCACCAAAGAAAAGAACAATTTTACCCACCGGGTCTTCTCCCGGCCGCCCAGCCGGAACGATGCGTTCATCTGGCAGATACGGAATTATCTGGCACAAAACCGCTTCTCCGATGCTTCCACACTGATCCAGGCATTAAAAAACGATACACTATTCCCTGCCCGCTTGCACAATGACCTGGAAGAAGTGCAGGCATTTTTGTTTTACAAACAACAGATATGGGACAGTGCTGCCACTCACCTCGAAAAAGCATTGAGCAATGCTACCAACAAGCAGGAAAAAGCCCGTTGGGAATATTTGCTTGGGCAGTTGTATGAAACCACCAAACAGTACGATGCTTCGAGCGAATGGTATGCAAAAGCCATCAACCATACAACCGATCCCGTGATGGATATTTATGCCAGGCTGGCGAGTATCAGGGTGAACAGAGACGAGAACCAGAAAGATTATATCGCCAGCAATATTGCCACGCTTACCAAAATGGCGAAAAGGGATAAGTACAGCGATTACCGCGATATCATTTACTATATGGCGGCGCAAATGGAACTGGAAAGGAATAATACGGCAGGCGCTTTGGAAATGCTGACGCGCGGCACAAAATATATTTCCCATAACTCCACGCTTCGCAACCGGCTGTATATGCAGATGGCGGAATTATCATTTGAAAGAGGATTGTATCGCCAGAGCACTAATTTTTATGACAGCCTGCAAATGGATGATCCCACCATCACGGACCCTGAAGCGATCACCGGCAAAAGAAATTTGTCGGCCCGTTTGGCTGATTTTACAGAAACCATTGCCCGGCAGGACAGCCTGCAGGCGCTGGCCGCACTTTCAGAAGATGACCGCAAGGATAAGGTCAAAAAGATCGTAAAGCAATTGCGTAAGCAGCAGGGATTGAGAGACGAAGGCGGATCTTCTACAGGCGCTTCATTTGCCAGTCAGCCAGCCACTTCCCTTTTTGGCGATTCAGAAAAAAAAGGAGACTGGTATTTTTATAATTCGGGAACAAGACAAAAAGGGTTCAATGATTTCCGCTCCAAATGGGGCATGCGTAAGAACACCGATAACTGGCGCAGAAGTGCTGCTGTATCGGCCACGATCAGTAATAATGCGCTGGCCAATACCTCCATTACAGGAGCATCCGGGAATGATTCAGCGGCCAATGCAGCGGCAGAGATCACTTTCGATGCCCTGTACGACCGCATTCCATTGACGCCGGAAAAACTGCAGCAATCCAATGATTCTATCCGGACGGCCATGTTCAATATGGGCAGCACATTTATCCAGGAACTGGAAGATTGTGCGCATGGCACTCCTGTGCTGGAAGAATTACGCACCCGCTTCCCTCAATCACCGAGAATGGATGAAGTTTTATTCAACCTGTATTTCTGTTACAACAAACAGGGAGAAACTGAAAAAGCTGCGGCCATCAAAAAACAAATGAGCCAGCAGTTTGGCCAGAGCAATTACACAACTATCATTAATACCGGCAAAGATCCACAGTCAAACGGCCAGAAACAGGAAGCAACCAAATTGTATGAAAAAATATACGACCTGTTTATTGAAGGCAGCTTCACAGAAGCGGTAGCACAGAAAAAAACAGCCGACAGTATTTATGGCCGCAATTACTGGACACCGCAATTGCTGTATATCGAAGCAGTGTACTATATCAAACAAAGGGAAGACAGTGTGGCCAAAAAAGTATTGAACAATATTATCGCACAGTTCACAGGTCATCCGCTTTCAGAAAAAGCCAAAACATTGCTGGATGTATTGAACCGCCGGAAAGAGATAGAAGAAGAGTTGCGCAATATGGTGATCAATATGCCGGCAGAAGATACAACGCAGAAAAAACAACCTGTTGCCGCAGCGCCTGTTCCGAAAGCGGGTGAGCCGCCTTCTATGGTGAAGCCCACTATTACACTGCCATCATCCAAAGACAGTTTGGGAATAAACGCTCCATCACAAGGAGCCCCGGGCATGGTGCAAAAGAATATTAAAATCAGTAAGGACAGCGTGGCCGTGCAGGATACGGTGGCTGCAAAAGACAGCACACTGATCACCCAACAACCTGTTCCTCCCGGCAGTCCGTTCAGCTTTAATGCAGAAACACCGCATTATGTGGTCATCATTTTGAATAAGGTGGACCCGGTGTTCGTGAATGAAGCGCGGAATGCGTTCTACCGTTACAACAGGGATACTTATTTCAATAAGAACATGCAGGCCGAGCTGGTGGAAATAGATAACGATAATCGTTTGCTGCTGATCAGTCCTTTCAAAAATGCAGCAGAAGCGATCGCCTATATTGATCAGACAAAACCAAAAACTTCCAGTGAGATCGTGCCCTGGCTAAAAGGTGGAAAATACACGTATTCAATCATTACCGACAAGAACCTGGACGTGCTGAAAGGCAGTAAGGATATCAATGCTTATACACAGTTCCTGGAGAAAATGGTGCCGGGCAAGTTTTAACTTGATTTTGCTAATTTAGAGAGACAAAGTATGTAGATTGGCGGGAATGAGAAGTCAGAAATCAAAAGTAAAAATTTAAAAATCCATCGGAAAGACTTTTGAATTTTTACTTTTAAATTTTGACTTTTCATATCCGCATAAAACATTATAACAACTCATTCAAATATGAAAAAATCCGTTCGCATCTTCTGGTTTATTTTTCTTGGTGGATTTGGAGCGCTTGTTTTACTGATCCTGCTGGCCAATTTTGGTGTTTTTGGCAAAATGCCTTCACTGCAGGAATTGGAAAATCCTTCCATCCAGCAGGCATCCGAAGTGTATGCCATTGATGGCACACTGATGGGAAAATATTATACCGAACGCGGCAACCGCAGCAATGTGAAATACCGTGATATTTCCCCCAACGTGATCAATGCGCTGGTAGCAACAGAAGACGAACGTTTTTATGATCACGCAGGCATTGATACCCGCTCCACGCTCCGTGCCGTGTTCACCGCAGGCCGTCAGGGTGGCGGCAGCACTCTCACGCAGCAACTGGCCAAAGCATTACTGGGCCAGGGCAGCCGGAATTCCCTGCAAAGAGGAGTGGAAAAAATAAAGGAATGGATCATTGCCATTAAACTGGAAAGGAATTTCACCAAAGAAGAGATCATCACGCTTTACCTGAATGCAGTGCCCTTTGGCGACAATATCTATGGTATCCGCAATGCTTCCCGCACATTTTTCCAGAAAGAGCCCGACAGGCTCGCCGTAGAAGAAGCAGCCGTACTGGTAGGCATGCTGAAAGCCAACTACACCTACAACCCGATGCGCAATCCCAAAGCAGCGCTTGACCGCCGCAATGTAGTGATCGGACAAATGGTGGCCAACAAAAAGATCAGCGAAGCAGAAGGCGCCCGCTTAAAAGCATTGCCCATCAAACTGAACTATCGCAAGCTGGATGAGAACAACGGTTATGCTCCTTATTTCCGTGAAGTGCTGAGGGATGAAGTGAAGAACGCATTAAAGGAAATAGAAAAGCCCGATGGAGGCACCTATGATATTTATAAAGATGGATTGAAGATCTATACCACCATCAACCCCCGCATGCAGGAATATGCAGAAGAAGCCGTGGCTTCGCATATGCCCAACCTGCAAAAAGCATTGATGGCACAAGCCAAACTAAAGAACGGCACCATCTGGAAAGATCACGAGAACGTGCTGGAAGCAGCTATGAAAGCCAGCGACCGCTGGAAAAACATGGCAGAGGATGGCCTCAGCGATAAAGAGATCAAAGCCACTTTCTATAAAAAAACACCAATGAAGATCTTTGCCTGGAACAGCAACCGGCAAAAAGACACGGTGATGACGCCCTATGACTCCATCAAATACCATCGCCAGATGCTGCAAACAGCTTTTATGGTGATGGACCCGCAAACCGGCGAAGTAAGAGCCTGGGTAGGCGGCATCGATTTCAAAACTTATAAGCTTGACCATGCCAACATGCGCACCAAAAGGCAGGTTGGCTCCACCATCAAACCTTTGCTGTATACACAGGCAATGGAAGAAAGAGGATTCACGCCGGAAACAGAAGTGATAGACCAGCAGCAAAACTTTGGCAATAACCAGTTGGTACCTGCCACTACCAAAAGCTGCAGCGGAAGAACCATGACCATGGCTTCTGCGCTTGCCGGTTCCCGTAACTGTGCTACTGCATATATCATGAAACAGGTAGGCCCGAAACAATTTGCAGAATTCCTGGGGCGCCTCAATATCCCCACCAAAGTAGACCCCTTCCCTTCTATAGCATTAGGCGCCTGTGATCTTTCCCTGTTTGAAATGATGTGGGGCTACAGCATCTTTGGCGGAAGAGGTTTTTCTACCAAACCCTATTTCATCAGCCGCATAGAAGACCGCAACGGAAACGTGATCAAACGTTTTGACTACAGCGTGAACCGCAAGGAAGCCGTTAGTGAAGCAACCGCTTACAACATGGCAAGAATGATGCAGGGAACAGTGGATTTCGGTACAGCAGCAGGCCTCCGCTCCCGCCTCGGCGCCCTGGAAATGTCAGGCAAGACCGGTACCACCAATGATAATGCGGATGGCTGGTTCATGGGATATACACCTCAACTGCTTGGCGGAGTATGGATCGGTTGTGATGATCGTTTTATCCGCATTGAGAATAATCTTGGTTACGGTGGCCGTGCAGCAATGCCCATCTGGGAGAAGTTTTTCCAAAAAGTGTATGCAGATAAAACATTAGGTATCGATAAAGATGCCCGTTTTGTGCAGCCGGCAGATATCCAGTTGCATATTAACAGTGCGGATGATATTCCGACAACAGAGCAAGTGGAACCGGGAGCAGAAGGTGTGGACCAGGGAGTGGGCGAAGCAACGGATTATAATATCAATCATGAGTATATCGGGCCGGAATCAAAACCAGTGGTGGATGAGGATAAGCCGGTGAAAAAGGATACGAATGATAAGCAGGAGAAGAAGATCGTGAATGATAGTAAACCGATCGGTGCGCCGGTGGAGGAGCCGAAGAAGAAGGGGTTTTTGAAGAGGTTGTTTGGGAAGAAGGAGAAGAAGAATTGATGGCCAAAAACAGGTTCGCGCTATTTTAAATCTTCGATCTTATTATCTGCTGTGTCAGAAAATTTATCAAAAGCCTGGGCTAATAATCCATGGAAAGAACTTATATGGTAAAAATCCAAAAACTTGCCAAAAGCATATGTTCTAATTTCTAGAGTATAAAATTGGAACAATGGCCAAGTAAAGAGATTTCTTCTCTCCATTATTGAAATTAAGTAAAGTATCCCCAATTCGGTAAGTTGGTATCAAGGCAGCACTTTGCTATGGTTACTTTTATTGTTACCCAAATTTTGTCTAGTGTATCTATCCTAATAACTCTATCAAGAGTGCATCAGTTTTATAAGTAAAACAGTTCGGGTTTGTTGTTTCTAATGTCATAATTATAAAATTTGGGCACAAAAAAACCACTCCGAAGAGTGGTCTGTAAAATTAGTTTGATAAGTATAGCTACTAACTATTTATTACTTTTTCATCTAAACAACCTACCATTATCGCCTTTTCCAAGTGACCCACTGTGAAAGGCTCTATCTTACGATTCTGGATGTTAAAGACACCGGGTTCATCATAAAAGTATTTTGAGAAATTGAAATTGCTTATATTAACATTATATTTTCTACTAAAGTTTATTAGTAGCTCGTTGGCTTCATCTCCAGTTACACCCAAATCGTCTTCTATTAGTGTATCTCTGGTAATAGGCATTTTGTATTCCCGAATCTGATCTCGTATAAACAAAACCAACTCATTAAAATAGTCTCCCGTTACTTTATTTTCCATTATTATTAAGTCCTTTTATGTACTTGTTATGAACTAAGATTCCGTTCTTTGTAACGAAGTAATTGTGATTTCCGCTTACTTCAATGTTTTAAACTACCGTTTTATTGTTCAGCAATTTCTATGCTATGACTTTTTCGCCTCTTCCATCGACAGTGACAAGCAAATCTCCACCCTATATATTGTTTCATACCACTCTAACCCGCTACCATCACTAAATTCTTTCTCCGCTAGTTCCGTTCCACTATTGAACTTATATCTATTCTCTGGAGAATTATTTAACGCTTTACTGCTAATCCCTGCCATCGTCAACCCAAATGGATAATAATGATTTCCTTCGAACAACACTTCCTTGCATTACTCTTTCTCCACATAATGCCAATTTTCATCCAGCTTGCTCATAGACTTCAGGTATTTGCGCCATTCGTCGTTCACAACATTCCTGATATCAGAAACATATACCAATACACAACCCGATTTCAGATAGATTTTTAGATCTATCCCCTGCCTGAAAAAATCGCTACTGATGTCACTAATCAATAAAGAGTCCATCTCTCTTAAATACAGCTTCAATTTATCAATCAATTTCTTCTTATATACAAAACTGTCCTGTTCATTCCGGCTAAATCCCAAAACAGGATCAGGATTAAATAAAAGGCTATCTCTAAATAAAAAAAGGGTGTCAGCCTTCATCGTAAACACATATTCATTCTTCTTCTCGCCATTGTATGTGTATAAAAAAATATACTCCCCAGTCCTTTTTGTAAAGACGCTTACTTTATTAAACGTGGATATGATTTTGGCTCTCTTCTCATATACTTTTTCCACGCTTGCATCGGGAGATGCTTTGCATCCGACAATGGTCACTAATATTGATAACCATAGTAATTTCATAACAACTAATTTAGTTTTGATAAGGGCGCCAATTTTGCATGTAATTATGTATCCGTTGCTGAATTTCCTGTTGGGCTTTTATAACAGTGGGACTACTATTATATCCATTAATAATAGCTTGCTGATCAGAGCTTGCATCAAACCAGCCTGGATTATTGGGATCATAAGTTCCGGGACCTAAATTAAAAACCGGTGTTGCATCGTTACCTCGGAGTCTATTATTGAATATGTGATTGTATTGAGCTCCAAGTTGCGTTGTCGGCAAGGAAATCCCTAACTCGCCCATACCTCTGCCGAATAAAAAATTTCCAAAATCAGCGATATCATAACCCACCCCACCGGTTACATATAAGGTATTTTGATTCAAATCCCCTCTGGCTGCTCCTTGTATCGCATAATCCATCGCCCCTCCTGATGCGCCTTGGCCTTTTGCATAAGATAACGGACTGTTTCGTGCTGCTGCTGTCTTTACTCCACTTCCGTCAATTTGCTGCTCAATTTTTGAATCACTTATCATTTCTACTTTATTAATAACTCCATTCTTTACAGCTTGGGCCACGAGAGCGCCATCATTAAGGCTGAACTTAGAATATTTTATTTTTGTAGAAACTACCGTATTGCCATTCGCATCTGTTGTAACTTTCGACTTGGAACCTGTTACCATTCTTCCTGAAAACGCTTTCTTCCCATCATCTTGGAAACGCAAGAAACTACCATCCTTACCAAAAACAATCGCAGTATCACCTAGGATATCTGCCATAAGAATTGGATTATTGTCCATACTCGCATACAGACTTATACCTACGTTTGGCTTAGGATCGATTTGCCAAAACCTTCCTATCTGAGGATCAAGATTTCGATAGAACGCATCATACATATTTATATCGAAGTCTTTATTCTGTTCGATGCCATTGTATTTGTATTTATTCTCAGGCCCCGAACAATAACGCCTTCGAACTTATCCCCACCATTGTGAGCCCAAATGGATAATAATGTGTCTCCTCCAGTAGCGCCCCCGTATATGCGTCACCTGCAAATTATCAAAGAACACATCTATATTAGCAAGCCCTAAAGTACTGAAAATCAGCAACAGTTCAAAAATCCCCTAACATTAGGTAGATATAAATATTACCATCTCCGCTGCCTCAAAACACATCAAATCTTTTCAATGAATGATACAGGTATAATCTTCCTTTACCGATATCCTGAATTAAGGCAAAAGTTGAGCTTTTAGCCTTCCAGTAGGCTTTTGATTTTTGAGCCTACTGAGGAACAAAACAAGAAGTAATTTATAGATTGCTCAATTGATTTAATAAGCTGTCCAAAATGGGCAGCTTATTTATGACTTCAAACAAAATATATGATTGACTTTGATTTTATACCATACGAGTTAAATGTAGACATAAGCGACTTTAAAAATAACATCCAATATATAAGCTCAGACAATGGTGTTGACTTATACAAGGCAAAAGAAGGGTTTATAAAGCATCTGTTGAACTTCCAGGTAATGATGATAAACCTCTATTTCTTTGAAGGCAGCCTGATCACAGCATATATTCATTTAGGCGAGAATCCTGAGAACATCATACAGGTAGGCAAAGCCCTTGAACATACAATTAAAAGGCCGGGAAGGGCTTTAAAATTGGACAATAGGAATGGGTCCTATCCGGGGGTGTTTCGCCTTTTGTTTTAAGCCATCTATAAAACCAATGAAAAAGGAGGAGGAATATTATCAAAATATAAAGGGGAATATATGGAAGTATCTTCGTTAAAAACCCTACTTCACTTATAGCAACTAATAGGACAATAAGTATAGGCAGGACTAAGGCAAGAAACATTGACTGACTAGCTGAACGTATTACCCTCTCTTTATCCTTTTCATCTTTTGATAAGATTTTCCTATAATTAAAATACCCAACAAGTATGGAGATTGGAAGTGTCACATAGAAAAAAGCAGCAAATGGAATAATTATCCATCTAATTTCATTTGAAGATGAAAAAACTTGATAATCTCCTGACCTCGTATACACTTTTTCCAGATAATCATCAGATGCAAAACCACCCATTAGAGCAAATACAATAAGAAGTATTAACAATGCCCATAGAAAAGCCTTACTAATTGATTTTCTTATGGCATTAATAGTCAGTTTCCTTTTCAGCTCATGAGGTGTAAGTGGTGGTAAAAAATCTCCTTTCTTAACCAGCCCTTTTATTTCATCCATTTCATTTACACTTTTCCACTTACTCATCCCTTCTGTCCAAGCTAAAAAATCATTATTTATCTCTTTCTGCCTAAGCTCTTCAATAGTGAATGGTCCTGTTTTATATTTGCCGTTTAGCAAGTAATATTTTTCATCAATTTCCGATTATAAGACTAGCACTCACGTTAAATGTATACCTGCTATCACTCATTTTAAGCTCTGGCAATCTCACTGACTTTAGTCGTCCTCCTTCATCCTTTGTTACATACAATTTTTTGCCTAGTTCATAAGGGCGAAATACCAGATCAAGACCATCACTATTCTGTATATCCATTCTTATACTAGCTGTGCCAGGAACTTCAGCAAACAGCTTTATTGCCTGCTGGTGTTTGTTCAGGTAAGCATTGCTTAACCCGCCACCTCTGGTGATGTTTTCCCTTTCACGTAGGTGATCATAATAATCTGAAATATTTACGCTGGTTAACTGATGCAGTTGGGTCTTACCTTGTGCCTCCATCCAGTGAAGTAGCTCCCTGACTGCATTAGGCATATTATACACCGTGGCAGGTGCATAACCCAGTATATCCAGCCACTGACCAAAACCCCTCTCCGCATAGGCAAAAGAGGGGCTTTGCAATGGTAGTTGCTTCATTGCTGTTTGTTTAAACTGTGATGTAATGATGAAATTTTGCTCCCCTATACTTTGGGGATGAGCTGTTGAGCCATCCTCTTTTTCCTGCTGGTTTTCACCCGTTTAGTTGGCTCATTTGGAGATTGAGCCGTGGTTGAGCCATTGAGCTGTTGTAGAATGCTGTCAAGAGCTGTGAAAATGCTGTTTTGCAGTTGCTGGTAATCTTCAAAACTGATCACCTCATAGTGGTAAGGCTTGGAACCTTCCTGATTGATCAAATATCCGG
>Ga0180223_1000649_pt1 | contig 38843 bp, 29 predicted proteins | sample eDN5th30CKraftOP_FD_151337 | JGI IMG/M metagenome (GOLD analysis project Ga0180223, IMG submission 151337) | Enriched Organic Plus compost microbial communities from Emeryville, California, USA - eDNA 5th pass 30_C Kraft OP (version 2) (version 2) ... | reverse complement strand
CTGCGCGTCCCTCCCCCATTATCAAAAGGTCAACCGGGAAGTTGTCGCCTACGGCTTCTTTCGAAACGGCCGGCTGGTCTGCTACGCCGGGAACCAGGCGGCGCTTGACGGCTTTGACCTGGCGGCGGTCGCCCCCGCCACTCCCGCAGGGACGCCATCCAGCCTGCGGGCGAATACCCGCCGGGAAAGCATTCTCGCCAGCAGGACCCCGCCATTCCACCTTGGGGTGGCCTCGGCGCTGGACGGGCCCGAAACCCTGCTCTCCGTCGTCTCCCAGGCATTCATGCGCGAATTGCTGGAGCGTACGCCGCAGGGGCGCGCCAGCCCCTTCGCGGTGCTGGATGACAGGTTTCACATCATCGCCCACAGCGGCGACCAGGAGGACGCCGGGTGGCTTCCCGCGAAGGAGAAGCTGTTCCTGGCCTCCCGTCATGAGCTGGTGACGGGCAATGGGCGAAACGGAGACACCTACACCTATATCTCCATCCCCATCGAGCCTGGCGTGGCGCGGATCTTTTCGGCGAAGGAGAAGCCGGATTTCGGCCAGGCGGAGCAGCAACTCGTTGTCGGCCTCGCCGTGCCGCTGCTGATTTTCGCCATCGTCATGGCCGTGGCATGGCTCGCCATCGACCGGCTGTTCCTGCAATGGATGCGACGCCTTGGCAGGACAGCGCAGCGGCTGTCATACGGCGACTTCAACGTGCGCGCCAGGCTGCCCGACAGCGCGCCCCTGGAACTCCAGCAATACGCAACGGCGTTTGACCAGATGGCCGAGGTGCTTGGGGCCAGAACGCGGGAACTGGCGACCGTGGCCAACCAGCGCAGCGCGCTGCTCCGGGAGCTTCACCATCGCGTCAAAAACAATTTCCAGGTCATCGCCAGCTTTCTGAACCTGACCAAGCGGCAGAAAAGCGGGGAAACCCATGAGGCGCTGGCCCTGGCCGAATGCCGGGTGCACGCCATGGCGTCGGCCTACAAGCTGGCCCTCGCCCATGGCGACATCAGGCTGGCGCCGCTGACGCCGCTGGTGCACGAGGTGCTGATGTATGTGCAGCAGGTGGCCGGGGCGCCCGCGGGCGTCGTGGCCAATTTCACGCCCGACGCGCAACATACGGAACAATATCTGGAACTGGACCGGGCTATCCCGCTGGCGCTGCTGCTCGTGGAGGCAATCTGGCCATTGCTGGCGGGCGGCAAGCCCGGCGTCAGCCAGGCGCAGCTCACCTTCACGCCCGAAGGCCGGGACGTGCGGCTGGTGATTTTCGCCCTGCGGGACAGCGGCGTCGCGCCCTCCCGGCAGGGGCTTCTGATGTCCCGCCGCCTGCAACAGGCTTTCATCAACCAGATCAACGCCCGCGAACTCGACGCCGCCGAAGACGACAACGGCTCGGCGGCCTCAGGCCACGCAGGCCCCAGCCCGCGCGTGGCGCTGGCGATCAGCGTGCCGGTGCATGTGGAAGATCATCCGCCGCCAGATCAGGCATAGCCCAGGGCCTTAAAGCAGCGCGCCACGCCGCCACCGTGACAGCCTGGCGTGCAGGGGGCCGGGGCGACGTTGTGGTCAGTCCCCCCCAGGGATTTACCGGTGGTCATGCCTGCGCCCCGGACCGGCGCAGGCGGGGCGGAGGCCCGGCCCCTGAAGGGGCGGCCCCCGCCATGCTTCAGATGCCGGGATTGCGGCCACGCACAATGCCGGCCACGGCCGAAATGGCGAAGAGCACCAGCGCCACAAGGAAAATCAGCTTGGCGATCCCAACAGCCGTACCGGCAATGCCGCCGAATCCGAGAACAGCAGCGATAAGAGCGATGATCAGAAAAGTAATGGCCCAGCCAAACATGAACCTGTCCTCATACTGGCGTCACGCAATGCCGCGCGACTGGCGTTCTGTCTCAAAATAACGCCCCATCTGCTTCAAGGTTCCAGCGGCGCTGGCAAAGCAAAACCGGCGCGGTGACGCGCCGGCTTTGTCAGGACGACCGGATATTGCTGCGGCAAAGCGGTTATTCGGCCGCATGCGCCACTGGCGGCGGGTTGGCGAACGCGGCGCGCAGCATGGCCTCGTTGGTTTTCGCCGCCTTGAGGTTGCGTTCCTTGATATGGCCGAAGCCACGGATCTGCTCCGGTATGGCGGCCAGATCGACGGCGACGCCGTGGTTGGCCGGCGACAGGTCGCGCAACACCTCGCGCAACATCGCCTCATAGTCCGTGATGAGCTGGCGCTCGGTGCGGCGCTCGTGGCTGTAGCCGAAGATATCGAGCGCGCCGCCGCGCAACCCCTTCATCCGCGCCAGCACGCGCAGCAGCGGCAGGACCCAGGGGCCGAACTCACGCTTCTTCAGTTCGCCGGTTTCCGGGTCACGCGGCGCGATCAGCGGCGGGGCCAGATGGAAGCGCAGGCGATAGTCGCCGTCGAACTGCTTGCCGAGCTTTTCCTGGAAGGTCCCGTCCGTATACAGGCGCGCCACCTCGTATTCGTCCTTGTATGACATCAGCCTGAAGAGGTTGCGGGCCACGGCGTCGGTCAGCGTCTGCCGGCCCGGAACGCGGGCCTGCTCGACGGCGCGCGTCTCATCGACCAGAGCCCGGTAACGGGCAGCCCAGGCGGCGTTCTGGTATGCGGTGAGGAACTGGACGCGCCGTTCAATCACCGCGTCGAGATCGGGCGCCTCGGGCGCCGGAGGCGCCAGCAGCGGCCGGGCGATGCGCTCCACCGCATCCGGGTCATGGGCGGCGAGCCGCCCCCAGGCGAAGGCGCGCAGGTTCATGTCGACAGCGGCGCCGTTCAGCTCCACCGCCTTTTCAATCGCCTCCAGCGACAGGGGCAACAGGCCGCGCTGGAAGGCGTAGCCCAGCATGAACAGATTGGTGGCGATGGCGTCGCCCATGAGGGCGGTGGCCAGATCGCTGGCCTTGACCAGATCAATGCCCTTCTCGCCGATGGCCTGGCGCAGCGCCCGCTTCATCTGGGCGTGCTCGAAATCCACATCCGGATTGATGACGAAGCCGGCGGTGGGCTGGAGATAATCGTTGACCACGGCGCGGGTGACGCCGGTTTCCATGCGTGACAGGGCGGTGGGGCTGGCCGCCACCACCATGTCGCAGCCCAGCACCAGGTCGGCGCCGCCGGGCGCGATGCGCACCGCCGCCAGGTCTTCCGGCTTTGGCGCCAGGCGCACGTGGCTCATCACCGCGCCGTTTTTCTGCGACAGGCCGGTGAAATCCAGCACCGTGCAGCCCTTGCCCTCCAGGTGCGCCGCCATCCCGAGCAACGCGCCAACGGTGATGACGCCGGTGCCGCCGATGCCGGTGATGAGAATGCCATAAGGCTCGCCCAGCGGCTTCAGCCGCGGCGGCGGCAGCGCCGCGAACGGATCGTCGGTAGCACTGGTTTTCGCGCCGCTTTTCGTCAGCTTGCGCAGGGAGCCGCCGTGGACGGTGACGAAGCTGGGGCAGAAGCCGTTGACGCAGGAATAATCCTTGTTGCAGTTGGACTGGTCGATCTGGCGCTTGCGGCCAAATTCGGTTTCCAGCGGCTTCACCGAGACGCAGTTGGATTTCACCGAGCAGTCGCCGCAGCCTTCACAGACCAGATCGTTGATGAAAACGCGCTTTTGCGGATCCGGCATCAGGCCGCGCTTGCGGCGGCGACGCTTCTCGGCGGCGCAGGTCTGGTCATAGATCAGCACGGTCACGCCTTCGGTTTCGCGCAATTCGCGCTGCACGTGATCGAGCTGGTCGCGATGGAAGGTTTTCGCGCCGGCCGGGAAGTAGCCGTTGGGCGGATATTTGTCCGGTTCGTCCGACACGATCACCAGGCGTGCAATCCGTTCGGCCGCCACCTGGGCGGCGATCTCGCCAACCGAATAGCCGCCTTCCGCGTGCTGGCCGCCGGTCATGGCGACCGCGTCATTGTAAAGGATCTTGTAGGTGATGTTGACGCCGGCGGCCACCGCGGCGCGGATGGCGAGAATGCCGGAGTGGGTGTAGGTGCCGTCGCCGAGATTCTGGAAGATGTGCGGCTCGGCGGTGAACGGCGCCTGGCCGATCCAGTTGGTTCCCTCCGCCCCCATGTGGGTGATGGTGGCGGTGCGCCGGGCCGGAATGTAGGAGGCCATGCCGTGGCAACCGATGCCGGCCATGGCGCGCGAGCCCTCCGGCACATTGGTCGAGGTGTTGTGGGGGCAACCGGAGCAGAAGAATGGCGTGCGGGCCATTTTGGTGGCGGGCGTCGCGCCCATCTGCTCGAAGGAGGCCAGGCGGGCCAGGCGCTGGTCGAGGGCCGGGTCCTTGTGGCCCATGCGGCGCAGGCGCGAGACGATGGCGCGGGCCACCAGGGTCGGATTGAACTCGCCCTCGCTCGGCAGCAGCATGGCGCCGCTCTCGTCGCGCTTGCCGACGACCATCGGGCGATGGGCGGCGTCCATGTTGTACAGGTAACGGATGAGCTGGTCTTCAATGAAGCCGCGCTTCTCCTCGATCACCAGCACGTCCTGCAACCCTTCGGCGAAGCGCAGCGCCCCTTCCCGCTCCAGCGGCCAGGTCAGGCCGACCTTGTAGATGCGGATGCCGAGAGCGCGGGCCTGATCGTCGGAGATACCGAGATCGGCCAGGGCCTGGCGGGCGTCGAGATGCGCCTTGCCGGTGGTCATCAGGCCAAGTCGCCCTGGCACGCCGGCGTCGCGGCTGTCGAGCACGATCTCATCGAACGGATTGGCGCGGGCGAAGGCGGCCACCGCCTCCATGCGCGGCCCGTGCAGGCGCGCCTCGGCCTCCAGCGGCGGATCCGGCCAGCGGATATTCAGACCGCCGGGCGGCATCTCGAAATCCGTGGGGGTGATGATGCGGATGCGGTCGGGATCGACCCAGACCGACGCGGAGCTTTCCACCGCCTCGGAAATCGCCTTGAAGCCGACCCAGCAGCCGCTGTAGCGGGAAAGCGCATAGCCGCGCAGGCCGAAATCCAGATATTCCTGCACATTGGCCGGATTGAGGATCGGCATCATCGCCGCCATGTAGACCTGCTCGCTCTGGTGGGCGAGCGTCGACGACTGGCAGCCATGATCATCGCCGGCGATGGCGAGCACGCCGCCATATTTCGATGTGCCGGCGGAGTTGGCGTGCTTCAGCGCGTCCATCGAGCGGTCGACGCCGGGGCCCTTGCCGTACCAGACGCCGAACACGCCGTCGAATTTGGCGCCGGGAAACAGGCCGACCTGCTGGCTGCCCCAGACCGCCGTGGCGGCGAGGTCCTCGTTCAGGCCGGACTGGAAGGTGATGTTCTCCGCCTCAAGCAGCTTTTTCGCCTGCCAGAGGGCGTTGTCATAGACGCCGAGCGGTGAGCCGCGATAACCGGAAATGAAGCCAGCGGTGTTCAGGCCATTGGCCAGGTCCCGCTGGCGCTGCATCATCGGCAGGCGCACCAGCGCCTGGATGCCGGACAGGTAAATCCGTCCCGATGGCTGGAGATATTTGTCGTTGAGCGTAACTTTTTCCAGCGGCGCGCCGCTGCCGGCGACAGGTGACGTAACAACGGAGGCGTCCGTGGCCATAGGCTTCCACCCTTTTTCTGGGGCGGCCTGCATGGCGGAACGTTCCTGACCAGACTGTCGCGATCTATCCGGCCCCGGAAAATCTCCTGCCCTGGCCACCGCTCGTGGACGGAATCCTAGAAACCCTCCAATTTACTGTCAATGTCGTCATGGCGGCGCCCCCGGCCCCGCCATGCGGCCAGCGCAGGCCGGCGCGGATCAGGCCGCCGCCTGGCGGGAAGCGTCCCGCACGTTCAGGTCCTGCACGCCAAGGCCATCGATGCCCAGGGTCATCCGGTCGCCAGCCTTCAGGAACAGGGGCGGCTTGCGGCCCATGCCGACGCCGGGCGGCGTGCCGGTGGCGATCACGTCGCCAGGACGCAGGTCCATGAACTGCGAAATGTAGGAGACGATGAACGGAACGCGGAAAATCATGTTTTCCGTATTGCCGGTCTGCATGCGCTCGCCATTGAGATCGAGCCACATGGCGCGGCCGTTGGCGTCGCCCAGCTCCTCGCGCGTCGCCAGCCAGGGGCCGAGGGGGCCAAAGGTCGGCGCGCCCTTGCCCTTCATCCACGTGCCGCCGCGTTCGTTCTGCCAGGCGCGCTCGGATATGTCGTTGCACAGGCAATAGCCGGCCACATGTTCGAGCGCTTCAGCCTCGCTGACGCGAGAGCACGGGGAGCCGATGACCACGGCCAGCTCCACCTCCCAATCGGTTCTGGTCGAGCCTGGCGGAATCAGAACATCGTCATGGGGACCGATGATGCAGGACGGCGCCTTGCTGAACAGGATCGGCTCCGCCGGCGGCGTCAGGCCGGCTTCGGCGGCGTGATCGGCGTAGTTGAGGCCAACGGCGATGAAATGCCCGACGCCGCCAACGCAGGGGCCAAGGCGCGCGCCAGCCGGCGCAAGCGGCAGGGCGCTGACATCAAGCGCGCGAAGGCGGTCGAGGGTCGCCGGGTCGAGGGCGGCGCCGTTGATATCAGCGATGACGCCCGAGAGATCGCGAATCCGGTTTTCGCTATCCAGCAGGCCTGGCCTTTCGGCGCCTGGCTCTCCAAACCGCACAAGTTTCATGGCGTTCCCCGTATCCACACATCACTGGCGCGCCTTCACGCGCGGCCGGAGCCTGGCAGGGCGTGCGCTGGCGGGCAAGCGCTCCGGCGTTCATCCAGGCCGCTATCCGCCACAAACGGCGAAGGCCGCCCTGATCTGCCCGGCGTCGGCGCCGGCGCGCAGCAGCAGTTGCAGCAGCAGCCGCGCCTTCAGGCCGGAGAGCATGCCGGCGCCGATGGCGCCGCGTTGCAACAGATCAATCTCGGAACCGGGATAGCCATAGGTAGCGCTGAACACCGGGCCGGCGCTGACCCGTGAGCCAAGAATCACCGGCATGCGGGCGGCGACCCGGGAAACCGTGTCGGCAAGGGGCGCCGGCGTGTGGCCGGCCCCGGCGCCTTCAATCACCACGCCGGCGAAACCAAGTTCCGGCGCCGCCGCCAGCAACCGGCCGTCGTCGCCAAGGCCGATGCGCAGCAGGGCCACGGCCGGCGGAGGCGCTTCCACCGACAGGTCCGCCAACAGCTCTTCCGGCGCGCGCCCCAGCAATCCGGCGAGGGTCGGCGGCGCCGCCGGACGCAGCAGGATGCGGGCCCGACCCTCGGCGACAAGGCCAAGGGGGCCGGAACCGGGAGAAACAAAGGCGGAGGTCAACGCCGTATGCCCCTTCTGCACCAGCAGGGCGGCGTGAATTTCATCGTTCAACACCACCACCGGGCCAAGGCCGTGAGCCGCTGGCGACGCCGCGACGGTGACGGCGGCCAGCAGGTTGGCAGGGCCATCCGCCCCCGCCGTGGCGGGCGGGCGCATGGCGCCGGTCACCACCACCGGCTTGCCGGCGGGAAGCAGCAGGCTGAGAACGAAGGCCGTCTCCTCAATGGTGTCGGTGCCCTGCGCGATCACCACGCCGTCGACGTCGCCCGCCAGATGCTCGCGCGCCAGCGTGGCCACGGCGGTGAGGTCGGCCAGGGTCAGCGAGGCTGACGGCTTGCGGGCCTGGGCGACCGGAATAACCGACGCCGCCGCCATCAGGCCGGGAACGGCGGCGGCCAGATCCGCCGCATCGAGGGTCGGCGCGACGCCGGCGCCGTCCGCGCGCGGGGTCATGGCGATTGTGCCGCCGGTGGCGATCAGCAGGACGGTGGGCCGCTTCATGTGTTGCGCCTCGTGACGTAAGCGCGCCGTGGAATCACGGCGTCCCACAGGGCACATAGCATCATTTTGGGGCTGGCATCCGGCCCAGAAAACGGACAGGCAGGCCGCGGCGGGCGCGTTTTTTCAACCTTATCCCTGCCCTGCCGGACCGGCGCAGGGCCCAGGCCAGGCGCAGCCGCCTGGCCTGGGCCCATTGCGGCGGCGATGGGGCCGGATTGCCACGCCGCCGCGCCGATCCGCGCGGGCGCGCCGGCAGCGACGCGGAAAGTCTTGACGCGGCGCGCGCCGTCCCGCAGGCCTCGCGGCGGATCCAGTCCTGAATCTGCCTGCCGGGAATCCGCCCCCGGCGCGGGGGTGGGCCAGCCGGAGAGTCCCCGATGACCTATTGCGTCGGACTGCTTGTCCAGAGCGGCGTCGTCATGATCGCCGACACGCGCACCAACGCCGGCATCGACAATGTGTCGACGTTCCGCAAGCTGCATCTGTTCGAAACAAGGGGCGAACGGGCCATCGCCATCGCCTGCGCCGGCAATTTGTCGATCTCCCAGTCGGTGATCGCCATGGTGTCCGAGGGCCTGGTCAACCCGGAAACCGGTGAGACCGAGCGCATCGAGGACATGCCGAGCATGTTTCGCGCGGCGCAACTGGTGGGCTTCGCCGTGCGGCAGATGCGCAAGCAGCTGGGCGAGGCGCTGGAGGACGCCGGCCTGCCCTTCGACGTCGCCTTCCTGCTCGCCGGCCAGGTCGCCGGCCGGGAAATGCGCATGTACATGATCTACGCCGCCGGCAACTTCATTGAATGCGGCCGCGACAGTCCGTTCCTCCAGATCGGCGAGCACAAATACGGCAAGCCCATCCTCGACCGCTCGGTGCAGTGGGAAACGACGCTCAATGACGCCATCAAGCTGGGCCTGCTGTCGATGGACTCAACCCTGCGCTCCAACCTCGGCGTCGGCCTGCCGCTCGACATCGCCGTGATCCCGCGCGACGCGCTGGCGATCACCATCAGCCGCCGCATCGAGAACGGCGACCCGTACTTTCGCAATCTGAGCGAACGCTGGTCGTCGGCGCTGCGCGCCGCGCACATGGACATTCCCTCGCCGCCGTGGGGCGTGGGCGGTTGAGGGCGCTGGCAGGGAGCGGAGCCAGCCTGTCGCCGGCGGGCCCGCCGGCGCGCCGGTCGCCGTCATGGTCCGGCCTGTCCGGCAATCCACGCAAGCGATGCATCGGCAAGGCGCCGCGCTCCAGCCCTGAATGCCCGCAACAGGCGCGGGCATGACGGGCGGCGGTGTTCATGTGGCTGTCCTGGACGCCGCGCGCCGGGGCTAAAAACCGGCAGACGCGGAAGCGCGGCGTCCAGACGTCTCAGACCAGCTCGGCGTAGCCGTTGTTGATCACCACCACGTCGCGCTCCTGCACGCGGGCGCGGAACGAGACGGAGCCGTTGTCGCCGCGCCAGATCTCGGTGACGATGGTTTCGCCCGGATACACCGGCGAGGTGAAGCGCACGTCCATGCGGCGCAGGGAATCCGGATTGGAATTGCCCACCGCCTGGAGCAGCGCCCGGCCAACGACGCCATAGGTGCACAGACCGTGCAGGATCGGAGCCCTGAAGCCAGCGCCGGTCGCCACCTTCGGGTCGGCGTGCAGCGGGTTGTAGTCTCCGGAGAGACGATAGATCAGCGCCGCCTGCGGCAGAGTCGGCAGGGCCAGGGTGATGTCCGGGGCGCGATCGGGGATCTGGTGCGGCGTCGGCGTCGGGCCAGACTTGCCGCCAAAGCCGCCATCGCCGCGCAGGAAGCTGGAGCCGGTGACGCGGCACAGCAGTTCGCCGGTGGCCTTGTCGATGATGTCGCGGTCGGAATACAGGATCGCGCCCTTGCCCGGGCCCTTGTCGATGATGTCGGTGACGCGGGTGCGGCCAATCACCGTGCCGGAGGCCGGCAGCGGCCTGAACACCTGCAGCCCCTGCTCGCCGTGCAGCACCTTCGTCCAGTCAACGCCCGTGCCCGGATCCTTCAGCCAGAAACCCGGATAGCCCAGCACCACCGCCATGGTGGGCAGCGCCCGCAGACCGTCCTCATAAACAAAGCGGAGCTGGCTCTCGTCCAGCGGGTCGGAGCCGACGCCGAGGCCGAGGGCGTAAAGGATCGTATCGCGCTCGGTATAGGTGTGCTCCAGATCCTTGAACGGCCAGTTCAGGAGGTGATCCGGGTCAATGGCCATCTGCGTTTCCTTGTCTCGTTTCTGGTTGGACCGAAGCGTTTTCATACGAAGCAGGCGTCGCCCCGCGCGCAGAAAACGCGTTGTTTCAACAACATGGAGCAAATATTCGCTTTCGCGCGCGCATTTTGCTCCGGGCCAAATGGCTGTCGCTGGCAACTTGTCATAGGGCTCCGCATCCCGCAATCTGCGAAAATGGTTTTTGCAGAATTGCGCGGGGGCAGGTAGAGCGTCCTGTGAGCGGGCGGCCAGGTCCGCGCGACAGTCCTGTTTTTGCGGCGCCGCGCTCCGTTTCCGCCTGGCCCGCGCCCTGACGCCGGAGCGCAGTCATGTCCGACGCCAACCAGTCCCCCGCCGCTTCCACCGCCGACGCCGCGCCCATGGCCGATGACGGAACGGACACAGCCGGAACGCCCGCCGCCACGGCGGGCCGCAAGCCGGCGGCCCGCTCCGCCACCCGGCGCCCGCGCGATACGGATGGCGCGGACAGCGGCCGGCTGTTTGTCACCGCCCTCGCCCGCGGCCTCGACGTGTTGTCGGCGTTCCGCGCCTCCGATGGGCCGCTGGGCAACCAGGAGCTGGCGGAGCGCACCGGCCTGCCCAAGCCGACAGTCTCGCGCATCACCCACACGCTGATGGAGATGGGCTATCTCAGCTACAATCCGCGCCTGGCCAATTATGAACTGGGCGGGCGCACGCTGAAGCTGGCCTTCACCGCGCTGGAGCGCCTCGACATCCGCCGCATCGCCCGGCCGCTGATGCAGGAGCTGGCCAACAACGGCGACATGAACATCTCGCTGACCCTGCGCGAGCGTCTTTCGGTGATCTGCATCGAAACCTGTGAGGGATCGGCGCTGATCGGCCTGCGCCTGCCGGTGGGCGCGCGCATGCCCATCGCCACCACCTCCAGCGGCAAGGCCTGGCTGGCCGGGGCGACGCCGGAGGAGCGCGCCGCCGTGCTGGATGAGCTGAAGCGCCAGAAGCCGGCCGACTATCCCAAATTGCGCGACGCCGTGGCGGCGGCCGTCGCCGAGGTGCGCGAGAAGGGTTTTTGCACGTCGATCGGCGAATGGCAGCGCGACATTAACGGCGCCGGCACGCCGATCATCCTGCCCAATGGCCGGGGCGTTTACGCGCTTGGCCTTGGCGGCCCGGCCTATCTGCTGGGCGAGCAGGATATCAACGACCGCTACGGCCCGATGCTGGCGCGCACCGCCCGGGCCATCGCCGACCATCTGGGCGGCGTAATTCACCCGCCGGAATAGGCCCAGGCAACCGTCGCCGGCCAGGCTCCCATCCACGCCCGCTTCCTGCGCGGCTGGCCTCCTGCCCTGTCGGCTTCGCCTCTTGCCAGAGCCGCATCGCCGTTGCAGCTTCCCCGCGACAATGCGCGAAACGCGCCAACGACAGGGGAGCGCCATGACCATCTACCCGGACGACCCGGCCCGCTGGATTCTGCCTGAGGTCGCCGCGTTTCAGGCCCGGCAGCGGCCGGAGAAGACCTTCGTGCGCATGGTCGACGGCGACGCCATGAGCTTCGCCGAGGCCCATGCGGCCGGGGAGCTGGTCGCCGGTTTCCTGCATCATCTCGGCGTTGATCCTGGCGACCGGGTGGCCGTGCTGGCCCGCAACAGCCTTGACCTGATTCGCGCCTGGCTGGGCCTCGGCCGGCTGGGCGCCGCTTTTGTGGTGCTGAACACCGAGCTGAAAGGCGCCTTCCTCGAACATCAGCTGGTCAATTGCGCGGCCCGGGTCGCCATCGTCGGCGCCGACCTGCTGCCGGCCCTGATCGAGATCGCCCCACGCCTGCCGAAGCTTGAAACCGTGATCATCGCCGACCCGGACAGCGCCGAAGCGCCGGCGGACCTGGCCAACGCCGGCTGGCGCGTGATCGATTTCGCCGGCTGGCGCGACGCCGAACGCTGGCAGGGGCCGACGCCTCGCGCCCATGACATCGCCGCGGTGATGTACACCTCCGGCACCACCGGGCCGGCCAAGGGCGTGCTGATGCCGCACGCCCACTGTTTCCTCTACGGCTACGGCGCCGCCGACAACCTCGCGGTGACGGCGGACGACGTCTATTACATCGTGCTGCCGCTGTTTCACGCCAATGGCCTGCTGATGCAGCTTTATTGCTGCCTGATCACCGGCGCCACCGCCGTGGTGCGGCGCCGGTTCAGCGCCACCGCCTGGCTGGACGACGTGCGCCGTTACGGCGCCACGATCACCAATTCGCTGGGGGTGGTCAGCGCCTTCGTCGTCGATACGCCGCCGCGCCCGGAAGACCGCGACCACAAGCTGCGGCTGATCCTGTGCGCGCCGAACCCGGCCGAGCACGTCCCCGTGTGGCACGAGCGTTTTGGCGTGCCGGCGGTCAGCTCCGGCTTCGGCATGACCGAAAACAACATCATTTCCTGGGGCGGCGCGACCGACTCAAAGCCCGGCTCGGCGGGCAAACCCTATGCGCGCTTTTTCGAGGTGAGCATTCGCGATCCCGACACCGACGCGGAGCTGGGCCCGGGCCAGACCGGCGAGATCACCAGCCGGCCGAAGCTGCCGTGGACCATGATGGCCGGCTATCTGGGCCTGCCGGACAAGACCATGGAGGCATGGCGCAATCTGTGGTTCCACACCGGCGACGCCGGCTACATCGATCACGACGGCAACCTGTTCTTCGTCGACCGCATCAAGGACTGCATCCGCCGGCGCGGCGAGAACATCTCCTCCTGGGAGGTGGAGCAGGCGGTGCTGCGGCTGGAAGGTGTCGCCGAGGTCGCCGCCTACGCCGTGGCGGCGGACATGGCCGGCGGCGAGGACGAGGTGATGCTGGCGGTGGTCGCCGCCCCCGGCGCCCGGCTGACGCCGCAGCAGATCGCCGCCCACACCGACAGCGAAGTGCCCCGTTTCGCCCGCCCCCGCTTCATCGACATCGTCGCGGCCCTGCCAAAGACGCCCACCGAGAAAGTACGCAAGGCGGAACTGCGCAAAACGGGCGTATCAGCGGAGACGTGGGACCGGGAGAAAGCGTGACAAGCCATGAGACGGCGCCTGGCGCCAGGACATGAGACAGCGCCCGGCGCCAGGGCAAGAGACGGCGCCCCGGCGCCGGGGCAAGAGGCGGCGCCCGGCGCCAGGATAGCGCTCCCGCCGCCCGCACCGGCGCCCGGGCGGCAGGAGGCCCGGGAACCACAGCGGCGCCTCCCGCCCGGGCGGCGCCTCTCGCCCGGACTGCTTTTGGGGAGCGGCGGCGGCCATCCGCCCGCGACAGCTTTCTCCGGGGCCGGCCCCTTTCGGGCCGCCTTCCCCGCCGGCGCGGGCGGCGCGGGCGCGGACGCCCCGCTCCAGTATCCACCCCAGTATACGGAGCCGCACACGCAACAGTGAATGGCGGGTGTTGCGGATGATACTTACAACCATGTCGCGCAGATCAGCGTGCGCACAACTTATATTGCCTAATATTACGGCAAATGGGAGAGCGGCATGGGAGCGGACATCGTCGCGCCAACGCAGGCGCAGTTACAGGGCCTGGTCCAGACCTTTCTGGATAACCAGCCGAATGGCCTCGGCTTCGTGATCGGCTACGCGGGAGAGAACTTCAGCGACATCTTCTATGCCGGCAACCTCGCCAACCAGGCTGGACAGTCGCTGCCGCTGAACGGCGGCGCGCCGTTTGAGCTGGCTTCGGTCAGCAAGACCTTCACCGCCACGCTCTACGCCCTGCAAATGCAGGCGCAGTCGAACCCGGATCTGACGCTCGGCCAGTTCCAGCTCGGCATCGGCGGACAGTTCGCCGACATTCCGATCACCAGCCTGGTCACCTACAGTTCTGGCCTGCCGCAGGACAACGAGACGGACGCGTACGACAGCCCGCCTTACCTGCCCATGCCCTACGGCGTTCCCGGCATGCTTGGCTATCTGACCTCCACGTCCATGACGCCGAAGCCGCCGAATGAGCGCTACACCTATTCCAATCTCGCCTTTGGCCTCATGGGCGGCGCGCTGGCTCCACTGCTGGCCGGCAATGGCCAGAACTTCCAGCAACTGATGACCGAAAACGTTTTCAGTCCGCTCGATATCTACGCCATCTTTTTCGACAATATCCGGCTGAACAGGCTGCCGCTTGGCTATGTCTATTCGGGCTCCAGCCCCAGCCCCGCCCAGCCAGGCTGGGAGCTGTTCCCGGCTTACAACGGCGCCGGCGGCATCGTGGCGACGCCCAATGACATGATGCAATGGCTGAAATTCAACATGGGGCTGATTGTCAACGATACGCTAACGCCGCTGCTACCCAGCCTGCAAAGCCCCGCCACCCCGGTGACCACGCCCTGGGGCGACAACCTCGGCCTTGGCTGGTTTCTCACTCCTGCCGACAACGCCGATTTCCCCACGGTCTGGAAAGACGGCGGATTGCAGGGTTTCAACAGCTACATCGCCTTTCTGCCAAGCGACGCGCCGGGGAAGCAGGCGTCCGCCGCCGGCTGCTTCGTGCTGACCAACTCCGATGGCCTTTATGGCGGAGCGGACAACAACACCGAAATCTGCGCCGCCATCGCCAACGACGTGCTCTATTACATGCAGGGCCTGACGCCCCCCGCCGACAAGGTTGGCTATCCGCGCACCACGCCCAGCCGGCCGATCTCCCGCTAGGGCACGCCCGCCAGAACCGGATCACAGGACATGCGCCATATTTCAAGGTGGCGCATGCCTTCATGAAGCATGGGGGCCGATTTTATCGAACGCATCCTGCCCTCGCGCTGCGTTTCGTCATCCCCGTCAGCGCAATGGTGGTTCCGTACGGGCGCAACATGTTCTAACACCCGCGCGAAGAGCTGAACGCGATCCAGTCAAACCAGGACCGGAACCATGTCAATCTCCCTGATTTGACGCATGGCAGGCGATGCGGCCCTCCGCTTCGACCGTACATGTTTTTTTTGCGCGCGCAGGGTCCCCTATGATTCGTCTCGACAATATCAGCAAGCAGAACGGCGAGCGGTTGCTCTATGTGGAGGCGTCCACCGCGCTGAACCGGGGCGAGCGCATCGGGTTGGTCGGCCCTAACGGCGGCGGGAAAACCACCCTGCTGAAGCTTGTCGCCGGCGCCTCAGAGCCGGACGCCGGTCAGCCCGCTCTGCGACCCGAGAATTGTTTCATTCGCGCGAACACTCCCTACATGCGACAAACGGGGAAAGAAATTTCTAAAAAAATACATAAGTAAATTTGGAACAATTGATGATTTCACAAAGACGCAATACAAAAAATAGATTTTTCATCAACGTTTATAGTTTGCTCGACCGTAGCTTTCAACAAATAAACACAGAACCTGCCACGTGCACGCTCACCGATTCAGGAGTCGTTGACCACCAGAAAGTTAAGGACACACTTATTGTGGCCAGAAGCGGCCGTTCGGCAGCCGCACTCAACCGGATCGCCCTTTTCCTCACGCTCGAACGCTTTAACAGATCGCTATGACGCAACAGACCCTGGATCCGATGCTTGCGAGCATCGCAAACACGTTTGACGTCAGGCCACCTGTCACGGTTGTCACCCGGGGACTTAACCTCACACTCCGGGCGTGTGACAGCCAGGGGCGGGGGATATTCATCCGGTTGGCGCCGCCAGAGCGTTCGCTGGCTGATGTATTAGCGGAATGCAGTTTCGTCACCGCCATTCGCGATACGCCTTGCCTCAATCCGCTGCGGCCGATCTGTGATGCTTCTGGCGTCGCAGCCAGGGAAGTTGAGCTCTGCGACCAGACACACGTTGTCACAGTTTATCCGGAGGCAACGGGGATGCCCCTGTCGGGGGCAAGAGACACGTATATTCTGATGGGTAATGCATTGGCAGAGCTTCATGCCCAGAGCCACGCAACGCTACCAAGCGGTGTCTCGCCCATTTCCGCTACGGTTAACCTGCAACGCCTGTCTCGAAACAAATTTGTGTCGCCCAGCTTTGTTCACCAAGCATCCCACCACCTCGATTTATTGCGGCAGCGCATTGACGGCAACGCATTTTCAACCCGCACCGCCCCCTGCCATGGCGACTTCCGACTTGCCAATGCACTCCAGCATGAAGGCAGGCTTCAGCTCTTCGACTGGGAGGCGTGCCATGTCGGCCTCGCCTGGCGGGATGCGTCACGCGTCGCGTGGTGGCTCGAGCACCAGAAGTCGCCAGAACAGGCAAGCGCTTGCTGGTCAGAATTTTTGGCCGGATACGATTGCAACGTGGCGCCCGACGCTATCGCCAACGTCGTTGCATACCATATGTGCGAACTTGAACTCGAAGCACTGCACGCTATTTTGCTGCGCCACACTGTATCAAGCGAGATCGTGGCGCACATGCTACATCGCGCCACGCACCTGTTTGACCGCGCTACAAGCGGAACCCTGCGCGTTTTGCCATGAGTTCAGCCTGCCGGGACCATAGCCAATACAGAGCCCCGACTCAGGCCAGGCAACCATTCCATCTTGCCTCCTGATCATTTAAGAGCGCGCATCCATCCGTTACGCTGCGCAAGGTCCCCATGATTCGTCTCGACAATATCAGCAAGCAGAACGGCGAGCGGTTGCTCTATGTGGAGGCGTCCGCTGCGCTGAACCGGGGCGAGCGCATCGGGTTGGTGGGGCCTAACGGCGCCGGGAAAACCACGCTGTTTCGCATGATCACCGGCGAGGAGCCGCCGGATGAGGGCGCGGTGGCGGTCGATCGCGGCGTCTCCATCGGCTATTTCAACCAGGACGTGGGCGAGATGGCTGGCCGCAGCGCCGTGGCCGAGGTGATGGACGGCGCCGGACCGGTGAGCGAGGTCGCCGCCGAAATGCGCGAACTGGAAGCCGCCATGGCTGACCCGGACCGGGCCGACGAGATGGACGCCATCATCGAACGCTACGGGGAGGTTCAGGGGCGCTTCGAGGAGCTGGACGGTTACGCCCTCGACGCCCGCGCCCGCGAGGTGCTGGCCGGCCTCAGCTTCACCCAGGAGATGATGGACGGCGACGTCGGCAATCTCTCCGGCGGCTGGAAGATGCGCGTCGCCCTCGCCCGCATCCTGCTGATGAACCCGGACGTCATGCTGCTCGACGAGCCGAGCAACCATCTGGACCTGGAGAGCCTGATCTGGCTGGAAGGCTTCCTGCGGAATTTCGAGGGCGCCCTGCTGATGACCTCGCATGACCGCGAGTTCATGAACCGTGTCGTCAACAAGATCGTCGAGATCGATGGCGGCGCGCTCACCTCCTATTCCGGCGACTATGAATTCTATGAGCAGCAGCGGGCGCTGAAGGAAAAGCAGCAACAGGCGCAGTTTGAGCGCCAGCAGGCCATGCTGGCCAAGGAGATCAAATTCATCGAGCGCTTCAAGGCGCGCGCCTCGCACGCCGCCCAGGTGCAGAGCCGGGTGAAGAAGCTCGACAAGATCGAGCGCGTCGAGCCGCCGCTGCGCCGCCAGACCGTGCGTTTCGAATTCCCGCCGGCGCCGCGCTCGGGCGAGGAAGTGGCGTCGCTGAGGGGCGTTGACAAGGCTTACGGGGCGCGCCGCATCTACGACGGGCTCGACTTCGTTGTGCGCCGCAAGGAGCGCTGGTGCGTGCTCGGCGTCAACGGCGCCGGAAAGTCCACCCTGCTGAAGCTTGTCGCCGGCGCCTCGGAGCCGGACGCCGGCCAGGCCGCGATCGGCAGCGCCGTGAAGATGGGTTATTTCGCCCAGCACGCCATGGATGTGCTGGATGGCGAGCGCACCGTGTTCGAGACGCTGGAGGACGCCTTCCCCCATGCCGGCCAGGGCTCGCTGCGCACGCTGGCCGGCTGTTTCGGCTTTTCCGGCGGCGACGTGGAGAAGAAATGCCGCGTGCTCTCCGGCGGCGAGAAGGCGCGGCTGGCCATGGCGCGGATGCTGTATGATCCGCCGAACTTCCTGGTGCTGGACGAGCCGACCAACCACCTCGACCTCGCCACCAAGGAAATGCTGATCGAGGCGCTGGCCGATTATGAAGGCGCCATGCTGATCGTCTCGCACGATCGCCGCTTCCTCGCCGCCCTCTCCAACCGGGTGCTGGAGCTGACGCCGGACGGCGGCGTGCATCAGTACGGCGGCGGCTATACCGAATATGTCGCCGCCACCGGCCAGGAAGCGCCGGGCCTGCACGCGGGTTGAGGGCGCGCGCGACCGGGGAGCCCCCCGGACAGCATGGGGGCCGGACCCGATCAGGGAATCAGCGGATCAAATCTTGCAACCACCCTGGTCCAGCGGCCGGATGATATCGGCGGCCTTGAGGCGGGTCCTGATGTCGTAGTAATCCCACGGCGCCTTGCTGTCCGCTGGTTTCTTGACCTCGGCCAGGAACAGGTCATTCATCAGGCGGCCATCCTTGCGGACACTGGCCCCTTCCGCGAACATGTCATTGACCGGCAGGGATTTGATGGTTTCCGCAACCTTGACGCCGTCATCGGTTCCGGCCGCCTGGACAGCCCGCAAATAGGCGAGAACCGCGCTGTAAACGCCGGCGTGAACGTGGTCCGGCGGCGTGCCGCCGGAAAGTTTCCGGAACCGCTTGTCGAACGCCCGGGTATCGTCATTGCGGTCCCAGTAGAAGCCTGTGACCACGCGCAGGCCCTGCGCCGCCTGAAGGCCAAGGCTGTGAACGTTGGGCAGATAGAAGGTCGTCGCGGCCAGGTTTTGTCCCTGCTGGGTCAGACCGAACTCCGCCGCCTGCTTGATGGCGTTGATCGTGTCCGGCCCGGCGTTGGCCAGGGCCACCACATCCGCCTTCGACGCCTGCGCCTGAAGCACGAAGGATGAAAAGTCCGTTCCATAGAGCGGATGGCGCACAGAGCCGACGACCTGGCCGCCCATATCGGCGACAAGTTTTTTCATCTGCCCTTCCATGGAATGACCGAAGGCGTAATCGGCCGCAAGGATGAACCAGGTTTTGGCGCCCACCGCCACATTGCCTTTGGCCAGCGCGCGGGCAATGGCATAGGTGTCATACAGCCACATGAAGCCAGTCGGCGAGCAATCCGCGCCGAGAATCCGGTCTGTCGCCGATCCAACGTGCATGACGATTTTGCCCCGGTCGCGCGCCAGGGCCTGCACCGCGAGCGACACGGCGGAGTTGCCGATATCGGCGATCATATCGACCTGCCCGGTTTCATACCATTGACGCGCGACGCCGGAACCCACATCCGCCTTGTTCTGATGATCGCCGACCACGAGTTCGATCTTCGCGCCATGGACAGTTGGGCCAAAATCCTCAATGGCCAGGCGGGCTGCATACACAGAACCAGGTCCGGTGACATCGGACGCAGGACCGACCTGGTCGTTAAGAACGCCGATCCTGACGACATCGCCGGATATGGACGCTGCTTTTCCGACGCTTGCGCCCACCATTCCCATAACCGCGAGGCAGGTCGCCGCGAGCAGCCTTCTCCTCCATCTTGCCATGGCTTCCTCCCTGTTATTGACCGTTCAGTTCGTTTATGACCAAACGGTAATTTTTGCCATGAACCCTGTCAATGAGGGGATTGCGCTCCAAAGTCATGCGTTGCTTCCGCGGCCTGGATTGCTGCGCGCGCCAGACACGGAGCAGCGCGCGCCGCAGCGCAGGCGGCGCCCGCCAGCCCTGAAATTGTTCTACATCATCGGGAAATTTTGAAACGATATGCGGGCGCGGTCAGCCAATTTGAAAAAATATCCATGGCAAAACTGACATAATTTTCATGTCATCTATGTCGGCAATGGATATCATTCATGCAGATCAACCAGAAACGACGGACGCTTGTTCTGACCCTCCTGCTGTCCGCACCGGTAATATTTTCCTCTGTACTGGCGTCAGCGGGGCCAGTCGCGGACCAGACGAAAAAAGAACTGAAGTTCGGCTTCGTGCCCGGCCCCTACGAGGACACCTTCCGCAAAGGTATCGCGCCCATACTGGCAAAACAGGGCTACCGCATCAGATACTACAGCTTCAGCTCAGGGCTGGAGGCCAATAACGCCGTCTTCACGGGTGACATCGACGCCAACATTATGCAGCACTCGGTGTTTCTGGAGGCTTACAACCAGCGCAACAAGACCGACCTTGCCGGCATCGTGCATGTGCCGACGCCGCCCATGGGCCTGTATTCGCGCAAATACAGGACCGCCGCCGACGTTCAGGCTGGCGCTCGGGTCGTCGTTCCCAACGATCCGGTGAACCTGGAGCGGGCGCTCAAGATTCTGGCCGGTCTTGGCTGGATCGGGTTGAAGCCGGCCGCCAATCCGATTGACGTTACGGAGCTGGATGTCGCCAGCAACAGCAAGGGCGTGAAGATCACGCCGCTGGAATCCGCCCAGGCTCCGCGCGCGCTTGAAGACGTGGAGCTGGCGGCCGTTCAGGGCAACTTCGCCATTTACAGCGGCCTGAAGCTGACGGACGCCCTGGCGCTGGAGAAGATGACCCTTCCGTATGTCAATGTCGTCGCCGTAAGGAAGCAAAACGTCGACGTTCAATGGGCAAGGGATATCACAGCCGCTTACAAATCACCGGAGTTTCAGGAAACTATCCGCAATGACCGCTTTTACGACGGCTTCCGCCTGCCGGACTATTTCAGAAAGTCATAACGTCACGCGCGCAATCAATGCCCTGAATGCAGCACGGTGTTGCCGCCGGGGCCTTCGATCTGGTCGATCACCAGCAGTTTGACCGCGTCCGCGCCCACATTGCGGGCGTGATGCCACTGGTCGATCATTTCGATGACGACATCGCCCGTTCGGTAAGTCGCGCTGGCGCCGGTCGCGGCGTTGGTCACCTCCAGCGTTCCACCCTGCACCACCGCGTAGCGCGCGAACGGGTGCTTGTGGACCGGCAGCCTGGCGCCCGGCGCGATGTCGTAGGTGGAGACGACGACGCGCACGTCTTTCTGCGGCAGGGTAATCGGCTGGCCAGAGGCGGTTTCGGTCTTCTCCGCCAGTGGCCTGATGGTGACCGCTTCCAGCGCGTCAGCGGTGGACGACGCCAGCAGCAACGCCGTCGCGGCGCCCGCCAGAGACGATATAATTCCGCCCATTCATGCCCCCCGGCAAACCAGAACGCTGGACGATCTCACCGCGCTGCTTCACTGGCAAGCCGTTCATAAATGCACAAATCCGGCTTCTGGTTTTGCAAAATAAAAGGCGGCCCCCGAGGGGGCCGCCTTTCGCATTCAGACCAGACGAAAGCCTCAGCCCTCGTAACGACCGACGATCGAGATCGAGCAGACGTTCTGGTGCGGGAAGCCGCCGAGGTTGTGGGTCATGCCGATGCGCGGGGTTTCCTGGCGCTGGCGTTCGCCGGCGCGGCCGAGCATCTGCAGATACATCTCGTAGATCATCCTGAGGCCCGAGGCGCCGATGGGGTGGCCGAAGCACTTCAGGCCGCCGTCGATCTGGCACGGCAACTGGCCGTCGGCGTCGTAGAAGCCATCGAGAATGTCGCGGATGGCCCCGCCTTCCGGCGACAGATACAGGTCTTCCATGGTCACCAGCTCGGTGATCGAGAAGCAGTCGTGCACCTCGACCAGGCTGACCTCGTCACGCGGCTTCTCGATGCCGGCCTCCGCATAGGCGCGCTTGGCGGCGATGCGGGTGGTGGCGAAGTGGCTGCCGTCCCACGAGTTGTGCTGGGCTTCCGAGCCGTTGGACACGGCCAGCTGCAACGCCTTGACGGTGATCAGGTCGGTCTTGCCGAGGCTGCGGGCGATCTCCGGCGTGGTGACGATGGCGCAGGCCGAACCGTCGGACACGCCGCAGCAGTCATACAGACCCAGCGGCTCGGCGATCATCGGCGCCTTGAGCACGGTGTCGATGTCGATCCTGTTGCGCAGGTGCGCCTTCGGGTTCCTGGAGCCATTGTCATGGCTCTTGACCGAAACGTGCGCCATGGCGCGCTTCAGGTCTTCCGGCGAGGCGCCGTGCTTGGCCCGGTAGGCGGCGGCGAGCTGGGCGAAGGAGCCGGGAGCCGAGAGGTTCGGCCAGGTCATGTTGTTGACCGTGCCGCGCCCGCGCTGCGGCAGGCCGCCGTAGCCGGTGTCCTTCAGCTTCTCGACGCCGAGGGCCAGGGCGATGTCCGCCGCGCCGGAGGCGACGGCGTAGACCGCGCCGCGGAACGCCTCGGTGCCCGAGGCGCAGAAGTTCTCGACGCGCGTCACGGGAATGAACGGCAGGCGCAGGGCGACGGCGAGCGGCACCGCCGACTTGCCGACATGCTGCTCCTCGATGCCGGTGCCGAGCCAGGCGGCGTCGATCTGCTTCGTTTCGATGCCCGCGTCAGACAGCGCCTCGACATAAGCCTCGACCATCAGGTCCTCGGCGTTCATGTCCCAGCGCTCGCCGAACTTCGAGCAACCCATGCCCAGAATGGCGACCTTGTCGCGAATGCCCTTGGCCATGATCAGTTTCCTCCCGCGGCGACAGGCGCCGCTTTCCAGAAGTATCGGCGGAAGCCGCGCTGGTTATCAATGTCTTTCACACGGAACATCATGCGCATGTTGCGCCCGACCTCGAGATCCTTCTCGTCGACGTCGGTGAAGTCCATCATCCAGCGGCCGCCTTCTTCGAACTGGATCATACCGTAGCAGGCCGGCGGATCAGGCGAATAGGTCAGGCGGTCGGCGGTGTAGGAGTTGATCCGGCCGGTCTTGTCGGCGAAGGGCTCCGGCTTCTGGGTGTCGACAGCGCCGCAGTTGGGGTTCACGCAGATGCGGCTGATCGGATATTGCAGCGTGCCGCACTTCTCGCATTTGCCGCCGGTGAAGCTGGTGACCGCGCCGCGGTTGCGCCACATGGCCGACAGGGCCGTGAGCTTGTCCGCCTCGGCGCGCATGCCGCGCTCGATCTCGACCACGTCGTTGAAGGCGAGGAACTTGTTGTAATTGGTTTCCTCGCGACGGCGGGCCAGATGGCCGGAGACGCCAAGGCGGCCGGTTTTCTTTTCATTGGCCGGCGTCACCTCGAACAGCATGACGTCGACGCCCTGGCCGAAACCGACCACCAGGATGCGCTCGCCGGCCTTCGCCTGCTCCAGGGCGTGCACCAGCATCACCAGCGCGTGGGCAGCGCCAGTGTCGCCGCACACCGCCGAGAGATTGTCGCGCACGGCGGCGTCCGGGATACCGGCCTTCTTCGCCATGGCGTTGGCCAGCTTGGGCAGCACGGCGGGCATGACGAAATGGTTGATGTCGGCGGGCGTCAGGCCAGCCTTGTCCAGCGCCGCCTTGATGGCCGGCGGCACGATGGTCATGTAGCCGGCGTCGCGGATCCAGCGCTCTTCCCAACCATAGTCCGTGCCGGAATCGATGGTGCGGAAGTGGTCGACGAAATCGGCGGAGCGGGTGGCGGAGGCCAGCAGCTTCGCCACGGGCTCGCCTTCGCCAATCAACAGCGCGGCGGCGCCGTCGCCGGTCTGCATCTCCAGCGGGCTGGCGGCGTTGGAATCGCGCTTCTCGGCGGCGGCGACCAGGGTCTGGCCACGGCTGTTCAGGGCCTGCAACAGCGCCGTCGTGCCGGCGCGCTGGGTGCCCGAGATGTCGTTGGAGGCCGTGCTCTCGTCGAGATTGAGGGCGCCCGTCACCACGCCGGCGTTGAGGCGGTCGAGGAAGGGAAAGGTCGTGGAGGCCAGCGTCACGGCGGTGACGCCGTCGCGGTCATGGCCAACCAGCGCGTCGCGGGCGGCCTCGACAGCCATGGTCACCGGGTCCTCGTCCCAGTTGGCCATGGCGCGTTCGCCCTTGCCCAGCCCCTTCAGGGCGGCGTTGAACCAGGAGTTGGCGTCCGCGATGACCTTGCGCTGCAGGCGAAGGCGCGGAACGTACGCTCCGTAAGACAGAATTCCGAATGTCATGACGTCTCCTGCCGGGCCTGGCGTTCTCGCCAGGGTCATGGAGCGCGTTCGTTCCAGGCGTATCGCAAACGCGCCCTGTCTTTTTGATCTTCCGCGTTTTCCTGTTGGAAAACAGCGTCCGCCGGCTCATGGTTGAGCATGGCCCGCGTTATTTGCCGGCGCGCCGGAAATCATCCCGGCGCGCCATATGCCCGCTGGCGCGGCGTTGGCGCCAGACGCAACGATCAGACCGGATCCCAGCCGAAGATGTCGGCGGAGCGGTCGAGCGGGTAGAACGACGACTTCAGCGCCGGCAGGGCGTGCTCGGCGATGGAGTGGGCCGTCCAGCCCTCCGAGCGCTGCATGCCGCGCAGCGGGCGCGACTGGCCCATCAGGAAGATTTCGTTCATGCGCACGGCGAAGATCTGGCCGGTGACGTCCTTCGCAAGCTGGTCGCTGGCGAGGAAAACGGCGAGCGGGGCGATCTTCTCCGGGCCCATCTGCTTCATGCGCTCGACGCGCTGGCGCTCGGCCTCGGTCTCCGCCGGAATGGTGCCGATCAGACGGCTCCAGGCGAACGGCGACACGCAGTTGGAGCGCACGTTGTAGCGCGCCATGTCGAGGGCGATGGACTTGGAGAGGCCAACGATGCCGAGCTTGGCGGCGGCGTAGTTGGACTGGCCGAAGTTGCCGATCAGGCCCGAGGTCGAGGTGAAGTGAACGAAATTGCCGCTGTTCTGCTGGCGGAAATACTGGGCGGCGGCGCGCGAGGTGTAGAACGAGCCGAGCAGATGCACCTTAACGACCGACTCAAAGTCGTGGACGCTCATCTTGTGGAAGATGCGATCACGCAGGATGCCGGCGTTGTTGATGACCGAGTCGATGCGGCCCCACTTGTCGACGGCGTCCTGCACCATCTTCTCGGCCTCGCCAGGCTCGGCGACCGAGCCGCCGTTGACGATGGCCTCGCCGCCAGCGGAGCGGATGATGTCAACGACTTCCGCGGCCGGGCCCGCATCGGCGCCCTCGCCTTCCGGATCGGCGCCGAGGTCGTTCACCACGACCTTCGCGCCTTCCTTCGCCGCCAGAATGGCGATCTCACGACCAATGCCGCGGCCGGCGCCGGTAACCAGGACGACCTTACCGTCAAGACAACCCATGAGCGCTTCTCCTCGTGAATGCTGATGACTTTCGCCAGGCATGTGCCCCAAAACGCCGATGTCCCAAACACCCGGACCCCAAAACGCATGCAGGCGCGAACAGGGGCGCTTGTGCGCCACGCTGGACATTCATTGGCATGGGAGAAAGAAGCAAGTCAACGCATGCGAAATCGAGTTTCGCAATTGTATGACGCATGGCTCCGCCATGGAGGGGCCACCGGCGCCATGCGTCCACGCCTCCGGCGCCCGCAGCCGCGCGTCGCCCTACAGGAAAATACGGTTCTTACAGCGACTTGACGGGATCCCCGGCCTGGCCACACCGGCAGGGGCGAACCACGGTGGCGCTGGCCACCGTCGCGGGCTGGTGACGATCCGGATGCGCCTTTCATCAGCCAGCAGGCGCCGCCCGGACGGTTCAGTTCGGCCCGATCATACCCTATACGGAGCAACGCCGCCCCCGCCGGCGCGAAGGACCCCGCCTTGACCGCTCCCGCCCCGCCCCCGCACGCCCGCCCCCAGGAAACCCTTCAGACGATGGACGCCATGCAGGCAGACGTTCTGGTGATCGGCGCCGGCGCCGCCGGCATGATGTGCGCCATCGAGGCGGCGAAACGCGGCCGGCGCGTGCTGGTCATCGACCACGCGGCGCGGCCTGGCGAGAAAATCCGCATCTCCGGCGGCGGGCGCTGCAATTTCACCAACGTCAACGCGGCGCCGAAGAATTATCTGTCGCAGAATCCCTCCTTCTGTATTTCCGCCCTGCGCCGCTACGGCTGGCGCAACTTCGTGCGGCTGGTCGACGAGGCCGGCGTCGCCTGGCATGAAAAGACCCTGGGGCAACTGTTTTGTGACGGCTCCGCCACGCAGATCGTCGATCTGCTGACCGGTTGCCTGCGCCAGCACGGCGCCCGCCTGATGCTGGCCACCACCGCCAGCGACATCCGCCACACCGCGGACGGCTTCACCGTGCGGCTGTCGCCGGCCGCGAAAGCCGCCGGCAAGGCCGCCCAGGGCGGTGGCGCGGCGTCCGGGCCGGCCGCCCCGGTTCAGGTCAGTTGCGCGTCGCTGGTGATCGCCACCGGCGGCAAATCGATTCCGAAGATGGGCGCGACCGGCTTCGCCTTCGAGGTGGCGGCGCAGTTTGGGCTGAATGTAATCGCGCCACGCCCGGGGCTCGTGCCCTTCACTCTCGCGCCGGAGCAACTGGCGACGCTGGCGCCCCTGGCCGGGGTGGCGGTGGACGCGATCGTGAGCCACACGTCGCCAGCGGGGCGCAAGACCAGCTTCGCCGAGGCCCTGCTGTTCACGCACCGGGGCCTGAGCGGGCCGGCCATCCTGCAAATCTCGTCATACTGGCGTGAGGGCGACGCCATCACGCTGTCGCTGGCGCCAGGCGTCGATGTGTTCGCCGCGCTGAAAGCGGCGCGCGGCGCCAACGGTCGCCAGGCCCCGCAAACCGCCCTGGCCGAATTCCTCCCCCGACGGCTGGCCCAGGCGATCGTCGAGATGCAACCGGGGCCGGAGCGGCTGGCTGATTGCAGCGACAAACACCTGCGGGCGCTCGACGCGGCGGTGAACGCCTGGAGCATCCGGCCCAATGGCACGGAAGGCTACCGCACGGCGGAAGTGATGCTCGGCGGCGTCGACACCAGCGAACTGGACCAGAAGACCATGGCGGTGAAAGCCGTTCCCGGCCTGTATTTCATCGGCGAGGCGGTGGACGTCACCGGCTGGCTCGGCGGTTACAATTTCCAGTGGGCCTGGGCCTCGGGCTGGTGCGCCGGCCAGGCGACGTGACAGGCAGCGTGACAGGCGCCCGGGATGTGGCGAGACCAACCCTCACCTGATCGACAGCAATACCTGCATCGATCACAGGTTACGGCATCCCGGGCGCGACATCCCGAAGGCGCCTGTCAAATTTCCGGCAACGAAAGTTCGCTCACCCGGCGCTTCCTGTCTTCCTTATTTTCAACAAATATCGAAACACAAATCATGCGCATGTAAGAGTTTTACATAAACAAATTAAATATTACAACAATCAACACCGACATCCCAGACATCCTGGATCTGCATCAACACTCCGGAAACCACACCTCAGTCAAAATCGCCTGCGAAAGTGATTCGCATACCGACGACGGGAGATCTTTATGAAGCGCGCCGCCGCCCTGCTGGCCACGACCCTCGCCGCCTCCACCCTCGCTGGCGTTGGCGCCGCCTCGGCCAGCTACCAGTCGTGCGTGGCGGGCCTCAAAAGCCAGCTGGTTTCAGCAGGCATCGACTCCAGCCTCGTCAACGCCGCCCTCAACCAGTCCGCGCCTGACGAGAAGGTGCTGCGTCTTTCCAAGGTGCAGCCCGAGTTCAAGACGCCGATCTGGGATTATCTGGGCTTTCTCGTTGACGAGCAGCGCGTCGAGGAAGGCCGGGCGATGATGCGCAAATACGCCAACGCCCTCGCCGCGGCTGAAAAGCGCTTCGGCGTCGACCGTTATTACATCGCCGGCGTCTGGGGCGTCGAAACCGATTTCGGCCGCGAAACCGGCTCCAGCTATCTGCCGCACGCCCTGGCCACCCTGGTGTGCGAGGGCGGCAAGCGCACCAACTTCTGGCGCACGGAACTCACCGCCGCCCTCAAGCTGGTGCAGCACGGCGATCTGAAGCTGGACGAGCTGTATGGCTCATGGGCCGGCGCGTTTGGCCAGACCCAGTTCATTCCCACCACCTACCAGCGCCTCGCCGTGGACATGGATGGCGACGGACGGCGCGACCTGGTGAAGTCCGCCGCTGACGCGCTCGGCTCCACCGCCAATTATCTGCGCGCCTCCGGCTGGCGCACCGGCCAGCCGGTGATGGCCGAAGTCATCCTGCCAGCGGGCTACAGCGGCCCGACCGGCCGCACCAATCGCGTGCCGGTTTCCCGCTACGCCGCCCTTGGCGTGAAACGCGTCGACGGCCGGGCAATCTCCGGCGACCTGCCCGCCGGCCTGCTGCTGCCGGCCGGCCGCAACGGCCCCGCCTTCCTCGTCTACAAGAACTTTGACGCCATCTACGCCTATAACCGCGCCGAGTCCTACGCCCTGGCCATCTCTTATCTGGCCCAGCGCATGGCCGGCGGGCAGCGCCTCGCCGGCCAGTGGCCGACGGACGATCCGGGCCTGTCGCGGGCGCAGCGCCTGCACCTGCAGCAGTTGCTGGTGGCGAAGGGGTTTGACATCGGCGGCCCGGCCGACGGCAAGATCGGCCCGGCCTCCCGCTCCGCCATCGCCCAGGTGGAGCGTCAGCTTGGCATGCCGGAAACCGGCCGCGCCGGCATGAAGGTCTACCGGGCGCTCGGCGGCCGCTAACGCGCCTCTCCCCCGGCAAAGCCGCGGCGGCTTCGCTGGAACACCCTACAGGACGCCCCGCCAGGGGCGCCCTGGATGCTCCATGTCCAGCCACGTCTTCAGATGGATGAGTTTGAAGCCCGCGCGGGTCTTCAGCCCGTATCCCGGCGTGCGGTCAAAACCGGCGCGGGCGAACGGCAGCGCGCCCCCGGCGCGCCGCCACAAGATCGTTTCCCGCCTTGTTCCGCCGCCTGCGCCCCACAATGACGCAGAAGCCTGACAGCAGAACCGGCGGCAATGCGCTCAGACCGCGCGGCCGGCGTTCTGCCAGTAGGGCTCGCGCAGCTTGCGCTTGAAGATCTTGCCGCTGTCCTCACGCGGCAGGTCGTCACGGATCTCGATGCGTTTCGGCGCCTTGTAGTCGGCGATATGCTTGCGCAGTTCGGCCCGCAACGCCTCAGGGTCGAGCGTGCGCCCTTCCAGCGGCTGCACCAGCGCCAGCAGCGCCTCGCCCATTTCCGCATCCGGCACGCCGAAGACGGCGCAGTCGCGCACGCCGTCGAGCGACGCCAGCACGGATTCGATCTCCGCCGGATAGATATTGACGCCGCCGGAGATCACCATGTCGCGGATCCGGTCGCAGATATAGAGATAGCCGTCGTTGTCGAAATAGCCGACGTCGCCGCAGGTGATCAGCCCCTTGCGGTCGATCTCGGCCCGCTTCTCCGGCAGGTTGTGGTAGGTGAAATCCGGGTAAAAGCCGATGCGCATGAAGATCTCGCCACGCTCGCCGGCGGGCAGCGCATTGCCGTTCTCATCCTGCACCTCGACGATGGAGCCCGGGATCGGCTTGCCGACCGTGCCCTTGTGGGCCAGCCATTCCTTACTGTCGCAGAACACCACCGGCCCGGATTCCGTGCCACCGTAATATTCATGGACGATAGGGCCAAACCAGCCGATCACCGCCTCCTTCACGTCCGGCGGACACGGGGCGCCGGCGTGAATGACGAATTTCAGCGACGAGACGTCGTACTTCGCCCGCACCTCCGCCGGCAGCTTGAGCATGCGCACGAACATGGTCGGCACCAGCCACAGGTGCGTGAGTTTTTCGCGGTCAATCAGCGCCAGCAACTGCTCGGGATCGAACTTCGGCAGGCAGACAAACAGCTCGGCGAGGCGCACGGCGCGCAACGAAAAGGCGTTCGGCGCGCTATGATACATCGGCGCGGCGACGGCGGTGCGCATGCCCTGCTGCAGGCCATAGACCAGATCGCGCATCTGCTCGACCCTGACGCGGTCTTCCGCGCTGGCCGGGCGCCGGCGCACGCCCTTGGGATGGCCGGTGGTGCCGGAGGTGTAGATCATGCTGTCGGCGGCCGGGGCTGGCGGGCCTTCCTGCGGCGCGTGCTGCGCCAGCAGCTCGTCCCACACCAGGGCGCCGGGCGTCGGGGCCAGCAGCTCCGCCGGCACGCGGCAGGCGGCGGCGATCTCCGGCGTGGTCGGAACCTGGATCACCGTGACGCCATCCGGCACGGCGTCATCGAGGCCGCGCAGCAGATCGGCGTGGGCGACCAGCACGCGGGCGCCGCAATCCTCGAGGATGTAGCGCACCTCCTCGGACTTGAAGTGCCAGTTCACCGGCACGGCGTAGGCGCCAAGACGCTGGGCGCCAAGACTGGCTTCAAGGAAGGGCGCGTCATTGCGCATCAGCACCGCGACGCAATCACCGTTGCCGACGCCGAGCGTCGCGAATGCGCTGGCGGCGCGCCGCAGGCGCTCATCAAAGGTCGCCGCGTCATGGATGACGCCGCCGCTTACAATGCCGTTCGTCAGGCCGGTCATGTGTTTCCTGTCCCATCCCATCGTACAGCGCGCCCGAAGCCCCAGGGCTGCGCCTCTCCTGCGACCTGGCCCGTTGCCCGCGCGCGGACCATTCGCTCGCCGGAAAACGCCCCAGGGGCGGTCGCTTGCGCTTTCATTCGCAATGCGAAATAAAGTTTCGCAAAGTCGGAGGCGCACTTTAGCCAAACCAGCCTGAATGTGGAGAGGGGTTTTCTGGCCCTGCCATTCCGTCAGGACATGACGGACCTGATGCGGCGCGCAACGACGCAGACAAGGCGAGACATGGGCCGACGCGGCCCCAACGGAGGACGTCATGGGAGATGCGGTTCAGCAGGATGCGGTGCTCGTCGAGCGCCGGGGGCATATCGCCATCGTGCGACTCAATCGCGAGGAAAGCCGCAACGCCCTGCAGCCGGCGATCAAGGCCGGCCTGCAAACCCACATCCCCGCCCTGATGGCTGATCCCACCGTGCGCGCCCTGGTGCTGACCGGCACGGGCAAGGCGTTCTGCGCCGGCGGCGACATTCGCGACATGCAGGAGCGCGGCGGCCCGGCGATCCGCGCCCGTCTGCAGCGCTCCCATTCCTGGGCCGAACGCCTGCTGGCCGGCGAGAAGCCGGTGATCGCCGCCGTCAATGGCGCGGCGGCGGGCGCCGGCCTGTCGCTGGCGCTGCTGTGCGACATTGTGCTGTCGTCGGACACGGCCTTCTTCAAGGCTGGCTTCCCCGGCCTCGGCGCCGTGCCCGATCTGGGGCTGGCCCTGACCCTGCCGCGCGCTGTCGGCCAGGCCCGGGCGCGCGACCTGCTGCTGACCAACCGCCGGGTCGAGCCCGACGAGGCGATGGCGATGGGCATCGTTTCGCGCGTCATTCCCGATGGCAAGGTGCTGGAAGAGGCCATCAGGCTGGCGGAAGAGCTGGCGGAGGGCCCCGCCGTGTCGCTGGGCCTGACCAAGACCATGCTCAATAACGCCTACAGCCACATCGACGACTTCCTGGCCTTTGAGGCCATGGCCCAGGCGATCGCCTTCGACAGCAAGGAATTCGCCGAGGGCGTCAGCGCCTTCCTGGAGAAGCGCAAGGCGCGGTTCTCCGAAGTCTGACCAACACGGGCGCCGGCCGCGCCGGCGCCCCGGAAGCACGCGACGGGATCGGGGAGGACGGCATGGATTTTGCGCTGACGCCAGAACAGGAAGCTATCCGCGACGCGGTCACGGACATCGCCAGCCGGTTTGATGACGCCTACTGGCTGGAGAAAGACAAGGCCGGCGGTTTCCCGTTCGAGCTGCACAAGGCGTTCGCCGACGAAGGCTTTCTGGGGATCTGCATTCCCGAGGAATACGGCGGCTCCGGCCTTGGCATCACCGAGGCGGCGATCATGATGCAGGCCATCAGCCAGTCGGGCGCCGGCATGTCCGGCGCTTCGGCGGTGCACATGAACATCTTCGGCCTCAACCCGGTGGTGGTGTTCGGCACGGACGAACAGAAGCGCCGCATGTTGCCGCCGCTGGTGCGCGGCGAGGAAAAGGCCTGCTTCATGGTGACCGAGCCGGACGCCGGCCTGAACACCACGCGGCTGAAAACCCGGGCCGAACGGCGCGGCGACCATTACATTCTCAGCGGCAAGAAAATCTGGATCTCGACCGCCCAGGTGGCCGAGAAGGCGCTGATCCTCGCCCGCACCACGCCGATCGAGGAGGTTCGCCGGCCCACGGAAGGGCTCAGCCTGTTCTACACCGACGTCAACCGCGATTACGTCGAAATCCGCGAGATCGACAAGATGGGCCGCAAGGCCATCGACTCCAACCAGGTGTTCCTCGACGGCCTGCCCGTGCCAGCCGCCGATCTGATCGGCGAGGAGGGCAAGGGGTTCGACTACATCCTGCACGGCCTCAACCCCGAGCGCATCCTGATCGCCTCGGAGGCGATCGGCCTTGGCTTCGTCGCCCTGGAGCGGGCCACGGGCTACGCGAAGGAGCGGGTGGTGTTCGACCGGCCCATCGGCCAGAACCAGGCCATCCAGCATCCGCTGGCGGAAAGCTGGATGCAGCTTGAGGCGGCGCGGCTGATGGCCATGAACGCCGCCTGGCGCTACGACAACGGCCTCTCCTGTGGGGCCGAGGCCAACAGCGCCAAATATCTGGGCGCCGAGGCCGGCTTCAAGGCCTGTCAGACGGCGGTGATGACGCACGGCGGCTTCGGCTATGCCCGCGATTTCCATGTGGAGCGCTATCTGCGTGAGGTGATGATCCCGCGCATCGCGCCGATCAGCCCGCAACTGATCCTGTGCTTCATCGCCGAAAAGGTGCTGGGGCTGCCGAAATCTTACTGACCGGGCGGCAACGGCCTGCTTTTCGTGAAAGTCATGCGCCGGACAAAGGGCGGGGGCATTTCCTGTGAACAGCGGGCATGCTCCCGGGAGATGAAGAACAGGAGAACAGCGTGAGCCAGAAACCTGAAGTCACCCTCTATCACTGGCCCCACTCGCGTTCGGCCACCGCGCTGGAGCTGCTCGAGGAGTTGGGCGCGCCCTACCGTCTCGAAGTGATCGACATCACCAGGGGCGTGCAGAACGAGCCGGCGTTCCTGGCCATCAACCCCATGGGCAAGCTGCCGACGGTAAAGGTGGGCGATGCGGTCATCACTGAACAGGTGGCGATCTTCATCTACCTGTCCGACCTGTTCCCCGAAGCGGGGCTGACGCCGGCCATCGACGATCCCCTGCGCGGCCCGTGGCTGCGCTGGCTGGTGTATTACGCCGCCTGCTTCGAGCCGGCGATGATGGACAAGGCGCTGAAGCGCGAAGCGCCGCAGAAGATGTCCTCGCCCTACGGCAGCTTCGACCTGGTGATGGAGACGGTGCGCGGGCAAATCGGCAAGGGCCGTTATTTCCTTGGCGAGCGCATGACCACCGTCGACGTGCTGTGGGCTTCGGCCCTGGGCTGGATGACCTCCTTCGGCGTGGTGGAAAAGACCCCTGATATCGCCGGCTATCTGGAGCGCGTCGGCGATCGCCCCGGCGCCAGACGCGCGGCCGCGGTGAACGAAAAGATCCTCGCCGCGCACGCCTCCTGACCCCTGCGCCACACCAGACCGCAACCTGTCTCACGGAACCATCATGCCCCTGCCCGCCCCGATCTCCGCCAGCGCCCTTGACCTGAAGGGGCTGATCCGCCCTGGCGATACGGTCGTCATCGGCCAGGGCACCGGAGAACCCACGGCGCTGACGGAAGCGCTGGCGGCGCAGGCGGGCGACATCGGGCCGGTGCGGGTGTTTCTTGGCGCCCTGTTCTCACGCACTTTCGCGCCGGACGCCGCGCCCAACCTGTCGTTCACCGGCTATGGCGGCATCCAGCAGGCCGGCGCCCTCGCTCGCGCCGGCCGGCTCGATCCGGTGACCACACATTACAGCCAGCTGCCTGGCCTGTTCGACAACGACTTCCAGCGCGCCGACGTGGTGATGATGCAGCTCAGCCCCGGCCCGGACGGTCGGGCGCCGTCGCTGGGGATGATTTCCGACTATCTGGCCGCCGCCGCCCGCAAGGCGCGGGTGGTGATCGCCCAGCTTAACGGCCTTGCCCCCTGGACGTTCGGCGCGGAGTTGCCCGCCGATGTGCGCATTGACGTCTGCGTGCGCGATGACCGCGAGCCGGTCATTCTGGCGCCGGCGAAAGTAGGCCCGACCGAAGAAGCCATCGCCGCCCATGTCGCCGGGCTTGTGCCCGATGGCGCCGTGATCGAAATCGGCATCGGCGCCATGCCGGACGCCATCCTGTCGGCGTTGAAGGGCCACCGCGACCTGGGCTTCCATTCCGGCATGATCAGCGACCGCACGGTTGATCTGATCGAAGCTGGCGTCATTACCAATGCGCTGAAGCCCTGTGATACAGGAACCTCGATCGCCGGATGCCTGTTTGGCGGGCGGCGGCTGTTCGATTTCGCCCACGACAATCCGGCGTTGCAGATGCGGACGCCGGATTATACCCATGGCTTCGCGGCGCTGGCGCGGCTGCCGAAGTTCACCGCCCTCAACTCGGCGGTGGAGGTCGATCTCACCGGCCAGGTCAACGCCGAGGTTGTCGGGGGCGCCTATGTGGGCGCCATCGGCGGCCAGGTGGATTTCGTGCGCGGCGCCATGGCCGCGCCGGGCGGCCGTTCGATCATCGCCCTTCCGGCGACGGCGAAAGGCGGCGCGGTAAGCCGCATCGTGCCCGCCCTCTCCGGTCCGGTGACGACGGCGCGCGGCGACGCCGACACCTTCGTCACCGAGTTCGGCGTGGCCGAGTTGCGCGGCCAGTCGCTGGCGGAGCGGGCCCGGCGGATGATCGCCATCGCCCACCCGGATTTGCGCGACGGCCTGACGCGCGCCGCGCAGCCCCTGCTCCAGGGCTAACGTCGCGCCACGGCGCCGGCCGCCCGGTTTACCCCTGGCGCTGGCCCTATTTTGTTATCGTATCGAACCAACAGGACAAGACATCATGAGCGGACCCCTCGCCGGCCTGCGCGTCGTAGAAATGGCCGGCATTGGCCCGGCCCCCATGGCGGCCATGCTGCTGGCCGACCTCGGCGCCACCGTCATTCGCATTGAACGCCAGGCGCCGACCGGTCTTGGCGTGCCGCGCCCGCCGAAATTCAACCTGCTGAACCGCAACCGCCACTCGGCCTCCTTCGACCTGAAGAGCAAGGAAGGCATCGACGCGACGCTGGAGCTGATCGAACAGGCAGACGCGCTGATCGAAGGCTTTCGCCCCGGCACGATGGAGCGTCTCGGCCTTGGCCCGGATGTCTGCCTCGCCCGCAACCCCAAACTCGTCTACGGCCGCATGACCGGCTGGGGCCAGGAAGGTCCGCTGGCCAAGATCGCCGGCCATGACATGAACTATCTCGGCCTTACCGGCGCCCTGGCCGCCATCGGCCGCAAGGATCAACTCCCCTCGCCGCCGCTGAACCTGGTGGCGGACTATGGCGGCGGCGCGCTGTACCTGGCCTTCGGCGTGGTGTCGGCCATCCTTTCAGCCCGCCAGACCGGCGAGGGCCAGGTGGTGGACACCGCCATGGTCGACGGCGCCGCCTCGCTGATGCTGTCAGCCTACGGCCTGCACGCCGCCGGCCTGTACAGTGACAAGCGCGGCGACAATATCCTCGACTCCGGCGCCCCCTGGTACGACGTCTATGAATGCGCCGATGGCGGCCTGCTGGCCGTCGCGCCCATCGAGCAGAAGTTCCGCGACGAATTCTACCAGATCCTCGGCATCGACCGCGCCAACCTCGGCGACGACGACGACAAGGCCAACTGGCCAGCCGTGCGCGAGGTGTTGACGGCGAAGATACGGGAAAAGACCCGCGCCGAATGGGAGAAGGCCTTCGAAGGCTCGGACGCCTGCGTCTCGCCGGTGCTGGACATGGCCGAAGCGCCCACGCATCCGCACATCGCGGCGCGCGGCACCTTTATCGAGATCGACGGCGTCAGCCAGCCTGGCCCTGCGCCGCGCTTCAGCCGAACGGTTCCCGCAAAGCCGACCGGCCCGGAACTGCCTGGCGCCGGCACCGAAGCGGCGTTGGCCGAATGGGGTTTTTCGGCGGAGCGCATCGCCGACATGAAAGCGCGCGGCGTCGTCGGCAATCGCTGACGCGCAGCGACGCCGCCCTGCCCCACGCGCCAAGGCGCCATGTGGGACAAAACTGCGCCACGTCATGCCCGCGCCTGTCGCGGGCATCCACACGGCGCACGTCTGCCAGATCGCCGATGGTTGCAACGGCGTTATCGCAGGGGCAGCGCCGGTCAGGCCATGCCCCGGCGGGGCTACGGCCCTGACGCCTGACGCCGGCAAGCGCTGACGCCGTATCCGGCTTTGAGCCGCGCTTTGCAGGTATGGTCCAGGAACGCTATTGAAGCATTCCCGGAAATCTCCGGGCCGTGAACGTCCGCCCTGGGGCGGGCTTCCAGGCCCGGAACGCGGCAAGGCGCCCATGACAGAAGCCTCCCAAGACACCGCTGCCTCCCAGGCTTCCCCCGCCTCCGTCGCCAGCCGCCAGGCTCCCGCCCGGCTCGATGTCGTCATCGTCAACTGGAACTCGGGCGCGCTACTGGCTGACTGCCTGGATGCGCTGGGCCGCAGCACGATCGCCAGCGCCCTGCATGTGTTCGTCGTCGACAACGCCTCGCACGACAGTTCCTGGCGCACGGCTGAGAGCGTGCGTCCGCTGCGCGTTACGCTGATCCGCAATGCGGACAATCGCGGGTTTGGCGCGGCCTGCAACCAGGCGGCGTTCGCGGGAAACGCTCCCTACGTCCTGTTTCTCAACCCGGACACCCGCGTCTTTCCCGAAACGCTGGAGAAGGCGCTGGCGTTTATCACCAGCCCCTTCCAGGGCGGACCGCCGCCCGGGATCGCCGGGGTGCAGCTTGTTGACGACAGCGGCGAAGTTCAACGCACCTGCGCCAACGCGCCGTCGGCCGGTCGCCTGCTTGGCCGGGCGCTGGCCCTCGACAAGGTCGCGCCCCGACTGCTCACGCCGCATTTCATGACGGACTGGGACCACCGCGACACCCGCCCCGTGGCCCAGGTGATGGGCGCCTTCCTGCTTGTCGAACGCCCGCTGTTCCAGCAGCTCGGCGGCTTCGACGAGCGGTTCTTCGTTTATTACGAGGATCTGGATCTGTGCGTGCGCGCCGCAGCCGCCGGACGCACAGTGGCGCACGACGCTGGCGCCCAGGTGTGGCACCAGGGCCAGGGAACGACCGCGCAGGTGAAGGACAGGCGCCTGTTCTATATCTGGCGCAGCGAGGTCCTGTTCGCGGCGAAACACTATGGCCAGGCCGTGGCCTGGAGCCTGCTGGCGGCGCAATTACTGGCCCAAACACCGCTGCGCGTGGCCCAAACCCTGGCGCAGCGACGGCGGGGCGAATGGCGCCAGGCGCTGCGCGGCGCCGGCATGTTGCTGGGCGATCTGCCGGCGCTTGCCGGGAAAATCAGGGACGCGGCGCGGCGCTGAGCTCAGTTTTCGGGCGCGTCAGCGGGCGGGCCGAGATGGCCGCGCAGACCGTCTGCGGCGGCCTTCAACAGCCGGCGGGCCACGGCAAGATCATAGCGCTGGTCACGCCAGTACAGCAGGCACTGGGCGGGCAGATAGATCACCTGGCGGGCCCGGAAACCGCGCGGCAGGTGCCGAAGGCGCAATCCATAGACATTGTTGCGCACGTAGGTGGCCATCCGGAACAGCTTCTGGCGCGGCATGCGCACGGCGCCAGCGCGGATTTGTCCCTCCCCAACCGTGTGCGGCATGGTCTGGCGTGGATCAAGCCAGATGGAAAAGCCGGCCGCCCACGCCCGGAAGCACCACTCCAGATCGACCGCGTCGATGAAATAATCGTCCCGAAAGCCGCCAACCTGGCGAAACACCGCAATATCGAGAAGCGAGCCGGATGTGGCCAGAAAGTCCACTGGCGTCGCGCCTGCGGTTCCGTCCTCCCCGGCGCGCCGGAACACCCGTGGGGCCTTGTAGCTCTCGCCTGTGGGCGTCACCATCAGCGGCCCGACGATGGCGGGAAACGCGCCGGCGAGCACAAGCTTCTCCCGCGTGGCGGCGAGCGCAGCGACCATCCCGGGCCCCGGCCGCGAATCCTGATCAAACAGGCAGATCGCCTCGAAGTCAGCCAGCGCGGCGGCGAGCGCAAGCAGGTTGAGCGCCGTGGCGATACCAAAATTGACCGGAGATTCGATCAGTTCAACCTTCGGCGCCAGCGTCCGCAGTTCCTCCCGCAACGCGCCATCCAGCCGACCGTTCACGAACAGATAAATACGCGCCACATCCGGCGCGATGGCGTCGATCAGCCCGAGCAAACGATCTCGCTGCGGGCCAAACAGCACAACGCCGGCTGCGATGCGCCCAGCCTCCGCCCCCATGCGCGCTCCCGTCGCGTTGCCTGCGGTCATGCCAGCCTGGGTCCTCATGAAAGCGCCATCCCAGATCGGGCCGGCGCGCGCCATTCACCCCTCATACTGGGCGTCGCTCACATGTTCCAGCCAGGTCACCGCACTGCCATCCACCACTTCCTGAATGGCGGTATGGGTCATCGCAACGTGGGGCGCAGCCCCATGCCAATGTTTTTCTCCCGCAGGAAACCAGACAACGTCACCGGGGCGAAGCTCCTCCACCGGTCCCCCCTCACGCTGGGCGCGGCCAACGCCGGCGGTGACGATCAGCGTCTGTCCGGCCGGATGCGTGTGCCATGCGGTGCGCGCGCCTGGTTCGAAGGTAACGCTGGCGCCAGCGACACGCCCGGGAGCCTCCGCCGTGAACAACGGATCGACGCGCACGACGCCAGTAAACCATTCTCGTGGTCCCCGGGTCGACGCGTTGGCGCCGGCTCGCGTGATCTTCATGATCAGTCCTCCCTGCAACCGCATGGCTATGGGCCAAGATTCCGGCGCGAATTGTCCAGCCCACAAAGGCCGGTCGCGCCTCCAGCTGATCGCCAGTCCTGTGGAGTATATGTGCCGGCATGCCCAGCCGCGAGGTCCAATCTGCCCGTTGGTCACACGCATGCGCATTGGCTTTGAACAAGCAAAAACCCCCGTCCGCGTGGGGCGGACGGGGGTTTTTTGTTCTGGTTGCGGGGGCTGGATTTGAACCAGCGACCTTCAGGTTATGAGCCTGACGAGCTACCGGGCTGCTCCACCCCGCGTCAATTATGTTCGAAGCGTTTGGGGCAGGCCGGTTTATGGT
>Ga0180223_1000646_pt1 | contig 39139 bp, 35 predicted proteins | sample eDN5th30CKraftOP_FD_151337 | JGI IMG/M metagenome (GOLD analysis project Ga0180223, IMG submission 151337) | Enriched Organic Plus compost microbial communities from Emeryville, California, USA - eDNA 5th pass 30_C Kraft OP (version 2) (version 2) ... | reverse complement strand
GCGCAGCCGCCCACCGCCGAGCTCGGCGCGATGGCGGCGGACGGGCGCAACTTCCTGTTCTTCGCGCCGCATGTCTCGGTGCTGCCGAGCCTCGTGATCTTCCTGGTCGTGCTCGCCTTCAACGTGCTCGGCGACGCCTTGCGCGACGCGCTCGACCCGAAACTGCGCAAATAGCGCGGGCCCTTCACCCGTCACTGGCGTTCAAGAAGCGAAAACAGGGGATTTGCTCGATGATGAAACGATACGCTCTGCTTCTGGCCGGCGCGGCCGGCGCTGTTCTGGCGGCGGCTCCGGCCGTCGCGCAGCAGAAGGCGCCGCTCTCGATCCTGCGCGTCATCGACGCCGATAATTACGACCCGATCCGCTCGACCGCGACGGCGGCGGCCGAGGTGATGTACATGCTGGCGGACACGCTGGTGACGGTCGACTTCGACATGAAGACGATCAAGCCCGGCCTCGCCGAATCCTGGACGGTCTCACCGGACGGCAAGACCTACAGCTTCAAGATCCGCAAGGATGTGAAGTTCTGCGACGGCCGGCCGATGACCATCGACGATGTGGTCTATTCGCTGAAGCGCTGGACCGACCCGGCCAACAAGTCGCCGGTCTCCTTCCGTGGCGGTCCGGTCCAGGACATCCGCGCCGATGGCGATTCGACGCTGATCTACGAATTGAAGGAGCCCTATAGCGACCTGCTGTTCCAGATGGCGCTGTCCTTCGCCTCGGTGGTCGACAAGAACACGGTCGAGAAGCTCGGCCAGAATTTCGGCGTGCAGGGCTTCAACGGCACCGGACCCTATTGCTGGGTGAAATGGACGCCGCGCCAGGAACTGGTGATGAAGAAGAACCCCCACTACGCCTGGGGGCCGCCGATCTACAAGGACCCGAAGCCGCAGATCGACGAGATCGTCTGGAAGATCATCCCGGAATCGAACACGCTGATGGCCGCGATCCAGGCCAGGCAGGCCGACGTGACCTACTACATGCCCTATATCGCGCTCGACACGATGCAGCGCATTCCCGGCATGACGGTGCAGCGGCAGGAAAACTACATCTACGACATCTTCATGGGCTTCAAGGTCGACAAGCCCGTCTCGAACGACAAGGCGATCCGCGAGGCGGTCAACATGGCCGTCGACAAGCAGGCCATCGCCAAGGCGATCTTCTTCGGCAAGGGCCAGGTCCTGCCCTCGCTGCTCAACCCCGCCGTGCTCGACTACGACAAGGAATCCGCGGCGGCGATGCCGAAGCACGATGCGGCGGGCGCCGCCAAATTGCTCGACGAGGCCGGCTGGAAGCCGGGCGCCGACGGCATCCGCGAGAAGGACGGCAGGAAGGCGACCTTCACCGTCTACGGCATCCGCAACGACGTGAACCCGCGGATATCCGAGGCGATGCAGGCCGACCTGCGCAAGATCGGCATCGACCTGAAGATCCAGCTCTGGGACGCGACCGTCGCCTGGGGCAAGCTCGCCACGCAGGAATTCGACGCCTTCTATATGGCCTATCCCTATGTGACGGCCACCGAGGCGCTGAGCCTCTATTTCGCCAGCCGGCAGGTGCCGACGCCGAACCGGATGAACTGGAAGGACCCGAAGACGGACGAGCTGCTCAAGGCGGCCGCGACCGCCACCGACGACAAGGCGCGCAAGGAGGCGATCGGCTCCGTCCAGATGCAGCTCACCGACGCCAATGTCTGGGTGCCGCTGGTCTCGCAGCCGCTCTGGGTCGTCGCAGGCGACCGCGTCGAGGGCGTGCGCGCCCACGGCATCTACGGCGCCGGCCTCTACAAGGGCCTCGACATCAAGCTGAAGCGCTGAATTGCACCGGCGCCGCGCGGCGAGAGCTGCGCGGCGCCTTTTTCCAGGTTTCGGGAGGGAGGAAACATCGTGACGATCACGGTCATCAAGAACGCCGACGTCGTCGTCGCCTGGGACGCCGGGGCCGCACGGCACGTCTATCTGAACGGCGGCGACGTCGCCTTCGCGGACGGTACGATCCGCTTCGTCGGCAAGCGCTATGAGGGCAGGGCCGACGAGACCGTCGACGGGCGCGGGCGCATGGTCATGCCCGGCCTCGTCAACATCCATTCCCACCCCTCCAGCGAGCCGCTGAACAAGGGCTTCCTCGACGAGCTCGGCTCACCTGCCCTCTACAATTCCTCGCTCTACGAATTCATGCCGATCCTGCGGGCGGACGCCGAAACCGTGCCCGACTGCGTGCGGGTCGCCTATTCGGAACTGCTGCTGTCCGGCGTCACCACGCTTGCGGATCTCTCGGTGGCCCATCCGGCCTGGCTGGATCTCGCGGCCGATAGCGGCCTGCGCGTCTGCGTCTCGCCGATGTTCCGCTCGGCGCGCTGGTACACGAAGAACGGCCATGTCGTCGAATATGAATGGGACGAGAAGGCCGGTCAGGCGGCGATGGCGCAGGCCTTCGACGTCATCGAGCAGGCTGAGAAGCATCCCTCCGGCCGGCTCTTCGGCATGGTCTGCCCGGCGCAGATCGACACCTGCAGCGAGGGGCTGATCAAGGAGAGCCACGCCGAGGCCAGGCGCCGCAACCTGCCCTGGCAGATCCACGCCGCCCAGTCGACGGTCGAGTTCCACGAGATCACCCGCCGCCACGGCGTCTCGCCGATCCAGTGGCTGGAAAGGCTCGGCGTGCTCGGCGACACGAGCATCATCGGCCACGCCATCTTCCTCGACGACTACCCGCGCGTCGGCTGGCACAGCCGGCGCGATCTCGCTCTGCTCGCCGAGACCGGCACGCGCGTCGCGCATTGCCCGACGGTGTTCCTGCGCCGCGGCATCGCGCTCGACGATTTCGGGCGCTATCGCCGCGCCGGGGTCAGGATCGGGCTCGGCACTGACACCTATCCGCACAACATGCTCGAGGAGATGCGCCATGCCGGTTATGTCGCCCGGCTGATGGCGGAGAACCCGCGCACGCTCACCACGACCGACCTGTTCGAGGCGGCGACTACGGCCGGTGCGGCCGCGCTCGGGCGCGACGACATCGGCCGGCTGGAGGCGGGCACGAAGGCCGATCTCGTGCTGGTCGATCTCGACCATCCGATGATGCAGCCGCATCGCGACCCCGTCCGCAGCCTGGTCTATGCCGCCGCCGAGCGCGCGGTCGACCGCGTCTATGTCGACGGCCGGCTGGTGGTGCGGGACGGCACCGTCCTGACCATGGACTATCCCGCTGCGGCGCGACGTCTGCACGCGGGCCAGAAGCGGACCGAGGCTGCGGCTCCGGACTATGACTGGGCGCATCGCCCCGTCACGGATTATTCGCCGCTGACCTTCCCGAACGGCTGAGGCGGTTCTCAGCGGGTGGAGCGTCGCGAGCTTACCCGCCCGTCATTGCGAGCGCAGCGAAGCAATCCAGAAGGACTGGGTGAGAGTTTTCACCTGGTTGCCCTGGATTGCTTCGTCGCTTTGCTCCTCGCAATGACGGTTTGCAGGCCGGTCTCGTTGGAGCGCAGCCGGCGCGCGCCTCCTCAATAGACTTCCGGCACGTACATCTCCGGCGGTACCGGATGGCGCAGATAATCCGGGTTGCGCACGCGCCCGGGCAGGACGATCTCCGGCTTCGGCACCTCCTCATAGGGGATTTGGCCGAGCAGGTGCGAGATCATGTTGAGGCGGGCGCGCTTCTTGTCGACCGCCTGCACCACCCACCAGGGCGCATGCGGAGTATGGGTCCGCTCCAGCATCTCCTCCTTGGCGCGGGTGTAGTCCTCCCAGTGCACCCGGCTTTCCAGGTCCATCGGCGAGAGCTTCCACTGCTTCAGCGGGTCCTCGATGCGCATGCGGAAGCGGAATTCCTGCTCCTCGTCGGTGATCGAGAACCAGTACTTGATCAGGACGATGCCGGAGCGCACCAGCATATGCTCGAAATCGGGGACCGAGCGGAAGAACTCCTCCAGCTCGTCGGGGGTGCAGAAACCCATCACCCGCTCGACGCCGGCGCGATTGTACCAGGAGCGGTCGAACAGCACCATTTCGCCCGCCGTCGGCAGATGCGGGACATAGCGCTGGAAATACCACTGGTTGCGCTCGCGCTCGGTCGGGGCGGGCAGGGCGACGACGCGGCAGACGCGCGGATTGAGCCGCTGCGTGACGCGCTTGATGGCGCCGCCCTTGCCGGCCGAATCACGGCCCTCGAACAGCACCACGACCTTGAGCTTCCTGTACTGGACCCAGTCCTGCAGCCGCACCAGCTCGTGCTGCAGCCGGAAGAGCTCGCGGAAATAGACCCTGCGGTCGAGCCTGCGCTCGCCCGGGCCGCTGAATTCCTCCGCCACCAGATCGTCCAGGCGGTCGTCCTCGAGCTGCAGTTCCAGCTCCTCGTCGAAGCTGTCGACGATCTCGTCCTTGATGCGATCGATGGTGTGGGGCGACATGGTCTCGGCTCTTGGTTGCGGCGGAGCGGACCGGCAGGCGGGGCGGCCGCGCAAGCCGGCCCGCGGCGGCATGGCGAGGTGCCGCAATGCCGTTCTCCGCCAGTCCGGGCCCGGTCGCCGGAACTATCGCCGGCTCACATGACGGCGCGATGAAGGCGCGATAAAGGCGCGTCGGGTCGTGCGGCCCCCCGGTTGCCCATTTCCCGAAGGCCGGACGGGATCGCCGGCGGGGCGCAGATGCGCGATCGCCGGGCCACCCGCGAGGGTGGCCCGGCGATAACTGTCGTCCGTCGTGCTCGTTCGGTCAGCGCACGTCGAAGCGATCGAGATTCATCACCTTGGTCCAGGCCGCGACGAAGTCCTGCACGAACTTCTCCCTGGCGTCGGCGCTGGCATAGACCTCGGCCAAGGCACGCAGGATCGAGTTCGAGCCGAAGACGAGGTCGGCGCGGGTGCCGGTCCATTTCGGCGCGCCGGTCTCGCGATCGGCGCCCTCGAAGACGTCCTTGGCTTCGGAGACGGCCTTCCACTGGGTGCCCATGTCGAGGAGGTTGACGAAGAAGTCGTTCGTCAGCGCGCCCGGACGGTGGGTGAGCACGCCGTGCTTCGAGCCGTCGGCATTGATGTCGAGCGCGCGCAGGCCGCCGACCAGCACCGTCAGCTCCGGCGCGGTCAGGGTCAGGAGCTGCGCCCGGTCGATCAGCGCCACCTCGGCGGGGACCTTGGCCCCGGCCTTCTGGTAGTTGCGGAAGCCGTCCGCGGCCGGCTCCATCACCGAGAAGGCGTGGATGTCGGTCTGCTCCTGCCTGGCGTCGGTGCGGCCCGGCGTGAACGGCACGGTGACGTCGTGGCCGGCGGCCTTCGCCGCCATTTCGACGCCGGCATTGCCGGCGAGCACGATCAGATCGGCCAGCGAGACGCGCTTGTCGTCGTCCGCTTCCTTGTTGAACTGGCGCCGGATGCCGTCGAGCACCGCGATCACCTTGGCGAGCTGCTCCGGCCGGTTGACCTCCCAGTCCTTCTGCGGAGCCAGGCGGATACGCGCGCCATTGGCGCCGCCGCGCTTGTCGCCGCCGCGGAAGGTCGAGGCGGAGGCCCAGGCGGTGCCGACCAGCTCCGAGACCGAAAGGCCTGAGGCCTTGATCCTGGTCTTGAGCGCGGCGGCATCGGCGGCGTCGATCAGCGGATGGTCGGCGGCCGGGATGATGTCCTGCCAGATCAGCTCTTCCTTCGGCACTTCCGGGCCGAGATAGCGCGAGCGCGGGCCGACGTCGCGATGGGTCAGCTTGAACCAGGCGCGCGCGAAGGCCTCGGCGAAGGCCTGGGGGTTCTCCAGGAAACGGCGCGAGATCTTCTCGTAGATCGGGTCGAAGCGCAGCGACAGGTCGGTCGTCAGCATCGTCGGCTTGTGCTTCTTCGACGGGTCGTGGGCGTCGGGGATGACCGCCTCGGCGTCCTTCGCCTCCCACTGGATCGCGCCGCCGGGGCTGCGCGTCTGCACCCATTCGTATTTGAACAGGTTCTCGAAGAAGAAGTTGCTCCACTGCGCCGGGGTCTGGGTCCAGGTCACCTCGATGCCGCTGCCGACCGTGTCGGCGCCGTGGCCGGTGCCGTAGCTCGAGGCCCAGCCGAGGCCCTGCGCCTCGAGATCGGCCGCCTCGGGCTCCGGTCCCTTGTAGGACTCGGCCGCCGCGCCATGGGTCTTGCCGAAGGTATGGCCGCCGCCGATCAGCGCCACGGTCTCCTCGTCGTCCATCGCCATGCGGGCGAAGGTCTCGCGGATGAAATGGGCGGCCGAGAGCGGGTCGCCATTGGCGCCGGGGCCTTCCGGGTTGACGTAGATCAGCCCCATCTCGGTGGCGCCGAGCGGCGCGTCGAACGTGTCGAGCGGGCGATGGGTCAGCCAGCCGGTCTCGGCGCCCCAGTTCACATCGTGGTCGGGCTCCCAGCTATCCTCGCGGCCGGCGGCGAAGCCGAAGGTGCGGAAGCCCATCGTCTCCAGCGCGACGTTGCCGGTGAGGATCATCAGGTCGGCCCAGGAGATCTTCTGGCCGTATTTCTGCTTGATCGGCCAGAGCAGGCGCCGCGACTTGTCGATGTTGACGTTGTCGGGCCAGCTGTTGAGCGGGGCGAAGCGCTGCTGGCCGCGGCCGCCGCCGCCGCGGCCGTCGGCGAGGCGGTAGGTGCCGGCCGCGTGCCAGGCCATGCGGACGAATTGCGGGCCGTAATGGCCGAAATCGGCAGGCCACCAGGATTGCGAATCGGTCATCAGCTTGCGCAGGTCGTTCTTCAGCGCCTCGTAGTCGAGCGTCTCGAACGCCTCGCGGTAGTCGAAGGAGCCGCCGAGCGGGTCGGATTTGGCCGAGTGCTGGTTGAGGACCTCGACGGGGAGCTGGTTCGGCCACCAGTCGCGGTTCTGCCGGGTGGCGCCGCCATGGGCGACGGGGCATTTGCCGGTGCTGTCGTCAGTCTTGGCGTTCATCTCACTCTCCGGGCTGAATGGGCCGACGGCTTGGTTCCACAGGTGGAAGGGACCGGCGCCGCGGCGCCGTCCCCGCCATCGATCGGGGTGACGGGCGGATGCGACGTCCGGCCGGGCCCGCGCGTCAGGCGGGCGACCCCGGCAAATTCCGGCGACGTCGCGGCCTGCATGGCGCATGGCGATCGGAGCATCTGCGTCCCCCTTCGCTGCCTGCCTCTTACCAAAGCCGTTTCATTATATTAATTCCGATTTTCTGATTGTCGGGATAAGTTTTAATTATGCCAAATCTGACGGTGCGGCAGCTCCGCTATGTCGAGGCCCTGGTGCGGCACGGCCATTTCGGCCGCGCGGCGGAAGCCTGCGCGATTTCGCAGCCGGCCCTGTCGATGCAGGTCAAGGCTTTCGAGGAGGAGCTCGGCGTGCCGGTATTCGAGCGCGGCGGGCGCCAGTTGCGCCTGACCCCCTTCGGCGAAGAGGTCGTCGCCCGGGGGAGGGACATCCTGCGCGCGCTCGACGAATTGGAGGGCTTCGCCCGCGCCTCGCGTGGCGGGCTGGTCGCCAAGCTGCGCATCGGCGTGATCCCGACCGTCGCGCCCTATCTGCTGCCGGGCCTGATCGGCGAGCTCGGCCGGCTGCATGACGGCATGGACCTGCATGTGCGCGAGACGCTGACGCCGAAGCTGGTCCAGGAGCTCGGCGAAGGCCGGCTCGACATGGCGATCGTCGCCCTGCCGGTGTCGGAGCCCTCCCTGGCGGAGGTCGCCCTCTTCACCGAGAGCTTCGTGCTGGTCCGTCCGCGCGAGGATGAGGGCAAGCCGGTGCCAAGCCCGGCCGCGCTGCGCGAGATGCGGCTGCTGCTGCTGGAGGAAGGGCATTGCTTCCGGGCTCAGGCCCTGGCCTTCTGCGACATCAGGCAGGGCAGCATGCCGCCGCGGGACCTGCTGGACGCAAGCTCCCTCTCGACTCTCGTCCAGATGGTCGATGCCGGCCTCGGCGTCACCCTGATCCCGGAAATGGCGGTGGCGGTCGAGACGCGCTCGGCCTCCGTCTCGGTCGCGCGCTTCGGGCAGCCCCATCCGTCGCGCACCATCGGCATGGTCTGGCGCAAGCGCAGCCCGCTCGCGCCGCAGCTCCACCAGATCGCGGATGTGGTGCGCCGGGCGGCGGAAGCGCTGCGGCAGGGGCAGGGCGGGCCATGCGGGCCGGTCTGACCGGCGGGCGGCTCAGCCGGCGATCTCGGGGCCTTCCAGGCATTCCTCGAGCTGCCGCAGCAGGCCCTGCAGCTCGGCCAGGCGCTCGCTGCCGTAGCGGCTGGTGATCTCGCGGTAGATCGCCTCGGATTCGATGCCGGCGCGCGCGATCAGGTCGAGGCCCTGCGGCGAGATCGAGACGATGCCGCGGCGCAGGTCGGAGGGCGAGGTCCGGCGCAGGATGAGGCCGCGCTCGTCGAGGTCCTTCAGGATACGCGACAGGCTGGGCCCGAGCAGGAAGGTCGCCTCGGCCAGCTCCGTCACCTCGAAATCCTCGCCGGAGGTCAGGGCGCGCAGAACGCGCCATTGCTGCTCGGTGATGCCGAAACGCCGGAGGCTCGCCCGGAAATGGCGCATCACCGCCTCGCGCGCCCGCAGCAGCGACATCGGCAGCGATTTCGAGAAGTGCCGGATGCGGATGCGCGCCGCGGCCTGCTCGGCCTCCCGCGGCGCTGCACCGGAACGACCCTGGATGGGTTCGGACATGGAAACTCCCAGAAATCGAGCGCGCGGCGGGGCGAATCCGCTCCCGCGCCGCCCAGGCCTCAGGCTACCACCTTCTCGGGAACGCCACGCTGCTTCAAATATTCCCGATAGTTGCTGGTCTTGAAGTTCAGCGTCTCGTCGGCCTCCTCCATCTGCACGGAGATCCCGAGCGGTCGCGCCGCGGTCACGGGAGCGAGGAGCGCCTTGGCCGCGGCGAAGACGCGGCCGGCGGCCTCCTTCTTGTCCACCTCCGAGCGGCCCTTGGCGATGCGCAGCAGCACATGCACGAAGGCGTTGTCGGGATGGCCGTCGACGATCAGGTAGTTGGCGACGGGCACGCCGCGGGTGCGGGCGCCGGCGAAGGGAAACACCGTCCCGTCGCCGATGAGCGCGTCCTGCACCGTCTTCAGCAGCGCCGGCACGTCGAGGCTGGCTTCGAGATTGCTGGAATATTCGACCCAGATGTGAGGCATGGCAGCGGTTCCGTGGTCTTCAGCGGAGGGAGGCGATGGCGGCGGCGACGCCGCAGCCGGGGGCCGGCACCTTGTGGCCGAGCGCCGTCAGGCTGAGCTCGAGATAGTGCAGGTCGGTCAGGATGTCGGCCTCGCTGATCTGTCCCATCGTGCCGATCCGGACGACCCGGCCGTTCAGCTTGTTGCGGGCGCCGGCGATGACGGTGTTGTAGGTCTCGTACATGTGCTTGACGATCGGGCCGGCCGTCAGCGGCTCGGGGACGGCGGCGACGACGACGGTGCGCGAGGCGGTGGCGGGGTCGCCGAAGGCCGGCAGGCCGAGCGCGACGCAGCCGGCGCGCAGGGCGTCCGACAGCCGCTTGTGGCGGGCGAAGACCTGCGGCAGGCCTTCCTCGTGGATGGCGCGCAGCGCTTCCTGCATGCCGAACAGCAGGGAGACCGGGCAGGTGAAGGCGGTCTCGTGCTTGTCGACGGTGGCGAGTGCCTTGCGCATGTCGAGATAGAAGCGCGGGCAGCGGTCGTCGCGCTCGATCACCTTGCGGGCCTTCTCGCTGACGCTGGCGAAGCCGAGGCCGGGCGGGCACATCAGCGCCTTCTGCGAGCCGGTGACGACGATGTCGACGCCCCATTCGTCCTGCCGCAGCTCCATGCCGGCGAGCCCGCTGACGGAATCGACCAGGAACAGCGTGTCGCGGCCGCGCAGCAGCTCGCCGATCGCGGCGAGGTCGGTCACCGCGCCGGTCGAGCTCTCGTTATGGACCGTGATGACGGCGCGGTAGTCCGCCGTCTCCAGCTTCGCCGCGACCACGGCCGGGTCGGGCGCCCAGCCCCATTCGGTCTCGATGACGTCGACCTCGGCGCCGAGCGCGCGCGCGATCTGGGCGTAGCGGTCGCCGAACTGGCCATGTGCCAGCGCCAGCACCTTCTCGCCCGGCGCCAGCACGTTGACGAGGCTCGCCTCCATCACCCCGGTCCCGGAGGAGCCGAAGGTCAGCACCGGCGCTTGCGTGCCGAAGAGCGGCTGGATCAGGCGCTGGATCTCCTCCAGCACCACGCGCATCTCGGGGCCGCGATGGTTGACGATCGGGCGCGCCGTCGCCTGGCGGATGCGCTCGGGGATCGAGATCGGGCCGGGAAGCCGGAGGCGATAGGGGTAGGAGGGCGAGGACGTCACGGGAAGGGACTCCGGAAGGCTGGGCTTGGCAATGGCCGGCGTTGCGCCGGTCAGTGGATGACCTGCTGGATGAACTGGCGGGCCCGCTCGGTGCGGGGCGCGGAGAAGAAGGCGTCGGGCGCGCCGATCTCGGCGATGGCGCCGTCGGCCATGAAGACCACGCGGTCGGCCACCGCGCGGGCGAAGCCCATCTCATGGGTGACGCAGATCATGGTCATGCCGGTGCCGGCGAGCGCGATCATCACGTCGAGCACCTCCTTGACCATTTCCGGGTCGAGCGCCGAGGTCGGCTCGTCGAACAGCATCACGTCGGGCTCCATCGCCAGCGCGCGGGCGATGGCGACGCGCTGCTGCTGCCCGCCCGAGAGCTGGTTCGGGAACTTCAGGGCCTGCTGCCCGATATGGACGCGCTCCAGCAGCTCCATCGCGCGCGCCTCGGCGGCGGCGCGCGGCATGCGCTTCAGCTTGATCGGGCCCAGCGTCAGATTGTCGAGGATCGACAGATGCGGGAACAGGTTGAAGTTCTGGAAGACCATGCCGACGCGCTGGCGGATCTTCTCGATATTGTCGTCGTCCTGCGCGACGCGCTCGCCGGCGACGGTGATGGTGCCCTGCTCATAGGCCTCGAGGCCGTTGATGCAGCGGATCATCGTCGATTTTCCCGAGCCGGAGGGCCCGCAGACGACGATGCGCTCGCCCGGCTTCACCGCGAGATCGATGTCCCGCAGGACATGGAACTGCGAGTACCATTTGTTGACGCCGGCGAGCCGGATGAGGGGATTATCCATGGCGCGATGATCCGTTCAGGTGCGCTCGGCGCGCGCGAAGCGGGCCTCGATGGCGCGGCTGTAGCAGGAGAGCCCGAAGCTCATCAGCCAGAAGACCAGGCCGACGATGAAATAGCCCTCGGCCTGGGAGCCGGCCCAGAGCGGGTCGGAGACGCCGGCCGAGACGATGTTGAGCAGGTCGAACAGGCCGACCACCATCACCAGCGTCGTGTTCTTGAGCAGCGAGATCGTGGTGTTGACCACCCCCGGCACGACCTTGCGCACCGCCTGCGGCAGGATGATGTGGAACATCGTGCGCCAGTAGCCGAAGCCGATCGCCATCGCCGCCTCGTACTGGCCCTTGGGCAGCGCCTGCAAGCCGCCGCGCACGACCTCGGCCATATAGGCGGCCTCGTAGAAGATGATGCCGACGACGGCGAGCGCGAGCGGGTCCGGCTTCGTGCCCGAGGGCAGGAAGAACGGCAGCATCACGATCGCCATGAACAGCACGGTCAGGAAGGGCACGCCGCGGCAGAACTCGATGAAGCCGATGCAGAACCAGCGCAGCAGCGGCATCCGGCTGCGCCGGCCGAGCGCGAAGAGCACGCCGAAGGGCAGCGAGAAGGTGATGCCCGAGACCGCGAGGATCAGCGTCAGCAGCAGCCCGCCCCACTGGTCGCTCGGCACCACGGCGAGCCCGGCGAAGCCGCCATGCAGCAGCAGGTAGGTCGCGACCGGCAGCACGATCATCATGAAGAAGCCTGCATAGACCTTCGCCGGGATGCGCGGCACCATCAGCCAGACGAGGCCCGCGACCAGCAGCGCGAAGGCGATGTCCGGCCGCCAGCGCTCCGCCCGCGGATAGAAGCCGTAGACGAATTGCGAGGCCTTGGCCGAGACGAAGGCCCAGCAGGCCCCGCTCCCCGTGCAGTCGGCGCGGCTGGCGCCGCTCCAGGTCGCGTCGAACAGCGCCCAGGGCACGATCGCCCAGGCGATGGCGCCGAGCATGGCGAGGACGGCGAGCGACAGCAGGCCATCTCGCCAGGAGGCGAAGAGGCGCTGCCGCAGCCAGGACAGGGCCCGCGCGAGCGGGGCGCCGGCGCTCCCCGGGACGGGCCGGGCGCGGCCGGCCGGCAGTGTGGCTGCGTCGGTCACCGTTCGACGATCCTGGTCATGTGGTTGAACAGGTTGATCAGCGCGCCGATGAGCAGGCTGATCGCGAGATAGACGGCCATCGTCATGGCGACGATCTCGATGGCGCGGCCGGTCTGGTTGATGCTGATGCCGGTGAAGACGCCGACGAGGTCGGGATAGCCGATCGCCACCGCGAGCGACGAACCCTTGAGGATGTTGAGATACTGGTTCGACAGCGGCGGCAGCAGCACGCGCACCGCCTGCGGAATGACGATGAAGCGCAGCGTCTGCCACCAGCCGAAGCCGATCGCGGCGGAGGCCTCGCGCTGGCCCTTGTTGACCGATTCGATACTGGCGCGGACCAGCTCGCCGATGAAGGCGGCGTTGTAGATCGCCATGGCGATGACCAGCGCCGACAGTTCCGGCACCAGCACCCAGCCGCCGGCGAAGTTGAAGCCCTTGAGCTGCGGCACGGAGACGCCGATCCCGGCGCCGCTCAGGCCGATCGCCAGCGCCGGCACCAGCAGGAGAACCGCCAGCGCCGGCAGCCAGGCATTCACACGCCGGCCGCTGCGCTCGGCATAGCCGGTCAGGCTGCGGAACAGGGCGAGCGCCGCGGCCAGCCCGACCAGGATCGCGAGGGCGAGCAGGCCGGGACGGTCGGTCGTCAGCGCCGGGACGAGGATGCCGCGATTGGAGAGATAGACCGCATCGCCCAGCGAGATCGCCGCGCGCGGCGCCGGCAGGGCGCGCAGCGCGACGTTGTAGAGGATCAGGATATGCAGGAGCTGCGGCAGGTTCCGCACGATCTCGACATAGATGCGCGCGGCGCGCGACATCGCCCAGTTGCCGGAGAGCTGCGCGATGCCGACGGCGAAGCCGAGGATGGTCGAGAAGACGATGGCGAGGACCGTGACCAGCAGCGTGTTGGTGATGCCGATCAGGAAGACCCGCCAGTAATTGTCGCTGGCGGTGTAGGGGATGAGGTGGAAGGCGATCTCGAACCCGGCTTCCTGCCAGAGGAAGTCGAAGCCGAGCTTCAGGCCGCGCGCCGCCAGATTGTCGTGCAGATTGCCGACCGCGACGCTGGCGAGAAACGCGAGCGCCGCGACGAGCAGCCCCTGATAGAGCCAGCCCATGACGCGCCGGCGGCCGAAGCGCGGGCGCCTTGTCGGCAGGGAAGCGGCAGATGAGACGGTCATCGTTGGCGGCGTCGCAACTCGTCGGGGAGAGGGGAGGCCGGCGGCTGGCGCCGGCCCCGGTGGCCTGTCCTTAGCGCAGCAGCGGCGCGGACATCAGGCCCTTGTTGTTCCAGAGATTGTTCAGGCCGCGCTGCAGCTTGATCGGGCTCTTCTCGCCGAGATTGCGCTCGAACATCTCGCCGTAGTTGCCGACGGCCTTGATGGCGTTGAGGGCCCAGGCGTTGTCGAGGCCGAGCTTGGTGCCGAAATCGCCGGTCTGGCCGAGCAGGCGCTGGACCTCCGGCGAGGTCGAGCTCGCCTTCATCTGGTCGGCATTGGCCTGGGTGATGCCCAGCTCCTCGGCGGCGATCAGCGCGTTCAGCGTCCAGGCGACGATGTCGCGGAAGCGGGCGTCGTCCTTGCGCACGACCGGGCCGATCGGCTCCATCGAGATCAGCTCCGGCAGCACGACCCATTCGTCCGGATTACCGAGCTTGGAGACCGCGCCGGCGAGCGCGCTGAGCACGTTGGCGTAGACGTCGCAGCGGCCGGAGGCGAGGTTCTTCTCGTTCTGGTCGCGCGTATTGGCGGCGACAGGCGTGAACTTCATGTTGTTCTTGCGGAAGAAGTCGGCGAGGTTCAGCTCGTAGTTCGAGCCGGCCGAGACGCAGATCGAGGCGCCTTCGAGTTCCTTCGCGCTCTTCACGCCGAGCGACTTCTTCGCCAGGAAGCCCTGGCTGTCATAGAGATAGACGCCGGGCCATTCGACGTTCAGCTCGATGTCGCGGATGAAGGTGTGGGTCGCGGTGCGGGCCAGCACGTCGATGCCGCCGGACTGCAGCGTGGCGAAGGCCGTCTTGATCTCGAGCGGCACGTATTTGATCTTCTCGGCGTCGCCGAGGACGGCGGCCGCGACCGCGCGGCAGAAGTCGACCTCGAAGCCCGACCATTTGGCGTTGCTGTCGAGCGTGCTCATGCCGGTCTGGACGCCGCTGGAGACGCCGCAATTCAGGGCGCCGCGCGCGGCGATGGCTTTTTGGGTCGCGCCGCTTTCGGCCGAGGCGGCCGTCGCGGCCAGCAGCAGACAGCCGGCGGCCAGCGTCCACGGGTTGCGCAGATATCCGAGCATTCAGTCCTCCCAGTGTCGGCGGCGGGCGGTGCGGATGGCGGACCGCCCCCACGCTCCGCTCGACGTGACATATAACATGTTAATTATCAAGTTAATTATATCGCCGCGCGACGCCCGGGGCCAATCGCCCGGGCGTCGCGCGGCGTTCCGCGTCAGGCGAAGAAGCAGCTCACGGTTCCGAGCGGCCCGTAATCGCCGACGATGGTGTCGCCGTGCCGCGCCTCGACCGGCCGGATGAAGGAGCCGGCCAGGACGATCTGGCCCGCCTCGATCCGGGCGCCGTATTGCGCCAGCCGGTTGGCCAGCCAGGCGATGCCGCGCGCCGGATGGTTGAGCACGCCGGCGCCCAGCCCGGTCTCCTCGACCTGCCCGTTGCGCGAGACGATGGCGCCGACCCAGCGCAGATCGACCTGGTCCGGCCGCATGGCGCGCCCGCCGAGGACGATCCCGGCATTGGCGGCGTTGTCCGACACGGTGTCGACGATGGTGCGCGCCTGCTTGGTCTGCGGGTCGACGCGCAGGATGCGGGTGTCGAGGATCTCGAGGGCCGGCGTGACGTAGTCCGTCGCGTTCAGCACGTCGTAGACCGAGACGTTCGGCCCCTTCAGTTCCGATTTCATCACGAAGGCGATCTCGGCCTCGATGCGCGGCTGGATGAAGCGGTCCTGCGGGATCTCGCTGCCGTCCTCGAAGCGCATGTCGTCGAGCAGCACGCCGGAATCGGGCGTGTCGATGTTGAGCGCGTATTGCATCGCCTTGGAGGTGAGGCCGATCTTCCAGCCGATCACCTGGCGGCCGGCGGCGCGCTTGCGCTCCATCCAGGCGCCCTGGATCGCATAGGCGTCGTCGAGCGTCATCTGCGGGAAGCGCAGCGACATCAGGCCGGTCTGCCGGCGGGTCTTCTCGGCCTCGTCGAGGCTGAGGGCGGCGGCGGCGATATCCTCGGATGTCAGCATGGCTCAGGCCTCGTCGGCGATGGTGTTGCGCAGCAGGCCGATGCCTTCGGCCTCGACCTCGACGACGTCGCCGGGCTTCAGCCAGATCGGCGGGTCGAAGCGCGCGCCCGCGCCGGTCGGCGTGCCGGTGATCAGGATGTCGCCCGGCACCAGGGTGGTGAAGGTCGAGACGTAATTGATGATCTTGCGGAAGGAGAAGATCATCCGGCTGGTCCGGTCGCTCTGGCGGACCTCGCCGTTGACCCGGGTGGTCAAGGCGATGTCGGCGATCTGCGCCTCGTCGGTGAAGGGCACCAGCCAGGGGCCGAGCGAGCCGGAGCGGTCGAAATTCTTGCCCTGGGTGACGTTGAACTTGGCGTGGCGCACCCAGTCGCGGATCGTTCCCTCGTTGGCGAGCGTCAGCGCCGCGATATGGCCGAGCGCGTCGCGCTCGGCGATGCGGCGGCCCGCCTTGCCGATGACGATGGCGATCTCGCCCTCATAGTCGAGCTGCTCGCTTTCCGGCGGGCGGATCAGCGGTTGCTCATGCGCCGTGAAGGAGCGCAGGAAGCGCGGGAACAGCGAAGGGTTCGGCGGCGCCTCCTTGCCGTCCTTGTACTCGGCGTTGCGGTCGGGGAAGTTCACGCCGACGCAGATGATCTTCTCGGGCGCGAGCGAGGGCAGCGCGTAGCGGAGGCCTTCGAGCGGCAGGTCGGGCGCCAGCGCCGCGCCGGCCTCGGCCAGGGTGCCGAAGGCGCCTTGCGCCACCACCTGTTGCAGCGTCGGCCATTGCGCCCGGTGGCGCGCGGACAGGTCGACGACACCGCCTGCGGCGATCAGACCGTAGCGCGTTTCATCGCCATGGGCGAAACTGACGAACTTCGAAACCAAGGGGTGTTCCTCGCAAACGGCACGACGGGGCGCGCTGGGGCCGGCAGACGAAGCGGGCATGGCGGTGCCGCACGCTCGCGACCGAGCCCGGTTCCGCCTCGCCGCCGCATCATCTAGTTATCATGTTAAATAGATGGCTGCTCGCTCTGTCAATCCGCTGCGGGCGCGCCCGGCGCGGGCAGGTGCCGGCCTGTGGGCGGGCAAAGTGGGACCCGCCGGGCGGCGGGGCGCCGCGCTGCCGGGCGGTTGCGCAGGAGGGGCGGGCGGGCGGCTATCGCAGGAAGTAATAGGCCGTCAGCAGGGCGGCGATGCCGGTGACGATCCAGCGGATATAGGCCTGCCTGACGCGCCTTGCGGCGTAGATCCCGGCGAAGCCGCCCAGGGTCGCGCCGGGGATCAGGAGCAGGGCGCCGCTCCAGTCGATGACGCCGCCGCCGATGAAGACGACGACCGCCATCAGGGCGATGCTGATCGAGAGCAGGTTCTTCAGCGCGTTCAGCCGGTGGTAGTCGCTGCCCTCGGTCAGCCCGAGCGTCGCCAGCATCATGATGCCCATGCCGGCACCGAAGAAGCCGCCATAGATCGCGGTGACGAGCTGCAGCAGCCCGCGCGCCGCGCGCTTGCCGGGGCCGGCCTCTGCGGCCGGGCTCTGCGAGCGCGGCAGATAGGGGCCGGCGACGAACAGCACCGTCGCGAACAGCAGCAGCCAGGGCACCAGCGCCGAGAAGGATTTGTTGTTCATCGCCAGCAGCAGCGCGCCGCCGATGATGCCGCCGACGAAGGAGACCGCCAGCAGGCCGAGGGCCGTGCGCCAGTTGCCGAGGATTTCCCGGCGATAGCTCAGGGAGGAGGCGAGATAGCCCGGCAACTGGGCGATGGCCGAGGTCGCGTTGGCGGTGATGGCCGGCATTCCCGCCATCATCAGCGTGCCGAAGGTGATGAAGGTGCCCCCGCCGGCGATGGCGTTGACGACGCCCGAGGCGAAGCCCGCCAGGAAGACGAGCAGGACCATGTCGAAACCCATCGCCCGCCGCTCCGCCCCGTATGGAAGGTGGCCAGCTTGCACGGCGATGCCGATGGCTGGCGCATGGTAAGGATCTGGCGGGCGCATAGATAGCGCTGTCGGCAATGTCAAACGCCGTCGCCGGCTCGCGCCGGCCCTGCGGCTGCGCTCGGCGCGGGGAGAATGGCCGTCATTGCTCCCTGCCCGGATCGGATAGCCCGGCGTCTCCAATGATATCTCCGGTTTGAGCTTCGATCAGTTCAAAAGAAAGCGGCGGACGGGGCACGGATTTTCGTCATTAATTTGTAATAGGTACAAATTCAGCTTGGAACTATAATATAATCATAAGATTCAATTTGCGAATCTTTTGACAATGGAATAATCGGCTCGCCGACAAAATGGTGGGCTGGGTTATGAAAAGAAATTCTAGGCTTATATCTGTTTTAATCTTGGCTGCGTCGGCTCCGTTGGCCGGCGCGAAAGCCCAGCCGGCACCGCCTGTGGCGGGCGAGCCGGGCACGATCTCGCTGGATCAGATCACGGTCACCGCCGAGCGCGGCGCCAAGCAGGTTCTCGACGTTCCGGGCACGGTCAGCGTGATCACGCGGCAGGAGCTGGACGAGCGGATCATCCGCGACACCCAGGATCTGATCCGCTACGAGCCCGGTATCAGCGTCAACCGCATCACCAGCGGCACCGATCCGTTCAGCAACTACGGCGGCTTCACCATCCGGGGCGTCGGCGGCAACCGCGTCCAGATGCAGGTCGACGGCTCGCGCGTCATCGAGCGCGTCACCGACGGCAACCGCGACTTCGTCGATCTGCCCTTCCTGAAGAGCGCGGAGATCGTGCGCGGCCCGGGCTCGGTGCTGTGGGGAGCGGACGCGATGGGCGGCATCGTCGCCTATCGCACGCTCGACCCGGAGGACCTGCTGAAGGGCAAGGACAAGCCCTATGCGGTGCGGCTCAACTCTGCCTATGACAGCCTCGACCGCTCCTTCGTCAAGACGGGCATCGCCGCTTTCCGCTTCTCGCCGATGCTGGAGGGCATCGTCGGCCTCAGCCACAAGAGCGCCCATGAGGCCAGGCTGACCAAGGCCCGCGCCGATGGCGGGCGCTGGGGCTGTCCGGTGCCGACGCTGCGCTTCCTGCCTTGCGACAAGCTCAACCCGCTCGACGTCACGGTCTGGAACAGTTTCGCCAAGCTCGTCTTCAAGCCGACCGGCGACCACACCTTCAAGCTGACCGGCGAATACTACGACAGCGATTCGACCGTGAACCAGCTCTACAACTACAATGTCGTCAGCGGCGGCATCCGCAACGGCCCCAACATCCGCAACCAGATCAAGAGCCGCAAGCGCATCGCGCTGGAGCATGAATGGGATGCCGGGCTGAGCTTCCTCGATTCGCTGCGCTGGCAGGCCTCGTTCTCGCCGCAGGAGCGTACCTTCGTCACCAACAACCTGCAGACGCTCGCCAACGGGCAGCCCCGCTTCACGCGCGGCCTGCACGACTATTCCGAGCAGTTCTCGCAGCTCGACATCCAGGCGAAGTCGAGCTTCGCGCTCGGCCCGACCTTCCACCGCCTGACCTACGGCTTCCAGGGCGACATCACCCGGACGGACTACAAGCGGCGGGACGATGTCAGGAACCTCGTCACCGGCGTCGCCTCGACGACGATCGCCGGCGGCTTCAACTTCGCCAACGCCACGACGACGCGCGCCGACATCTTCCTGCAGGACGAGATCGAGCTCCTGTCCGGCCGCTGGACGATCACACCCGGCATCCGCTACGCGACCTATAATATCGATCCGCGCATGGGGCCCGGCTACGTCATCGTGCCGGGCAAGGAGCCGCGCGAGCTCGACTCCCGTAGGCTCATTCCGCAGATCGGCACGATCTTCAAGCTGAACGAGACCTATTCGCTCTATGCGCGCTATGCGGAAGGCTTCAAGATGCCGACCGCCGAGCAGCTCTACACCTCGCTGCCTTCGACCACCTTCAACCTGATTCCGAACCCGGATTTGCGGCCCGAATCGGTGCGTTCCTACGAGGCCGGCCTGCGCGGCAGGTTCGCCGATGGCTGGTTCTCGGTCGGCGTCTTCCACGCGCGCTACAAGGACTTCATCCAGTCGTTCTACGAGATCCCCGGCACCATCGATCTCACCTACCACAATGTTTCGCAGGTGAAGATTTCCGGCATCGAAGCCTCGGCCGAGTGGCGCTTCCACGAGCGCTGGCTCGCCAATCTCTCGCTCAGCTATCAATACGGCGAGCAGCGGGTCGAGGCCGGTTCGGCGCAGACGCCCTTCGACGTCAACCCGTTCAAGGCCGTGACGGCGGTGAAGTACCTGATGCCGGAATACGGCCTGGAGGCAGAGGTGATCGGCACCTTCGCCGGCGGCGCGACCCGCGCCAGCACGCCGAAGATCTTCAAGCCCGGCGGCTATTCGGTGTTCGACGCCTATCTCAACTGGAAGCCGACCTCCTTCATCACGGTGCGCGGCGGCGTCGAGAACGTCTTCGACAAGCGCTACTTCGCCAACCTCGTCGGTGGCACTACCTATGAGAAGGTGCCGTCGCCCGCCTCGACCGCGGCGAGCAACCCGCTCGAATTGCAGACCGCGCCCGGCCGTACCTTCAAGCTCGCCGCTACGGTCGAATTCTGAACCCGGCAGCGAGACGCCGCGCCCTGGCGCGGCGAAACGGCGGCGCTTCGACCGAGACCCCGGAGCGCCGCCACCCTTTTTCGGAGACCATCATGACCAGCACTGCCAGGCCGCGCGAAAAGCTGAACGCGCAACCCGCCGAGATCCTGAGAACCCTGCCGGCGATGGGCCGGCTCATGCTGAGCGCGCGCTCCGGCGGCGCGACGCATGAGCGGATGGGCGCCGTCGAGACGGTGGCCGTCGAGGCCGGGGCGGTGCGGCTCTCGGGCGCTTGCCATGACAGCCGCATCGACCTCGCCTGCGTCGCCGATGTCGTCGCCGATCGCACCAGCCGGATGCGCGAGCGCGTGCTGCCGCGCCTGGAATGCCGGGATGCCGCCGGGGAAACCCTGTTCAGCCTGATCGGGCTCGACGGGCTGGAGCCCTTCGACGCGGCGCTGGAGGGCTTCGGAGCGGGCGAGGCGCTGGAGCCGGTCCAGCGCGAGGCGCCCGGCAGCGGCGGCCCGTCCGAAGTGCCGGAGGACGATCTCGGCGCGCGCAGCTTCGCGGCGATCCTCGCCAGTGGCGAGGACGTCGCCATCGTGATCGAGCGGCCGGGCCTGTTCCAGCACTGGCGCGGCGCCTTGCCCGAGCCGAAGCCGGCCATGGGTTTCGTCAACATCATGCAGCCGGATTTCCATCTGCATCTGAAGGCCGGCGCCGTCGCCGGCTGGGAGCGCGAGGCCGAGGGCCCGGCCACCATCCTGCATGCGCTCGATGCGGAAGGCGTCCGCTTCGGCCTCGCCTTGCGCGGCCCGGCCGCTGCCTTCGCCAAGGTGCCGGACAGCCATGCCGTCCGCGGCTGAGGCCGAAGGCGGGCGCGGTGTGCTGGCGCATCCGCGCGCCGGCTGGCTCTGCCCGGCGACGGGCCGGGAGCTGCCGCAGCCGGAGCTGATGCGGGCTATGGCGGCCAGGCGCGTCGTGCTGCTCGGCGAGACGCACGACGTCGCCGAGATCCATCGCTGGCAGCTCCATGTCGCGGCCTTCCTGCGCCTGCTGCGGCCGTCCCTGGCGATGGGGTTCGAGATGTTTCCGCTCCGGGTCCAGCCCGTGCTCGACGCCTGGGTCGAGGGGGCCCTGGACACCGCCACCTTCCTGGCGCGCAGCGACTGGGACGCGGTCTGGGGCTTCGATCCCGCGCTCTATCTGCCGCTGTTCCATTTCTGCCGCCAGCAGCGGGTGAAGATGCTGGCGCTGAACTGTCACCGTCCGCTGGTGACGCGGGTCGGGCAGGTCGGCTGGGAGGCGATCCCGGTCGGGGAGCGCGACGGCGTGACGCCGTCGGCGCCGGCGAGCGAGGCCTATCGCCGCTATCTCGCGGCGATCACCGGGCGCTTCGCCGGGCCGGCGCGGCCGGAGGCGATGGCGCCCGAGCGCTTCGACCGCTTCGTGCGCGCGCAGCAATGCTGGGACCGTTCCTTCGCCTGCCGCATCGCCGATCATCTGGCCGCGGCGACGGACGATCCGCTCGTCATCGGCATCATCGGCCGCGGCCATCTCGAATACGGCCACGGCACGCCGTACCAGCTCCGCGATCTCGGGATCGAGGATGTCGCGGTGCTGCTGCCGACCACGGCGGCGGAGCATGATGCGGCGGAGCTCGCCGGCATCGCCGACGCCGTCTTCCGGCTCGACGTGCCGGAGCCGCCGCAGCCGCGCCGGACCCAGCCGCGAGCCGCGTCGTGAAGGCGGCGCTGGGGCGGATCGCGCGGCTGACGCGGCTGTGCGTCGGCGGGCCGGGCGGCAAGATCGGCGCCCTCTATTTCCTGCTGATCTTCGGGCTCGGCCTCGCCGGCGTCCAGATCGGCGTGCGCCTGATCGCCTGGACGGCTGATTTCTACAACGCCTTGCAGAAGCTCGACGTCGACGGCGCCCTGCGCCAGATCGCGATCTTCTTCGGGCTGATCGCGATCAGCGCCTCGCTCCATCTCGCCAGCACCTATCTCCGCAAGATGCTGCAGATCCGCTGGCGCCACGCGCTGACGGAGGCGGCGCTCGACCGCTGGCTCGCCGGAAAGGCCTTCTGGCATCTGCGCGACCGCACCGATCACGGCCTCGACAACCCGGACCAGCGCATCGCCGAGGATTGCCGCATCTTCGTCGACAAGCTGACGGTGGAGGGGCTCGAGCTGGCGACCAACATCGTCGCGCTCACCACCTATGCCGCGATCCTGTGGTCGCTCTCGACCTTCCCGCTCGCCTTCGCCGTGATGGGCGTCTCCGTCGAGATCCCGCGCTACATGGTCTGGGCGGCGCCGCTCTATGTCGCGCTGGCGAGCGGCGTCACCCATCTGCTCGGCCGGCCGCTGAAGGCGCTCTCGGTCGAGCAGCAGCGCCGCGAGGCGGATTTCCGCTTCGCGCTGATGCGGATGCGCGAGCATGTCGAGGCGGTGGCGCTGGCCGATGGCGAGCCGGCGGAACGGCGGCTGTTCGGCGCGCGCTTCGCGTCGATCGCCCGCAACTGGCGCAGTCTGGCCAAGCGCGACCTCGTCCTCGGGCTGTTCACCCGGCCCTATTTCCAGACCGTGCTGCGCATTCCGCTCTTCCTCGCCCTGCCGGCCTATCTCGCCGGGCGCGTCAGCTTCGGCGGGCTGATGCAGATCGGCTCGGCCTTCCAGAACGTCGTGACCACGCTCTCCTGGTTCGTCTTCTCCTATCGCGACCTCGCCGAGCTGGCCGCGGCCGCCAGCCGCCTGTCGCATTTCATGCAGGCGGCCGAGAATGCCGCGGCCCCGGACACCCGCCCGGCGCTGCACCCCTCCACCGATGGCGCGCTGGCGCTGAAAGAGGTCGTGCTGGAGACGCCGGGCGGCCGCCGTCTGCAGGCCCTGCCGGAGCTGCGGCTCGCGGCGGGCGCCGGCTACTGGCTGTCGGCGCCGTCCGGCCATGGCAAGAGCTCGCTCGCCAAGGCGGTGGCCGGGCTGTGGCGCCACGGCGACGGCCGGATCGAGCGGCCCTGGGGACGGATCGTGGTTCTGCCGCAGCAGCCCTATCTGCCGCTCGGCGACCTGCGAACCGTGCTGTCCTATCCGCTACCGCCGGGCGCGCTCGACGACGACGCCCTCCGCCGGGCCCTGGAGCAGGTCGGCCTGCCGGCCCTGTGGACGCTCGACGCGGCAGGCTGGAGCGAGGCCCGGCGCGGCCTCTCGGGCGGCGAGCGCCAGCGCCTGGCGCTCGCCCGCGCCCTGCTCCAGAAGCCGGACTGGCTGGTGCTGGACGAGGCGACGAGCGCGCTCGACCGCGAGGGCGAGAGGCAGGTCCTCGCGGCCCTGCGCGCCGCGCTGCCGCTGGCGACCCTGATCGTCATCGCCCATCGCGAGCCGGCCGGGCTCGGCCCCCTCGCATTGATCGAGCTCGACAAGGCCGCGCCGGCGCGGAGCGGAGCGGCATTTCCGGTCTTGCGCTCGGCCTGAGCCGGCGAGCCGGCGCAATGTGCGAGCCGGCGCGCGAATTCCTATGGGATTCCTATGTCCCGGCGCTTTCGCCCGTCTCGAAACCCTATGCGCGCCTCCCGATAATCCATGCACGGCCATTCGGCTGACCGGCTTCGCGCCGCCACCGGCGGCAGGGCCGGCCTGCGCCTGCGCCGATCGCAACGCCCGGTCGAAAGGACCACGGCAATGGATATCGCCATGCTCGCGCTCGGCCTCGCCTTTTTCGCGGCCGGCCTCGCCTACATCCGCGCCTGCGACGCGCTCTGAGGGGTCCCCATGCTCGTCGACTACCTTCTCGGTGGGGCGGTGACGGCGATCCTGCTCGTCTACCTCACCTATGCGCTGCTCCGCCCCGAGCGGTTCTGACGGCGCCCGGCGCAAACGGAAGCTTCTGCCATGACTCTCAACGGCTGGATCCAGATCCTCGTCTTCTGCGCGCTCGTCGTCGCGCTGACGAGGCCGCTCGGCGGCTATATGACGCGCGTCTTCAACGGCGAGCGGACCTTTCTCTCGCCCCTGCTAGCGCCGGTCGAGCGCGGGCTCTATGCGCTGGCCGGCACGCATCAGCGCGAGGAGCAGCACTGGAGCGCCTATGCGGCAGGGCTGCTGCTGTTCAACCTCGCCGGCCTCGTCCTGCTCTACGGGCTGCAGCGCTTCCAGGGTCTGCTGCCGCTCAACCCGGACGGCATGGCGCTGGTCGCGCCCGATCTCGCCTTCAACACCGCCGCGAGCTTCGTGACCAACACGAACTGGCAGAACTACGGCGGCGAGAGCACCATGTCGTATCTGACGCAGATGCTCGGGCTGACCGTGCAGAATTTCGTCTCGGCCGCGACGGGCATCGCGGTCGCGGTCGCGCTGATCCGCGGCTTCGCCCGCGCCTCCGCCAGGACGGTCGGCAGCTTCTGGGTCGATCTCACCCGCGCCACGCTCTACCTGCTGCTGCCGTTCTGCATCGTGCTGACTCTGGCCTATGTCGCGCTCGGCACGCCGCAGACGCTCGATGCGGCGGTGACGGCCACGACGCTGGAAGGCGCGCAGCAGACGATCGCGCGCGGGCCTGTCGCCTCGCAGGTCGCGATCAAGATGCTCGGCACCAATGGCGGCGGCTTCTTCAACGCCAACTCGGCTCATCCGTTCGAGAATCCCAACGCCATCACCAATCTCCTGCAGATGGTCTCGATCTTCGCGATCGGGGCGGCGCTGACGAACGTCTTCGGCCGCATGGTCGGTCGCGAGCGCCAGGGCTGGGCGATCCTCGCCGCGATGGGCGTCCTGTTCATTGCCGGCGTCATCGTCTGCTACTGGGCCGAGGCCGCCGGCAACCCGCTCGTCCAGGCGCTCGGCCTCCAGGGCGGCAATCTCGAGGGCAAGGAGGTCCGCTTCGGCCTGCCGCTCTCGGCGCTCTTCGCCGTCGTCACCACGGCGGCCTCCTGCGGCGCGGTCAACGCCATGCATGGCAGCTTCACCGCGCTCGGCGGGCTGATCCCGCTGCTCAACATGGAGCTCGGCGAGGTCATCGTCGGCGGCGTCGGCGCCGGCTTCTACGGCATCGTGCTCTTCGTCGTGCTGGCGATTTTCGTCGCCGGGCTGATGGTCGGCCGCACGCCGGAATATCTCGGCAAGAAGATCGAGGCCAAGGAGGTCAAGATGGCGATGCTCGCCGTGCTCTGCCTGCCGGCCGGCATGCTGATCTTCACCGCCATCGCCGCGGTGCTGCCGGGCGCCGTCGCCAGTGTCGGCAATGACGGCCCGCACGGCTTCTCCGAGATCCTCTACGCCTACACCTCGGCCGCCGCGAACAACGGCTCGGCCTTCGCCAGTCTCTCGGGCAACACGCTCTGGTACAATCTCACCCTGGGCGTCACCATGCTGATCGGCCGTTTCCTCGTCATCGTCCCGGCGCTCGCCATCGCCGGTTCGCTCGCCGCGAAGAAGTCGGTACCCGCTTCGGCCGGTACCTTCCCGACCGACGGGCCGCTCTTCGTCGGCCTGCTGGTCGGCGTCATCCTGATCGTCGGCGGCCTGACCTTCTTCCCGGCGCTCGCCGTCGGCCCGATCGTCGAGCATCTCGCGATGCTCGCCGGCCAGAGCTTCTGAGGAGGCCGCCATGGCGAGCTGCCTGCGCCAATTGCGCCGCGAGGCCGTCCATCGGGACGCCGCCTCGCGGGAAACGGACAAGGCGCCCCCGCGCCCTGCCACCTTCATCCTCGGCCTGACGGTCGCGCTGTTCCTCGTCCTGCTGCTCGTCCGGGCGCTCGCCGGCCTCGTTGCCGCCGCCTGAGCCGGACCCGACACCACTCCGCTGGAGTCTCTCATGAGCCAGTCCAAATCCGCGAGCCTGATCGACGCCCGCATCCTCGTGCCGGCGCTGGGCGACGCCTTCCGCAAGCTCGATCCGCGCAGCCTCGCCCGCAACCCGGTGATGTTCGTCGTTGCCGTGGTCTCGCTGCTGACGACCATCCTCTTCCTCAAGGATCTCGCCACCGGCGGCGCCCATCTCGGCTTCACCTTCCAGATCGTGCTCTGGCTCTGGTTCACCGTGCTCTTCGCCAATTTCGCCGAGGCCGTGGCGGAAGGGCGCGGCAAGGCGCAGGCGGATTCGCTGCGCAGGACCCGCACGGAAACGCAGGCGAAGCTGCTTTCGGGCGAGGATCGCACGCAGTTCCGGCTCGTCCCCGGCACCGCGCTCAAGGTCGGCGATGTCGTGCTGGTCGAGGCCGGCGACATCATTCCCTCCGACGGCGAGGTGATCGAGGGCGTCGCCTCGGTCAACGAGGCCGCGATCACCGGCGAATCCGCCCCGGTCATCCGCGAATCCGGCGGCGACCGCTCGGCCGTGACCGGCGGCACGCAGGTGCTCTCGGACTGGATCCGGGTGCGCATCACCGCCGCCGCCGGCTCGACCTTCATCGACCGGATGATCGCGCTGGTCGAGGGCGCCGAGCGCCAGAAGACGCCGAACGAGATCGCGCTCAACATCCTGCTCGCCGGCATGACGCTGATCTTCGTGCTCGCCACGGCGACGATCCCGAGCTTCGCCGCCTATGCCGGCGGCTATATCCCGGTCGTCGTGCTGGTCGCGCTGTTCGTCACGCTGATCCCGACCACGATCGGCGCGCTGCTCTCGGCCATCGGCATCGCCGGCATGGACCGGCTGGTGCGCTTCAACGTGCTCGCCATGTCCGGCCGCGCCGTCGAGGCGGCCGGCGACGTCGACACGCTGCTGCTCGACAAGACCGGCACGATCACGCTCGGCAACCGCCAGGCGACGGAATTCAAGCCGGTGACCGGCGTCAGCGAGCAGGAGCTGGCCGATGCCGCCCAGATCGCCTCGCTCGCAGACGAGACGCCGGAGGGCCGCTCGATCGTCGTGCTCGCCAAGGAGAAACACGGCATCCGCGCCCGCGACATGGCCGCGCTCCATGCCAGCTTCGTGCCCTTCACCGCGCAGAGCCGGATGAGCGGCGTCGATCTCGAAGGCGCCCAGATCCGCAAGGGCGCCGTCGACGCCGTGCTGAACTCTGTCGAAGCCGGCGCGACCGGCGCGCGCCCTGCCGCCGGGGTGGTTCGCGAGGTCCAGGCCATCGCCGCCGAGATCGCCAAGGCCGGCGGGACGCCGCTCGCCGTGGCCAAGGACGGTCGCCTGCTCGGCGTCATCCACCTCAAGGACATCGTCAAGGGCGGCGTGCGCGAGCGCTTCGCGGAACTGCGCCGCATGGGCATCCGCACCGTGATGATCACCGGCGACAATCCGATGACCGCCGCGGCGATCGCGGCCGAGGCCGGCGTCGACGACTTCCTGGCCCAGGCGACGCCGGAGAACAAGCTCACCCTGATCCGCGAGGAGCAGGGCAAGGGCAAGCTCGTCGCCATGTGCGGCGACGGCACCAACGACGCGCCCGCGCTGGCGCAGGCCGATGTCGGGGTTGCGATGAACACCGGTACCGTCGCGGCGCGCGAGGCCGGCAACATGGTCGATCTCGACTCGGACCCGACCAAGCTCATCGAGATCGTCGAGATCGGCAAGCAGCTCCTGATGACCCGCGGCGCGCTGACCACCTTCTCGATCGCCAACGACGTCGCCAAGTATTTCGCGATCATTCCCGCGATGTTCCTGGCCTTCTACCCGCAGCTCGGCGCGCTCAACATCATGGGGCTCGCCACGCCGCAGAGCGCCATCCTCTCGGCCATCATCTTCAACGCGCTGATCATCGTCGCGCTGATCCCGCTGGCGCTGAGGGGCGTGAAGTACCGGGCCGTGGGGGCGGGCGCGCTGCTGCGGCGCAACCTCGCCGTCTACGGGCTCGGCGGCCTCGTCGTCCCCTTCATCGGCATCAAGGCCATCGACATGGCCGTGACCGCGCTGCACCTCGTCTAAGGAGCCGCAACCATGCTCAAGCAGATCCGCCCCGCCCTGGTGATGATCGTCGCCCTCTCGGCTCTCACCGGGCTGGCCTACCCGCTGGCGATGACCGGGATCGCCCAGGCCGTCTTCCCGCGCCAGGCCAATGGCAGCCTGATCGAAAGGGACGACAAGGTCGTCGGTTCCGCGCTGGTCGGCCAGAACTTCGCCGGCGAGCGCTATTTCCACGGTCGGCCCTCGGCGACGACCGGCGCCGATCCGAGCGACAGCAGCAAGACCGTCGAGGCGCCCTACAATGCCGCGAGCTCCGGCGGCTCCAATCTCGCCCCGACCAACCGGAAGCTGATCGACCGGATCAGGACCGAAGCCGAGGCGCTGAAGGCCGGGAACCCCGATGCCCCGGTGCCGATGGACCTGGTGACGGCCTCAGGCAGCGGGCTCGACCCGCATATCTCGCCGGAAGCCGCCTATTTCCAGGTCGCGCGCGTCGCCGGCGCGCGCGGCGCCGACCCGGCGACGGTCAGGGCGCTGGTCGACGCCCATATCGAGCCGCGCACGCTCGGAATCCTCGGCGAGCCGGTGGTCAACGTGCTGACGCTCAATCTGGCTCTCGACGGCGCGGCGCGTCGCTGACACAAAGACGGCAGCGGCTTCCTGCTCAGCCGCGGCCTCGTGAACCGCCATGCCACCCGTCGAGAACCATCGCGAGACCAGGGCGAGGCCTTCGCCCGAGGCGCTGCTCGAAAGCGCCCGGCGGGAAGGGCGCGGTCGCCTGAAGATATTCCTCGGCGCGGCGCCGGGCGTCGGCAAGACCTACGAGATGCTGACCGCCGCCAGGGCCCGCAAGGCCGAGGGCGTCGATGTCGTGATCGGCGTCGTCGAGACCCATGGCCGCAAGGAGACGCAAGCACTGGTCGACGGCTTCGAGATCGTCCCGCGCCGCCGCATCGACTACAAGGGCCGCGCGCTCGACGAGATGGACCTCGACGCCATCCTCGCGCGCCGTCCCGTGCTGGTGCTGGTCGACGAGCTCGCCCACACCAACGTCCCCGGCAGCCGGCATCCGAAGCGCTATCTCGACGTCGAGGAGCTGCTGTCGCAGGGCATCGACGTCTACACCACGCTCAACATCCAGCATGTCGAGAGCCTGAACGACGTCGTCGCGCAGATCACGCGCATCCGGGTGCGCGAGACCGTGCCGGATTCGATCGTCGACCGCGCCGACGACATCGAGGTCATCGATCTCACTCCGGCCGATCTGATCAAGCGGCTGGAGGAGGGCAAGGTCTATCTCGGCAACACCGCCCGGCGCGCCATCGCCAACTATTTCGCGCCGGGCAACCTGACGGCCCTGCGCGAGCTGGCGCTGCGCCGCACCGCGCAGCGGGTCGACGAGCAATTGCTTAGCCATATGCAGAGCCATGCGATCTCCGGCCCCTGGGCGGCGGGCGAGCGCATCCTCGTCTGCATCGACGACGGCGCCGGCGCCCAGGCGCTGATCCGCCACGCCAAGCGCCAGGCCGATCGTTTGCGCGCGCCCTGGAGCGCGCTCTATGTCGAGACGCCGCAGGCGGCCGCGCTCACGGAAGCGGCGAAGACGCGCGTCGCCGGCGCGCTGCGGCTGGCCGGGCAGCTCGGCGGCGAGGCGATCACCTTGCCCGGGCAGGACGTGCCCGGCGAGATCATCCGCCATGCGGCGGCGAACAATGTCACCCAGATCGTCGTCGGAAAGCCGCGGAAATCCTATTGGCGCGAGCTTCTCGGCGGCTCTGTCTCGCATGACCTGATCCGGCGCGCCGGCGACATCAGCGTGCATGTCGTCTCGGTGGCGGAAGGCGAGAAGGAGGCGGGTCCGCTCGTCGCCGGGAGCACGCGCCCGTTCAGCCTGCGCCCTTATCTCGGCGCGCTGCTCTCGGTCGCGGTCGCGCTCGGCGTCGCCGAATTGCTCAGCCAGGTCATGGATCTGCGCAATATCGCGCTGGTCTTCCTGACCGGCGTGCTGATCTCGGCCGTGACCGGCGGCTTCTGGCCGGCGCTCATCGCCTCGCTGTTGAGCGCGCTGGCGCTGAATTTCTTCTTCATCGCGCCGCTTTACACCCTGACGATCAGCGACCCCGAGAACGTCGTCGCGCTCGGCTTCTTCCTGCTCGTCGCGCTGATCGCCTCCAACCTGACCGCGCGTGTGCAACGGCAAGCCAATGCCGCCCGCCAGCGCGCCCGGACGACGGAAGACCTCTATCTCTTCTCGAAAAAGCTCGCCGGCACCGGCACGCTCGACGACGTGCTCTGGGCGACGGCTTTCCAGATCGCCTCGATGCTCAGGGTCCGCGTCGTCATTCTGATGCCGGGGGAGGGCTCGCTTTCGGTCCGGGCCGGATATCCTCCCGACGACACGCTGGTCGATGCCGACATCGCCGCCGCGCGCTGGGCCTGGGAGCATGATCGACCGGCCGGGCGCGGGGCGGACACGCTGCCCGGCGCCAAGCGGCTCTACCTGCCCCTGCGCACCGGGCGGACGGCGATCGGCGTGATCGGCCTCGACGACGACCGGCAGGGCCCGCTCCTGACCCTCGAGCAGAAGCGCCTGTTCGACGCGCTCGCCGACCAGGCCGCCGTCGCGGTCGAGCGCATCCAGCTCGTCGACGATGTCGATCGGGCGAAGCGCGCGGCCGAGGCCGACCGCCTGCGCTCCGCGCTACTGACCTCGATCTCGCACGACCTCAAGACGCCGCTGGCCTCGATCATGGGGGCGGCGGATACCTTGCGCGACTATCGCAGCGTGCTGCGCGAGGAGGACCGCGCCGCACTGCTGGCGACCCTGGTCGACGAATCCGAGCGGCTCAACCGCTTCATCGCCAATCTGCTCGATATGACCAGGATCGAGTCGGGGGCGATGGAGCCCAATGCGGCGCTGGTGGATCTGGCCGAGGTGGTCGGCAGCGCCCTGCGCCGCGCCGCCAAGATCACGGCCGGCCATCGCGTCGAGACCGAGCTTCCCGCCGATCTGCCGATGCTCAGGCTCGATCCGGTCCTGTTCGAGCAGGTGCTGTTCAACCTGATCGACAACGCCGCGAAATACGCGCCGCCGGAAACCGCGATCGCGATCCGGGCCCGGCAGGACGCCGGCGCGGTCGTCGTCGAGGTCGCGGATGAAGGGCCGGGCCTGCCCGAGGCGGATCTGGAGCGGATCTTCGACAGCTTCTACCGGGTCAGGAAAAGCGATCGGGTCCGCGTCGGCACCGGGCTCGGCCTCGCCATCTGCCGCGGCTTCGTCGAGGCGATGGGCGGCGCGATCCGGGCAGGGAACCGGCGGGACCGGCCGGGCGCGATCTTCACCATCCGGATGCCCGTCGAGGCTCGGCCGGAGGAACGGGAGCCGCTGGCATGACCACATCCGCCGTCAAGGTCCTGGTCGTGGACGACGAGCCGGCGATCCGCCGCCTGCTGCGGGTCGGGCTTTCGACCGAGGGCTACGCCATCCGCGAGGCGGAGACGGCGCGGGAGGCGATCGCGGTGGTCGCGCAGGAGCGGCCCGACCTCATTATCCTGGATCTCGGCCTGCCGGACATGTCGGGCCAGGAACTGCTCCGGCTTTGGCGGACAGAGGCGCTGGCGCTGCCGATCGTGATCCTGTCGAGCCGCACCGACGAGGCCGGCATCGTCGATGCACTCGAGAACGGCGCCGACGACTACGTGACGAAACCCTTCGGCATGAAGGAACTGGCGGCGCGGCTGCGCGTGGCGTTGCGCCACAAATTGCAGCAGCAGGGCGAGAAGCCGATCTTCCAGACGGGCGAGCTTGCGGTCGACCTCGTCAAGCGCATCGTCCGCGTCGGCGGGCAGGAGGTTAAGCTCTCGCCCAAGGAATACGACATCCTGCGTATTCTCGTGCAGCATGCCGGCAAGGTGCTGACGCATCAGTACCTGATGAAGCAGGTCTGGGACGCCTCGGCCGATGTGCAGTATCTGCGCGTCTATGTCCGGCAGTTGCGCCAGAAGATCGAGCGCGCGCCCGACCAGCCGCAATACATCATGACCGAGACCGGCGTCGGATATCGCCTTCGCGAGGCCGATTGATCCCGCCGGCGCTCCGTCTCCCGGCGCGCACCGCCTCCTGTCCGGACGAGCAATCATGCAGGCCACAGACCTCATTCGCCCCGAGCACGTCATCCCGCATCTGGCCGTGCCGTCGAAGGCGGCTCTTCTGCAGGCGCTGTCCGGAGAAGCGGCGGGCAGGTTCGGCCTCGACGCGGAGGCCGTCTGCGCCGCGCTGTGCCGGCGCGAGGCCCTCGGCTCGACCGGCGTCGGAGACCGCGTGGCGATCCCGCATGCACCGGTCGCCGGGCTGAAGCGGCCTTTCGGCCTGCTTGCCCGGCTCGACCGGCCCGTCGCCTTCGAGGCGATCGACGGCGAGCCGGTCGATATCGTCTGCCTGCTGCTGACGTCCGGCGGGGGCGGGCGGGCCTCTCTCGACGCGCTCGCCTGCATCGCCCGCCGCCTGCGCGTGCAGGATGTCAGGGACCGGATCCGTCGGGCCGGCGACCGCCGGGAGATCCACGCCGCTCTGCACGAGGCGGGCTGACGGTCCCGTCCGGGAGAGGGGGCGCCCGCCGGGCTCTTCCTCATGCCGCCTGCAGGACGTCTTCGCCCTTCTGCCAGTTGCAGGGGCAGAGCGCCTCGGTCCGCAGCGCGTCCAGCACGCGCAGCACCTCCTGCGGGTTGCGCCCGACCGAGAGATCGTTGACCGAGACGAAGCGGATGAAGCCTGCCGGGTCGACGATGAAGGTCGCGCGCAAGGCGACGCCCTCGTCCGGGTGCAGCACGCCGAGCGCGGCGCTGAGCTCGCGCTTGATGTCCGCCAGCATCGGGAACGGCAGGGCCCCGAGGTCCGGGTGACTCTGGCGCCAGGCGAGATGGACGTATTCGCTGTCGGTGGAGACGCCGTAGATGACGGCGTCGCGCTCGGCGAATGCGCCGGCGAGCCCGCCGAAGGCGGCAATCTCGGTCGGGCAGACGAAGGTGAAATCCTTCGGCCAGAAGAAGATCACCTTCCATTGTCCCGGGGCGCTCTCCCGGGTGATCCGGGTGAAGGCCGTGGCCGGGTCGGTCGAGACGACGGCGGGCAGGTCGAAGGCGGGGATTTTGCAGCCGATGGTGAGCATGGTCTGACTCCATTCGCGGATCGGATGAGAGACGAGGCGGATCGACCCGCTCCCATCCGCAAGGGCGGTCCGCGATCCCGGTCTGGCGGCGAGGGGCAGGCCGTCGTGTGCTGCGGGCGTCAGGCGCCGGCGTCGCGGGCTTCGGCAGGGAGCGGCCGCGGGCACCCTTGAAGGCGGCGGGTCACGGACCGGTCCCGTTGCGGCGGAGGCGGACGACGACGTCGACCTTGGTGATCTCGTAGCCGGCGGGAGGGGCGGGCAGCCCGCCGACGCCGATTCGCCCCGGCTCGATGTCGATGATCCGGTCTTCGGCCTCAATGTAGAAATGGTGATGGTCGCCGGTGTCGGTGTCGTAATAGGCCTTGCCGCCACTGACGCTGACCTTCCGGATCAGGCCGGCCTCGTCGAACTGCGACAGCGTGTTGTAGACGGTCGCCAGCGAGAGCGAGATGCCTTCGTCGATGGCCTCGAGATGGAGGTCGTCCGCCGTCAGATGGCGGTGTCCCTCGCCGAACAGGAGCGTTCCGAGCGCGATCCGCTGGCGGGTCGGACGCAGGCCCGCCTGCTTCAGGATCGCGCAGGCCCCCGCAGGCGACATCCGGGCCGTGTTGCGCTCGGCTTCGAGACGGCTTCTCGTTTCAGGCGGCACGAACAGCATCGACGGTCCTTCCGGATGGGCGAGGGAAGGCGGCAGCGCGGGGCGCGAGACGCCGCCGTCTCCGGCGGCTCTCGCCGCCTCTTCTTACAATTGAGCCTCAATTGCATATCGGTGTCTTCCATGATCGTCAATTGCATTTGCAAATCAATTGCAATTATATAAATGAACCGCGCTCCGCTTCCCGTCCGCGGAGCTTTCGCAGCCTTTGCCGGAGATCCCGATGAACCGCCCCGCCTTCCGACGCCGAGCGCATTTGCCTGCCGCATGCGCTTTCTCCTGCCTGGCGCTGGCCTCGCTGCCCGTGCGGGCGGCGGACCCGCCCGGCCTGCCGACCCCCGCGGGAACCGAGGCGGGGCTGCTCGAGCGCGAGCGTCTCACGGGCGATTGGGGCGGGGCGCGCACGCGCCTGGAAGATGCCGGCCTGAGCTTCGGGCTGACCGCGACCGGCGACATCTCGGCGAACCCGGCCGGCGGCCTGCAAAGAGGCCGCGGATTTTCAGGCCTGCTGCAGTTCGGCCTGGACCTCGATCTCGAAAAGATCGCGGGCTGGAAGGGGGGCGCCTTCCATGCCGGCGCCTTCCTGATCGGCGGTCATGGCCTGTCCGGCAAGTTCTTCGGCAATCTGATGCCGATATCGAACATCGAGGCGGATCCGGCCGGACGGCTGGCGGAAGTCTCCTTCACGCAGACGCTGCTCGACGGCAAGCTCTCGATCAGGATCGGCCAGCTTCTCGCCGACAGCGAATTCGCCACCAGCGAGACGGCGGGGCTCTTCGTCAACTCGGCCTTCGGCTGGCCCGCCCTGCACGGCATCGTGCTGCCCGGCGGCGGCCCGGCCTATCCGGTTCCGGCGCCCGGCATGCGCATCGCCTACAAGCCGGGCGAGGCCTGGACCTTGCAGGCCGGCGTCTATAGTGGCAATCCGCTGGGGCGAAACGACGGGAATCGGCACGGGCTCGCCTTTCCGCTGAACCAGGGTGCCTTCGCCATCGCCGAGGCGGCCTATACGCATGATTTCGGCGGCGGGGTGAGCGGCACCTACAAGCTCGGCGGCTGGTATAATTCGCGGCGGTTCGACGATCTGCGGTTCGCGGCGAACGGCCTCTCGCTGGCGGATCCGGACGCCGATCCGGATCCGCTGCGCCACCGCGGCAACCTCGCCTTCTACGGTGTCGTCGATCAGGTGCTGTGGAAGTCCGCCGACGCCGAGACGACGGGGCGCAGCCTCGCCGGCTTCGCCAGGCTCGTGCTGGCGCCGGAGAAGAAACGGAGCCATGTCGATTTCTATGCCGATGCCGGCCTCACCTATACCGGGCTGCTGCCCGGCCGGAAGAACGACGTCGTCGGCCTCGCCGTCGCCTATGCCAGGGTCAGCGCCAGCCTGCGCCGGCTCGACCGCGACATGACGACCTTCACCGGGGAGGCCCGGCCGCTACGGTCCTCGGAGCTGGTGGTCGAGGCCTCCTATCAGGCGCAGATCGCGCCCTGGCTCAAGCTTCAGCCTTTCGCGCAGTGGATCGTCCGTCCCGGCGGCGGTGAGCCCGATCCCGACAAGCCCTGGCGCAAGATCCCCAACGCCGCCGTGCTCGGCCTGCGCAGCGTCGCGGCGTTCTAAAGCGGCCAACGGCGGCTTCCCTCATTTGCAAATCAATCCGACTTGCAAAACAGGGAAGGCTTGGGTAATGGTCATTTGATTTTGCAACTCATTCGCAACAAAGAGGTCTCCATGCTCGACAGGACGCGACGCTCGATTCTCGCCGGGGCGGCGACGGCGGCTTTCGCCGCCGTGCTCTGCGCCCTTCCGGCCGCGGCGCAGGAAAAGTTCAAGGCGGTGACAACCTTCACCGTGATCGCCGACATGGCGAAGAACGTCGCGGGCGATGCCGCGATCGTCGAATCCATCACCAAGCCGGGGGCGGAGATCCACGAATACCAGCCGACGCCGGGCGACATCCAGCGCGCCCAGGGCGCCCGGCTGATCTTCGCGAACGGCCTCAATCTCGAGCTCTGGTTCCGCAAGTTCTATCAGAACCTCAAGGACGTTCCCGAGGTCGTGGTCTCGAAGGGCGTCGAGCCGATGGGCATCACGCAGGGTCCCTATAGCGGCAAGCCCAACCCGCATGCCTGGATGTCGCCGAAGAACGCGATCGTCTATGTCGACAATATCCGCGACGCCTTCGTCCGGCACGATCCGAAGAACGCCGAAGCCTACAAGGCCAACGCCGCCGCCTACAAGGCGAGGATCGAGGCCGCCATCGCGCCGGTCCGCGAGACGCTCGGCAAGATTCCGGCGGACAAGCGCTGGCTGGTGACGAGCGAGGGCGCCTTCTCCTATCTGGCGCGCGATTTCGGGCTCAAGGAACTGTATCTCTGGCCGGTCAACGCCGACCAGCAGGGCACGCCGCAGCAGGTGCGCAAGGTCGTCGACGCGGTCAGGAAGCACAAGATTCCGACGGTGTTCAGCGAAAGCACCGTCTCCGACAAGCCGGCCCGGCAGGTGGCGCGCGAGACCGGCGCCCATTACGGCGGCGTGCTCTATGTCGATTCCCTCAGCGAGGAGGGCGGGCCGGTGCCGACCTATCTCGATCTGTTGCGGGTGACCTCCGCCACGGTCGCGCAGGGCCTCGACGAAGGGCTGACGCAATGACCGTCGCGGTCGGCAACCGCGCTCACCCCGCCGCTTCGGCGGCGGGGAACGGCATCTCGGTGACCGATGCGACCGTCACCTATCGCAACGGCCACACCGCGCTGCGCGACGCCAGTTTCCGGATCCCGACCGGCACGATCACGGCGCTGGTCGGCGTCAACGGCTCCGGCAAGTCCACCCTGTTCAAGGCGATCATGGGCTTCGTGCGGCTCGCCAGGGGCGCGATCCGCGTGCTCGGCATGCCGGTCGAGCAGGCGCTGCGGAAGAACCTGGTCGCCTATGTGCCGCAATCAGAGGAGGTCGACTGGAACTTCCCGGTTCTGGTCGAGGACGTGGTGATGATGGGTCGCTATGGCCATATGGGCCTGATGCGCCGGCCGAAGGCGGCCGACCATGAGGCGGTGGCGGCGGCGCTGGCCCGCGTCAACATGGGCGAGTTCCGCAAGCGCCAGATCGGGGAATTGTCGGGCGGGCAGAAGAAGCGCGTCTTCCTCGCCCGCGCCCTGGCCCAGGATGGCCGCGTGATCCTGCTCGACGAGCCCTTCACCGGCGTCGACGTCAAGACCGAGGACCAGATCATCACGCTGCTCAGGGAGTTGCGGGACGAAGGCCGCGTCATGCTGGTCTCGACCCATAATCTCGGCTCCGTGCCGGAGTTTTGCGACCGCACCGTGCTGATCAAGGGCACCGTGCTCGCCTATGGGCCGACGATCGAGACCTTCACCCAGGAGAACCTCGAGAAGGCCTTCGGCGGCGTGCTGCGCCATTTCGTCCTGAACGGAGCGCAGAACGGCAGGCCGGCGCCGGTCGGCGTCTTCACCGACGACGAGCGCCCGCTGATCCTGCAAGGCGGGAAGGCGGCGGCCCGCGGCTCCGGCGGCGTGCGCGGAGACCGGACATGACGCCCGAATTCCTCGAGCCCTTCACCTATGACTACATGCTGAACGCGATGTGGGTCTCCGCCCTCGTCGGCGGCGTCTGCGCGTTCCTGTCCTGCTATCTCATGCTGAAGGGCTGGTCGCTGATCGGCGACGCGCTCTCGCATGCGATCGTGCCGGGCGTCGCCGGGGCCTATATGCTCGGCCTGCCCTTCTCGATCGGCGCCTTCTTCTCCGGCGGGCTGGCGGCTGCCGCCATGCTCTTCCTCAACCAGCGCACCAAGCTGCGCGAAGACGCCATCATCGGCCTGACCTTCTGCTCCTTCTTCGCGCTCGGCCTGTTCATGGTCTCGCTGCGGCCGATGGCGGTGAACATCCAGACCATCGTGCTCGGCAATGTCCTCGCGATCACGCCCGGCGACACGCTGCAGCTCGCGATCATCGGCTTCGTCTCGCTCGCCATCCTGCTGGTCAAATGGAAGGACCTGATGGTCACCTTCTTCGACGAGAGCCATGCGCGCTCGATCGGCCTCAACCCGGCCCGGCTGAAGTTCATGTTCTTCGCGCTGCTCTCGGCCTCGACGGTGGCGGCGCTCCAGACGGTCGGCGCCTTTCTGGTGATCTGCATGGTGGTGACGCCCGGCGCGACCGCCTATCTGCTGACCGACCGCTTTCCCAGGCTGCTGGTGATCGCCGTCGCCATCGGCACCCTGACGAGCTTCATCGGCGCCTATGCCAGCTATTTCCTCGACGGTGCGACCGGCGGCATCATCGTCGTGCTGCAGACGGCGATCTTCCTGATCGCGTTCCTGTTCGCGCCCAAGCACGGCATGCTCGCGGCCCGCAGGCGCGCCGCGCAGGCGCTGGAGGCCGCCCGATGATCGAAGCGCTGCTCTCGCCTTTCCGGTTCGACTTCATGGTCAACGCGCTGGTGATCTCGGTGGTGGTTGCCGTGCCGATGGCGCTGCTGTCCTGCTTTCTCGTCCTGAAGGGCTGGTCCCTGATGGGCGACGCGATCAGCCATGCGGTCTTCCCGGGCGTGGTCGTTGCCTATATCGCCGGAATTCCCTTCGCCGTCGGCGCCTTCACGGCCGGCATGCTCTGCGCCGTCGCCACCGGCTTCCTGAAGGACAACAGCCGGATCAAGCAGGACACGGTGATGGGCGTCGTCTTCGCCGGCATGTTCGGCCTCGGCCTCGTGCTTTACGTGAAGGTGCGCTCGGAGGTGCATCTCGACCACATCCTGTTCGGCGACATGCTCGGCGTCTCCTGGCGCGATATCGCCGAGGCCGGCGCCATCGCCGCGGTCACGGCGGGCGTCATCGGCGTCAAATGGCGGGACTTCCTGCTGCACGCCTTCGACCCGGCGCAGGCGCGGGCGGTCGGGCTGCGGGTCGGCCTGCTGCATTACGGCCTGCTCGGCCTGATCTCGCTGACCATCGTCGGCGCCTTGCAGGCGGTCGGGCTCATCCTGGCGGTGGCCATGCTGATCGCGCCCGGCGCCATCGCCTTCCTGCTCGCCCGCCGGTTCGGCGCGATGCTGGTGCTGTCGGTGGCGATCGCGATGGCCGGCTCGTTCCTCGGGGTCTATCTGTCGTTCTTCATCGACAGCGCCCCGGCGCCGACCATCGTGCTGCTGCTCGCCATCGCCTTCATCCTCGCCTTCGTCCACAGCACCCGCAAGGCGGCGCGGATCGAGGCGCGCGAGGCGCCGGCAGCCTGAGCGGGCCCTGCCGCGCCGCGGCTGCGGCCGCCGGCGCAGCGGCCCCGTTCACCAGGCGAAGCGCGGGATGCAGTAGCGGGGATGCTGGTCGTCGCGGGCGAACAGGGCGAAGCAGCTTTCCGCCTCGGGGGTGTCCCCATCCGGCCAGACCAGCTCGTCCTTGTGGATGCCGCCCGCGATGAAGCAGGCGCCGATGCCGGCATTGGCGGCGCCGGCGACGTCGTGGGCGAGGGAGTCGCCGACGGCC
>Ga0180223_1000645_pt1 | contig 39158 bp, 31 predicted proteins | sample eDN5th30CKraftOP_FD_151337 | JGI IMG/M metagenome (GOLD analysis project Ga0180223, IMG submission 151337) | Enriched Organic Plus compost microbial communities from Emeryville, California, USA - eDNA 5th pass 30_C Kraft OP (version 2) (version 2) ... | reverse complement strand
CGCACGTGTCCGTCATTGTCTATCCGGCCCCGGTACAGGGCGCCGACGCGGCAGGCCGGCTTTGCCAGGCACTGGCCGCGGCAATGGAACGCAATGAGGTGGACACGCTGCTGCTGGTGCGGGGCGGAGGCAGCCTGGAAGATCTCTGGAGCTTCAACGACGAGGCCCTGGCGCGTGTCATCGCCGCCTGTCCCATTCCGGTCATCAGCGGCGTGGGCCACGAAACCGATTTCACCATCGCCGACTTCGTGGCCGACCTGCGCGCGCCGACCCCCACGGCGGCGGCCGAGCTGTGTTGCCCGCCGCGCCAGGCCTGCCTGGCGCAGGTGCGGGCGGCGCTGGACGCCCTGACGGCTCAGCAGCTGCGCTGGCTCGAACGCGCGGCCCTGCGCCTGGACCGCGCTGTGGCGCAGCTGGTTTCGCCCCAGCAGCGCCTGGCCCATCAGGGCGAACGTCTGCGGGTCCTTGGGCAGCGCCTGGCCAGGGCCGCCAGTGCCGCCCAGCAGGCGCGTGCGGCGCACCTGGCCTTGCTGCGCACCCGCCTGGCGCACCGGCAGCCCGATACGCAAAGGGCCAGGCGGGAACTGTCGGCCTGCATGGCCAGGCTGTCGGCTTGCGGGCCGCGCCAGTTTGCAGGGCAGCGCGCCCGCCTGTCGTCGGCCGTCCAGACGCTCGAAGCGCTGAACCCCCGCAAGATACTTGGCCGCGGCTACGCCATCGTGCGTGACGAGCAGGGGGGGCTGGTCAAAAATGCGTTAGACTTGAGCAAAGGCGACCGCCTCAGCCTCGAGCTCGGGCAGGGCGGCGCGGACGTTCAGGTTCTGCGTCCCCGAAGCCTGCTCTAGGGCCTGCTGGTACTAAAAGGGCTGCCGCCCTGGCCGGGGGCGGACCGCGGGACAAAGCCCATAGAAAGTGCGGGTCAATCCCGCACTTTTCATTGCGGCGCCTATACAATGTTTGTTCGTTTTTCGCCTATTTGTTGTCGCCCGTTGTTTGGTCAACAGGTTTTTTTAGAAGGATATTGAACATGGCTTTTACGCTTCCCCCTCTGCCTTACGCTATGGACGCCCTGGCTCCCACCATTTCAAAAGAAACGCTGGAATTCCACTACGGCAAGCATCACCAGACCTACGTCACCAACCTCAACAACCTGGTCGCCGGCACCGAGTTCGAGTCCGCCTCGCTCGAAGACATCATCAAAAAATCGTCGGGCGGCGTGTTCAACAATGCGGCCCAGGTCTGGAACCACACCTTCTACTGGAACAGCCTGTCGCCCAACGGCGGCGGCCAGCCCAGCGGCAAGCTGCTCGAGGCCATCAACGCCAAGTGGGGCAGCGTCGATGCCTTCAAGGAAGCCTTCAACAAGTCGGGCGCGGGCAATTTCGGTTCGGGCTGGACCTGGCTGGTCAAGAAGGCCGACGGTTCGCTTGACATCGTCAACACCAGCAACGCCGCCACGCCGCTGACCACCTCCGACGTGCCCCTGCTGACCTGTGATGTCTGGGAGCACGCGTACTACATCGACTACCGCAACGCGCGTCCCAAGTATCTCGAAAGCTTCTGGAACCTGGTCAACTGGGAATTCGCCGCCAAGAATCTCGGCTGAGCCCGCCAGGGTGCTACTAAAAGCCCCCGTGGTGGCGGGGGCTTTCCACATTCGACTGTTCAGGCTTTTTCATCATGACGAAACAAGCATTTATCTGCGACGCCATCCGCACTCCGTTCGGCCGCTACGGCGGTTCCCTGGCCTCGGTGCGCACCGACGACCTGGCCGCCGTCCCCATCAAGGCGCTGATGCAGCGCAACGCCGGGGTCGACTGGGCCCAGCTTGACGACACCCTGTATGGCTGCGCTAACCAGGCCGGCGAAGACAACCGCAATGTGGCGCGCATGGCGCTGCTGCTGGCGGGCCTGCCGGTGGACGTGCCGGGCGCCACCATCAACCGCCTTTGCGGGTCGGGTCTGGACGCCGTGGGCAGCGCCGCGCGGGCCATCCGGTCCGGTGACGCGCAGTTCATGCTGGCCGGCGGCGTCGAAAGCATGAGCCGCGCGCCTTTCGTCATGGGCAAGGCCGAAACCGCCTACTCGCGCCAGGCCTCCATCGAGGACACCACCATCGGCTGGCGTTTCGTCAACAAGCTCATGAAGGCCAAGTACGGCGTGGACTCCATGCCCGAAACCGCCGAAAACGTGGCCGACGACTACAAGGTCTCGCGCGAGGACCAGGACGCCTTCGCCCTGGCCAGCCAGACCAAGGCGGCGGCGGCGCAGCAGGGCGGCCTGCTCAAAGAGGAAATCACCCCGGTCACCATCGCGCAGCGCAAGGGCGACCCGGTCGTGGTGGACACCGACGAGCATCCGCGCCAGACCAGCATGGAGGCCCTGGCGCGCCTGAAGCCCATCGTGCGCCCCGACGGCACCATTACCGCTGGCAACGCCTCGGGCGTCAACGACGGCGCCTGCGCGCTGTTGCTGGCCTCTGAAGAAGCCGCCGGCCGGCACGGCCTGACCCCGCGTGCGCGGGTGGTCGCCATGGCGACGGCCGGCGTCGCGCCGCGCGTCATGGGCATCGGCCCTGCGCCGGCCACGCAAAAGGCGCTGGCGCTGGCGGGACTGTCCATCGAGCAGATCGACATCATTGAGCTGAACGAGGCCTTTGCCTCGCAAGGCCTGGCGGTGCTGCGCATGCTGGGTGTGCCGGACGACGACCCGCGCGTCAACCCGCAGGGCGGCGCCATCGCCCTGGGCCACCCCCTGGGTGCCAGCGGCGCCCGCCTGGCCACCACGGCGGTCTACCAGCTGCACCGCACGGGCGGCCGCTACGCGCTGTGCACGATGTGCATCGGGGTGGGGCAGGGCATCGCCGTCATCCTCGAGCGCGTCTGACGCCCCGGCTGGCCTCGCCGGCCCTTTTGGGGCTGGCGAAAGGGGCCGGTCAGGGCGCGGGCAGGCCCCGCACGGCCTCGCCGGCCTGCACACCGTTCATCCCGAACCAGCCCTGCTGCATTTCCAGCGCGTACCGTATGGGCGCAATGGGGCAGTGGCTGGCTTCGCTAAGAGGCTGCATGTCGCGGATATTGACGATACGCCCGCCGGCGTCGATGAAGGCGATGGACAGGGGCAGGGGGGTGTTCTTCATCCAGAAGCACTGCTGGACGTCGGCTTCAAAGACGAACAGCATGCCATGGTCGACGGGCAGTGACTGGCGGAACATCAGGCCCAGGTTGCGGCTAGCCGGGGTGGCGGCCACCTCGGCATGCACCGGCGTGCCGCCGACGCTGAGTTCGGCGGTGGGCAACAGCATGGCTTGTGCGTGCCCAAGCGCTGGAATTAAACTGACCAAAGCGCCGGTCGCCGCGACGCCAAGAAGGCGACTAGCCAGGCGCCAAAGGCGGCCCGGCCTGGCGGGTTTCCGGATTTCGGGGGCGTGCTGCGAACAAAAAAAGGGGCCGAAGGGCCCCTTTGATGATTGAAGTCTGGACATCGGTTTTTATTGTCGGTTTTGCATGAAGAAATCAGGCAGCCGTGATATTGAGGGCTTGCTTGCCTTTGGGGCCCTGCGCGATTTCGAAGGCGACTTTCTGGCCTTCCTTGAGCGTCTTGAAGCCGTTCATCTGGATGGAGGAGAAATGCGCGAAAAGGTCTTCGCCGCCATTGTCCGGGGTGATGAAGCCAAAGCCTTTGGCATCGTTGAACCATTTTACGGTTCCGGTCAGCTTTTGTGTATCCTCAGTGGAGGGGGTGCTTGATTCAGACATACGTACTGCCTCTCGACTATAGTGGAATTAGGTCAAAACTTGACTACAAGGTTTACTTTTAGCCTACGGATTCTGGGGATGCCAACAAATAGCTGTAACACTCAGAATAGTACGATAATGCGCAACATAGCCTGCCATAGTCAACTATGGTAATTACTTATATTGAACGGATTTATGGCTATCGACACGGTTACCCATCGCGACACGGTTCTTGACCGCCAGGCAAGCAAGCTGGCCCCCCCTCCCATGTACCAGGTTGTCATGCTGAACGACGACTATACGCCCATGGAGTTCGTCGTCAACGTGCTGCGCCGGGTTTTTGGCAAATCCGAAGAAGAAGCCGCCCACATCATGCTCAAGGTCCACCACGAGGGCCGGGGGGTCTGCGGCGTGTACCCCCGCGACATCGCCGCCACCCGCATCGAGAAAGTCATGCAGCTGGCGCAGGCGCGCCAGCACCCCCTGCAATGCATCATGGAGCCCGCGCCCGACGCCTGACCCGGCGCTGCGCCGGGCGGCGAAAACCATGCCGCCGCAGGGGTGTTCCGGGCCGCCGGCGCGCGGCCCGGCCGGCCGTCCAGGGGCGCCGGGCGGTGCGCCCCAGGGCGTTTTTCATCGTCCTGAACAACGGGTATAGTAGGAAATGAACGCCTGAAATTTTGAAACTAGCAGCAGCCGATGAACCTGCTTCTGATGCTATCCGGTCACAGTCCGGGCATGCCGCCACCGACGGCCGATACGCCGGGACGTTTTAGTCATAGAATAGGATTTATCGAATGCCTGTCCGCTTCGTAATGCAATGGAGGAAGCGTGATCTCTGAAGAACTTGAAGTCAGTCTGCACATGGCCTTTGTCGAGGCCCGCACCGCACGGCACGAATTCATCACCGTCGAGCACCTGTTGCTCTCCCTGCTGGACAACGCCGCGGCCATAGAAGTCCTGCGCGCCTGCTCCGCCAACATCGACGCCCTGCGCCAGGACCTGCGTAAATTCATCGCCGAAAACACCCCCGTATTTCCCGGCGAGGACGAAGTCGACACCCAGCCGACCCTGGGTTTCCAGCGCGTCATCCAGCGCGCCATCATGCACGTGTCCTCGGGCAATTCCAACAAGAACACGGTCACCGGCGCCAATGTGCTGGTGGCCATGTATGGCGAAAAAGACTCTCATGCGGTCTATTATTTGCTGCAGCAGGGGGTAACCCGGCTGGACGTAGTGAACTTTTTATCGCATGGTATTACCAAAACCCCTGAAGAGCCCGCCGCCGAGCCGGTCAAGCAACAGGCGCCGACCGACGCGGAACACAAACCTGATCAGCAGAAGTCGCCATTGGAACTTTACGCACTCGACCTCAATGCCGAGGCACGCCAGGGACGCATCGATCCGCTCATCGGACGAGAACTCGAAGTAGAGCGCGTCATACAAGTGCTGTGCCGTCGCCGCAAGAACAACCCCCTGCTGGTTGGCGAGGCGGGCGTGGGCAAGACCGCCATCGCCGAGGGCCTGGCATGGCGCATCACCAAGGGCGACGTGCCGGACATCCTGGCCGATGCCGAAGTCTACGCCCTGGACATGGGCGCGCTGTTGGCGGGCACCAAATACCGGGGCGACTTCGAACAGCGCCTCAAGGCGGTGCTCAAGTCGCTCAAGGACAACAGCAACGCCATCCTGTTCATCGACGAAATCCACACGCTCATCGGGGCCGGTTCGGCCTCGGGCGGAACGCTGGATGCGTCCAACCTGCTCAAGCCGGCGCTGTCCTCGGGCCAGCTCAAGTGCCTGGGCGCCACCACCTACAACGAATACCGCGGCATTTTCGAAAAAGACCACGCGCTGTCGCGCCGCTTCCAGAAGATCGACGTGGTCGAGCCCACCGTGCAGCAGACCATCCAGATCCTGCGCGGCCTGAAGGGGCATTTCGAGGCCCACCATGGCGTGCGCTATTCGGCGGCGGCCATCACCGCGGCGGCCGAACTGGCCGCGCGCCACATCAACGACCGCTTCCTGCCGGACAAGGCCATCGACGTTATCGACGAGGCCGGCGCGGCCCAGCGGCTGCTGCCCCGTTCGCGCCAGAAAAAAGTCATCGGCAAGTCCGAAATCGAGGCCACCGTCGCCAAGATCGCGCGCATTCCGCCGCAAAGCGTGTCGCACGACGACCGCAACAAGCTGGCCACGCTCGAGCGCGACCTCAAAACGGTGGTGTTCGGGCAGGACGCCGCCATCGAGGCGCTGTCCGCGTCCATCAAGATGGCGCGTTCCGGCCTGGGACGCCCCGACAAGCCCATCGGCTCCTTCCTGTTCTCCGGCCCCACCGGGGTGGGCAAGACAGAAGTCGCCCGCCAGCTGGCTTTCACGCTGGGGGTCGAGCTGCTGCGCTTCGACATGTCCGAGTACATGGAGCGCCATGCAGTGTCGCGCCTCATCGGCGCGCCGCCGGGCTATGTCGGATTCGACCAGGGCGGCCTGCTGACCGAAGCCATCAGCAAGCAGCCGCATTGCGTGCTGCTGCTGGACGAAATCGAAAAAGCGCATCCGGACGTCTACAATATCCTGCTGCAGGTCATGGACCACGGCACGCTGACGGACAACAACGGGCGCAAGGCCGATTTCCGCAACGTCATCATCATCATGACGACCAACGCCGGGGCCGAGGCGCTGAACCGCACGTCCATAGGCTTTGCCGCGCCCGCCAAGACCGGCGACGAAATGGCGGACATCAAACGCATGTTCACGCCCGAGTTCCGCAACCGCCTGGACGCCATCATCGGCTTCACGCCGCTGTCGCGCGAGGTCATCCTGCGCGTGGTCGACAAATTCCTCATGCAGCTCGAAGACCAACTGCACGAGAAACGCGTCGAGGTCGTGTTCTCGCAGGCGCTGCGCGACCACCTGGCCAAAGAAGGCTTCGACCCGCTCATGGGGGCGCGGCCCATGCAGCGGCTCATCCAGGACACCATACGGCGCGCCCTGGCCGACGAGCTGCTGTTCGGGCGGCTGTCCGACGGCGGCCACGTCGAGGTCGACCTGGACGAGAACGGCAAGGTGCGCCTCGATATCGCCGACAAGGACAAGCCGGCCGCCAAGAAGCCTCATCCGCCGGTGGATTCGGAGGCCGAGCTGGTCGACTAGGCTAGCGGCCCCGATGGCCCCTCTTCCGCTGATCGCCTGCCGCCATTGCGATCATCTGCACCAGCGCCTGCCCATCCCCGCGGGCGCCTTGGCGGCGTGCAAGCGCTGCGGCCATGTCCTGTACAGGCAAAGCGGCCTGCCCCTGCGGGACTGGATTGCCATTGTCCTGGCCGCCTTGCTGGTATTCATTATCGCCAACTGTTTCCCCGTGGTGCAATTGACCATGCAGGGCATGACGGTGCGCGCCACCTTGCCCCAGGCGCTGTGGACCACCTGGGGGCAGGGGCACGAACTGGTGGCCGCCATGACGGCGCTGTTCGCCCTGGCGCTGCCCCTGGGCCAGATAGTGTTCCTGTTCTGGGCGCTGCGGGCCGTGTCGCGCCGCCGGCTGCCGCCGGACTTCCGCTTCGGCATGCGGGTGCTGCACGCCATGACGGCATGGAGCATGGTGCCAGTGCTCATGCTGGCCATTCTGGTGGCCATCGTCAAGCTGGCCGACCTGGCGGTGCTGCACGTCGACGCAGGCCTGTGGGCTTTCGCCGCGTGCACCGTGCTGCTGACCATGCTGGGGCGCGTCACGGCGCTTCGGGTATGGCGCTACGCCGAAGATGAAAGGCTGGTAGAGGTCTCGGGTAGCGGCGCGGACCTGGCCGGGCTGGTGGCCGGCTGCCAGGCCTGTGGCTTCGTGCAGAACCTGCCCAGGGGCGGCCACGGCGCGCCTTGCGGGCGCTGCGGCGCGCGCGTCCACCAGCGCAAGCCGGCTTCCTTCTCGCGCGCCTGGGCCCTGATCGCGGCGGCCGCCATTCTTTATATCCCGGCCAATGTGCTGCCGGTCATGCATATACGCACGCCCGCCGGCACGACCTCGCACACGATTCTGGGCGGCGTCATGGAGTTCTGGCAGACGGGTTCCTGGGACTTGGCGCTCATCGTATTCGTGGCCAGCGTGGTGGTGCCCATGACCAAGCTGCTGGCGCTGGCCGTGCTGATGCTGCGCAGTCGCTGGGACGGCCCGGCGGTGCAGCGCCAGCGCACGCGCCTGTACGAGCTGGTCGAATTCATCGGCCAGTGGTCCATGCTGGACGTGTTCGTCGTGGTCCTTTTGTCGGCCATGGCCGATTTTCCGGGCTTCTCCCAGATCACTGCGGGGCCGGGCGCGGCGGCGTTCGGCATGGTGGTGATCCTGACCATGTTCGCCGCCATGAGTTATGATCCGCGGCTGGGGTGGGACGCCGCCCCGGCCCCAAAGGAATATGCCGAATGAACAATTCCACTTCGCAGCCCGAGGATGGCCAGGCGCCCGAAGGCAAGGCGGATGCGCCGCGTGTCAAGCCGCGCCGTAGGCTGGGCATTTCCTGGATATGGCTGGTGCCGCTGGTAGCGGCGCTGGTGGGGCTGTCGCTGCTGATTCGCGGCTGGCTCAGCGTCGGCCCCGTCGTGACCATCAGCTTCGAGTCGGCTTCGGGGCTGGAGACCGGCCAGACCAAGGTGCGCTACAAAGACGTGGTCGTGGGGGTGGTCAAGGCCATTCGCGTGTCGCCGGACCGGTCCCGCGTGCTGGTCGACGCGCAGCTGGACCGCGATGGCTCGCGTTTCTTCACGCAGAAGGCGGCCCGCTATTGGGTAGTCCGGCCAAGGCTGGGCATCAGCGGCGTCTCAGGCCTGGGCACGCTGCTGTCTGGCGCCTACATCAGCGTGGACGCGCCCAAGACGGTGGACGACGCCGCGCCCGTGCGCCAGTTCAGGGGCCTGGAAAAGCCGCCCGAAATCACCAACGACAGGACGGGGCGGCGCTTTACCTTGTCGACGTCCGACCTGGGCTCGCTGGACATCGGTTCGCCGGTGTACTACCGCCGCATACGGGTGGGCCGGGTCATAGGCTACGACCTGAGCGAGGACGGGCGCACGGTGGACGTTCAGATATTCGTGGACGCGCCCAATGACAAGTTCGTCACCTCGGATGCGCGATTCTGGAATGTCAGCGGCGTGGATCTTTCCCTCAACGCCTCCGGCGTGTCGGTCAAGACTGGCTCGCTGGCGGCCGTCATTGCAGGAGGGATTGCGTTCGCCTCGGCCAATCCGTTCAACGATACGCCCGCGCCGGCGGATACCGAGTTCGTGCTCAGCAATTCCGAGAGCGAAGCCATGGCCGATCCCGACGGCCCGCCTTTCCGCGTCGACATGGTGTTCCAGCACTCGGTGCGCGGCCTGAAGGTGGGCGCGCCGGTGGACTTCCGCGGCATGGAGCTGGGCAAAGTGTATGACATCGACCTGGAGTTCGACGACAAGGCCAAGCGCTTCTATGTGCTGGTCAAGGCACACCTGTATCCGCTGCGCTTTGGCGCGGCCTACCAAAAAATGAGTGAAGAAGAGAAAAATGCCCCGTATCCCGGCCAACGGCTGCTGGGGCCCATGGTGCGCCACGGCCTGCGCGCACAGATACAGGCGGCCAACCTGCTGACCGGCCAGCAATTCATCTCGCTGGATTTCGTTCCCGATGCCAAGCCGGTGGCTTTCGACGACAAGGCGGTTCCGGTGATGCTGCCGACCGTGGCGGGCAGCTTCGATCGCCTGCAGGAGCAGATCAGCAGTATCGTGACCAAGCTTGATGCCGTGCCGTTCGACGGCATCAGCAAGGAACTGCAGGGCAGCCTGAAGGAAACACGCCGCCTGCTGGATAACCTCAATACCAATGTCGCGCCGCAGCTGGCCTCCACGCTCAAAGCGGCTCAGGGTTCGCTGGACAATGTCAGCGCCATGCTGTCTCAGGAGTCGCCCATGAATGCCAACCTGGAAAACACCTTGCGAGAACTGAGCAGCGCGGCCAAGTCGCTGCGCGCGCTGGGGGACTACCTGCAGACCCATCCGTCGGCGCTGATCCGGGGCCGCCCGGCCGACGCGCTGCCCTCTGGCGCGCCGGGCCCCTAGCACCCGTATGGAAAACGACAACCGCATCGGCGGCCGTAGCCGGCCAGTCACGGCTGCACTGACAGGAGCAAGCGCATGAGATTGGTGAAGATCCTGGCCGCCGCGGCGGCCGCAACGACGCTGGCGGCCTGCGCGTCCGCGCCCTCGGGCCAGTACTACACGCTGTTGCCAGATGCCGCCTCGTCGGCCGCGCCGGGCGGGGAGCCAGGGCGGGCGTCTTTCGCCATCAGCGTGCAGCCTGTCGAGATTCCCGCGCAGGTGGACCGGCCCCAGCTCGTCCTCAGCCAGGCAGGCAGCGCGCAGGTGACCCTGCTGAATGAATCGCTGTGGGCCGCGCCCCTGGCGGACGAAATACGCAATGCGCTGTCCAGCGACCTGACGCGGCGGCTTGGTGCGCTGGACATTGCGCGGCAGTCCGCGCCGTCGGGTGTGCCGCTGTGGTCGGTCAGCATGACTGTCAGGCGCTTCGAGTCCATATATGGGCGCCAGGCGGTGCTGGATGCCACCTGGCGGCTGGCGCCGTCCAATCTCGCCGGCGCCCGCAGCATGGTCTGCGCCGGGCAGGCCATGGTCGAGGTAGGCCCCGGCATGCCGGCGCTCGTCCAGGGACATCAGCAGGCGCTGCAACGCCTGGCGGGCGTGATCGCCGCGCAGCTGCGCGGGGTGGCGCCCGAGCCGGCGCCGGGCGTGGTGCTGAAGGGCTGCGCGGGGGCCTAGGGTCTGCCGGCACTAAAAGAGCCGCCGCGCCGGCCGGCCCGAGGCGGCCGTGCGTTGTCGCCCTGCGCGGCGTCTCAGCCGCGGCCGGTACTGCCGAAGCCGCCGGCGCCGCGCGTGCTGTTTACGAAGTCCTCGACGACGTCGAACTGCACCTGCGCCACAGGCACCACCACCATTTGCGCCAGCCGCTCCATGGGATTCAGCACAAAGGATTCGTGGCCGCGGTTCCACACCGACACCATCAGGGGACCCTGGTAGTCCGAGTCGATGAGCCCTACCAGGTTGCCCAGTACGATGCCGTGTTTGTGGCCCAGGCCCGAGCGGGGCAGAATCATCGCCGCATAACCAGGATCGGCAATATGGATCGACAAGCCGGTCGGGACGAGTTCGGTGGCGCCGGGCGCCAGTGTCAGGGCCTGGTCTATGCAGGCGCGCAAGTCCAGCCCGGCGGCGCCTTCGGTGGCATAGGCGGGCAGAGAGTCCTTCATGCGAGCGTCCAGGATTTTCAGGGCGATTTTTTTCACGGCTGGGTATCAGGTTAAAAAGTGGAGGAAAAGAATAGGGTGGGAGCCGGGACCGGACGTAAGCGTCCGGCGCCTGTCAGCGTCCGGGCAGCATGGCCGCGATGGCCTCGACCAGCTTGCGGGCGGCCTGCAGCTTGGGCATTGCGGGCAGATCGCGATGGCCATGCTCGTCAAACAGGACCAGAGCGGTGTCGTCGGCGTTCATGGCGTGCTGGGCCAGGTTGCCCGCCAGCAGCGGGACGCCTTTGCGCCGCCGCTTGGCTTCGGCCTGCTCGTACAGGTTCTCGGTTTCGGCGGCAAAGCCCACGCACAAGGGGCCCCCGGGCATGGCGGCCACCTCGGCCAGGATGTCGGGGTTGGGCGCGAACTGCAGTTCGGGCGGCTGACCGCCGCCTGCCTTCTTGAGCTTGCTGTCGCTGGCGTTGACCACGCGCCAGTCGGCGACCGCCGCCACGGAAATGAACACGTCGGCCTCGGGTACGCTGGCCATGACGGCCGCGTGCATATCGGCGGCGCTTTCGACGCCGACGCGCCGCACGCCATGGGGCGCGGGCAGGGCGGTGGGGCCGGAAACCAGCACCACCTGCGCGCCGGCTTCGCGGGCGGCGCGGGCGATGGCATAGCCTGTCTTGCCCGACGAGCGGTTGGTGATGACGCGCACCGGATCGATCTTTTCGCAGGTGGGACCCGCGGTCACGACCACTTTCCGGCCGGCCAGCAGCTTGGGCTGCGCAAAGGCCACAAGTTCGGCCAGGATCTCGGCCGGCTCCAGCATGCGGCCGTCGCCGACTTCGCCGCAGGCCTGGTCGCCGCTGCCGGGCCCCAGGATGGCCACGCCGTCGTCCTCCAGTTGCCTGACGTTGCGGCGGGTGGCCGGGTGCTGCCACATCTCGCGGTTCATGGCCGGCGCCAGCAGCAGTGGGCAGCCGCCGCGGGCCAGGCACAGCGTGGACAGCAGGTCATCGGCCAGGCCGTGCGCCAGCCTGGCCATGAAATCGGCGCTGGCCGGGGCGATCAGCACGGCATCCGCCCCGCGCGTCAGATTGATGTGGGCCATGCTGTTTGGAACGCGGTCGTCCCAGGCGTCCAGGTAGACGGGCCGGCCCGACAGGGCCTGCATGGTGGTGGGCGTGATGAAATGCGTCGCGGCTTCGGTCATGACGACGTCGACCACCGCGCCTTGTTCCTGCATGCGGCGCAAAAGCTCGGCCGCCTTGTAGCAGGCGATGCCCCCGGTCAGGCCCAGGACATAGCGTTTTTGTGCGAGATCTGGCATGGCGGTTCGGGTGGTGTCAGGTGGACCGCGCGGCCTTGGCGCGTTCACGCCGGATGCGCAGGAATTCGTCCAGGATCAGCAGCATGGCGCCGCAGGTGATGGCGACATCGGCCACGTTGAATGCCGGAAAATACCAACTATCCCAATAAAACAGCAAAAAATCAATCACGTGGCCGTGCTGCATGCGGTCTATCAGATTGCCCACGGCACCGCCCAGGATGCAGGTCAGCGAGGCGCAGAATAGCGTCTGGCCGGGGGATCGGCGCAGCAGGCGCAGGATGAGCCCCGCCGCGCCCAGGGCGATGATGGTGAACAGCCAGCGCTGCCAGCCCTGGCCTTCGGCCAGGAAGCTGAAGGCGGCGCCTGGGTTGTACAGCAGCGTGAAATCGAAGAAGGGCAGGACGCGCCAGCGTTCGCCGTAGGCCATGGCCGAGTCGACATAGACCTTGGTCAACTGGTCGGCGGCCACGATGGCCAGCGCGCCCAGCAGCCAGTACCAGAAGCGTCGCCTGGACGCGCCGGGGGCCGCGGCGGACCGGGTCTGGCGCTCAGGCATGGCTGCGCGGCTCGCCGTCGCCGAAAAGGTTGTCCACGCAGCGGCCGCAGATCTGCGGGTGCTGCGGGTCGCGGCCCACGTCGGCGCGGTGATGCCAGCAGCGTTCGCATTTTTCGTGGGCACTGGCCGCCACCTCGATGCGCAGCGCGTCTTCCTGGGCGGGATGGGCCTGCGCACGGGAAACGATCAGCACGAAGCGCAGATCGTCCTGCAGCGAGGCCAGCAGGGCATAGTCCTGCTGGCCGGCGTGGATGTCCACCTCGGCGTCCAGCGACGAGCCGATGTCGCCCGTGGCGCGCACGTCTTCGATCTTGCGCATGACCTCGGCGCGGATCTCTCGCAGGCGGCGCCACTTGCCGGCCAGGGCCTGGGCATCGGGCTGCCCGGGCAGGCCGTGGAACAGTTCGGTGAAGATGCTGGCGGCGGCGCCGCCGTGCAGGTCTTTCCAGGCTTCTTCGGCCGTGAACGACAGAATGGGCGCCATCAGCTTGAGCAGCACATGCGTGATGTGATGCAGCGCCGTCTGGGCCGAGCGCCGGGCACGGCTGTCCTTGGGGGTGGTGTACAGCCTGTCCTTCAGCACGTCCAGATAGAAGGCGCCGAGGTCCTCGGAACAGAACACCTGCAGCCGCGCCACCGCGGGATGGAATTCGTAGCGCTCGAAATTGTCCAGCGTGTCGGCCTGCATGCGGGCCGTCATGGCCAGCGCGTAGCGGTCGATCTCGAACATGTCGGCCAGCGCCACGGCGTCGCGCGCGGGGTCGAAGTCCTGCAGGTTGCCCAGCAGGAACTTGAGCGTGTTGCGGATGCGGCGGTAGCCTTCGACCACGCGCTTGAGGATTTCGTCCGAAATGGACAGTTCACCGGAATAGTCGGTCGAGGCCGTCCACAGGCGCAGGATTTCAGCGCCCAGCGAACCGGAGACTTTTTGCGGCGCGATGACGTTGCCCACCGACTTGCTCATCTTGCGGCCCGCGCCGTCCACGACGAAGCCGTGCGTTAGCAGGGCCTTGTAGGGCGGCTTGCCGTACAGCATGCAGCTGGTCAGCAGCGAGGAATGGAACCAGCCGCGATGCTGGTCCGAGCCTTCCAGGTACAGGTCGGCCGGCCATTGCAGGGCATCGGCGTGCGAGCCTTTGAATTCATGGTCCTGTCCGCCCAGCACCGTTGCATGGGTGGTGCCCGAGTCGAACCAGACATCCAGGGTGTCGCGGTTTTTTTCGTAGTGCGCGGCGTCTTCGCCCAGCAGCTCGGCCGGGTCCAGCGCCTGCCAGGCCTCGATGCCGCCCTGCTCGACCCGCTGCGCGACCTGCTCCAGCAGCTCGGGCGTGCGCGGATGCAGTTCGCCGGTTTCTTTGTGCACGAAAAAGGCCATGGGCACGCCCCATTGCCGCTGCCGGGACAGGGTCCAGTCGGGCCGGTTGGCGATCATGGCATGCAGGCGCGCGCGGCCCCAGGCGGGGTAGAACTGGGTCTGGTCTATGCCCTTCAGCGCGTCCTCGCGCAGGGTGCCGCCGCCCTTGGCCTGGCGGTCCATGCCGGCGAACCACTGGCTGGTGGCGCGGTAGATGACGGGCGTCTTGTGGCGCCAGCAGTGCATATAGCTGTGCTGCAGTTTCTCGGCCTTGAGCAGCGATCCGGCCTCGTCCAGCGCCTGCACGATCTTGGGGTTGGCGTCCCAGATCAACAGGCCGCCGAACAGCGGCAGGCTTTGCGCATAGCGGCCGTCCCCCATCACAGGGTTGATGATTTCCTCGTCGGGCAGGCCGTGCGCCTTGCAGGAAATGAAGTCTTCGACGCCGTAGGCGGGCGCCGAATGCACCACGCCGGTGCCCGCCTCCAGGGTGACGTAGTCGGCCGCATAGGCAGGCGCCAGGCGCCGGTAGCCGGGGTCCGCGTCATACAGCGGGTGCTTGAATGCCAGGCCGGCCAGCGCGGCCCCCTTGGCCGTGGCGATGACTTCGCCTTCCAGGCCCCAGGCCTGCAGGCAGGCCTGGACGCGTTCCCTGGCCAACAGCAGCATGGCCCCGGTGGCGCGCGGCCGGGCCAGCTTGACCAGGGCGTAGTCCAGTTCGGGATGGATGTTCAGGGCCTGGTTGGCCGGCAGCGTCCAGGGGGTGGTGGTCCAGATGACCACGGCGCCGTCGTCCACGGCCTCCATTCCGAAGGCCCTGGCCAGCGCGTCCCTGTCGGCGAAGCGAAAGGCCACGTACACGGCCGGGTCCTTGCGGTCGGCGTACTCCACCTCGGCCTCGGCCAGCGCCGAGCCGCAGTCGAAACACCAGTTCACGGGCTTCAGGCCGCGGAACACATAGCCTTTTTCCATGATGCGCGCCAGCACGCGAAGCTCGTTGGCCTCGTTGGCGTAGTTCATGGTCAGGTAGGGGTCGGCCCAGTCGGCCAGCACGCCCAGGCGCTTGAAGTCCTGGCGCTGGCGGTCTATCTGCTCCAGCGCATAGGCGCGGGCCTTGGCCTGCACTTGCTCCACGGGCAAATGCTTGCCGTATTTTTTCTCGATCTGGATTTCGATGGGCATGCCGTGGCAGTCCCAGCCCGGCACGTACTGGGCGTCGAAGCCGGCCATGTTGCGGCTTTTGACGATGATGTCCTTCAGGATCTTGTTGACCGCGTGGCCGATGTGGATGTCGCCATTGGCATAGGGCGGGCCGTCGTGCAGCACGAACTTGGGCCTTCCCTTGCTGGCGGCGCGGATGGCCGCATACACTTTGTTTTCTTCCCATTCGGCCACCCAGGCCGGTTCGCGCTTGGCAAGGTCGCCCCGCATGGGGAAGGGGGTTTCGGGCAGATTTAAAGTGTTTCTATAGTCCATGGAGCGCGAAATAATCACGAGCGCTTTGCGCATCGTTGTCGATGGCGGCGATCATAGCAGGAAGGTCGGGGAATTTTTCTTCGTCCCGCAGGTATTTGAGGAATTCGATGCGTGTGAGTTTACCGTATGCGTCGACGCGGCAGTCCAGCAGGTGCGCCTCGAGCATGATGCGGCCGGCGTCGGAAACCGTCGGCCGCACCCCCAGGCTGGCCACCCCGTTCAGGGGCTGCTCGGCCAGGCCATAGGCCCTGACCACGTATACTCCCGAGCGTGCCGCGCATAGAATGGGCACGCGTATGTTGAGCGTCGGATAGCCCAGCGTGCGGCCCAGCTTCTGCCCATGGATCACGTGGCCGCTGATGCGGTAGGTATGGCCCAGCAAGTCCTGGGCGCGCTCCAGGTTGCCCACCGCCAGCGCCGTGCGCACTTCCGAGCTGGAAATGCGGTAGCCGTGCTCGTCCACCACGTCGGCGATGGCCTCGACCTCGAAGCCGTGCTGCCGGCCGGCGCGCCGCAGCAGGTCTATGTCGCCCATGCGCTTGTGGCCGTAGCGGAAATCCTCGCCCACCAGCAGCCAGCGGGTATTCAGGCCCCGCACCAGCAGGCGCTGGATGAACTCGTCCGCCGGCATGTCGGCCAGCGCCTGGTTGAAACGCTCCAGCGCCAGCTGGCGCACGTTCAGGCGGGCCAGGGCCCAGGCCTTGTCGCGCAGGCTGCTGATCTGGGTGGGAATGAGTTCCGGCCGCTGGCCGCGCTGGGCGAAAAAAGCGCGCGGATGGGGCTGGAAGGTCATGACCGTGGGCAGCAGGCCGCGCTGGCCCGCCGATTGCACGACACGGCGCAGTATGGTCTGGTGGCCGCGGTGGACGCCGTCGAAATTGCCGATGGTCACGGCGCTGGGGGCGTCGGCGTCGTAGCGCGGCAGGCAGCGGTAGATTCTGAGGGATGGTTTCACAAGCGAGAGTTTACAATTTTACTTTGGCCTGTTTTTCGGCCTTTCTGGAATCCCTGTCTTGCCAGCTGCAAATTCTTCTTCCTGCCGCTTCGTCGTCCTGGTGTCCGGGCGCGGCTCGAACATGCGTGTCATCGTCGATACGGTACGCCAGCAGGGGCTGCCGGCGACCCTGTGTGCCGTCATCTCCAGCAACCGGGACGCGCCGGCCCTGGAATGGGCGCGCGGGCAGGGCATCGCCGCCCAGGCGGTGGACCATCGCGACTACGCCACCCGCGAACAATTCGACGAGGTCCTGGCGCAGGCCGTGCAGGCGCACCGTCCCGACTACGTGCTGTTGGCCGGCTTCATGCGGGTGCTGACGACCGGCTTCGTCGAGCGTTTCAGCGGCCGGCTGGTCAATATCCATCCGTCGCTGCTGCCCGCGTTCCCGGGGCTGCATACGCACCAGCAGGCGCTGGCGGCGGGTGTGCAGTGGCATGGCTGCACTGTCCATTTCGTGACCCCCACGCTGGACCACGGCCCCATCGTGGCCCAGGGCGCGGTGCCGGTGTTTGCCGCCGACACCCCGCAGACACTGGCCGACCGGGTGCTGGACGTGGAGCACCGGCTCTACGCCCAGGTAACGCGCTGGCTGGCCGAGGGCCGCGTCAGCCTGGACGCCATGCAGCGGGTGCAAGTGCGTGGCGTGCCCAGCCGTTCCTTCATGATGGCGCCGGAGGGCGCCCCGGCAGACTGATACCCACAAAATAGAACTGGAAATGAATACATCGCATAAATCGGGCCGCAGGCCGGGCGGCGCCCGTGCCGCCGCGCAGCGCGCCGCGCCGGCCGCCGGCAAGCCCTACGTCATTGCCGCCGCCCGCATCCAGCAAGTGCAGCAGGTGCTGGGCGAGATACTGCAATGGCAGTATCCCGCCGACGCCGTGCTGTCGCGCTGGCTGCGCGCCCATCCCAAGCTGGGCGCGCGCGACCGCGGCGAACTGGCCGACGCCGTATTCGACGTGCTGCGCAATCTGCGCCGCTACCGGCAGTTTGCGCAGAGCGGCGAAGGGCCGGCATCGCGCCGCCTGGCCATCCTGGGGGCCGCCACCGTGTTCAATGACGAAATGATGCGCGCGGCGCTGACCGGACAGGAGCACGAATGGCTGTCCCGGGTGCGGCGCATCGATCCGGCCAGCCTGCCGCGTTCCGTGCGTGAAAGCCTGCCCGACTGGCTGGACGAGCGGCTGGGGCAGTTGGAGGATGCCGACTCCCTGATCCATGCCCTGAACCAGCCGGCGCCGCTGGACATACGCGTCAATCCGCTGAAGGCCGAGCGCGACGCCATGCTGGCCACGCTGCGCGAAGGCGCGGCGGCGCGGTTCGACCCTCAGCCCACGCCTTATTCTCCGTGGGGCATCCGCCTGCGGGGCCGCCCGCCCGTCAACCGATGGCCCATGTTCGAGAACGGCGAAATCGAAGTCCAGGACGAGGGCAGCCAGCTGCTGGCTGCCCTGGTGGCCCCCAGGCGCGGCGAAATGGTCATCGACTATTGCGCCGGGGCCGGCGGCAAGACGCTGCTGCTGGGCGCCCTGATGCGCTCCACAGGCCGCCTGTATGCCTTCGACGTCTCGGCCGCGCGGCTGGCCCGCGCCAAGCCGCGTTTTGCGCGCAGCGGGCTGTCCAACATCGTGCCGGTGGCCATCAGCGCCGACAACGACCAGCGCGTGCGCCGGCTGCAGGGCAAGGCGCACAGGGTGCTGGTGGATGCGCCCTGCAGCGGCCTGGGCACTTTGCGCCGCAACCCCGACCTGAAGTGGCGCCAGCACCCCGAGGCCCTTGCCGAGTTGTTGCAGGTGCAGGCGCGCATCCTGCAGCAGGCGTCCCGCTGCGTGGCCCCGGGCGGGCGACTGGTGTACGCCACGTGCAGTGTGCTGCCGCAAGAGAACGAGCAGCAGGTGCAGGCCTTTCTGGCGGCACACCCGGAATTCAGCCTCCTGGACGCCGGCAAACTGATACAGGACCGTTGTGAAAATCTGACATCCATGGGGGCTTGCCTTGCGCTCAGACCCGACAGGCACGGCATGGACGGTTTTTTTGCGGCGGCCATGCAGCGCGCCAAGCCGGCGGCTTGCCTTGCGCCCGAAAGTAAAAAAGAGGCCTGACCGCGGCGGCCAGGCTCCGCCGCAGCCCTGCCGGCTGCCCGGACTGGCCCATCCGGACACCCCCAAAGCCGTGGGCACGCCGCATGCCGGAGGACTTTGCCCGCCGAAAACGGGAAGCCGGGGCGGAAAACAGGCGTTTCCATGTGTTTCAGCCGTGGCATGTGCTTGATAATGCTCAAAAACTATTTTGCAATTCCCCTGTCACATCGGTACCAAGTGGGCTACACTTTTCGATGATTTTCCAACCTGGGGCCTAAAGTAGGTTTATGGACAACTTCATTTCTTTCCTTGCAGGCGGTTTGCTGCAATATTCCTGGTGGCAGGTGGCGCTGGTCACGCTGGTGCTTACGCACGTGACCATCGTCAGCGTCACCATCTTCCTGCATCGCTGCCAGGCGCACCGCGGCCTGGACCTGCATCCGGCCGTTGCGCATTTCTTCCGCTTCTGGCTGTGGATGACCACGGGCATGGTCACCAAGGAATGGGTTGCCATCCACCGCAAGCACCACGCCAAATGCGAACGCGAGGGGGACCCGCATTCGCCCATGATCTACGGCATCGGCAAGGTGTTCTTCCGGGGCGCCGAACTGTACCGCCAGGAGGCCGCCAACGCCGAAACCCTCAAGCGCTTCGGCCATGGCACGCCCGACGACTGGCTCGAGCGCAATCTGTATACGCGCCACAGCATGCTGGGCATTCTCATCATGCTGGGCATCGACCTGGCGCTGTTCGGCGTGCTTGGCCTTACCGTATGGGCCGTGCAGATGGCATGGATTCCCTTCTGGGCCGCCGGCGTGGTCAACGGCATCGGCCACTTCTGGGGCTATCGCAACTATGCCAGCCCCGATACCAGCACCAATGTCTTTCCGTGGGGCCTGATCATCGGCGGCGAGGAACTGCACAACAACCACCACGCCTATGGCACGTCCGCCAAGTTCTCCGCCAAATGGTGGGAGCTGGACATCGGCTGGTGCTATATCCGGGGCCTGAGCTTCGCGCGCCTGGCCACGGTGCGCCGCGTGGCGCCCAAGCTCAAGCTCGAGCCGGCGTCCGCCCAGGCAGTCAGCCTGCAAACGCTCGAAGGCATCCTGCTGCACCGCTACGAAGTCCTGGCGCGCTATACCGAGGTCGTCAAAAAGGCGGCCGCCGAAGAACTGGCCAAGCTCAAGCCCACACGCAAAAAGGGCAGCGCCGACTGCCGCTGGTCGCTGCTGCGGCGCGTCAAAGACAAGATCAGCCACGTGGACGCCGACACGCTCGAGCCCGCCCAGCGGGCCGAGCTGGACACGGTGCTCGCGCATAGCCAGTCGCTGTCCACCCTGGTGCAGATGCGCCGCGAGTTGACCCGCCTGTGGGAAAGCTCCAGCGCCACCAGCGAGCAGCTGCTCGGCGAACTGCAGGCCTGGTGCCAGCGCGCGCAGCAAAGCGGCATCGAAGGCCTGGAACAGTTCTCTTATCGCCTGCGCCGCTACGCGGCATGATCGACCAGCTCAATCCAGAACAGCAAGCCGCCGTAACGCTTCCCCCGCAGCATGCGCTGGTGCTTGCCGGCGCCGGCAGCGGCAAGACCCGGGTCCTGACCACGCGCATGGCCTGGCTCATCCAGACAGGCCAGGCCAGCCCCTACGGCCTGCTGGCCGTCACTTTCACCAACAAGTCGGCGCGCGAGATGCTGACGCGCCTGTCCAGCTTGCTGCCGCTCGATACCCGCGGCATGTGGGTGGGCACGTTTCATGGCCTGTGCAACCGCATGCTGCGCGCCCATCATCGCGACGCCGGCCTGCCCCAGACCTTCCAGATCCTGGACACGGCCGACCAGTTGTCGGCCATCAAGCGGCTGCTCAAGGGGGCGGGCATCGACGACGACAAGTTCCCGCCGCGCGATGTGCAGCGATTCGTCAATGGCGCCAAGGAAGAAGGCCTGCGGCCCGACGCCGTCGAGGCGCACGACCCGCACACCCGCCGGCTGGCGGACATCTACAGGCTGTACCAGGACCAGTGCGAGCGCGAAGGCGTGGTCGATTTCGCAGAACTGCTGCTGCGCGCCCACGAGCTGCTGCAGCGCAACGGCCCCATCCGCGAGCACTATCAGCGGCGCTTCCGGCATATCCTGGTGGACGAGTTCCAGGACACCAACACACTGCAATACCGCTGGCTGCAAATCCTGTCCGGCGGCGGGGCCAGCATCTTCGCGGTGGGCGACGACGACCAGTCCATCTACGCATTCCGCGGCGCCAATGTCGGCAACATGGCCGACTTCGAGCGCGAGCATGCGCGCGGCAACGTCATCCGCCTGGAGCAGAACTACCGTTCGTATGGACACATCCTGGATGCGGCCAATGCGCTGATCGCCCATAATTCCGCCCGGCTGGGCAAGAATCTGTGGACCGCCCAGGGCGAGGGTGAGCCCGTGCGGGTCACCGAACAGCCCTCCGACCTGCAGGAGGCGCAATGGATCGTCGACGAGATCCGCTCCCTGATCAACGAAGGCAGCCTGCGCCGCGAGATCGCCGTCCTGTACCGCAGCAATGCGCAGTCGCGCGTCATTGAGCACGCGCTGTTTTCCTCCGGCATCCCCTACAAAGTGTATGGCGGCCTGCGCTTTTTCGAGCGCCAGGAGGTCAAGCACGCGCTGGCCTATCTGCGCCTGATGGACAATCTGCACGACGATACCTCCTGGCTGCGCGTGGTCAATTTCCCCGCGCGGGGCATTGGCGCGCGCACGCTGGAGCAATTGGGCGATCTGGCGCGCCAGTACGGCACCAGCCTGTACGGCGCCGTTGCCTACATGTCGGGCAAGGGCGGCAGCAATCTGCTGCGCTTCACCGAACTGGTGAGCCAGATGGCGAACGAAGCCCAGGTGCTGCCGCTGCCCGAGCTCATCGAGCACGTGGTGCACCACAGCGGGCTGCGCGCTCACTACCAGGGCGAGAAAGAAGGCGCCGACCGGCTCGAAAACCTGCAGGAGCTCGTCAATGCCGCGGCGGTGTTCGCTGCTGAAGAGAATGCCGAAGGCCTGCCCGCCGGGCTGCGGGTGGAAAGGCCTTTGCCCGCGCCCATCGAAGGTGGGGAAGCCCCGCCCGGCGATGTGCCGGAGTCGGAACTGGGCATGTCGCCGTTGGCCGCCTTCCTGTCGCATGCCTCGCTGGAGGCGGGCGACAACCAGGCGCAGGCGGGCCAGGACGCCGTGCAGCTGATGACGGTGCATGCGGCCAAGGGCCTGGAGTTCGATTCGGTGTTCATCACGGGCATCGAGGAAGGCCTGTTCCCGCACGAGAACAGCCTGATGGAGGCTGCCGGCCTGGAAGAAGAGCGCCGGCTCATGTACGTGGCCATCACGCGCGCGCGCGAACGCCTGTACCTGACCCTGGCGCAAAGCCGCATGCTGCATGGCCAGACGCGTTATGCCATGCGCTCGCGCTTCCTGGACGAGATCCCCGAGCAACACCTCAAATGGCTGACGCCGCGCGAGGGGCGGGCGCCGGCGGCAAGCGACAACTGGAGCATGGGCGCCTACCGGCGCGCCGACGCCTACGGCCGGCCGCCCACCGGCACGGCGGCGGCGCGTGCGCCGCGCAGTGTCACCACGGGCGTCACCGTGGGCGAGCAGCATTTCCGCATCGGGCAGGGCGTGCGCCATGCGAAGTTCGGCGAAGGCACCATCATCGGGCTGAGCGGCATGGGGCAGGACTCTCAGGCGCAGATCCAGTTCAAGGATGTGGGAACCAAGACGCTGGCGCTGGGCGTGGCCAAGCTGGAGGTCGTCGCCGGCTGACCTGTGGGCAGCCGGCCGCGTTCCCTTCGCGGGGTATGCAGGCCGCCGCGCAGCATGGGCAGGCCGAGGCGATAACTGTTCCGCTCTGCAGTGGCGTGGCGGCGAACCGTGCGCCGCCTATTCCGAAGCAATGCGCTCCAGCTCTTCCTGCAGGGTCAGCCATTCCTCTTCCAGCTGGCCCGACTGCTTGGTCAGCTCTCCGTGTTCGCTCAATACCTTCAGGCGCTCGTCGCGCCGCGCATCGGAATAAAAGCCGGGGTCGGCGACCAGGGCGTCCAGTTCCTGCAGCCGCAGCCGGGCGTATTCCATATCTGCTTCCACCTTGGCCAGCCGTTTTTCCAGCGGCTTGCGCAGCGCGGCCAGGCGCTGGCGCTCCTCGGCCTCCTGCCGGCGCTGGGCCTTGCGGTCGGTGGCGCTGGGCTGGGCGGCGGCCGGGGAGGGCGCCTCGCGCGCCTCGGCCCGCTGGCTTGCCGCGCGGGCATTCAGCCAGTCGCGGTAGTCTTCGAGGTCGCCGTCGAACTCACTTACCCCGCCGTCCGCGACGACCCAGAAATTGTCCACGGTGGTGCGCAGCAGGTGGCGATCGTGGGAGACCAGCAGCACACTGCCTTCGAACTCGGCCAGGGCCGTGGCCAGCGCCTCGCGCGTGTCCACGTCCAGGTGGTTGCTGGGCTCATCCAGCAGCAGGAGATTGGGTTTTTGCCAGACGATCAGGGCCAGGGCCAGGCGGGCTTTCTCGCCGCCCGACATTGGCGCGACGGGCCCGTTGACCGTGTCGCCGCTGAAGCCGAAGCCGCCCAGGTAGTTGCGCAGATCCTGCTCGCGCGACCGGGGCGCCAGCCGTGCCAGATGCTGCAGCGGCGTGCCGTCGGGCTGCAACATGTCCAGCTGCTGCTGGGCGAAGTAGCCTATCTCCAGCCCCCTGGAGGGGCGGCGTTCGCCGTCCAGGACAGGCAGCTGCCCCGCCAGTGTCTTGATCAGCGTGCTCTTGCCCGCGCCGTTGACGCCCAGGATGCCGATGCGGCTGGCCGCGCGCACCATCAGGGTGACGTTTTCCAGCACTCTGCGCGGCGCCGTGCCGGCCGCCTGATAGCCGGTGGCCACACCTTCCAGCACCAGAAGCGGGTCGGGCATGCTGTCGGGCGCGGGGATGCGGATGTCGATGCCGGCTTCGGCCTGCAAGGGGGCCAGCGCTTCCATGCGCGCCAGGGCCTTGACGCGGCTCTGGGCCTGCTTGGCCTTGGTCGCCTTGGCCTTGAAGCGGTCGATGAAGCTTTGCAGCCTGGCGCTTTCACGCGTCTGGCGCTCCCAGGCCAGCCGCGTCTGGCGCAGGCGCTCGGCGCGCTGGGTCAGGAAGTCCTGGTATCCGCCGCGGTAGCGCAGCAGCTTGCTCTGGTCGAAGTGCAGTATGGTGCGCGCCACCGCGTCCAGGAACTCGGTGTCGTGCGAGATGAGCAGCACGGTGCCCGCGTAGGCTCCCAGCCAGCGCTCCAGCCACAGCATGGCGTCCAGGTCCAGGTGGTTGGTGGGTTCGTCCAGCAGCAGCAGGTCGGAAGGCGCCATCAGGGCGCGGGCCAGCGCCAGGCGCATCTGCCAGCCGCCCGAGAAACTGTCGACGGGCTGGGACCATTCGCCGGGCGCGAAGCCCAGGCCCGCCAGCAGCTGTTCGGCGCGTGAGGGCGCGCTCCAGGCGCCGGCCTCGACCAGGGCTTCTTCCAGTTCGGCGATGCGCTGCCCTTCTTCGTCCGGCGTGGCGGCGCGCCTCGCCTGCAGACTGCGCAGCTGCGCGTCGCCGTCGATGACGAATTCGCGGGCGGGCCGGGCTGCGTCGCCGATTTCCTGTTCCACGCTGGCCACACGCCAGCTGTCCGGCATGGACAGCGTGCCCGCGTCCATGTCCAGCCGGCCTTGCAGCAGGGCGAAAAGCGTGGACTTGCCCGCGCCGTTCTTGCCCACGATGCCGACGCGTTCGCCGGGATGGACGACGAAGTCGGCGTCCTGCAGCAGCACCTTGGTGCCGCGGCGCAAGGTCAATCCGGCGGCGCGTATCACGGTGTGAGCTGGTGCCGCGTCAGCATCAGTATCTGGTCTTCCGTATTGGCTGTGCTGAGCCACACCGGTTCCAGTTCGGGGAACGCGGCGACGAAGTTCTCATATTCGTTGCCGATCTCCAGCACCAGCAGGCCATCTTCGGCCATGAAGGCGGGCGCGTCGCGCAGCAGGCGCCGCACCAGGTCCATGCCGTCGTCGCCGCCGGCCAGCGCCATGGTGGGCTCGTGGCGATATTCGGGCGGCAGCGATTCCATGGAGTGGTTGTTGACGTAGGGCGGGTTGCAGACGATGAGCTTGTACTCGCAGGCCGGCAGCTGGTCGAACAAGTCGCTGCGATGGGTAGTGATGCGGCCGTCCAGGCCGAACTGCTCTATGTTCTGGTCGGCGACTTCCAGCGCATGCTCGGAAAGGTCCACGGCATCGACCTGGGCATTGGGGAAGGCCAGGGCGGCCAGCACGGCCAGGCAGCCCGACCCTGTGCACAGGTCGAGCACGAAGTCGACGTCCTGCGGGTCTTCCACCCAGGGCGCCAGGCCCTCGTCGAGCAGTTCGGAAATGGGCGAGCGCGGCACGATGACGCGAGGATCGACGACGAAGCGGTGGCCCTGCAGCCAGGCCTCGCCTGTCAGGTAGGCGGCCGGGATGCGTTCGGCGCGGCGGCGCTCTATCATCTGCAGACAGCGTTCGCGCTCTTCCGGCAGCAGGCGCGCATCCAGGAAAGGCTCCAGTGTGTCCAGCGGCAGGTGCAGCACGTGCAGCAGCAGGTACACGGCCTCGTCCCAGGCGTTGTCGCTGCCGTGCCCGAAAGCCAGGCCGGCCGCATTGAACTGGCTGACGGCGTAGCGCAGCACGTCGCGCAGGGTGTGAAGCGCTTGCGGGGCGTTGGCATTCATGCGGGCTCCAGCAGCAGGTTTTCCAGCGTGCGGCGGTAGATGTTCTTGAGCGGCTGCAGCGCGTCCAGGCTGATGTGTTCGTTGACCTGGTGAATGCTGGCGTTGACAGGCCCGAACTCGATCACCTGGGGGCACAGCTTGGCGATGAAGCGGCCGTCCGACGTGCCGCCGGTGGTGGACAGCTGCGCCTGCACGCCGGTCTCGGACAGGATCGCCTGGCCGATGGCGCCGCACAGCTGGCCCTGGGGGGTCAGAAAAGGCTCGCCGCCCAGCGTCCATTGAAGCGTGAAGTCCAGCCCGTGCCCGCGCAGGACACCCTCGACGCGCTGGCGCAGCGATTCCGGGGTGCTGCTGGTTGAAAAGCGGAAATTGAAGTCCACCACGGCTTCGCCGGGCACCACATTGGATGCGCCGGTGCCCGCGTGCAGGTTGGACACCTGGAAGGTGGTGGCCGGGAAATATTCGTTGCCCTGGTCCCATTGCGCGGCGGCCAGTTCGGCCAGGGCCGGCGCCAGCAGGTGCACGGCGTTGCGGGCCAGGTGGGGGTAGGCCACGTGGCCCTGTCTGCCCTTGACGGTCAGCCGTCCGGACAGCGACCCGCGCCGTCCGTTTTTGACCGTGTCGCCCAGGCGTTCGACCGAGGTGGGCTCGCCCACGATGCAGTAGTCCAGCTTTTCGCCCCGCTGCGCCAGCGCCTCGCATACCTTGACCGTGCCGTCCACCGACGGGCCTTCTTCGTCGGCGGTGATGAGCAGGGCGATGGAGCCCTTGTGGCCGGGATGGGCGGCGACGAATTCCTCGGCGGCGACCACGAAGGCGGCAATGGAGGACTTCATGTCGGCCGCGCCGCGTCCGTACAGCATGCCGTCGCGTTCGGTGGGCGTAAAAGGGTCGCTGATCCATTTGTCCAGCGGGCCGGTGGGCACGACGTCGGTGTGGCCCGCGAACACCAGCAGCGGCGCGGCCTGGCCGCGCCGCGCCCACAGGTTGGCCACGTCGCCAAAGCGCAGCGTCTCGCAGCGGAAGCCCGCCGCCTCCAGCCGCCGGCCCAGCATCTGCTGGCAGCCGGCGTCGTCGGGGGTGAGCGAGGGGCGGGAGATGAGGTCTTCGGCCAGCTGGCGTACGGGGCAGTCGGACATCAGGCCCTCAGCAGGTCGTTGATGCTGGTCTTGGAGCGGGTCTGGGCGTCCACGCGTTTGACGATGACGGCGCAGGCCAGGCTGTGCGAACCGTCCGCCGACGGCAGCGACCCGGGCACCACGACGGAGCCCGATGGGATGCGCCCGTAGCTGATGTTGCCGGTGGCGCGGTCGTAGATCTTGGTGCTTTGCGACAGGAACACGCCCATGGCCAGCACGGAGTTTTCTTCGACGATGACGCCCTCGACGATTTCGGAGCGCGCGCCGATGAAGCAGTTGTCCTCGATGATGGTGGGGTTGGCCTGCAGGGGTTCCAGCACGCCGCCGATGCCCACGCCGCCCGACAGGTGGACGTTCTTGCCGATCTGGGCGCAGGAGCCCACGGTGGCCCAGGTGTCTACCATGGTGCCTTCGTCGACATAGGCGCCGATGTTGACGTAGGAGGGCATCAGGACGACGTTTTTGCCAATGAAGGCGCCCTTGCGCGCGACTGCGGGGGGGACCACCCGGAAGCCGCCTTTGGCGAAGTCCTGCGCCGTGTAGTCGCCGAATTTGGAGGCCACCTTGTCATAGAACTGCAGGGGCGCCTGGCCCATGGGGGCGTTGTCCTGCAGGCGGAAAGAGAGCAGCACGGCCTTCTTGACCCACTGATGCACGACCCAGTCGCCGTCGGTTTTCTCGGCCACGCGCAGCGTGCCCTGGTCCAGCGACTGCAGCGTCTGTCCGACGGCTTCACGCACTTCGGCGCCGACACTGGCGGGGCTGAGGCCGGCGCGGTTTTCCCAGGCTTGTTCAATGGTGTTTTGCAGGTCTTGAGTCATGGTCTCGCTTGTCTCTTTGTTGAAAAGGTTGGATGCCGGGCATGTGCGCCCGGGGCTTTCAGTCAGGGCCTGCGGGCAGGCCCTGGACGCGATTGCGGCGACTCGACGAAGTCGGCAATGCGCCGGGCTGCTTCGAGGCACTCTTGTTCGGGCGCCACCAGCGCGATGCGGATGCGGTTGGCGCCAGGATTCACGCCATGGGCTTCCCGCGCAAGATAGCTGCCCGGCAGAACCGTCACCGCGGTCGCGGCGTACAGCCGGCGGGCGAAGTCCTCGTCGCCGCAAGGCGTGCGCGCCCACAGGTAGAAGCCCGCCTGGGGCCATTGCACGTCCAGCACGGGCTGCAGCACGGGGACAACGGCTTCAAACTTGCGGCGGTACATGCGCCGGTTTTCGGCCACGTGCGCTTCGTCGTTCCAGGCCGCCACGCTGGCGCGCGACACCACCGGGCTGAGGGCGCTGCCATGGTAAGTGCGGTACAGCAGGAACTGCTTGACCAGTTCGGCGTCCCCCGCCACGAAGCCCGAGCGCATGCCCGGCACATTGGAGCGCTTGGACAGGCTGGAAAAGCACAGCAGCCGGCGATAGTCACTGCGCCCCAGCCGGTGCGCGGCCTGCATGGCGCCAAGCGGCGGCTGGCTTTCGTCGAAATAGATTTCCGAGTAGCACTCGTCGGACGCGATGACGAAGCCGTACTGGTCGGCCAGCTGGAACAGTGTCTGCCAGCTTTGCAGCGGCAGCACGTTGCCGGCGGGGTTGCCGGGCGAACACACGTACACTAACTGGGTGTTGCGCCATGTTTCGGCGGGGACCGCGTTCCAGTCATAGCCGAAATCAAGGTCGGCCTGCGCATTGATGAAATAGGGCTGGGCCCCGGCCAGCAGCGCGGCCCCTTCGTATATCTGGTAGAAGGGATTGGGGCAGACGACCAGCGCGCCGGCTACGGGGTCGATGACGGTTTGCGCGAAGGCGAACAGGGCCTCGCGCGAGCCCAGCGCCGGCAATACCTGGGTTTCGGGGTCGGGCCGCGGGATGCCATAGCGGCGCGCGATCCAGTCGGCGATCGCGCCGCGCAGCTGCGCGTCCCCCTTTGTGGGTGGATAGGCCGACAGGCCATCCATGGCGTTTTGCATGGCCTGGATGACCAGCGGCGACGCTGCGTGCTTGGGTTCGCCTATGGAAAGGCTGATGGGGGCAAGGCCGGCGGGAGGCGCATCGGCCTTGGCCAGGAGCAGGCGCAGCCGTTCGAAGGGGTAGGGGTGCAGAGCGCCGAGGCGAGGATTCATGGTTGCCAGGTGGGGAAGTCAAGTGCGTGATTTTACCAAGCATCCGGAATGTGGCGGTTTGCTGCCCCAAAAAAATATTGCTACACTGCCCGGCTTGCCTCTTGGCCGCATGGCCGGCTACCATACCCCTGGCGGGGCCTGGCGCAGGCTTGGGCACAGTGCGAAGCGAACGTGGCGGAATTGGTAGACGCACCAGATTTAGGTTCTGGCGCCGAGAGGTGTGAGAGTTCGAGTCTCTCCGTTCGCACCATCTTGCCGGGCGCCGGCACGGCTGGTCAGTAAACGTGTTTTTCGCCTTGCGGCCGCCGCTTGAAGCGGCGGTGAACCCAGTAATACTGGTCCGGCATGCGCCGGATCTGTGTTTCCAGGAAACGGTTCATCTCCCGGGCGTCGGCGGCGACATCGCCGGACGGGAAATCGCTCAGGGGCTCGAAGATGCGCAGCTTGTAGCCCGCATATCCCTTTTTTACTTCGGCGACAAACGGCACCACCCGCGCGCCGCTCAGTTTTGCAAGCCGCGACACCGCCGTCAACGTGCATGCCTGCACGCCGAAAAACGGCGCGAATATCGAATCGCGCAATCCGAAGTCCATGTCTGCGGCCAGCATGATCGGCTTGCCTGACCGCAGTATTCTCAACGTGTTGCGCGCGCTGCTGCGGCGCGAGACCATCTCGGTGCCGAAACGCGCCCTTTGCCGCAGCGCGATGCCGTCGATGGTCTTGTCCGACATGGGGCTGTAGAGCGAGGCGACGGGATGCAGGATAGAGTAATACATGCATACGGCCTCTATCGCCGCGAAATGAAATCCCAGGAAGATGGTGGGTTGTTCATAGCGATCCTGCAGGGCGATCGCGCTTTCCATCTCGGTCAGCGAGGCCAGCTTTTGCGCTGCCGTACCACTGCACACCGCGCTCCAGATAGCTGCGCACCACTTGGCGAAAAACCAGTTCGCCCAGGCGTTCCCGCTCGGAGGCGCTTTTTTCGGGAAAGCACAATCCGAGGTTGACATGGACGATGCGCTTGCGCCTGCCGGGCAGGCGATAGAGCAGGGAGCCCAGGGCTTCGCCCGTGCGGGCAAGTCGGGTATACGGCAGGGTGCTCAGCAGGCGCAATACGCCGGCTGCAAGCATATTCTGGATGCGGGGATTCAAACAGGCTCGGTATAAAAAATGCTGCGTGGGGAAAGGCTGGCGCCGGAAGGCGGGCGCGTACAATCCATGTGGCAGGGTAACACGGGGACCTGGCCGGCCCGGGGCTGGGCGGCACGCGAGCCGCATCATGGGCGTGCGTGCAATAATGCGCCAGACGCCGCCCGCCGCGAAGCGCACGGCGACTTTCCGGTAAAATATACTGTTCCATCCATTTGTCCAACAACTATTACTTTCTATAGGTCCCTAATGCAGCAGCCCGTGGTTGAAACTCTGTCCGGCCTGGAGCGCCGTGTCGATCTGGTCGTTTCGGTGGCCGACATCGAAAAAGAAGTCCAGTCGCAACTCAAGCGCGTTGCACGCACCGCCAAAGTCCAGGGCTTTCGTCCCGGCAAGGCCCCGCTGTCCCTGATTGAGCGCAGCCATGGCGCCGGCATCCGCTACGACGTCGTCAACACCGAGGTGGGCCGTGCGCTGGACAAGGCCATCCAGGATGCCAAGCTGCGCGTGGCCGGCACGCCCAACCTGGAACCCAAGACGGAAGGCGTCGAAGAAGGCTACATGGGCTTCTCCGCCACGTTCGAGGTCTATCCCGAAGTCACGCCTCCCGATCTGTCGACCCTGCAGGTCAAGCGCGCCCATACCGAAGTGGGCGACGCCGAGATCCAGCGCACCATCGACATCCTGCGCAAGCAGCGCGCCACCTATGAGGCTCGCGAAGGCCGCGCCGCACAGGACGACGACCGCGTCACGCTGGACTTCGCGGGCACCATCGACGCGGTGCCCTTCGAAGGCGGCTCGGCCGAGAACTTCCCCTTCGTGCTGGGCCAGGGCCGCATGCTGCCCGAATTCGAAACCGCCGTGCGCGGCATGAAGGCGGGCGAAAGCAAGACCTTCCCGCTGGCCTTTCCGGCTGACTACGGCGGCAAGGAGGTGGCCGGCAAGACCGCTGAATTCAAGGTCACCGTCACCGAGGTCGCCGAGCCCGTGCTGCCCGAGGTCGACGCCGAATTCGCCAAGTCGCTGGGCCAGGCCGAGGGCGATGTCGAGAAACTGCTTTCCGACGTGCGCGCCAACATCCAGCGCGAAGTCAAATCGCGCTCCATGGCGCGCACCAAGGGCAGCGTCATGGACGCCCTGGTCGACGCCAGCAGCTTCGACGTGCCCAAGGCTCTGGTCCAGAACGACGCGCAAAGCCGTGTCGAGGCCGCTCGTCAGGAACTCAAGCAGCGCGGCGTGCCCAACGCCGACACCATGCCCATCCCGGCCGACGCCTTCACGGCCGAATCCGAGCGCCGCGTGCGCCTGGGTCTGCTGGTGTCCCAGTTGGTGGACAGCGCCGATCTGCGCGCCAAGCCCGAGCAGGTCCGCGCCCGCATCGAAGAGCTGGCCCAGAACTACGAGCAGCCTGCGCAGGTCGTGGCCTACTACCTGTCCGACCGCCAGCGCCGCGCCGAGATAGAAGCCATCGTGCTCGAGGACAACGTGGTCGAATACGTTTTGTCCAAGGCTCAGGTTACCGACGAAAACGTCGCATTCGACGAACTTATGGGGACTGCATAAATGCAGCGATTCACTGATTTCTACGCGGCGATGCACGGCGGCGATTCGGTCGTTCCCACCGGACTGGGCTATGTGCCCATCGTGGTGGAGCAATCCGGCCGCGGCGAGCGTTCCTACGATATCTATTCCCGCCTGCTGCGCGAGCGGGTCATCTTCTTCGTCGGTCCGGTCAACGACCAGTCGGCCAATCTCGTCGTGGCGCAGCTGCTGTTCCTCGAGTCCGAGAACCCCGACAAGGATATCTCGCTCTACATCAATTCGCCGGGTGGGTCAGTGTATGCGGGCATGGCCATCTACGACACCATGCAGTTCGTCAAGCCCGACGTCTCCACGCTGTGCACCGGCCTGGCCGCCAGCATGGGCGCTTTCCTTCTGTCCGCCGGCGCGAAGGGCAAGCGCTACACGCTGCCCAATTCGCGCATCATGATCCACCAGCCTTCGGGCGGCGCGCAGGGCCAGGCCTCCGACATCCAGATCCAGGCCCGCGAAATCCTCAGCCTGCGCGAGCGGCTCAACGCCATACTGGCGGCCAACACCGGCCAGCCCATCGAGCGCATTGCCGAGGACACCGAGCGCGATAATTTCATGTCGGCCGAAGATGCGGTATCGTATGGACTGGTGGACAAAGTTCTGGTCTCTCGTTCCGACGAGGCGTAAGGCCAGCCGGTCGGCGAGTCGCTGACGCGCTCGCCGGTTTACCCCAGACAGCCGAATGATGCATGTTCGTCCTGTCTACAGGAATCTTCGAAGAGTTTTATGCCTGAAAAAAAAGGATCGGCAGACGAAAAAGTGTTGCATTGTTCGTTTTGCAATAAAAGTCAGCACGAGGTCCGCAAGCTGATCGCCGGGCCCAATGTGTTCATCTGCGACGAATGCATCGATCTTTGCACCGACATCATCCTGGAAGAAACCCAGGAGGCCGCGCGTGACGCCATCCGCAACGAGCTTCCCACACCGCGCGAAATCAAGGCCTTTCTCGACGGCTACGTCATCGGGCAGGACGCGCCCAAGCGCAATCTGGCGGTGGCCGTCTACAACCACTACAAGCGCATCCGCTACGGAGAAGTCAAGGGCGACGACGTCGAACTGGCCAAAAGCAATATCCTGCTCATCGGGCCCACGGGCTCGGGCAAGACGCTGCTGGCCCAGACCCTGGCGCGCATGCTGGACGTGCCCTTCGTCATGGCCGACGCCACGACGCTGACCGAAGCCGGCTACGTGGGCGAGGACGTCGAAAACATCGTCCAGAAACTGCTGCAGAACTGCAACTACGACGTAGAAAAAGCCCAGCGGGCCATCATCTACATCGACGAAATCGACAAAATCTCCCGCAAGTCCGACAATCCGTCCATCACGCGCGACGTTTCAGGCGAAGGCGTGCAGCAGGCGCTGCTCAAGCTCATCGAGGGCACGGTGGCCTCGGTGCCCCCGCAGGGCGGGCGCAAGCATCCCAACCAGGACTTCGTCCAGGTGGACACCACCAACATCCTGTTCGTGGTGGGCGGCGCCTTCGACGGCCTGGAAAAAGTCATCCGCGACCGCACCGAGAAATCCGGCATCGGCTTTGCCGCGTCGGTGCGCGCCAAGACCGAGCGCGGCGTGGGCGAACTGTTCGCCGAAGTCGAGCCTGAAGACCTCATCAAATTCGGGCTCATTCCCGAACTGGTCGGCCGCCTGCCGGTCGTGGCCACGCTCGAAGAACTCGACGAGCAGACCCTGGTCCGCATTCTTACCGAACCCAAGAATTCCCTCATCAAGCAGTTCCAGAAACTGTTCGAGATGGAAGACGTCGAACTCGAGGTCCGTCCCCAGGCGCTCAGCGCCATCGCCCAGCGCGCGCTCAAGCGCCGCACCGGCGCGCGCGGGCTGCGTTCGATCGTCGAACAAGCCCTGTTGGGCACCATGTACGAACTTCCCTCGTTAAAGAATGTCAAAAGGGTGGTATTGGACGAAAATGCCGTTCTCGGCAAGGGCGCGCCCCTGCTAATCTATGCCGAAGAGGGCGAATCGCAGTCCGGCCAGCCGAAACCCGATGTTCCCAAGCTGAAGGGCGCCGCAGCCTGAGCATATTTTCAAATGGCCTTAAAGAATGTGGGTTTATCGACGCAGCGGCTTGAAATTTTGGCTATCGTCACCACTTGATCCACAGTAGTACTCAAAAAGGGGGGCTAGGCTTCCCTTTTTGTTTCTAAAGCAGTGTTTTTTAAGGAAATTACTATGTCTGCGAGCCAGATTCTTTCTTCAGAACCCATGGACTTGCCCCTTTTGCCCCTGCGTGACGTGGTGGTGTTTCCGCACATGGTGATTCCGCTGTTCGTTGGCCGCCCCCGTTCCATCAAGGCGCTTGAAATGGCCATGGAATCTGGCAACAGCATCATGCTGGTGGCCCAGAAATCCGCCAGCAAGGACGACCCCGCGCCCGAGGACCTCTACGAAATCGGCTGCGCCGCCAGCATCCTGCAGATGCTCAAATTGCCGGACGGCACCGTCAAGGTGCTGGTCGAAGGGCTGCAGCGCGCCCGCATCAACAGCGTTTCCGAAGCAGACACCCATTTCATGGCCAATGTCCAGGCCGTGGCGCTCGATACCGAACAGGGGGCCGAATCCGAGGCCCTGCGCCGCGCCGTCGTGGCCCAGTTCGAGCAGTACGTCAAGCTCAACAAAAAAATCCCCCAGGAAATCCTGACCTCCCTCAGCGGCATCGAGGACGCCGGGCGCCTGGCCGACACCATTGCCGCGCACCTGCCGCTCAAGCTCGAGCAGAAGCAGCACATGCTCGAAATCACCGGCACGGCTCCGCGCCTGGAAAACCTGTTGTCGCAGCTCGAATCCGAGATCGACATCCTGCAGGTCGAAAAGCGCATCCGCGGCCGGGTCAAGAAGCAGATGGAAAAAAGCCAGCGCGACTACTATCTGAATGAGCAGGTCAAGGCCATCCAGAAAGAACTCGGCGAGGGCGAAGAAGGCGCCGACATCGAGGAACTCGAGAAAAAAATCGCCGCCGCCCAGCTGCCCAAAGAGGCCCAGAAAAAGGCCGAGGCCGAGCTCAAGAAGCTCAAGCTGATGTCGCCCATGTCCGCCGAGGCCACGGTGGTGCGCAACTATATCGACACCCTGATCGGCCTGCCGTGGCGCAAAAAGAGCCGCATCAACAATTCCATCTCCAACGCGCAAAGCGTGCTGGACGCGGACCACTATGGGCTCGAAAAGGTCAAGGAACGCATCATCGAGTACCTGGCCGTCCAGCAGCGCGTAGACAAGCTCAAGGCGCCCATATTGTGCCTGGTCGGCCCTCCCGGCGTGGGCAAGACCTCGCTGGGCCAGTCCGTCGCCAGGGCCACTAACCGCAAGTTCGTGCGCATGGCCCTGGGCGGCGTGCGCGACGAGGCCGAGATCCGCGGCCACCGGCGCACGTATATCGGCTCCATGCCGGGCAAGATCCTGCAGAACATGTCCAAGGTGGGGGTGCGCAACCCGCTGTTCCTGCTGGACGAAATCGACAAGATGGGCGCCGACTTCCGCGGCGACCCGTCGTCGGCCCTGCTCGAGGTGCTGGACCCGGAACAGAACCACACCTTCCAGGACCACTACATCGAAGTCGACTTCGACCTGTCGGACGTCATGTTCGTGGCCACCAGCAACACGCTCAATATCCCACCGGCCCTGCTGGACCGCATGGAAGTCATCCGCCTGTCGGGCTACACCGAAGACGAAAAAGTGCATATCGCCTTTGACCACCTGCTGCCCAAGCTGATGAAGAACAACGGCGTGCGCGAGGGCGAGATGTCCATCGACGAATCGGCCGTGCGCGACATCGTGCGCTACTACACGCGCGAAGCGGGCGTGCGCGCGCTGGAACGTGAAATCAGCAAAATCTGCCGCAAGGTGGTCAAGAAAACGCTCGAGTCCAATCCCCAGGGCGGCCAGAAGGCGCGGCGGGGCCAGCCGCAGGGCGAGGTCGTCAAGGTGGCGGTCACGTCCGACAACCTCAACGACTTCCTGGGCGTGCGCCGATACAACTTCGGCATGGCCGAAAAGGAAAACAAGGTCGGGCAGGTCACCGGCCTGGCCTGGACGGAAGTGGGCGGCGACCTGCTTACCATCGAGGTCGCCGACATGCCCGGCAAGGGCCAGGTGCAGCGCACGGGTTCGCTGGGCGACGTCATGAAGGAATCCGTCGAGGCGGCGCGCACGGTGGTGCGTTCGCGGGCCCAGAAGTGGGGCATCCCCAACACCGCCTTCGAAAAGCGCGACCTGCACGTGCACTTTCCCGAGGGCGCCACGCCCAAGGACGGCCCATCGGCGGGTATCGCCATCACCACCGCCATGGTGTCGGCCCTTACCGGCATTCCGGTGCGTTCCGACGTGGCCATGACGGGCGAGATCACGCTGCGCGGCGAAGTCCTGCCCATCGGCGGCCTGAAGGAAAAGCTGCTGGCGGCCCACCGCGGCGGCATCAAGACGGTGATGATTCCTGAAGAAAACGTCAAGGACCTGGCCGAGATCCCGGACAACGTGAAGAACCACCTGGAGATCATCCCGGTGCGCTGGATCGACCGGGTGCTGGAAGTGGCGCTGCAAAGCATGCCCACGCCGTTGTCGGACGAAGAAGTCGCCCGCCTGGCCGCCGAGGCCGTGGCCAACGCCAAGCCGGCCGGCGAGTCTTCTTCCGGAGGCGTTTTCAAGCACTAGCCCAAGGCCACCTCTGCGCGCAAAGCCCGAAACCGCGGCAATCCATGCCGGCGGTTTCGGGCTTTTTACTGTTTTTTCACTGGTTGGTCCGGACCAGGCGAAAGAGGAGCGAGCGGCCTTGCGTCGACAGGTACAAGCCCCATGGAGCGTCCAAGCGGGTGCCCGCGGTGGCGCCCTGGCGCGGCCCGGGAGCCGGGCTATTGTGCCTTGTGGCGTGCTGGGGCGGACGCTGCGAAGGCGACGCCCCGGTTTACTGCAGCGGGGTGTTGCGGATCAGCCCGACGGCAATGCCTTCGAGTGAGAAGTCGTCGTCGGCGGTGACGACGATGGGCTGGAAGTCGGGGTTTTCGGGCAGAAGCTGGATGGCGCCGCCCGAGCGCAGCAGGCGCTTGACGGTGACGTCGTCGCCCAGGCGGGCAACGACGATCTGGCCGTTGCGGGCTTCGGACGACTTTTTGACCGCCAGCAGGTCGCCGTCGAGGATGCCGGCGTCGCGCATGCTGAGGCCGCGCACGCGCAGCAGGTAGTCGGGCGCCTGGCTGAACAGGTTGGCTTCGACGCCTATTTCGCGTTCGACGTGTTCGGCTGCAAGTATGGGGCTACCCGCCGCGACGCGCCCCACGATGGGCAGCAGCCGGGTGAGCATGGCGGCGGGAGAGGGCAGGCCCGAGCCCATGGCGCCAGGCTCGGCTAATGCGTCAGCCCCTTGGGCGGCGCCCGTTGCGGACCCCAGCAGCCGGATGCCGCGCGACGCGCCCGCGGTCAGTTCGATGGCGCCTTTGCGCGCCAGCGCCCGCAAGTGGTCTTCGGCGGCATTGGCCGACTTGAAGCCCAGCGCGCGGGCGATCTCGGCCCGAGTGGGCGGAAAGCCCGTGCGGGCGATTTCGCTGCGGATGAGGTCCAGAATCTGCTGCTGGCGCTCGGTAAGCTTGGTGGCCATGGCTTTCTCGGGCTGTTTTTTTATACAGCCTTGATTCTGTACGATTCCGCGCAAAAAAGCAAGGCGCAAGCGCCGGGGCCCGGCCGCAGGCCCCGGGGGAGCGCGCTACAGCACCTGGGCGATGGCGTCGACCACGTAGTCGATGTTGCCGCTGTTCAGGGCGGCGACGCAGATGCGCCCGCTGCTGACGGCGTAGACGCCGTGCTCGGTGCGCAGGCGGTCGACCTGTTCGGCCGTCAGGCCCGAGTACGAGAACATGCCGCGCTGGGCCAGCACGAAGCCGAAGTCCTGGCTGACGCCCTTGGCCTTGAGTTTCTCGACCAGCTGCGTGCGCACCGTGCGGATGCGTTCGCGCATCTGCGACAGTTCTTCGACCCAGAGACCGTACAGTTCGGGGGAATTGAGTATGGCGGACACCACCGAGCCGCCGTGCGTGGGCGGGTTGGAGTAATTGGTGCGGATGACGCGCTTGAGCTGGCTGAGCACCCGCGCGCTTTCGTCCCGGGAGGACGTGACCAGGGTCAGCGCGCCGACGCGCTCGCCGTACAGCGAGAACGACTTGGAAAACGAAGAGCTGACCAGCATGGTGATGTCCAGGCTGGCGAACAGGCGCACCACCGAGGCGTCTTCTTCGAGGCCGTCGCCGAACCCCTGGTAGGCGATGTCCAGGAAGGGCACCAGGTCAGCCTGCTTGACGGCCTGGGCGATCTGCTGCCATTGCTCGAAGCTGGGATCCACGCCCGTGGGGTTGTGGCAGCATGCGTGCAGCACCACGATGGTCTTGGCGGGCAGGGCTTTCAGGGCGGCCAGCATGCCGTCGAAGTCCAGGCCATGGGTGGCCGCGTCGTAATAGGGATACGCCTCGACCGTGAAGCCGGCGCGCTCGAACAGGGCGCGGTGGTTTTCCCAGCTGGGGTTGCTGATGACGACCTTGCTCTGCGGCAGCAACTGCCTGAGGAAGTCGGCGCCGATTTTCAGGGCGCCCGTGCCGCCCAGCGTCTGCGTGGTCAGGGCGCGGCCCGAGGCGATGACTTCGGAGTCCAGGCCCAGCAGCAGCGTTTGCGCGCCCTTGTTGTAGCTGGCCAGGCCCTCGATGGGCAGGTAGCCGCGCGCGGCGGCGGCTTCGATGCGGTCGACCTCGGCCTTGCGCACGGCGCGCAGCAGAGGGATGCGGCCCTCGTCGTTGTAATACACGCCCACGCCCAGGTTGACTTTGCCTGGGCGGGCATCGGCGTTGTATTGTTCGTTGAGGCCAAGAATGGGGTCGCGTGCGGCGAGTTCGACAGCTTCGAAATGAGAGGTCATGTTGGCGGAAAAGAGATGAGGCGGTAAGAGAAAGAGGCTGGCGCGCAAAGGCGTCAATAGTGAGATAATAAGGGGTTTACCCTAGGGATGTCTAGCTGAATGACTGCCAAAGCCTCGGGCTTTATCCGGTATCCGGACAGCCCTTTTGAACTCTATCAGCCTTATCCGCCGGCGGGCGACCAGCCGGCCGCCATCGACGCGCTGGCCGAAGGCATCGACGACGGCCTGATGTTCCAGACCCTGCTGGGCGTGACGGGTTCGGGCAAGACCTACACCATGGCCAACGTCATCGCCCGCACCGGCCGGCCGGCCATCGTGCTGGCGCCCAACAAGACGCTGGCCGCCCAGCTGTACGCCGAATTCCGCGAGTTCTTTCCCAACAACGCCGTCGAATACTTCGTCTCGTACTACGACTATTACCAGCCCGAAGCCTACGTGGCGGCGCGCGACCTGTTCATCGAAAAAGACTCGTCGATCAACGAGCACATCGAGCAGATGCGGCTGTCGGCCACCAAAAGCCTGCTCGAGCGGCGCGATACCATCATCGTGGGTTCGGTATCGTGCATCTATGGCATCGGCAACCCTGGCGACTACCACGCCATGGTGCTGACCCTGCGCACGGGCGACCGCATCCCGCGCCAGGAGCTGCTGGCGCGCCTGGTGGCCATGCAGTACGAGCGCAACGACGTCGAGTTCGCCCGCGGCACTTTCCGCGCGCGCGGC
>Ga0180223_1000644_pt1 | contig 39237 bp, 35 predicted proteins | sample eDN5th30CKraftOP_FD_151337 | JGI IMG/M metagenome (GOLD analysis project Ga0180223, IMG submission 151337) | Enriched Organic Plus compost microbial communities from Emeryville, California, USA - eDNA 5th pass 30_C Kraft OP (version 2) (version 2) ... | reverse complement strand
CCCGCGAACTCTTGCATGTTCGTCTTTGCAAGGATGATGGCGCCCGCGTCTCTGAGCCTTTTCACGACGAAGGCATCCCGGGACGGGAGATGGCCCGCCAGCAATCGGGATCCGGCCGTGGTGGGCATGCCCGCGGCGTCGAAATTGTCCTTTAGTACGATGGGAATGCCGTGCAGCGGACCCCTTGACTGACCCATGGCGCGTTCCCGGTCTCGCTGCGCGGCTTCCTTCAGCGCGGCTTTATTGAGATAGATGAGACTGTTGATGCGGGGACCTTGCCGATCGTACGCCTCGATGCGCGCGACATACGAGGCGACGAGCGCCGACGACGATATCGCGCCGCATGTCAGCGCCCGGTTGAGATCGGCGATGGTGGCATTCGCGATGTTCAATCCGGCAGATGGCGGTTTCCGGCGGTTCGACTCTGCGTCCAATCGTGTCCTCTTGTCCATTTTTCGCCGTTTGCCGCTCAGGCGGCATCCAGGCCCAGTTGCACGGAGCCTCCCATGAGATAGCCCTTTGGCCGCGCGAAGCCCGGAGCTATAGGCCAAGGCTCCTCGAAGCCGAGCCAGAGGCGGATCATGTGCCGTTCCCTGCCGGGTTCGGGCCAGTCTTCGTACTCGGTCCGGGAGTGAAGGACCGTGTAATTGTTCACGAGCTGGATGTCGCCCTGTTGGAGGTCCATGTCCAGCCGGAAAGGCGCGTCGGCCGAGAGCTTGACGACGGCCTCGAACGCCTCCCTTGCCGTGCCGGTGATCGGCTCCCCGAGCTTCTCCGCCGCTGCTTCTATCTGGGTCGGGATAAACCGGCAGCTCACCACGCCATCCTGGACCCCGTAGACCGGAACGGGATATTCGGTGACGGCAGCGGAGGTGGATGCGGCTTCCCGCCTGATGTACCGGTAGCCTTGGTGGAGGGCGGCCAGGTAGCCGGGATGGCGCTGCTCGATCTCCCTATAGACGGCGACCGAACTGGAGATGCTGCTCGCCCCGCCGGATTTGGCCGGGCGCAGGCATAGGAGCCCGACTATCTCGCAGCTGTCGGTATGGAAGGGCAGGTGCGCCCGGGTCTGGTAGCCGCGTACATCCTGGCGGCCAAACTTGCGCCCCTGGTCGAACACGTGGCCCAGCAGGTCGCCACGGGGATTCTGCCTGAGGGGCTGGCCCAGGTAGAGGCCTAGTCCATAGAAGACGATGCCGGCATCTTCGTCCGAGTAATCGCGCACCGGCAAGCCGCGCAGCACGACGAATCCCCGTCCGTTCCGGATCTCGTCGACGTACTCTTTGGCCCTGGCTGCAAGCGCGCGCAGCGGGAAGTCCTCCTTGCGCATTTCCTCGAGCGGCTTGCCCGTGGCCTTGAATGTCCGCAGCGCGGTGTCGATTTCCCCGATGTCCGCCTGTGAAAGCGGGTAGATCCAGCTCTTGTCGTGGACCAGCTCGCTGCCGAGCCAGCCTTGTCGTCCAGCGTCTGCAGCCGATCTTTCTTTCATCATGGATTCCTCCCTTTTCTCGTTGGTTGTCTTGGCCCGACTTTGAAGTTGCGTGGATGGGCTAATTCGAAGCACCGGGGAAGCGCATTCAGGGCGAGCAATACGCCATTGCCCGATGTCCAAGCAGGTCATTGATGATGGGGATGTGCCGCAGGTCGACCGTTGTCTTGCCGGAGAAACCCATCGCGGCGATGTTGCGGCAGTGCTCGCGCAATCCGTCGAGATCGTCCAAGGGGCGATATGGCTCATCGAAGGCCCTGACGCCGGCGGTGGCCGCCGCCTGCACCAGCCGGCCTCTGGCGAAGAGCAGCCCTTGCCAGTCGCGGTCGCAGCCCATGGTCTTGGACAGGTCCTTGCCGCCCAGGGACAGCGCCACGACGTTCTTGCTGGCCTTGGCGATCGCGGACGCCTGTTCGAGGCCCTCGGCGGTCTCAATGATGACCACCAGTCCGGTGTCAGGGAGGATTTCTCCCGCCAGCCGGACTTCGTAGGGGTCGATGACCCGCGTCATCTTGACGAGAGAGGGCATGACGGGCATGGACCTCAACATGAGCAGGTCCTGCAGCCCTTCCACGGAAGACACCGGATTGATCCGGATGGCGATCTCCGCCCTCATGGGGCGTGCCAGCAAGGAGGCCGCCAGTTTCCTCGCGGCCTCCTTGTCCGTGACCGAGTCCTCGAGATCCATGCAGATGATGTCCGCGTCGCTGGACACCGTACGGTCCAGCAATGCACGGTCGCCGCCGGTGACGAGCATCATGCTTCGGCGCAGGCGAGGGGATTCTGGCATTTGACGCTCCCGTCTTTGTGTGGGTCGCTCGTGGCCGTTCTGGCGATCCGGCCCCGGCTCAGATTTATCGTTGATCGAATAATAACTAATTTTCAGAGCTAATTAAACAATGTATATTCAAGGGGTGCCGGACAGTCCCGCGCTTGCGGAAGCCATGCCGGCGCGTCGGGTTGCCTCGCCGTCTAACGAACCGGCGGGCGCATGTCATATCTAGCCTTTCGGGGAGTGGAAATGCCTGGCTCTGCCATCCACATACGACTGAAGAACCTGTTCGTCGCGGGAAGTGCCATGGTATTCCCGCTTGCCGGCCAAGCCGGTACCGCACAGTATCCCGCGCATCCCGTCACCATCGTCGTGCCTTTTTCGGCAGGCGGTTCGACCGATGCAATAGGCCGGTCGATCGCCCAGAGATTGGGCGAGGCGCTCGGCAAACCTGTGGTGGTCGAGAACAAGGCGGGAGCGGCGGGCGCGATCGGCAGCGTCCACGTGGCTCGTGCAAGGCCGGACGGCCACACGTTGCTGCTCGGTTCGGATACGACGATAAGCATCCGTCCGCAGTTGTCTCCTCCCCCGCAATACGATCCCCGGCGTCAATTGGTTCCTGTGGGATTGATTGCGCTTGCCCCGATCGTTTTCGTGGCGGCGCCCAACCTGCCGGTGCGCGATGTGCAGGGGTTGGTCGAGTTCGGCAAGAAACAAGGCGCGCCCCTGTCCTATGCCGATTCCGGCATCGGAACGCCGCACTATCTGATAGGGGAGTTATTCAAGCAGGCTGCCGGAATAGAGATTACTCACGTCGGCTACAAGGGCGGCGGTGAGAAAATGAACGATGTCCTGGCCGGGCACGTCCAGTTCACGGCCACTGAGTTGAGCGCGGCCATGCCCTATGTCGCACAAGGACGCCTGCGGCCGATCGGCATCGCCACGGCGAAGCGCCACGAGAACTGGCCCGACCTGCCGACGCTGGCGGAGCAAGGCATCGACAGTTTCGAAGCCTCGTCCTGGTTCGGGCTCTTTGCTCCTGCCGGCACGCCCGACGCCATTCTGGAAACGCTCAATGCAGAGCTGGGCAAGATCCTCTCTGCCCGGGAATTGCGGGAAACGTTCCGCGGCATGAGCATCGACGCCGCGCCCGTGTCCCGTTCCCAGTTCGCCGAGTTCCTGGCGCGTGACCGGGCCAAATGGGCTAGGGCGATCAAGGCCTCGGGCATGGAGTAAAGACGGCCGTGCGGCCGCTGCGAGGCGGCCGATCCTCTTTCTTATTCAGAAGAATCCTTCTCGGCCGACGCCAGGTACGACTGCAGAGCAAGGGCCTGGTCGGCGGAAGCGATCAGCTTGTTCAGGAGTTCCACCAGGTTCTGGAGGTCGCCGGGCCCCAGGCAGCCAAACTGCACATCATTGACCTGCCTCTGGGCGGGGGCGAGCTCCGCAAGCAACGCGTGGCCTTTTTCCGTGACCTTCAAGCGCACGCGTCGCCTGTCCAGGGGGTCGACGTCCTTGGTGACCAAGCCCCTCTTGATCAATTTGCCGACCATCGTCGTGCAGAACGGTCCGCTCAGATGAAGATGGTCGGCCAGCAAGCGGACGCTGACGTCGCCTTCGTCCTCCAGGTGACGAACGGAAATCAGGAACGTGTATTCGATTCCGGTCAGACCGATACGGGCGCCATGCCCGGCGCGCATCGCCTCATGCCGGGAACCGAATGCAAAGAAGTTGTGGACGAGCTGCCGGAATACGCGGTCGGACCCATCGACCAGGAGTTCCGGCCTGGAAATGGTCAGCGGCGCGGTAGCCGGGCGTTTCGAGGGCCGCGAGGGCTTCTCGGGCGGGGTGGTGGTTCCCCGTTTTGGTGTCGTCCTCGTGCCGGGCCTGGAGGCGCGCGTTCTTGTCATTGCTTGTTTAATACCTTTCTAAGGAAGGCATTCATTCTACCCGACAACCTTGTCGCGGACCGGGAACGTTTTCAATGCTGCCAGGCGGGGTATTACCTTATGCCCCACGCCGGCAGGCTACTATTGCAACATCAACGAAAAAGCAAGTTCCAGGAGCGAAACATGCCCCAAACCCCGATGCGCCTGCCGGTCTACATGGACTACAGCGCCACGACGCCGGTGGACCCCCGCGTGGTCGACGCCATGGTGCCCTACCTGTACGAGAAATTCGGCAACCCCGCCTCGCGCAGCCATGCCTACGGCTGGGAAGCCGAGGAGGCGGTGGAGACGGCCCGCGGCCACGTGGCGGCGCTGCTGAACGCCGATCCGCGCGAAATCGTCTGGACCTCCGGCGCGACCGAAGGCAACAACCTCGCCATCAAGGGCGCGGCGCATTTCTATGCCGAGCGCGGCAAGCACATCATCACGGTCAAGACCGAGCACAAGGCCGTGCTCGATACGTTCCGCGAGCTGGAGCGCCAGGGGTTCGAAGCGACCTACCTCGACGTGGACGAGGACGGCATGCTGCCCCTTGAGCGCCTGGCCGCGGCCATCCGCCCGGATACCATCCTCGTGTCGGTCATGCTGGTCAACAACGAGATCGGCGTGGTGCAGGACGTGGAAGCCATCGGCAAGCTCTGTCGGGAGCGCGGCGTGCTGTACCACTGCGATGCCGTCCAGGGCGCCGGCAAGATCCCCATCGACGTGCAGGCGTTCCCGGTCGATCTGCTGACCGTTACCGCGCACAAGCTCTATGGCCCCAAGGGTATCGGCGCGTTGTACGTGCGGCGCAAGCCGCGCGTGCGGATCGAGGCGCAGATGCACGGCGGCGGCCATGAGCGCGGCATGCGCTCGGGTACGCTGGCCACGCACCAGATCGTCGGCATGGGCGAGGCCTTCCGCCTCGCCAAGCTCGAGATGCAGCTGGAGTCGGCGCGCGTGGGCAAGCTGCGCGACAAGCTGCTGGCCGGCCTGTCGGAAATCCCCGAAGTCTACGTCAACGGTAGCCTCGAGCACCGCGTGCCGCACAACCTCAACATGAGCTTCAACTTCGTCGAAGGCGAGTCGCTCATCATGGCGATCAAGGACGTCGCGGTCTCCTCCGGGTCGGCGTGCACTTCCGCCTCGCTCGAGCCTTCCTTCGTACTGCGCGCGCTGGGTCGCAGCGACGAGCTCGCCCACAGCTCCATCCGCTTCACGCTGGGCCGCTTCACCACCGAGCAGGAGGTCGACTTCGTAATCGAGCTGATCAAGGCCAAGGTCGCCAAGCTGCGCGAACTCAGTCCGCTCTGGGAGATGTACCAGGACGGCGTGGACCTGAGCTCCATCCAATGGGCCGCGCACTGAGCATGAACGGATAACCACTGGCCGCCCGCGGCCGTGAGTGGGATTGCCTTGGGGCCGCCATGTGCGGCCCCGAGGCATTTCGCCTGTCGAAACGGACCGAGATTCCCACCGCGCCGGCGCGCGGGCGGGGCTATGCTGCCGAGGTCCGTTTTTTTCAGGCCGCGAGCGGCCCAGCAGCCATGTCTCAACATTCCTTATCCGGCGCCGGCGCCTTGTCCGGCATCCGCGTCCTCGATCTGACCTCGGCCGTGGTCGGCCCCTATGCGTCCAAGATCATGGCCGACCACGGGGCCGACGTGATCAAGGTCGAGGCCGGCGAGGGCGACGTGATCCGGTGGATTGCCGGCCCTTCGCCCACTCCGGGCATGTCCGGCAAGTTCCTGCACCTGAACCGGGGCAAGCGCAGCATCGTGCTGGACCTGAAGCGCGCCGAGGGCCGCGAGGCCGCCATGCGGCTGGTGGCGCGGACCGACGTGCTGCTGATCAACATGCGCCCGCGGGCCGTGAAGCGGCTGGGGCTCGACTACGAGGACGTGGCCCGCATCAACCCGCGGCTGGTTTATTGCGCCATGGTGGGGTTCGGTCCAGGTCCCTACCGCGATACGCCGGCGTACGACTCCATCATCCAGGGCGGGGCGGGCGTGGCTGCGCTGGCCGAGATGGCGACCGGCGAGCCGCGCTATGTGCCCTACGTGGTGGCCGACCGCACCGTCGGATTGATGGCCCTCAATGCCGTCATGATGGCGCTGTTCCAGCGCGAGCGCACCGGGGCCGGCCAGCGGATCGAGGTGCCGATGTTCGAAAACATGGCGGCGCTTGTATTGAGCGAGCATCTCTACGGCGCAACCTTCGATCCGCCCTTGTCGCCTCCCGGCGACCTGCGCCTGATCGATCCTCAGGCGCGGCCGGTCAAGACGCTGGACGGCTATGTCTGCCTGACCACCAACACCGACGCCCAGGCCTTTGCGCTGATGCGCGTCATGGGCAGGCCCGAGATGCAGACCGATCCGCGCTTTTGCACCAAGCAGGCGCGGGCCGCGCATAGCAGCGAATACTTCGGCATCCGCGCCCAGGAGATGGCCAAGCGCACCACGGCCGAATGGCTGGCGCTGCTCAAGGAGGCCGACATTCCCGCCATGCCGTACAACACGCTGGACAGCCTGCGCGCCGATCCGCAGGTCCGGGCCTCGGGCCTGCTGCGCGCGGTCGATCATCCATCGGAAGGGCGCATGTGGGATCTTGCCGATCCCACGCAGATGAGCGCCCGCGGCGAACCCGCCACGCGTCCCGCGCCCCGGTTGGGCGAGCACGGCGCCGAGATCCTGGCCGAAGCGGGCTACGCGCCCGAGGAAATCGATGCGCTTGCCGCGGCGGGTGTGCTGGGGGCGGCGGCGGACTGATTCTTCTGCCGGAGCGGCCGGTAGGCTTCCAGGATCGCCCCCGCCGTTTCCCAGAGCACAGGCACGTGGCGTTTCTGGAAGGCCGCCGTCATGGTGGCGCCGAAGGTCGTCATGCTCAGCACCGCCAGCAGCTCTCCGGCGTCGGCCAGCGGCACCGCGCAGGTTGCGCTGTCGCCGGGAGCCGCGGGCAGCCGCACCGCGTAACCGCGCCTGCGCGTTTCCTCCAGCACGGCATCGAGCCGGGGCGGCAGGCCATCGGGCAGCAGGAAGCGGCGTTCGGGTTCCGAGCAGAACGCAAGATAGGCCAGCCCCACCGAGGATTGCGTCACCGGATGGCGGCGGCCGTAGGTGGTCGGCAGATAGGCGAGCGGACTGTACGGCATGGTGCTGTAGCGCACCGCCATGCGGTCGCCGTCCAGCGTGGAAAGGCCGAGCGGCCATTTGACCCGCCGCGTGGCGCGGATCATGCAGGGAATGGCGGCATCGACGATCTGCAGGCGTTCGGAGCAGCCGTCGCTCAGCTCACGTACCTTGGCGGTCAACTGGTAGCTGCCCCGCCCGTCCACGTCGCGCACGTAGCCGTCCGCGCGCAGGGTTTCCAGGATGCGATAGACGGTAGGCTTGGGCAGCCCGGTATCGCGGTGCAGGTCCGCGAGCGTGGAGTGCATGCGCCCGTTCAGGGCGCGCAGCACCGACAGCGCGCGGGACACCGACCGTATCATCGGGGCGCCTCTTGCCGCGAGGCTTCGGGCTCGGCCCGGGGGCCGCTCAGGCGTCCGCGCGCGGCGAGAAGCGGCAAGTGGGCGGCCGTTCGAAAATGAGATCCCATACGCCATGCCCCAGCCGCAGGCCGCGCGTCTCGAACTTGGTCTGCGGCCGCCAGGCCGGACGCTCGGCATAGCCTTCGCACGTGTTGACGAGTTGCGGTTCGCCGCCCAGCACTTCGAGCATCTGCTCGGCATAGTTCTGCCAGTCGGTTGCGCAATGCAGATAGCCGCCCGGCGCGATGCGGCTGGCCAGCAGCGCGACGAACGCGGGCTGGATCAGCCGCCGCTTGTGGTGCCGTTTCTTGGGCCAGGGATCGGGAAAGTAGATGTGCACGCCCGCCAGGGAGGCGGGCGGGATCATGTCGCGCACGACCTCGACCGCATCGTGCTGGACGATGCGGACGTTGCGCAGGCCCGAGTCCTCGATGCGCCGGAGCATCGCCCCGACGCCGGCGTTGAAGACTTCGACGCCCAGGAAGTTGCGCTCGGGCTGCGCCAGCGCGATTTTCTCGGTGGTCTCGCCCATGCCGAAGCCGATCTCCAGCACCGTGGGCGCATCCCGGCCGAAGAGCTGCGCGAACGAGACGTGTCGGTCGGTGTAGGGGACGGACCAGGCTTCGGTCAGGGTTTCCAGCGCTTCTTTCTGGCTGAGCGTGATATGGCCGCGCCGGTGGACGAAGCTGCGGATGTGAGCGCCGGTCCGTGCCGGCTTGGCCAGTTCCCTGCCGGGCAGGGCGGGATCCGCGGGCTGGCCGGGCAAGGCGGTGGATGGGGTGTTCATGTTCATCGTGGTCCTAGCCTCCACCGACCGCGACGACGATCTCGATACGGTCGTCGTTGGCCAGGAGGACGTGCTGATGCGCGCTGCGCGGCACGATCTCGCCATTGCGCTCGACGGCGACGCGTTTGCCCGCGTACCCCAGCACCTGGATGAGATCGGCCACCGAGGAGGGCGCCTCGATCGTGCGCGGTTCCCCATTCAATACGATATTCATGCCGGGATTTTAGTCGGTCTGGGCCGGTGCTGCGTGACATCCCGGTCCTCGCGCCGTAACGGTTTGCTCCTGGGGAAAATCGGTATCACGCCGCTAAGTCCTTGTTTTTCAAGGGTTAACCCTAGATTTCATGTTTCAGGACGTGACCTACTATCCGGTTATGCCATATTTAAACCAATGTTTTGTATATGGTACAAGCCGGCCGCGCCGGTCGTCCCGCTCATCCATGCCCCCGGGGGTCCTGCCCGGTTCGGGCCAGGCCGCCGCAGCCGCGCGGCCCCAACTGGAGCTCCTTTAATGAAACGCCGTGAATTCCTCGGCAGCGCCGCTGCCGCAGCCGCCACGCTTTTGCCGCTCCCCGGCGTCATGCCCATCGTGCATGCGCAGGAGAAGGGCAAGCTCACCTTCCTGACTCCCTCGTCGTTCTCGCTGGCGTTTTCGCCGGTGCTGTATGCGTCCGCCGCGGGCTTCTTCGCCAAGGAAGGGCTGGATCTGAAGGTCGAGGCCGGCCGGGGCGCCGCCCAGGTCGTCCAGCTGACCGCGGCCAAGCAAGTACAGACCGGCCGCACCGGCGGCGCCAACTACATGATCGCGCGGGTCAACAGCAATGCCCCGGTCATCGCCATCGCCACCATCGCCCAGCGTTCCCCCTTCGCGGTCATCTCGTCCAAGGATGCGCCTATCCGGAAGCCCCAGGACCTGGCGGGCAAGACCATAGGCGTGCAATCGGCCGGCGGTTCGATGGAGGCCACGCTCGACCTGCTGCTGATGCGCTCCAAGATCGATGCCAAATCGGTGCGCCGCGAGCGCGTGGCGGACTCCGCCGCTTCGTTCGGCATGATCCAGTCCAAGCGGGTGGACGGTTTCCTCGGAAACATGAGTTCCGCCATCCGCCTGACCGCCCAGAATTATCCGGTGGCCACCATGGCGATGGACGATGGCGTGCCGGGCCAGGTCTACGTGGCGGAGGAATCCGTGCTGGCCGCGAACAAGGATGCCTTCGTGGCTTTCCTGCGCGCCGCCTATCGCTCCGCCCAGGAGCTGTCCGCGATGGACGATGCCGGCCTGCAAAAGGCCGTGGCGCTGATGCGCGGCAAGTTCGACATCCCGGGGTCCGACAACACGCCCATCGCGCTGGCCGACATGCGCGCCAACCGCGAATTGTGGGTCACCGCCAATCCCAAGCAATTGCTACGCTGCAACGAGTCGCAGTGGAAGGAAGGCGAATCCCTGCTGCGCGAGGCCGGCCTGCTCAAGCAGCCTACCGCCAAGCCGCTCTATACCAACGAGATCTGGGAGGCCGCCAATGGCTGACGGCACCGCTCGGGTCGCGGCCCCGGCCGGTAACGTCCACGCTTTCAATCCCGGCCGCGCGCAGGTGGCGTGCCTGGACGGCGTGTCCAAGCGCTTCGAGACCAAATCGGGCACCGTCCAGGCGCTGGACGGCATCCGCCTATCCATAGGCGCCGGCGAGTTCGTCGCCATCGTCGGACCGTCCGGCTGCGGCAAGTCCACGCTGCTGCGCATCCTGTGCGGCCTCGAGCAGCCGACCGAAGGTAAGGTCGACTGGGGCGGGGAAGGCCCGGCGCCGCGCATGGGCGTGGCGTTCCAGGAACACCGCCTGCTGCCCTGGCTCAGCATCGAGCAGAACATCATGCTGCCAAGGCTTATGCAAGGGCGCGCCACGGCCGCCGACGTCGACCGCGCCCACTCGCTGTGCAAGCTGGTCGGCCTGACCGGATTCGAGAAGCGCCGGCCAGCGGAATTGTCGGGCGGCATGAAGCAGCGCGCCTCGGTGGCGCGTGCGCTGTTCACCGATCCCGGACTGCTGCTGCTGGACGAACCCTTCGGCGCCCTGGATGCGCTGACCCGGGAGCAGATCACCGCGGATACCGAGCGTATCTGGACCGAGCAGGGCTTTGCGGCGCTGCTGATCACCCACTCCATCAGCGAGGCCGTGCACCTGGCCGACCGCGTCATCGTGATGTCCGCCCGGCCCGGCCGTATCGTGGCCGAATTCAGGATCGACCTGCCGCGCCCTCGAACCGAGGTCCTGGGTTCGCCCGAATTCGGCAGGCTGTGCGGCGATATCCGCAAGAAGCTCGAGTTGTAAGCCCTTCTCGGCAATGGAAGATTGACATGAAACGAATCGCTTTGCAGGTATCCGCCGTGGTGGCGTTCTTCCTCATCTGGAAGGGATACGTGCATTTCTTCGACGTCTCGCCGCTGGTGCTGCCGGCGCCGGAACGTGTGGTGGTGGCCCTGTTCCGCCTGCTCGGCTCGACCGACACCTACTACCACCTGGGCATCACCCTGGCGGAGTGCCTGGGAGGTTTTCTGTTCGCCATCGTGTTCGGCACCATCATCGGCCAGCTGCTCGGCCGGGTCGCCATTCTCGACACGATCTTCAAGCCTTTCGTGATCGCGTTGCAGGTCACGCCCAAGGTCGCGCTGATCCCGCTGTTCATCCTGTGGTTCGGCTTCGGGCTGGAGTCCAAGATCATCGTGTCGGCGGTGCTCGCTTTTTTCCCGGTGTTCGCCAACAGCTATCTGGGCGCGAAGTCGGTGGACCGCGGCCTCTCGGAAGTGTTTACCGTGGGCCGCGCCAGGCAATCCCGGCGTTTTCGCCTGCTGGTCATCCCTAGCTCGCTGCCCTACATCCTGACCGGCATGGAAATGGCCATCGTGCTGGCCATCATCGGCGCCGTCGTCGGGGAGTTCGTGGCCGGCACGCGCGGCCTGGGCTATCTCGCCACCATCAAGCTGCAGGAACTCGAAGTCGATACCCTGTTCGCCGTGGTGCTGCTGCTGGCGGCCATCGGCTTCTCGCTGTATTTCGCCGTCGGCTCGCTGCGCAAGATGATGATCCCCTGGCACGAATCCGCCAGCAAGATCGCCATCTGAGGCCGGTCCTGCGCGAGCCCCCGGGCTCCCAGGCCCCGGCCGGGTCCCGGCAGCTTCCTGCCGGGCCTGGTGCCGCGCGTCGGATTCAGCGTGCCCACCGGCGAGGTCGGCGGGGGCGAGGCTCGGCTCATCCGTAGCCTCGGGCGTGTCATCTTTTTTCTCTCCAAGTATCATCTGCCTTGGCAGAGGTATCCGAAGAGAAGGCTCAAGCCCGCATCCGCCATCGCAATGCAGGGCGGCAAGCGAATGGATATCGTGCTCAGGCACGATACCTGCTCCCTCGTGGACCGGATCGTGCTTGGCGGCCTCCCATAACACGCCTGTCCGGGGAATTCCGTATGCAAGCAGCCCTGAACTTCCCCATCGTCGGCATCGGCGCTTCCGCCGGAGGCACCCAGGCGCTCGAGGGGTTTTTCACCGGCTTGCCGGAGCAGCCCGGCTTTGCGATCGTCATCGTCACGCATCTCAGCCCCGAAAGAGAGAGCGCGCTGCCGGCCATCGTTGCACGGTTTACCCGGTTGCCGGTCCATGTGGCGGCCGACGACCAGATCGTCGAGAAGGACCATGTCTATGTGCTGCCCGCCAACGCCATCCTGGGCATCAAGGAAGGCCGCCTGCGCCTGAGTCCGCTACCCCCAGGCCGGAGGGATCGCAAACCCATCGATATTTTTTTCAGCGCGCTTGCGGAGGATCACGGGGAATTGGCCGTGGGCGTCATACTCTCCGGGGGAGACAGCGACGGCACGTTGGGAGCGAAGGCGATCAAAGAGCGCGGCGGACTGACCCTGGCCCAGGTAGCGGACAGCTTCGGACCGCATCACGCGGATATGCCCAATAGCGCGATTGCGTCAGGGTTGGTCGATTTTGCCGTGCCAGCCGAGGGAATGGGCGGGAAGCTGGTGGAATTCGCCCGCGGCGCGCATGTCCCGGAAGACATGGCGGTCGATCCCGGAAACGAGGACGGATCCGGCACGCTGGAAGGCGCCCGGATGGAGATCTGCGAAATCCTGCGCAGCCAGATAGGCCACGATTTCAGCGGCTACAAGACCAAGACCTTCATCCGGCGGGTGCGACGCCGCATGCAGGTGGTGCAGGTCGATACGATCGATGCCTATGTCGAACACCTCAGGCAGACGCCGCAAGAAGTGGGAGAGCTGTTTCGCGACCTGCTCATCAGCGTCACGAATTTCTTCCGGGACGCAGACGCTTTCGAATGCCTCGCCACGCTGGTGATTCCAAAGTTGTTCGAGCACAAAGGGGCGGACGATGTGGTCCGGATCTGGGTGCCGGGTTGTGCAACCGGCGAAGAGGTGTACTCCCTGGGCATTCTGCTGCGCGAATACATGGAACCGTTGCAGGCGGCGCCCCGCGTACAAATATTCGCCACCGACATCGACGAGCAGGCGCTCAGCGTGGCGCGGGGCGCCCGCTACCCGGAACCGTTGCTCGAAGGCGTATCGCCGGAGCGGAGAGACAGGTTCTTCTTTCAGGACGCCGGCAGCTTCGTCGTCGCCAAAGAGGTGCGCGACTTGTGCATCTTCTCGCCGCACAGCGTCATCCGCGATCCGCCGTTTTCCCGCATCGACATGGTGTCGTGCCGAAACCTGCTCATCTATTTCGGGGCGGACGTGCAGAGGCGCGTCATTCCGATCTTTCACTATGCGCTGCGGCCGGACGGCTATCTTTTCCTGGGAACGTCGGAAGGCATCAGCCAATTCGACGAGCTGTTCATTCCGCTGGAGAAAAAGCACCGCATTTTCCAGCGCCGGTCCGACGTGGCGACGCCGGTGCGCCTGCCGTCCCTCATGACGTCGCAGGAGCATGGTAAAGGTCCGGGGGCTTTCCAGCGGCGGGCTCCGCGGGGTGGCGCCGCGCTGCGGCAGGTAGTCGACAACCAGATCCTGGAGCGCTTTGCGCCGCCTCACGTCGTCGTGAACCGGGAGGGCGACGTCGTCTACTACTCCACTCGCACCGGCAGATACCTCGAGGCGGCCGCGGGCGCGCCCACACGCCAGATTTTCACGATGGCGCGCAAAGGCCTGCAATTGGAGCTTCGCACGATATTCCGCGAGGCGGTCGAGTCCGGCGCCACAGCCATGCGCGAAGGCGTCGCGGTCGAGAAGGACGACGGGCGGGTGCAACTGACCAACCTTATCGTGGAGCCGCTTCCCGCCCGTCCCGGCGAAGGGCAGTTGTTCCTGATCCTGTTCATGGATCAAGGCCCGGTGCTCAGCCGCGAGGAAGCCCTCAACCGCGCACATGCGCTTCATGACGGGGCCACGCTACGCATGGAGCGCGAGTTGCGGGAAACGCGCGAACGTCTTCAGTCCGTGGTCGAAGAATACGAAACGGCGCTCGAGGAGCTCAAGTCCTCCAACGAGGAATTGCAATCCACCAATGAAGAACTGGAAGCGCCGAAGGAGGAACTGGTATCCCTCAATGAAGAGCTGCATACAGTCAATCAGGAGTTGAATGGCAAGGTCGAGGAGTTGGACCGCGCCCACAGCGACCTGCAAAACCTGTTCGACAGCACCTCGGTGGCCACGGTTTTCCTGGACAAGAATCTGGCCATTCGCAGCTTCACCCCGGCCATGATGGACGTTTTCAACATCCGGCCCGCCGATCTCGGGCGGCCCATTACCGATCTCTCCAGCCGGGTGCGGCTACCCAACTTCAAGGAAGAAATCGCCCGTGTCTTTGCCGAGCGGCAGATTCTCGAACGGCGCATCGAAAGCGAGGACAAGCTCGAACACTACCTGGTGCGGCTGGCCCCCTATCGCAACAGCGACCACAAGACGGATGGGGTAGTCGTCACCTTCCTGAACATCAGCAACCTGATGCGCGCCGAAGCACGCCAGCAGGTGCTCATTTCGGAGCTGCAGCACCGCACCCGCAATCTTCTTACGGTCGTCCAGTCGATCGCCCGCCAGACCCTGAGCGACGACTCCGGTTTCAAGGCGTTCAGCAACCGGCTTGCCGCACTGGGACGATTGCAGGGCATAGTGAGCAAGGCGCCCGGAGACAAGGTCGACCTGGCCGACATCGTCCGTCTCGAGTTGGAGGTGCTGAGCAGCGCGGTCGCAGGCAAGGTCGCGATCTCGGGTCCGAGCGTTCCTCTGGCGGCCGAGGCTGTGCAGACACTGGCCTTGGCTCTTCACGAGCTCGCTACCAACGCTTTGAAATACGGCGCGCTGCGGAATGGTCCGGGGCGGCTAGACATCGGCTGGCGGGTCGAGAGGAGGGGGGCTTCCGGCGCGCTCCTGATCTTCGAATGGCGGGAAAGCGGGCTGCAGACCCCTCCGGATTCGTCGCGGAAGGGTTATGGCCGGCAGTTGATCGAGCAAGCCCTGACTTACACCCTGCGCGCAAAAACTGAATTGAGCTTTGGCGCGGATGGCATCGCATGCCGCATCGAATTGCCTCTGGCCGACATGGACATCCATCCTGCGGACATTTAGGAGACGCTTATGTCATCTCTCCTTCAAGGCCGTCGAGTACTGATCGTGGAAGATGACTTTCTGGTGACGCAATTGCTCAAAGAGGTCATCGAAGACGAAGGCGGGGCGGTGGTGGGGCCCTATGGCTGGGTGACGGATGCGCTGGATCTGATCGCCCGGCAACCCGATGCGTTCGACTGCGCGGTCGTGGACGTGAATCTGCACGGCACCAAGTCCTACGCAGTCGCCGATGCCCTCGATGCGCTGGGAGTGTCATTCATTCTCTCGACCGGTTACGGCACGGCGATGCTGGATAGCGCCTATAGTCACTATCCGCATTGCGAGAAGCCGTTTGAAATAGAAGTGCTCATCGAGACGCTCGCGCGACTGAGGCCTAAATGACGCGATACGGGCGGTTTGCCTTGATTCAAAGAAACTGCGTAAAATTGCGGCCTGCGCGGGTGTAGTTCAATGGTAGAACGGCAGCTTCCCAAGCTGCATACGAGGGTTCGATTCCCTTCACCCGCTCCAGCCTGATTGCCTATGCATGAGATTCCGCGCCTCGAGATGCAGGACCGGAATCCGTGGACAAGAAGACAAGCCTTTTACTCCTCGAGCAACGCAGCCGTTGCGTCTATCCGTCCATGCTCGAAAGCCGCGGCAAAGTCGTCCCGGTTCGTATGCGCGCAGCCCAACCTCGGTGCCAAGGGCGACCTTTCGCCAGCTCATTACAGCAGCAGAGACTTCAGCCACGATGTCTCGGCTTGTTCCTCATCCACTGCGAAGTCGGCCGAGCGAGACGCCACCTTACCTGAGCGCTCCGTCCAGTCCCCGCCATTCCGGTGAATCGACTATTCCGAATACTTGCCCGACATCGTCAGTCGGACGATTAGGCGTCGTAGCGTCGCCAAGGGAACAGGCGGCGGCTTGAATGTGAGCGTACGCTACTTTTTGTAGCTGTTGAATCAATCCTGTTTCCAATAACCCGACGCATTTCGTTGCGATTCCCCTTCGGTGTTGCCAAACTTCGCCGCAAAAAAACGCATTACCTATGGGGGTATTCCGATGCAGGGTTCAACACGCAGGCGCGCACGCCATCTGCTGGCTGCGCTGACGGGGGCGCTTGTCCTGACGCTGGCGGCATGCGGCGGTGACGGCGCCAAGCCGCAGGAGCCGCCGGCGGCAAGCACGAAAGCCGTCATCGAAGTCCAGGCGGCGCGCAGCTCGGCCTCCGTGGGCAAGTCCGTCGACTTCAGCGTCTCCGCGGTGACGGACGGCTCCAAGATCGACCAGTACCGTTGGACCTTCAGCGACGGCCAGAAGGCCACCGGCCAGCGAGTGTCCGCGTCCTTCGGCACCGCCGGCCCGGTGACGGCGACCGTCCAGGCGATCTCGGGCGGCGAGACCGTTGCCGAGGCCAGCGCCGCCGTGGTGGTGATGGATGCGGGCAGCTCGCCCTTCGCGGAGTTCGGCATCCCCTCCAACATCGGCAACATCGCCGGCAATGCCAAGCCCGGACTGGTCGACGCCATGCGCCTGGCGCAGTACGTCGGCGGCTTGAACACCCTGGATGAACTGCAGGTTGCGCGGGCCGACATCAACCTGGACAGCACCGTCGACGAAGCCGACGTTGCGCTGGCCATGCAGGCCGCGGCCGCCGGCCAGGAGCTGCCGTCGGCGCTCCTGAAGGCGCAAGCCTATCCCGGCGCGGTGGTGGCGATGGTGTCGCCGGCGCTGCTGAACCCGGAGTCCGAGGTCGCCATTACCGTGGACGGCGTCGCGTCGCCCCAGGTGTTCCGCATGCTGCCGGGCTATGCCTCGTTCCTGGTGCCGGCGGGCCTGCCGCGCAATGCGCAGGCGCAGGTCGTGGTGTCGGTCAATGGCGTGGCCAGCGATACGCTGGCGCTGGACTTGTTGGCGTCGCTCCAGCCCACGGTGCCACCGGCCCAGGATGTCCGGGCCTTCTTCGATCAGATCGACCGCCTGATGCAGGCGCAGCACGACGCCATTACGGCGAACCCGGACGGCCTGAGCGCCCAGGACGCCGAGCAATTGCGCAGCGTCGCGACCGCCGGCCGCGGCGCCTTCGGCAACGCCCGGCTGGAACTCGAGCGCGTGCTGGCCGGACCCAATGGCGACACGCTGGCCCGGGTGTTCCAGAAGGCGCTGCTGGCCAATGGCATGAGGGAGTTCCAGTCGGCCAGCCAGGAGGTGTTGGGCAAGGCGGCCGCGAACAGCGCCGCGGGTCCCATGGCGGCCGCGGCGATATCGCCCGACCAGATCTGCGACTTCGTCCTGCCCGAGCTTTGCCGGTTGAAGAAGACCGCCGACATGCTTGGCCAGGCTTCCACGATCGCCAGCGCGGCATGCAGCGCGGTCACCGCCACCATCTTCGTGGCCGGCGCGGTCATTCCGGCCGACGGTCCCGCGATCGAGATCGGCGCCGTGGCCGCGTTCGTCAAGTTCTGCGTGCCGATCAGCGCGACGCTGTCGGTAGCCTCTACGCTGGGCGAGATCGTCAAGCCCATCGATCCCAAGCTGTACCTGACGGTCAGCCCGCTGAGCCTCAAGCCGGGCCAGACCGCGCTGGTCAAGCCGGAAGTGGCCTTCATCGGCCTGCAGCACCTGTGCGGCATGGGCGCCAGCCAGGGCGCCGGTTATCTCGTCAAGCAGATCATCGGCAAGCGTGTGGTGGCGGGCATCCTGCGCAGCAACACGGCGGCCCGCACGCTGGCGGATTTCTTCGCGAAATATGCGGAGGATCTCTACGTCAAGCTGTTGGACGGCCTGGCGGATGCAGCCGGCAATGCGCTGGATGCGGCGGGCGTGATGGGCGCGATCGAGAGCTTCGTGACCAAGCGTTGCGCAGTCGTCCCGGCGGGCCGGGCGCCGATGCCGGCGAATCGCGTCATGATGCCGCTGAGCGCCGACAAGGGCAGCTACAGTTTCAATTCCGACGGGACCGCCAACTACAGTTGCCCGAGCGCGTCGCCGGCGGCGGTCAGCACGGCGACGCTGGAAGCCTCGTGGCCGATGTGCGACGGGCTGGGCAAGGCGACCGAGATTGTCGGGTGCAGTACGTCGGACGTCACGATCACCATGGGAGATAACGGAAACCTCCTGGACGATATTTTCGAGGTCATCATCGGCGGCCAGACCGTACTGACCAGCAGTGCACCGGTCCGCAGTGTTTCCGCAGAGGTACCGGTGCCGGCGGGCCGTGCCGAGGTATTGATGCGCGGCTTGGCCGCACCCGACCAGGTCGGGACTTACTTCATCACTTTCAGCAGCAATGCGAAGGTCGTGGCCGGCGATGCACAGACGGGCAGCGACCTGACGCCGGGCGTGACCAAGCGATTCATCATCGAGGTGCAATAAATGCGTATCCGTTCGTTCATTCTCCAGCCCCTGCTGGCCGGCCTGCCGCTGGCAGCGGCCATGAGCGGCGCCGCGCATGCTCAGTTCGTCGGCGATGCCTTTTTTGTAGAGCCGTCGGTGACGGCGGCGCCAGGAGGCGAAGGCGCCGTACAGGTAGCAGTGTTCGCCGGCACGCAGGCTGTGGGGGCGGCCCAGGTCACGGTTACCTACGACCCGAAAGCGTTGGAGGTCCTGGGTGTCGATCCCGTCGAGGCCGGCCGGATCACGACGGCCATGCAATGGCGCAAGGAAGGCAACGTCCTGCACATCGTGATGGTCAACGGCGCGTCGCTCTCCCAACCGATCGGCACGGTGCCCCTGGGCAAGATACGTTTCAAGGCGCTCGGCGCCGTAGGTGAAACGACCGAACTGTGGGCCAAGGCCATCGAGATACTGAAGCCGAATGCAGAGGCTATCCCGCCGGGGTTGGAGGCGCTCAAGGGCGACGTGACTGTCGCAGCGTCGACCACGACGACTGCCCGCATTGCGGCTCGCTCGATGCCGTCCACCGAGCCTAGCTTGGTGAAGCGAGCTCTGGGAATGCGTCCAGCGGGCGGGACGGTAACCTTGCAGGTCGTCGATGGCGCCGGCCAGGCGCAGCCGGTGCAAGTGCAGATACCGCCCGCGGCAGCGCGGCGCGAGTAAACGGCAATCGGGCTCGAGCTGGCGTCCCGCCGGCTCACCCTGCCGTCAGGCTGCGCAGCAGTTCGCCGCCCAGATACACCAGCAGCGCCAGCGCCATGACAGCCTGGAAGACGGCCACGAACCAGAAGAGACGCGGCGTTTCCCGGCGCCGGATGGTCCTGGGCGGAATGACGAGCTCCCCTTCGCGCAACCCTTGCAGATAGAGCGGAATGAATGCCACCGGCAGGCATAGCAACAGCACCTGCATGGCGATGTCGGGCATTGCGATCCAGCCTTCCTGCCGCGCCCAGGCGGCGAGGATGATGGCAACGAGCACGCCGGCGAAAAAGACATGGCGCATGGAGCGTTCCTGGGGGTTGCCGAGAGACCTCGGAAGTCTACCAGTCCGCCGGGGCTATTGCTTCTGGAAGCCCCGGTAGTTCCATGCAATTCGGGTAGGGTCCATCGCCAAGCGTCTTCATGAGCAGGGATCGGATGGCGGAAACAGCATCCGTTGCTTCGTGATTGGCTGAAAGCGCTGAATGTAATTCCGTCACGTCCGTCGGTTATCCAACACTTGCTTTAAGTTTAAATAAATGAATAATCATGTGTCGGAGACAGGCCCCGATTCCCGCAGGAAGGCACGGTTAACAAGCGGTTCTGCAGGGATCCATCGCGGAAGAGGAGCACGATGGCTGAGGAAGGACATTTCGCATGAGCCCTCGCACATTCACCCGGAAGCACCGGATCCGCTTTGCCGAGTGCGATCCAGCAGGAATTGTTTTCTACCCGCAGTACTTCGTGATGTTCAACAATCTGCTGGAGGAATGGATCGACGCCCTGCTTCCGGAGCTCGGGTTCGCCGGCTATGTCGGCAAGCTGCGGTACGGGTTGCCTACCATCCATCTTGAAGCCGACTTTCGCGCCATCAGCCGGATGGGCGACGACGTGACGCTGAGTCTCGAAGTCAAGCGGGTGGGAAACAAGTCGCTTACCCTCGCGCTCGCGTGTACAGGAGACGGTGGCCAATTGCGCATGAGCGCGAACCAGGTCGTAGTAACGACGTCGCTGGAAACGCATCGCGCGATCGACATCCCGGAACTGATGCGCAATGCCCTGGACGGTAGCGGCCGGCGAACTGAGCCGGCTCTGAAAAGACAAGGGCTATAGCGCGCGGTATTGCGCTTATTGATTTGCGGGCGACGCGGGAGACGTGTCGTTCTGCGCGGCCTCAGCCGACGCGGCCTCATTCTTGGCCTTTTCGATCGCCGCCAAGCTTTGCGTGGGCTTGCCATCCTGGTTGTTGGTGCGGTCGAAGACCAGCGTCTCGCCGAACATCAGCTGAATCCAATCGGGATAGTTATAGGCAACGCCCTTGCTGTGGTCGATGATAGGACCCTACTCGCCCACCGGCCGCGCCCACGGCTCGCTGGCGAAGTGTTGCGCGAAGTAATCCATCAACGCCTGTACGCGGGCCGGCCTGCCGCGGCCGGGCGGAGACACGATGTGCAGCGCGATGGCATCCACTTGCCAATCGTCCATGGCCGTTTCCAGCGCGCCTGATTGCAGGTCCTGCCAGGCCAGGAATTCGGGTTGCAGCGCCAGACCCAGGCCCGCGCGCAAGGCGGGCGCCAGCGCTTCGGCGTTGTTCACCCGCAGCGGCGTGACCATGGCCTGCGTGAACTCGCCGTGGCGTGCGTGGCGGAAGCGCCAGCTCGAGCCGGTGCGCGCATAGGCGTATTGCAGCGCGCGATGGGCGGCCAGTTCGCGCGGATGCCGCGGGCGGCCGTGCTGTTCGAAGTAGGCCGGAGAGCCCACCAGCAGGATGCGGACGGTGCAAAGGCGCCGCACCAGCAGGCTGGAATCGGCCAGGCTCGATATGCGCAATGCGAAGTCGAACCGCTTCTCGATCAGGTCGACTTGCTCGTCGCTGAAGTGCACATCGAGCGTGACCTCGGGATAGCGCGCCATGAAGGGCGGAAGCACCGGCGCCACATGCGAGAGCCCGAAGGACATGGGCGCCGTCATCCGTATCGGCCCGCGCAGGCTGTTCGATTGCTCGGCTACCTCGGCTTCCACCGCTTCGCCTTCCTCCAGGATCCGGGAAGCGCGTTCCAGCGCCGCCAGGCCGCTTTCGGTCAGCGACAGGCGGCGCGAGGTGCGATGGAACAGGACGGTCTTCATGCGCGCCTCCAGGCGCGAGACCGCCTTGGAAACCGTGGCCTGGGACAGCGAGAGCTCCGCGGCGGCCCGGGCGAAGGAGCCTGTTTCCGCTACCTTGGCGAAGATCGCCCAGGCTTCCAGGTCCGGCAGTCTATTCATGATTATGCAAAAAATGGAAAGTATGGTTTTCGATTAATTCTATTTTAATAGTTCCGGCCAGTTCTTATAGTGTCTCCATCGATGCACAAACACGCGGAGAAACACCATGATCGAACGTCGTCCTTTCGAAAGCCTGGGTGGAGCCAATCATGGCTGGCTCGATGCCAAGCATCACTTCTCGTTCGCCGGATACCACGATCCCGAGCGCATGCACTGGGGGGCGCTGCGGGTCTGGAACGACGACACCATTGCCGCGGGAACCGGCTTTCCTCCGCACCCGCACGCCGACATGGAGATCATCACCTACGTCCGGGAAGGCGCCATTACGCACCAGGACAGCCTGGGCAGCCGGGGCCGCACCGAAGCCGGCGACGTCCAGGTCATGAGCGCGGGGTCGGGAATCCGGCATTCCGAGTACAACCTGGAGCCTGGCGTCACGCGCATCTTTCAGATCTGGATCGTTCCTGACCAGCGCGGCGGGCAGCCGTCGTGGGGCGCCAAGCCCTTCCCCAAGGGTGACCGGTCGGCGCAGTTCGTGGCCCTGGCCAGTGGCATGGACGGCGACGAGGATGCGCTGCCCATCCGCGCGGATGCACGCGTCTCCGGCGCGACGCTCAAGGCCGGCGAGTCGGTGGAGTACCGGTTCGGTCCGGGACGATACGGCTATCTGGTACCCGCCACGGGACGGATCGACGTCAATGGCGTCGCGCTGCAGGCGCGGGACGGCGCGGCAATCCGCGACGAGGAGGTCATCCGCATTACGGCCAGCGAAGAGGCCGAGCTCGTCCTGGTGGACGTAGCCGCCTGATCGTTCCCGTAAATGGCGCGGGGAGCATGCGGCGGCCCCCGCGCTGGTCCGGCCGCCTGACCGGCCGCCTGACCGGCCGCCTGACCGGCCGCCTGACCGGCGGAACGCCTGCTGTCCCGGCAGCAATGCACGTCGCCGCCCCCCCAAGAAACCGTTTGCCCACCAAGGAGAGCGTCACCATGTCCCGCTATCTCGAAGTCCTCACCCCGCAGAACAGCCAGCTCATTTTCATCGACCAGCAGCCGCAGATGGCTTTCGGCGTGCAGTCGATGGACCGGCAGATGCTCAAGAACAATGTCGTGGGGCTGGCCAAGGCCGCCAAGGCGTTCAACGTGCCGACCACGATCACCACCGTCGAGACGGACGGCTTCTCCGGCAACACCTATCCGGAACTTCTGGCGGTGTTCCCGCAGAACAAGATACTCGAACGTACCTCGATGAACTCCTGGGACGACCAGAACGTGCGCGATGCGCTGGCCGCCAACGGCCGCAAGAAGATCATCGTGTCCGGCCTGTGGACCGAGGTCTGCAACACCACCTTCGCGCTGAGCGCGATGAAAGAGGGCGACTATGAGATCTACATGGTGGCCGATGCTTCCGGCGGCACTTCGCTCGATGCCCATAAATACGCCATGGACCGCATGGTGCAGGCGGGAGCCGTACCTGTGACCTGGCAGCAGGTGATGCTGGAGTGGCAGCGCGACTGGGCCCGCAAGGAAACCTATGACGCGGTGACCGGCATCGTCAAGGAGCACTCCGGCGCTTATGGCATGGGGATCGACTACGCCATCACCCACGTGCACAAGGGCGCCGAGCGCGTCCAGCACGGCGAGCGCATCGGGCCCAACCCGGCCAACTAAGCATCTGGCGAGCGGGCGGCGCAGGTCCGGTGCCGCCGCTCGCCGCCCATGTCCCGCTCCGCTATGCTTGGATGGCCGGCCGCGGGCAGCCACGAATCGAGGTCCCCATGAAACTCTATGCCTTGTCCCTGGGGGCCGGCCTGCTGGTCGGCATCATCTACAGTCTGCTCAACGTGCGCTCGCCCGCGCCGCCGCTGGTCGCCCTGGTCGGCTTGCTGGGCATCCTGGTCGGCGAACAGGTCGTCCCCGTGGGCAGGCAGTGGCTTGCGGGGTCCGCATTTACTGCCGCCTGCCACAAGACGTCGGCCGTTGCCCATGTGTTTGGCCAGTTGCCCGGCCGCCACCATGCACCGCACCCGGACCGGACCACCGAGGAGAAGCAATCATGAATACGACCGCCGTTGCCGATGTCATCCTGCGCCATGGCCGCATCACCACGCTGGACCGCGGCAATCCGTCGGCCAGCGCCGTTGCCGTCAAGGACGGCCGCTTCCTGGCCGTAGGCGACGACAGCGAGATCATGGCGCTGGCCGGCCCCGCGACCCGGATCATCGACCTGGGGGGCCGCAGCGTGCTGCCCGGACTGATCGACAACCATACCCATGTAATACGCGGCGGACTCAACTTCAACATGGAGCTGCGTTGGGACGGGGTGCGTTCGCTGGCCGATGCCATGGACATGTTGCGGCGGCAGGTGGCGGTCACGCCGCCGCCGCAATGGGTGCGCGTGGTGGGTGGATTCACCGAGCACCAGTTTGCCGAGAAGCGCCTGCCGACTATCGACGAAATCAATGCCGTCGCGCCCGACACCCCGGTCTTCCTGCTGCATCTGTATGATCGCGCGCTGCTCAACGCCGCGGCGCTGCGCGCCGTCGGATACACGAAGGATACGCCCGAGCCTCCGGGCGGGGAGATCACGCGCGACGCTCAGGGCAACCCCACCGGTCTGCTGCTGGCCAAACCGAACGCCCAGATCCTCTACGCCACGCTCGCCAAGGGCCCCACGCTGCCCTTCGATTACCAGCTCAATTCCACCCGCCATTTCATGCGCGAGCTGAACCGGCTGGGCGTGACCGGCGTGATCGATGCCGGCGGCGGGTTCCAGAACTACCCTGACGACTATGCCGTGATCCAGAAGCTCGCCGACGAAGGCCAGCTCACGGTACGGCTGGCCTACAACCTGTTCACACAAAAGCCGGGGCACGAGAAAGAGGACTTCCTGAACTGGACCGCCAGCGTCCGCTACAAGCAGGGCGACGATTATTTCCGCCACAATGGCGCCGGCGAGATGCTGGTGTTCTCGGCGGCGGATTTCGAGGACTTCCGCCAGCCCCGCCCCGACATGCCGCCACGGATGGAAGACGAGCTGGAAGAGGTGGTGCGCATCCTTGCGCAGAACCGGTGGCCCTGGCGGCTGCATGCGACCTACGACGAAACCATTTCCCGCGCATTGGACGTGTTCGAGAAGGTCGACCGCGAAATCCCGCCAGACGGGCGCCATTTTCACGCTGCACGGCTCGAGCGAACTCGAGCGCGCCGTCGGCAAGCTGCGAGCGCATTCGCACCGCCGCTCTCGGGCTGCCAGGTACCGGCTGGACGACGTGGTCGCGGAGTCTGCGGCCATGCGGCAAGTCATCGCGCAGTGCCGCGTCTTCGCCGAGTACAGCGATGCGGCGGTCCTCATCCATGGCGAAAGCGGAACCGGCAAGGAGCTGCTGGCGCAAGGCATACACAATGCCAGCCGGCGCCGGCGGCACCCATTCATCGCCATCAACTGCGGCGCGTTCACCGAGACCCTGCTCGAAAGCGAGTTATTCGGCTATGACGAAGGGGCGTTCACCGGCGCGCGCCGGCAGGGCAAGGCGGGCCTGTTCGAGTCCGCCAACGAGGGCACGCTTTTCCTGGACGAGATCGGGGAAATGCCGCTGCCGCTCCAGACCCGCTTGCTGCGGGCCTTGCAGGAAAAGGAAATCACGCGCGTGGGCAGCGTCGATACCATTCCGGTCGACGTGCGCATCGTCGCCGCTACGCATCGCAACCTGCTCTCCATGGTGCGAGCGGGGGACTTCCGGGAAGATCTCTATTACCGGCTGAACATCCTCCAGGTGGTGGTGCCGCCGCTACGCGGCCGACCCGAGGACATCGATGCGCTGGCGCGGCGGCTGCTGCCCGCCGCCTTGCGCCGCGCCGGGCTGGACGATGCGGTCGCGCCCATGCTGACGGCTTCGTTGCCCGTCCTCAGGGAAGGCGCCTGGCCGGGCAACGTCCGGGAACTCGAGAACGTGGTCGAGCGCCTGACCATGGCATGCCTGACCGTGGGGCGCCCGTTGTTGCGCCGCGAAGTGCGGGCTATGCTGGCCGATGAGCCGGCTCGGCAGCAGGCTCGCGCAGTGCAGAGCCTGTCGACGGTACGGGCCGGCCAGGAGGCTGCCCATGTCTGCGCCGTGCTGGCCGAGTGCGGTGGCAATCATCAAGAGGCCGCGAGGCGGCTGGGCATCAGCCGCACCACGTTGTGGCGCAAGATCAAGGCAGCGCGGGTCTAGCAACTGCGCCCCCTGTCGGCGCAGCTTCGCACGCATCCAGGCGCGCGGGGTGTTCGACGGGGCCGCCTAAAGCTGCCTCATCGATTGACGACGACCCCCGCATCGATCGTGCCATAGACAGTGATGCCGTTGTCGCTGGAAGCGGATCCGGCGGGAGAGCGCGGCGCCGGCGTGCAGGCCATGCACAACGCAAGGAAGAATGGGCTGATTAGCAGGCGTTTCATCAGATATTCCGTATTTCCTTATTTGGCTTCGCGCAGCTTCGCCACGTCCGCCGCCGCGACCTGCCCGTCGCGGCCGCCCCATGCCGTCCGTATGTAATTGGCCAACTGGGCGATCTCCTCGTCGTTCAGCCGATGGGCGAACCCAGGCATTTCCCCGATGCCGGTGCCATTGGGCAGTCTTTGCGCGGGCAGGCCGTCGAGGATGGACAGCAGCAGGTTGCGCGGGCTTGCCAGGCGTACGGTGCTGTTGTCGGCGAGGGGAGGCATGCCGGGCGGATGGCCTTCGCCTTCGATGCCATGGCAAGCCGCGCAGGTATTCAGGTAGACACGCCGGCCGGCCGAGGGCGGCCCGCTTTCGGGCTTGGCCGAAGGGACGGGTACGGTCTTGGGAGGCTGGTCCCCGAGCAGGAAGACCGACATGGCTTTCAGGTCGTCGTCGCTGAGATACTGGGTGCTGTGCACGATCACCGGATACATCTCGTCGGCCGCGATACCCTGTGGCGCAAGCCCCGTACGCATGAAACGCTGCAGGTCTTCCTGGGTCCAGCCGCGTTCGGCCAGTGCCTGGGGCGTCAGGGCGGGCGCCTCGAAGCGGCCGAGGACATAACCCTGTAGCCAGGCATCCCGCTGCACCTGGCCGAGCGAGCCGCGCGGGGTGTGGCATTCACCGCAGTGGCCCAGCACATTGGTCAGGTATCGGCCCCGGACCCACTGGGGCGACTCGCCCTGGGAGGCGGCGGGCAGGGGCGAGCGGTCGAAGAACAGCAGGTTCCAGCCGGACATCAGGATGCGCTGGTTGAAGGGAAAGGGTATGTCCGGCTTCCTGTTCGGCTGGGCGCTCGGCCTGATGTTCATCAGGTAGGCGTAGATCAGGTCCGCATCGGCGCGCGGCATGTCGTGATAGGCCGTATAGGGCATGGCCGGATAGAGGTTGCGCCCGTGCGGCGCCTTGCCCCGGGTCAGCGCGCGGTAGAACTCGTCGGCCGTCCAGCGGCCGATGCCATGGTCCGGATCCGGCGTGATGTTGGTGCCGTAGAGCGTGCCGAATGGCGTCTTGAGCGGAAAGCCGCCGGCGTAGGCCGGTCCGTCGGCGGTCTGGTGGCAGGCGGCGCAGTCCGCTGCTCTGGCCAGGTAGCGCCCGAGCTGCAGCTGCTCCGGTGTCGCCTCGACCTTCTGGGGCGGCCGGTCGGGCGGCGCGTCGCGATTGCCGAGCAGCGCCGCCGCGATCGCGGCGACGATCAGCACCAGGACGATGAGAATGGCGATCGCGCCGCGTCGCCGGGAAGACGAGCGCGTCATGTCAGTTCTCCTTGACCAGGCCGGGCGTGGCCAGGATCACCGCCTTGGCTGCCTCGAAGTAGCGCACATAGCCGGTGCAGCGGCAGATATGGCGGCCCAGGTGCTCCGTGATGGTTTCTTCCAGCTGGTCTGCGCGGACGGGGTGCGCCTTCAGCCGTTCCATCAGCGCGGTGGCGCCGATGACGAAGCCGGGGGTGCAATAGCCGCACTGGAAACTGTAGTGATCGAGGTAGGCCTGCTGGATGGGCGTGATGGCAATGACCTTCTGCTGGCCGTCGCGCTCCGCCAGCCCTTCGATGGTCCGGATCCGCTTGCCGTTGAAATAGTGCGCGCCGGTAATGCAGGTGCGGATTTCCTCGGCACCGTCCGGCCCGTCCAGCAAGACCGTACAGGCGTGGCAGACGCCTATTCCGCAGCCGAAGCGCGACCCGGTCAGGTTCAGGTACTCGTGCAGGAAATCGACCATCATCAGCGTGTCCGGCACGTCGATGGGGCCCACCTCACGGCCATTGATGGTGAGGGACAAGGGCGAGGTCGTGATCGTCATTGTTCCAGGACCTCCCGAATTTTTTCCGCCGTGACCGGCAGGTCGGTGAATCGATGGCCGATGGCATGCGCGATGCCGTTCACGATGGCGGCGACGATGGGAATCATCACCACTTCGGCGATGCCTTTGGCAGGATCGGTCTCGGAGATGGGGGGAAGGATCTCCTCGGTCTGGTTCCAGACCGCCACGTCGCGGGCGCGCGGCAGGTGATAGCGATCGAAGTTCCACGTGCCGTTGCCGGGGCCGTCCTCGTACAGCGGCAGGTATTCGTGCAGCGCGTGGCCGATGCCCATCGCGATGCCGCCCTGCAATTGGCCGGACACCAGCTCGGCGACCACGGGTTTGCCGCACTCGAGGACGGAATGATGCGAAAGCAGGCGGACTTCGCCGTTCGTCATGTTGACGGCGAGCTCCGCCAGCGCCGCATTGGCGCTGTAGTAGGTGACCCCCGCGTTGTTGCGCTGGGCCGGCGGATAGAAGACGTTTTGCCGCTTGATGACTTCGTAGGCCGTCGACGAACGCGTGCCGTCGCCGTACCGGACCGCCAGTCCGTCGAGCGGCCGGCGCACGGTGGAGCCCCCCACGTTGAAGTCGGCCTCGGCCCATTGCCAGCGGTTGAAGGTGTGTCCCACCGCGGCGGTGACCAGGTTGGACTCGTAGGCCACCTTGACCAGGCGCTCGAGCGGCAGCGGCTCCAGGCCACCCGCGGTCAGCCCCCGTTCGGTCCAGCGCGCGTCCTCGCGGCGGACCACCAGGGGCGCCGCCTGGCCACCGCCGGTGCCGCGGGTCCAGATCGACATGGCCGCCGGCCACAGGCCATGCTCGAACACCACGCGCGCCGTCTCGCGCGTGGCGTGCCCGAAGAAATAGGCGGAATTGCTGGCGCTGGAGGGCGACGCGTGGACCGGCGTCCAGAGCGGGTCGGCGGACAGCCTGTCCTGTTCCTCCTGCTTGACGGTGTAGGTGTCGACATTGCCCACCATGGGCAGGTCGGCCCAGTCCGTGACCGCCGTCTGGAGTTCGTCGGCGGGGCGTCCGAACCACTCGGCGCACATCACCGCCTGCGACGTGCTCATGCCCGTCCCGATCTCGACGCCCGTATGGTGCAGCACGATGCGGCCTTCGGGCGTGAGTGCGACGCGTACGAACGCAGCTTCGCCGCCGGTGCCGAAATCCTTCTGCACGCAGGCGAACCCCACGCCGTAGCGCTCGTTGGGATGGGCCGCCTCGTAGTCGCGCTTGCGCTGGACGCGCTCGGTCCAGAGCGGATGGCGGCGCGCGCGCTCCAGGACTTCGTCCACGCGCAACGCCCCGCCGGCGATGGCGCCCTGGGTATTCTTCATGCCCGACAGCAAGGCGTTGCGCATCCGGAATTCGATAGGGTCGAGGCCAAGCTGCTCGGCCATCTCGTCGATCATCATTTCGGTGGCGGCCATGCTTTGCAGCGTGCCATAGCCGCGTGCCGAGCCCGCGTCGACGGCGCGGCTGGCCTCGGCAACGGCGATCAGGTCGTTCTTGGGAAAGTAATAGACCGATTGCGCCGCCGTCGCGGCCACCATGGCGACGGATGGCGAAAAGTTCGCGCGTCCCCCGCCGTTGCCCTTCAATGTGCCCTGGAAGGACTGCAGCTTGCCGGTCTTGCGGTCCACCGCCATGGCGTACTGCATGTCGAAAGCATGGCGCTTGAGCGAGGTCTGGAAATGCTCGAAGCGGTCCACCGCGAAGCGCACGGGGCGGCCGTCGCCGTACAGCGCCGCGACCAGGCCGTAGAAAGGCACGTTGCAATGATCCTTGGAGCCGTACCCCACCGTGTAGCAGGGATGCACGAACAGCCGCTCGAGCGGGAAGCCGCTCTCCGCCACCATCTTGGCAGCCGCCTCGGCCACTTCCTGCGGCGATTGGGTGGCGAGGACCATGTGCAGCGATCGGCTGGCCGGGTCGTACCAGCAGTTCGCGTTGTCGGGTTCGAGCGCGGCCGTGTCGATGGACTGCGTGGTATAGCGGCGCTTCATCACCAGCCAGTCGGCGGGCGGGGAGTCCAGTTCCGCGGCGATCTGCTCGGCGGCGCGCATGCCTCGCGCGTCGATGCTGTCTTCGGCCTTGACCGACGGCCAGACCAGCGTCTTCTTTTCAGTGGGGAAGAGCGGACTGTCTTTCAGGCTGGAGTAAGCATCTTCATCGTCCGGGGTGGGCCCGCTCACCCTGACGTAGCGGAAGACGCCCCACGGCTCGCGATCCAGCGGTCCGGTCACGGCGCCGTACCGGATGACGTCCTTGCCTGCGCGCAGCCGGGCGCGGGCGAGCTGGTAGCGCGGGAAATCGTGGAAGATCAGGATGGCCACCGCGTGTCCCAGGTAGGCCGGCGTCTTGCCGGTGGGCAGGAGCATGTCGTCGCCATAGAAGCTGGGGAAGGCGAGCCGGTCGCGCGCGAGATCCTCGGCCGTGACGACGCGGTCGGGCTTCAGGTCCTCGCCGAGGATGGCCAGGTCGAAGCCTTCGTAGAGCCTATCGGCGAGCGTGGTGCGCAGGATGAGGGCATGGGATTGCTGCCGGGGCCAGTGGGGCATGTCGGCGGCGCGGATGTCGCGCGCGAAGACTTTGTCCCCGACCACCTTGGCGTGGCCATCGACCCTGAAGCGGGTATGGCCGTCGGCGGGATTCCATTGCGGAGTCTGGAAGATGCGATCTTCGAACAGGGCGCCGAACGCGGCGCTGTAGAGCGGTGCGACCCAGACGCTGACGCCGGCCACGGCCGCGGCTTTCAGGAAGCCTCGGCGCGACATGCCGGCGCCGGCCGGTGCGCGTGCCACCCCGGTCGAGTTCTTCCAGCCAGGATCTTGCCTCACAGCATGCTCCTTGCAGCGAAACCGGAACCGCTATGCTGGCAGCAAATGATGGATTCATCAATACATGAAATGTAGGCAATCGAGACAGCCCGCGGTGCGCCGCCCGGCGCGGCCACCGCGTCACGGCCTCGAGGGCCGCGTCAATGCATGCCCGATGCGGGCATGCCGCCTTGCGGACCCGGATGCGGCGCGCCCGCAATGAAAGCGCGAATGCGTTCGTCGGCGATGAAGCTGGCGGATGAAGAGGCGCGCAGCAATTCCTCGGGAGGCATGGGCTTGGCGATGGCCCAGCCCTGGACATAATCCACGCCCAGTTCGGCCAGCGCTTCCACGGTTGCGTAGTCCTCCACCCATTCCGCGATGCTGCGCATGCCGAGGTTGCGAGCAAGCTCGACGATGGCCTCGACGATGGCGTAATTGGCGGGATGCTCGTGCATGCGCTTGATGAAGGTGCCGTCTATCTTCAGCGCGTCGGCGGCGAATTCCTTCAGGTACGAGAACGAGGTGTAGCCCGCGCCGAAGTCGTCCAGCGCGATCTTGGCGCCGCAGGACTTGAGCCGGTCGATGAAGCGGCGCGAGTTGGCGATGTCGTGCAGGGCCACGCTTTCGGTGATTTCCATGCACAGGTACTTCACCACGGCGCCGAACCGGGACAGGATGCGGAAGGTGTCCTCGATGAATGCCTCGTCGTTCAGCGATGCGCCGCTCAGGTTAACGCAGACGAAGCGGGTATGGGGCAGGCGGGGCAGGTTCTCGGTCAGCCAAACCAGCGTCGAGGTCAATACCCATTTGTCCAGCTCGCCTATGGTGCCGTTGGCCTCGGCCGCGGCGATGACCTTGCCCGCGGGGACCATGGCGCCGGACGAGTCCTGCATGCGCACCAGGACCTCGAAGTCGAGCGAGGCCTCCGGCGCTCGCAGCGACATGATGGGCTGCATGACCAGCGACAGCCCGGTGGGCGTGAACGTGCTGCCGAGCTCCTCGATGAGCCTGAGTTCCTCGGCGCGCTCTTGGAAGGCGGGCGCGTTCTCCTTGTAGATGACCATGTGGCCGTGCTTGCCTTTCTTGGCCTCGCGGCAAGCACGGTCGGCGGCCGACACGGCGTCCTGCACCCGCATCTCGGGCGTGATCTCGATGAGCCCGATGGAAACCTTGACCTGGAACGACCGGCGCCGCAACTGGAACGGCATGTCGCAGATATCGCTGATGATGCGGCGGCACAGCTCGGTGGCAGGCAGCATGGCGGTGTCGCGCAGCACGAGGATGAATTCGTCGCCGCCGATGCGGCCCACGTAGTGCGTGTCTCCCAGCGACCACTTGACCCGCTGGCAGACCTGCTTGAGGACTTCATCGCCGGTCTGGTGGCCGTAGAGGTCGTTGATCAGCTTGAAGCGGTCCAGGTCCAGGTAGGCCAATGCCAACGGACTGGACTCGTCGAATTGCTTGAGCGAGTTTTCCAGCACCTGCTCGATGCCACGGCGGTTCAGGGCGCCGGTCAGCGAGTCGTTGTTGGCGAGGAAGCGCAGCCGCTCGGTGGCCTTGCGGCGTTCGGTGATGTCCTGCAGCGATCCCTCGATCCGGGTATGGGCCAGCGTCGCCTTGGCGAGGTACCAGCGCGTTTCCGTGCCGCCCACGGGCAGGGCCTGGATCTCGGCCTCGCCGCCTCGCTCGGCGATTTCCTTGAGCCGCTCCCATGCGCCGGCTTCGAAATAGTTCTGCCACCGCTGTTCGTGCAGCGGTCGTCCCGCCAGTCCCAGCTTTTCCTGCATGGCGGTGTTGGCCCGCACGAACCGGCCGTCCGGCTCCAGCGTGAACAGGCCGACCGGCGTTACCTCGTAGGCGCGCTGCAGCTCGGCCTCCGCGTGCTCGCGCTCGACCCGTTCCACCCGCATCTGTTCGGCGAACGCGAATGCGGCGACCAGGCTGGAGGCCAGCGCCGCGGTGACGCTGTTGAGCGTGCCCACCAGGGTCTTGAACTCGAAGGCGGCGGCGATGACCTCGGAGAAGGTCGAGAAAAGCACGATGCCCAGGGCGGCGGCATACCACAGCGCGATGCGCGAGCGCGTGATGATGACCATCCGGGCCAGGAAGAATATGACGACGAAAATTCCGAACGAGACCACGACCCACATGGCCGGAAGGAAGTCGGCGAAGTCCAGGGCAAGCGCGAGCGCCAGCAGCACCAGGCCCGCGCGCGAACCCGCCCGCAGCAGCCAGGCGTAGCCGACGCGTCCGAGCTCGGTCCTCAGGAATTGGCTGAACAGGGTGTAGGTCACGATGTAGTAGGCGGCGATGGTCAGCTTGCGGACCATCGCCATCCAGTCGGCGGGAATGGTGCGTTCCAGCCATTGCGTGTCGAACCCCATCGTGATGCCGCCCAGGCGCAGGTTGCCGACCAGCCAGACCGCGAACAGCACGTAGCGCGGATCGCGATTGATGAGCGCGGTCATCAGCGTCAGCACCGCGAGAGTCAGCAGGCCGCCTTCGAGGACGCCGGTGGCATGGTGGTAGGCCAGCTTGGACAGCGCGAGCTCGTCTTGGGGCCAGGCCTCCACCGTGATGCGGGCGGGACCGGAGAAATGGCTGCGGCAGAGGATGTCGCGCGGCTGGGCATGCGTGCCCAGGTCCAGCGCGAAGCCTGCCTTCATGGGTTGCAGCAGGCCGGTCGCTTTGGTGCGATCGGCCGATCCCAGCAGTTTCATGTCGCCGGCGTTCCAGCAGGCGACCTCCTGCGCATGGCGGGATGGGAGCTCGACGCTTTGCGGAGTATTGGAGGGGGGCGCGCGAAAGCGGAACCAGAACGGCGTTTCGGCCAGGCGCGTGTCGTGGAACATGACCGGGGGCGCGGCCGCCAAGGCCGCGAGGGCGGAGGCGGGCGTCTGGTCGGGACCTTCCGCCGGCGCCACCGCGAACGGCAGGATGCGGTTGCCGTCCGCGTCGTAGATGCTGTGCCCGAGCGAGAGCGCGGCAAGGGAAAAGACGAAGATGGCAGCCGGTACGACGTAGTAGGAGAAGTTGCGCAGGAACCAGTCGATCTTTGCCGTGACTCCGGACATGCCGGTAGAGGGTTCCGCCGAACGGGGCTGCATGTTCGCCTTTTCGATAAGGAGCTTGTCGATATGCGGCCCGCCCGAAAGGCGGACCGCCAACCATGCTGACTCAGACCTGCGGTTGAAGAAGGGCCTCCTCTCCCGTCGTGGCGCGGTGCAGCGCGTCAATGTTAATCAAATTCCCATCGATACGAATGTCCGGATGATGGGTCTTGAACACAAACTGATACAACGGATGGCCCCCTTCGCGCCAGCGCTTTTCGGCGGTGGCGACCTCGAAAGCGAGAACCCGGTGGGGAATGTTGCCGGCATGCCGCATCGGCATGAATCCTTGGCCGGGGAACACTTCCTGGAACATCAGCGCCTCGTACTGCCGGTCGAGCGGAGAGCGTCCGGCGATCACCATCCAATCGATGCCCGCTTGCACGCAAAAAAGGAAATAGGCCTTGAAAAGGGCTGTTTTCGCGACACGGCCGGTGCGCTCGCTGGCCACGCCGAGGCGGGTTGCCTCGGCCAATGCGTGGCCGGCGAGCCAGTCGGGCAGGGTAACCGACTGCTCCAGCCACAGGGGACCGCACATGTTCGTCTGGATGCGCATGGTGCCCAGCGGCGCGCCATCGAATTTGGACTCAGCCAAAAGGACTACGGAACCCGGATCGTTGTCGTGCAACTCCGGCATGCCGAGATTCTTGGCGATTTCCGGCACGTGGCGTCCGTAGGCCGATTGGCGCATGGCAATGGCTTTCTCCATGGCCGTCTCGTCGCGGGCGATGCGTACCGTGAAAGGCAGGTTTTCCGGCGTTTGTTCGGAGAGGGGCAGGAGCAGGTCAGAGCGCTGGGCGTAGGCGTTTTCGTAAGACATTTGACTTCCTTGTAAGAGTGGGACGGTAGGGCCGTTGCGGATATCGCAGCGGTGACACCAGATTCGCACGTCTCAGCGGGAAGTTGCTTACAAATGGGTAGGATTTACGGGTTAAGCCTCTTTTTTGTTGTGCGATGCACAATAGCCTCAACCGCGGGCAAGACTGGCCCAGATCAGGCTGACGCCGGCCAGCATGAGCAGCCCGCAGACCAGCCATTCCACGGCGCGGCGGGATATGCGGGGCGGATGCCGGGCCTGCCACCAGGACACGCCGGCCACTACCGGAACCGCGAACACGGCCAGCAGCAGCGAGCGCCAGGCGAAGTGCCCGCTCCCCGCGACCAGGACCAGGCGCAAGGCGGCATTGGCGGCGAACATCATGAACAGGCATTCGCGCACGGCGCCCCGGTCCATGGGCTCCCGGTAGAGGTGATAAACCATGGGCGGCCCCGAGGTGGAGAAAAGCCCGCCCAGCAGCCCCGACAGCCCGCCGAAGAACCACAGCGCGGGCTTGCCGGAAGGCTTGTCGCGCGGGGCCGCCTGGACCAGCAGCAGCACCGAGCAGCCGATGATCGCAACGCCGAGCAGCAGCCGCAGGGTAGTCACGGCGTTGGTGCTCAGCCACTCCAGCAGGACGACGCCGCCCAGCACGCCAAGCAGGCTGCTGGTCAGGACGGGACGCAGCAGCACCCAGTCGAATGTGACGCGGTTGTAGCGCCAGTAAGCCCAGGCGTTGACGAGGCTCAGGATGCTGGAGACGTTGGCGGCGTCGGTGATCGGCATCAGGCCGAAGGCGCCGACCATGCCCAGCAGCAACAGGGCGAAAGCGAAACCTGTCAGGTTCTGGCAGTAGGCCGCGATGCCTACGCTGGCGAGGAAGAGCAGAAAGGTCAGGGCGGTCATGAACCCGGAATGCTAACCGAAAACAGCGCGGCGCCCGGCGGCTAGCCGGCCCGCAGCACGGCCGAGATATTGGCCGCGCTGCGCTGGGCATGCTGGGCGAGCGGCGAGTCGGGGCGCAATTCTTCTTCGAGCGCCAGTCCGGCCACGATCAGGGCGGCGACCGCCTCGTCGCCGTGTCCGAAGATCGGGCAGGCGAGGGTTCCGACGCCGGGGCGCATCTCGCTCAGCCCGAACGAGATGCCGCGGTGGGCCCGGATCGTGTCGAGCCGTCCGCTCACCGCCGCATAGCGTTCCTCCCCCACGTGCGCGATGCCCTTGGCGCGCGGCCAGGCCGCCAGGATGGCGCGGCCGCTGACGCTGGCGTCCAGAGGAAAGTGGGTGCCGATGTCGGTAATGATGTTGAGCGGCACGGAGGGAGTCCAGATGCGCTCGATGATGACCACCTCGTCCAGCGCCGGCACCGAGATCGAGACGATCGCACGGCGCTTGCCCACGCCTTTTTCCTGCAGCTCGATGGCGTGGGGCAGCGCCGCCCTGCGTATGCCCAGGCGGTCGTGCTGGGCGGTGCCCAGGACCAGGCATTGGGGGCCCAGGGTATAGACGCCTTCGCGGGCCTGCACCATGCCCCAGTGCGCAAGCGTGCGCAGGACCCGGTGCACCGTCGTGCGATCGAGCGCCGTGGCCTGGGCCAACTCGAGCGCGGAGGCGCCGCGGGGCGTGCGCATCAAGGCGTCGAGCAGCACCATGGCCCGGTCGATCACCTGGACGCGGTTGCCGGATTGCGCGTTGGAGACGGATGGCTGGCGAGGCATGGGAAGCTGGAGGAACGTTGACGTCGCGACATGGTATCGCTAATCTCTGAGTGCGTATTGCAAGCTAATTGTGCAGAATATGCACATAGCAACTCTGTATAACGGAGGACGGAGAAACGCTTCGAGAGCGCCGTATCATGCGACGCTCGGTATCCGGGCACAGGCCCTGCGGGAGTTTTGCCATGTCGTTTCCACGCGTTCTGGTGCGGTTCTCCATCTCGTTCCTACTGGCTGCCGGCTCGGTCGCCGCGGCCGCTCCCTATCCATCCAAGCCGGTGCGGCTGATCGTGCCTTTCGCCGCGGGCGGCGCCGTCGACGCGGTGGCGCGCACCGTCGCCGCCCGCTTGTCGGAAGACCTGGGGCAGAAAGTGGTGGTCGAGAACCGGGCCGGCGCTTCCGGCAACATCGGCGCCGATGCGGTGGCCAGGTCGCAGGCGGACGGTTATACGCTCCTGCTTACCGCCTCGACGCTGGTGGTCAATCCGCTCATCATGAAAGAGAAACCGCCTTTCGATCCGGTCAAGGACTTGACCCATCTCGCGCTGGTGGCTTCCGGACCGCTGCTGTTCGTCACGCCGCCTTCCACGCAGGCTGCTTCGGTGCAGGATTTCGTCGCCCGGGCCAAGGCTGCGCCCGACAAATTCAATTTCGCGGTCGGGGGCTTCGGCGCCGCGGGCCATCTGGCCGTGGAGTCGTTCAAGTATCGAGCCGGCCTGAATGTGCCGACCATCCTCTATAAGGGCACGGCCCCGGCCCTGGTGGATCTGATGGGAGGGCAGGTGAGCGGCATGATCGATCCGCTGCTGTCGTCGCTGCCGCCGGTGAAGGCGGGCAAGCTCAAGGCGCTCGCCATCACCGGCCACCGCCGCAGCCCCTTGGCGCCGGACGTGCCGACGTTTGCCGAAGCTGGCTATCCCGAGGTCAATTTCTCGACCTGGTACGGCCTGTGGGGGCCTGCCAACCTGCCGGCGCCGGTGGTCGAAAAACTGGAGGAAGCCATCAAGCGCGTCGTGGCGGAGCCAGAAACGCGGGCTTGGTTCGAGCGCCAGGGGCTGGAGCCCTCCGGGGTGTCGGGTGCGCGCTTTCGCGCCTTCATCGACCAGGAAACCGCCAAGTCCCGCGAGATCGTGAAGCTGGCCAATATCGTCGAGCAGTAGGCCGCCGTGCCCCGGCCGCGCGCGGGGCCGGTCCTTCAAAGGCTGTCGGCCAGCAGGGCCCGGACCTTGGCGCGCTGGATCTTGCCGTAGTGGGATTTCGGGATGCCCGCGACGAACCGGATCACTCTTGGCTTCTTGAAGCCCGAGAGCGACAGCCGGCAGTGCTCCATGAGCTCTTCCACGCTGACGGTGACGCCTTCGTTCAGCACGACGGCGGCGCCGACGATTTCCCCCCATTCGGGATCCGGCAAGCCTGCGGCTGCGGCCTCCGCGACGGCCGGATGCGCGCACAGGGCGCGTTCCACCTCGTCGGGCAGTACCGATTTGCCGCCGCTGCGTATCACTTCCTTCAGCCGGCCGGTAATGCGCAGAATCCCCGCGGCGTCGAGAATGCCGAGGTCGCCGGTGCGAAACCAGCCATCGCGGAAAACCTGCGCCGTCAACTCCGGCTGGCGCCAATAGCCCGCCGCGACGTGGGCGCCGCGGATCAGTACCTCGCCTTCCGCGCCGGCCGGCGCCGTCTCGCCGTCCCGCTCGATGCGGATTTCGCAGCCGAACAGCGGCCGGCCGACACTGCGCATGGCCTGCTCGCGCGTGGCCGGGTCGGCCAGCGCGGCGGGAGGCTGGTAGCAGCTCCACGACGCTTCGGTCAGTCCATACAGGATGCCCAGGCGCGGGCCGAAGGCTTCGATGGCGGCTTCGAACGTGTCGGGGGGAATGGCCGCGGCGCCGACGTCGATGCTGCGCAGCGCGGAGAGGTCGTAATCGGCCGGCCGGGTTTCCTTGAGCAGCCTGACAAGGTGGGTGGGCACCAGCGAAGTGGACGCGGCGCGGTAGTGCGCCAGCAGTTCCAGGAAACGCCGGGGGTGGAACCTGCCCGCCAGCACCACCGTGCCGCCGGCCGCCAACTGGGCCAGTACGACGATGGCCGCGATCGGCCACAGCGGACGCATGTTGAGCATGACATCCCCCGGCCCTTGACCGCGAGCCGGCACGATGTTCTGCAGCGCCGACGTGAGGCTGCCGTGCGTGATGACGACCGCCTTGGGGGCGCCCGTGCTGCCGCCCGTGTAATTGAGCGAGGCCATGGCTTCGGCGGGAGGAAGCGCCGCCGGCAGCAGGTCCGCGCAGCCGGCGGCTGTCTCGAGCGGCCGCAGCAGCAGTCCGGGCAGGTGTTCGGCGAGTTCGCGCGCGCGCTCGGCGTAGTCGTCGCCGTAGGCCAGCAGGCGCGCCTGGGCGTCGGCCAGCTGGGCCGCCTGCTCGTCGGCGCTGAGGGCAGGATCCAGCGGCACCCTGACCAGGCCGGCCGACATCGTGCCGTAGTCCCACAGCAGATAAGAGGGCGTGTTGTCGCCGAGGATGGCCACGCGGTCCTGCCCGTTCAGCCCTTCCGAGCGCAGTGCGCGCCCCAGCGCGAACGCGCGTTCGGCCAGGCGCGAGAAAGTCAGGACGCCGCCGTCGCGCGCATCCACGAGGGCCGGCCGGTCGGGCCAGCGCTGCGCACAGCGCAGCAGCAGGGCGCCGACGTTCATGTCCAGCCCTGCATGACCACGCGCCCTTCCACGGCCTTGGTATCGAGCAGTTCGTGGGCCCGGCGGATGTCGTTGAAAGGCAGCGTTGCCGAGATGACCGGCCGGATCTGGCCCGCCACCAGCATGGCCAAGGCCTGCCGGATATCCTCCAGCGTGCCGCTGCCGGAGCCCATGACCCGTATCCGGCGGCCGATGAGCAGGCCCGGCAGCACGTCGACCGGCTGGCCCTCGATATTGCCCAGTACCACGACGGTGCCGCCTTGGGCCATGGCGCGCAAGGTCTCGGGCAGCGTCATGCCCAAGTTGTCGATGGCGACATCCACGCCTTGCTTGCCGGTGAGCTGCCACGCCCGGGCTGGTGCCGGCCAGGG
>Ga0180223_1000642_pt1 | contig 39414 bp, 36 predicted proteins | sample eDN5th30CKraftOP_FD_151337 | JGI IMG/M metagenome (GOLD analysis project Ga0180223, IMG submission 151337) | Enriched Organic Plus compost microbial communities from Emeryville, California, USA - eDNA 5th pass 30_C Kraft OP (version 2) (version 2) ... | reverse complement strand
ACGCCAAGTTCCGCACCGATCCGTACTTCGGCTTCGCGGTGCCGACATCGCTTCCCGGCGTGCCCGCTGACATTCTCGATCCCGTCACCACATGGGCCGACAAGGCCGAGTTCGCGAAGACGGCGCAATCGCTGGTCGGCATGTTCCAGAAGAACTTCGCCAAGTTCGAGAAGCTCGTCGATGCCGACGTGCTGGCGGCGGCGCCTGAATTCAAGCAGGCGGCCGAGTAAGGGTTTGTCATCGCAAAAAAGGGCGGCTTTTCAGCCGCCCTTTTGTATTTGAATGTGAGTCAGGCGGTCTTGCGCTGCATTCCCTTGACGTCGGCTGCAGAGAGGCTCTTGCCGCCGATGGCCCAGTTGCCGCCCGGAAGCTCGTGCACGCGGACCCATGTGACGCCGCGCATCGCTTCGCCCTCGATCGCCACCATCGCGTCCGTGACCTTGCGGATCATGTCCTGCTTCTGGCTTGCGTCGAATACGCCTTCGATAAGCTGAATATCGACCAATGGCATTTGAACGTTCCTCCGTTTCCGCTGCGAGGTCGTCTCGCTGCGACTGCCATTCCCACGTTCTGTCCAGTCCGGCCAGTTCACGAACTGAATCGTCCCGGTACAGAATCTGAACTGGAGGTGGCGGCAGGGGAGGCGTAAAACACAGGCCTTCCACGGGTCCGGAGGGATCGATGGCCGAAGGCAGCTATAACCAGTTCTGCCCCGTCGCGATGGCATCCGAAATCCTTTGCACGCGCTGGACGCTGATCGTGTTGCGCGAACTGATTTGCGGATCGACGCGCTTCAATGAATTGCGCCGCGGCGTGCCACGGATGTCACCGGCGCTGCTGTCGAAGCGGCTCAAGGAGCTTGAAGCCGCAGGCGTCGTGAGCCGGACGAAATCGGCGGCAGGGCCCGACCTCTACGAATACCGCCTGACACCGGCGGGAGAAGAATTGAAGCCGATCATCGAGCATGTCGGGGTGTGGGGGCATCGCTGGGTCAGCACCAAATCGTCGCTCGACAATCTCGATCCCAACCTTCTGATGTGGGACATCCGCCGTAGGATCGCGCCGAAGGCGATGCCGCAGCAGCGGCGTCACACCATCCAGGTCATCCTGCAGGATATGGCGGAGAGCAAGCGCAACTGGTGGCTGGTCGTCGGGCCCGGCGACGATGTCGATTTATGCGTGGTCGCCCCCGGCTTCGAGGTCGATCTCTATCTTGTCACCGATTTGCGCACGATGACGGAAATCTGGATGGGCTACACCACCATCACGCGGGCCAAGTCAGACGAGAAGCTGGTCGTGACGGGAAGCCGCGAACTCGAGGCTGGTCTGGAGACCTGGCTGGGCCTCAGCAGTTTCGCCGGGCTCGAAAAGCGCGTCGCCTGAGCAGGCCGAGTGGCCTGACATGCGCCCGGATGCCGGAAACCGGCGTCCCAGCGGCTTTTCAGAAATAAGAACAAACATAGAACATTTTTAACGATTGCTGTAGCATGGTGATTCGCCATGCGCCCCGGAGGCGCTCCTTCTGTTTGAGGTCCCATGTCCAGCACCGCGCTCAACACTGTCGCCATGACCCGGATCGCCGATTTCGCGCGGACGCTGACGCGCCTGCATGCGGCCGCGCGCCATCAGATGATCGACGACGACCAGATCGACCGCGCCTTCAACGCGGTGTGCCTGTCGGTGTGGGGCTACACCATCGAGGACATTTCCGACGACATGCTCGCGGCAGACGATCACGAATTCCTCGACACGCTCGATGAATACCGTGCGCGGCTGTTCGCGGCCGAGCACGGTTATGACCTGCTCGGCGACGAGGGCATCCTCACCGACTGGTGGGGCTATTGCTGGATGATCCTGGCGGAAAAACGCGGCCTGCTGACGCCGGAAAACCGCGCTGCCGCACGGCTGGAATGGGAGGACCGTTTCCGCTCGGTGCCGAACGTGATCGGCGTGATCGTCAGCCGCTAGGCAGACTCAATACAGCGAAGCGCGGGTTTTCGGCATCGCGATCTTCGGCGCTGCGCTGCTTGTGCGCGCGGGTTTGGCAGCCGGCAGCGTGCCGGTGATCTCGACGCTTGAATTGGGCACGATCTCGCTGACGTCGGCGCGCACCGGCGCAACCTTCATCTCGCCGAGACGCGCGCGCAGCTCCGGCGTCAGGCCCGGATAATTCGCGACCGGCGTGAATTCTGCGGTCTGTCCGTTGATCGGCGACACGCCTTTATAGGCAACGAGTCCTTCCGAGGTGGCGACGATATCGCCGGGCCGCAGCGTGGTGTCGAGCGACAGGTCGATCGGCGCAAGCCCTGCGGGATCGCGGCCGTTGCAGGTGCAATCCGCCTTCAGCGCCTTGCGATAGGCGAAAGCGTGGGGCAGGTCGGCGTAGCGTTCGCCGTTCGCGCCGAGCGCGGTGTCGATGTTGCTGCCGAAATAGACCTTGGTGGCGCTCGCCGGGCAGAACGACTGGCACATCTGGGCCGGCGTCATGCCCGCACGCGAGGACAACGGGAAATATTTCCCGTCGCAGGTGCGCACGCAATAGGACGCCGAGCGTCCGCTGCTGACGGGTGCGACGGCTGTCGGACCCGGATCGATCGGGTTGCCGAAGAAATCGGTCTGCTGGTTCTGCGAGGAAGGCTGCGATGCGCGAGGCTGTTGATCGTTGCCGAACAGGAAGTCGAAAAACCCCGCGGAAGCCGGATGCGGTGTCAGCGCGAGCAGGGATAAAGCCAGCAACGCGGCGTGGCTGGGCCTGAATGCGATACGCAGACGCAACGCTCACTCCACCGGCGACAGGAATTTCAGCCGGCGGCCATGTGGCGCCAGCGCCGAAACATTATCGCGGGATGGTAAACGGACAGTTAGGAGCAGCTTTTCTGGCGCCGCTCAGAAGAAGATCCAGGTGACGAGTAGGAAGGTCGGCAGCAGCACGAGCGAGGACCAGACCATGTAGCCGAAGAAGCTCGGCATCTTCACGCCGTTCTCGCGGGCGATGGCATAGACCATGAAGTTCGGTGCATTGCCGATATAGGTGTTGGCGCCCATGTAGACCGCGCCGGATGAAATCGCGGCGAGGAGAGATGCCTGCGTGGTCATCAGCACATGCGGATCGCCGCCGGCCAACTGGAAGAACACCAGATAGGTCGGCGCATTGTCGAGGAACGACGACAGCGCGCCGGCCAGCCAGAAATAGGCGGCAGGGTTGCCACTACCGTCGGGGCGGCTCACCAGCGTGAGCAGGTTTGCGAACGCACCATGGGAGCCCGCCTGCAGCATCGCCATCACTGGAACGATGCAGATGAAAATACCCGCGAACAGGATCGCGACTTCCTTGATCGGGCCCCATGAAAAGCCGTTGGCGGCGCGCACGTCCTTACGGGTCATGCGGATGGAGGCGATCGCGACCAGCAGGAACACCAGATCGCGCAGCAGGTCCTGCAACTGCAGATCGACGCCTGCGACATGGAAAGCAATGCCGGGCTTCCACTGCGCGCTCATCAGAATCGCGGCGATGATAATGGCCAGCAGCAGGAGATTGGACTTGCCGTGCAGCTTGAGCGGCTTGTCCGGCGTCGGGTCCTTGATGCGCGCGAAACGCCCTTCACGGTGATGGAAGTAGAGGTCGATCGCGCAGAACACCGCGAGCACAATGCCTGCGGTGGTCAGCGTTTCCAGCCACAGATGCTGCGTGGTCCAGAAGAAGTCGACGCCCTTCAGAAAACCGATGAACAGCGGGGGATCGCCGAGCGGCGACAGCGCGCCGCCGATATTGGCGACGAGGAAGATGAAGAACACCACGACGTGCGCGTTGTAGCGGCGGTCGTCATTGGCGCGAATCAAGGGGCGGATCAGGATCATCGCCGCGCCCGTGGTGCCGACGACGCTGGCGATCAGCGCGCCAAAGCCGAGCAGCGCGGTGTTGGTGAAGGCGCTGTCGTGCAGATTGCCTTCGAGATAAATGCCGCCCGCAACCGTGAACAGCGCCAGCAGCAGCAGGATGAACGGCATGTATTCAAGAAACGCGGTGTGCGCGAGTGCGGTTGTGACAGTCGTCGTGTCCGCGCTGGCCAGCAGCGCGATCACGATAAGCGCCGACCAGAATGCGGTGAATTTTCCGAAATGATGCTCCCAAAGATGAGGGTAGAGCACCGGCCCGGTGGCGATGGAGAGAAGGATGCCGACGAACGGCAGGCCCCACCACAGCGAGAGATTGGCGCCATTGATGCCTTCGGCTGCGAAAGCAGGCGCGGGGACAGCGGCAAGACCAACGACCATGACGGCGGCGAGGAATCCACGTTTGCAGGAACGCGCAGCGGTCACGGTCATGTCGGTTTTCAACCTTTCAGGAATTCATCAGCCTTGAACAGGGTGCGCAGCGTGAGGCCCGCTTCGCGGAAATTCGCGTCGGCACCCTCGTTGCGGTCCACCATGGTCAGCACCATCACCACGTCGCCGCCGGCATCCTTGACCGCTTCGATGGCCTTGATCGCCGAGCCGCCGGTGGTGGTGACGTCCTCGACGATGACGATGCGCTTGCCCTTGAGGCTTTCGCCCTTGGCAAGTCCTTCGACCGCAAGCCGCGCGCCATGCTCCTTCGGCTTCTTGCGGACGAAGAAGGCCGCGATGGGATTGCCTTTCATCCACGAGAGTTGCGCGATGGCGCCGGCCAGCGGCACCGCGCCCATCTCGAGCCCGCCGATATAATCGATCTTCTCGTCCTTGAGCGCCTCGTACGATAGTTCCGCCAGCAGCGCCGCGCCTTCGGGGTCGAGCATGGTGGGCTTGAGGTTGAAGTAGAAATCGCTCTTGCGCCCGGAGGCGAGGGTGATTTCGCCGCGCCCGAACGAACGGGTGCGGATGATGTCGGCCAGGCGGGCGCGGGAGGAGGTGGACACGGATGGACTCTCGAAATTGATGATAACCCGCAATTTAGCGGCTGATGGTCGTATCAGCCACTTTGGGGAGGCATCGTCAACAGGTCAATCGCCGCAACTTATTTGGTCGTCCCCGCGTAGGCGGGGACCCAGAGGTATTGCGACGTGGGCCCCGCTTTCGCGGGGGCGACATCACAAGAATCCTCTATTCGCCTAGTGCGCCTCGTCCCAATTATGGGCGGCGCGGGCGTCGACATGCAGCGGCACCGATAGGTGTGCAGCCGGGAACGCGGCATTCTCCATCACCTGGCGGATCACGGGAATGGTCTTGTCTACTTCGCCGTCCGGCACCTCGAACACCAGTTCGTCGTGCACCTGCAACAGCATGCGCGCGGCGAGCTTCTTCTGTGCGAGCGCATCCTCCATCCGGATCATGGCGCGGCGGATGATGTCGGCGGCGGTGCCCTGCAGGCGGGCGTTGATCGCGGCACGCTCGTTGAAGGCGCGCAGCGATGCGTTCGAGGCCTTGATGTCCGGGTAATGGCATTTGCGCCCGAACAGCGTTTCGACATAGCCGTGCTCGCGGCAGAAGTCGCGCGTCGCATCCATGTAGGCGCGGATGCCGGGGAAACGTTCGAAGTATTTTTTGATATACGCGCCTGCTTCCTCGCGCGGGATGCCGAGCTGGTTGGCGAGGCCGAACGCCGAGATGCCGTAGATGATGCCGAAATTGATCGCCTTGGCGCGGCGGCGCACTTCGGCGGGCATGTCCTTCACCGGCACGCCGAACATCTCCGATGCCGTCATGGCGTGAATATCGAGCCCGTCGGTGAAGGCCTTCTTCAGCGCCGGAATGTCCGCGATCTCGGCAAGCAGCCGCAGTTCGATCTGCGAATAGTCGGCCGAGACGAGCTTGTGGCCTTTCTCCGCGATGAAGGCGCGGCGGATCTTGCGGCCGTCCTCGGTGCGCACCGGAATATTCTGCAGGTTCGGTTCGTTCGACGACAGCCGCCCCGTGGTGGTGGCGGCAAGCGCATAGGTGGTGTGGACGCGCTGGGTCTGCGGATTGACATAATTCGGCAGCGCGTCGGTGTAGGTCGATTTCAGTTTCGACACCTGCCGCCAGTCGAGAATCTTGCGCGGGAAGACATGGCCTTCTTCGGCGAGGTCTTCGAGGATCGAGGCGGAGGTCGACCATGCGCCGGTCTTGGTCTTCTGCCCGCCGGGCAGGCCCATCTTGCCGAAGATCACATCGCCGAGTTGCTTCGGGCTGCCGGGATTGATCTCCTCGCCCGCGATCTTGCGGATTTCATCTTCAAGCCGCGCGGCGGTCTGCGCGAAATCGCCCGACAACCGCGACAGCACCGAGCGATCGATCATGATGCCGCGCCGTTCCATGCGCGCCAGCACGCCGATCAGTGGCCGCTCCAGCGATTCATAGACGTTATTCATGCGCTCGGAAATCAGCCGCGCCTTCATTAGCAGCCACAGCCGGATGATGATGTCGGCGGTTTCCGCGCCGTATTCGGTGGCGCGCTCGATCGTCACCTGGTCGAGCGACAACTTATTGCGGCCGCTGCCGATCACGTCGCCATGTTTGATCGCTGCATGGCCTAGCCATTGCTCGGCCAGCGGCTCGATGTCGTGCGATCCACGCCCGGCGTCGAGCGCGTAGGACATCAGTTGCACGTCGTCGGTGGTGCGCAATGCGATCTTGTGTTGCGCCAGCATGACGGAGGTGAACTTGATGTCGAAGCCGGATTTCAGCACGGCTTCGGATTCCATCAGCTTGCGAAGCGCCTCGAACGCCTTCGCCGCCTCGATCTGTCCTTCCGCGAGGCCGCTGGCGAACAGATCATCGCCGCCGCCGGATTTCTTATGCCCGAGCGGAATGTAGCAGGCTTCATTGGGCGACAGTGCCAGCGCGACGCCGCAGATATCGGCTTGCATCGGATCGATCGAGGTCGCCTTGATGTCGATGGCGACATGGCCGAGATCATGCGCGCGGGCGATCCAGCGGTTCAGTTCGTCGAGCGTGCGGATGGTTTGATATTTGCTGCGGTCGATCTTCCCCGTTGCGGCCTTTTCGGTGCGGGTGGCCGCAAGCGCCTGCGGCGAATGAACCGCGGCGGGTGCCGTGCCTGTATTGGTTGCGGGTGCCGCGGATGTGCCTTTGGCCCGCGAATCCGGCTCGCCGCCAAGCGGCAAGGTCTGCGGTGAATCCTGACCTGCCGTCGCCGCGAGCGGGCTTTTCAAATGTTCGTCCGGCGAGACATCGGCGGCGTCGATCTGGGCATATTCGGCCACGCGCCGCGTCAGCGTGGAGAATTCCATCGCCTTGAGGAATGCGACCAGCTTGCGCGCGTCCGGCTCATGCACCGCCAACTCGTCGAGCGGCACATCAAGATTCACGTTGTTGTCGAGCAGCACGAGTTCGCGTGAGATGCGCGCTTTCTCAGCGTTCTCGATCAGCGACTCACGGCGCTTTGGTTGCTTGATCTCGCCTGCGCGCTGCAACAGCGTTTCGAGGTCGCCATATTCGGTGATAAGCTGTGCGGCGGTCTTGATGCCGATGCCGGGCACGCCCGGCACGTTGTCGACGGAATCGCCCGCCAGCGCCTGCACCTCGACCACCTTCTCCGGCGGTACGCCGAACTTCTCGATCACCTCGGGGATGCCGAGGCGGCGATCCTTCATGGTGTCGTACATCGTGACATTATCGGTCACGAGCTGCATCAGGTCCTTGTCGGAGGAGACGATGGTTGCCGTTGCGCCGCGCTCGCTCGCTTGCCGCACGTAAGTGGCGATCAGATCGTCGGCCTCGAAGCCTGCCTGTTCGAGGCAGGGCAGGTCGAAGGCGCGCACCGCCTCGCGGATCAGTGCGAATTGCGGAATGAGGTCATCCGGTGCGGGCGGGCGATGCGCCTTGTATTCGGGATAAATCTTGTTGCGGAACGTGACCTCGGACCTGTCGAACACGATGGCGAGGTGCGTCGGCCGGTTGTCCGGCGGCATATCGCGCATTAGCTTCCACAGCATGTTGCAGAAGCCGAGCACGGCGTTGACCTGCAATCCGTCCGACTTGCGGTTTAAGGGCGGCAGCGCGTGATAGGCGCGGAAGATATAGCCCGAGCCGTCGACCAGAAAGACATGGTCGCCCTTGCCGGGAGCTTTCACCCCGGCAGGCGTGCGCGGAGCGGCGGATTTCGAGGATTTGGCCATGGCGGCAATCTAGGAAGTTTTGCCGCGATTGGCACCCCCGGGCGCTCAGTGCGCACGGGAATCTTCGCCAATCATATTGGTGCTGGAGCCTTTATTCCGCGGGCTGCAACACCACCCGCTGCTTCGGCGGTGCGATCCAGAACATTGCCGGGCGAGCGAACAGGAAGCCGAGCCGCGTGTCGCGCAGGGTCCACCAGATGATGAGCGAACCGATCACGCCGACGGCGGTGACGATCAGCGAAATCCAGCCGATGTCGGTAATGAGGTGCGTCTTCAAGAGCAACGTGCGGGTCGACGCCATCGGCAGGAAGAAGGCGAGATAGATCACGATCGAATGCTCGCCGCAGTAGCGGATCGCATCGATCCATTTCATGCGGGCCAGCAGCGTGGCGATGGTGATGATGGCGCACGCACCGGCGATGCCGAGCGCCAGCGAAATTACCGGCCATTCGCTCATGCCGAAATAGACGAGGCCGGCATCCGTCAGCGCCCACGCGCCGATGCCCGCGAGCGCGAGGCCGGGATTGCGGCGCACGGCTTCGGCGAGCGCGAACACATGCTTCGAGAACAGGTAGCCGGTGTAGAAATAGACGAAGCGCGAGGCGAATTCGTCGATCGTGGTCCAGCCGGTATTGAGGTGCGAGGTTTCCAGCAGCGCGGCGGTAACCCAGATCGCCCATGCGGGCAGGCGCAGCGTCGCCTTGGTGACGACGAAGAAGATCGGCAGGAGATAGATGAACCAGAGCGTGCCGAACGGGTCGATGAACGTCTCCAGATACATCACGCCGACATGCGACCAGCTTCCGCCCTCAGCGGCGAAATGAGGTGCCTTGAAGCCGAACTGGATCGCGGTCCAGAGCAAATAGAAATAGAAGAAGTGCACCACCTTGCGGTCGAGATAAACGCGCCAGTCGCGCTTGATGACGAGCGGCAGGAACAGACCCGAGATCAGGAAGAAGTCGGGCATACGAAACGGCTTGGCGAACGCCACGATCAGATGCATGAAGCCGGTCTGGCCGGTGGCGGCTTCCACGCCGAGCGTCGAATGCATCATCACCACCATGATGATGCAGATGCCCTTGGCGTAGTCGACCCAGTCGACGCGCTCCGCGTTCAGACGGGCTGTCGCGTGTGTCTCGTTTTTGCTCACCATTGTCCCATGTCCGGTATACTGGCGGCACATTCGAGGCCCCAGGTTTCGTTCTGGTTTATTCATTCAAATGTCATGCCGGGTTGCTCTTTAGCTTTGCGGCATGGGTTTTCTCTCGTTATCAAAACCGTTAAGAGGCGAAGGAATTCGTCAGGCGGCCGTTAACCATGAGGCGGACTGAGCAATGCGGATAACGATGATCGGGACGGGCTATGTCGGGCTTGTCTCGGGAGCCTGTTTCGCCGATTTCGGCCATCGCGTGACTTGCGTGGATACCGACGCGGCCAAGATCGCCGCCCTTCATCGTGGCGAGATGCCGATTTTCGAACCCGGTCTCTCTCAGCTGGTCGAAGCCTCGGTGAAAGCGGGCCGCCTCGATTTCCAGACCGACCTCGCGGGTCCGGTCGGCGAAGCGGATGCGGTGTTCATCGCGGTCGGTACGCCGTCGCGGCGCGGTGATGGCCATGCCGACCTGAGTTACGTTCATGCAGCGGCGCGCGAGATTGCCGGCGCGCTGAAGGGCTTCACCGTTGTCGTGACCAAGTCGACCGTGCCTGTGGGGACTGGCGACGAAGTCGAGCGGATCATTCGCGAGACCAATCCGAACGCGGACGTTGCCGTGGCCTCGAACCCGGAATTCCTGCGCGAGGGCGCGGCGATCCGCGACTTCAAGCATCCCGATCGCATCGTGGTCGGCACCGATGACGAGCGCGCGCGCAAGGCGATGGGCGAGGTTTACCGGCCGCTTTATCTCAACCAGGCGCCGATCATGTACACCGAACGCCGCACCGCCGAACTCATCAAGTACGCAGCCAATGCGTTTCTCGCCACCAAGATCACCTTCATCAACGAGATCGCCGATCTGTCCGAGAAGGTGGGCGCCGACGTGCAGGAGGTTGCGCGCGGCATCGGCCTCGACAATCGCATCGGCTCGAAGTTTCTCAACGCGGGCCCCGGTTTCGGCGGTTCGTGCTTTCCGAAAGACACCCGCGCGCTGGTGAAGACCGCGCTCGATCATGACGTGCCGCTGCGCATCGTCGAGGCGGTGCTCGCGGTGAACGACAACCGCAAGCGCGCGATGGCGCGCAAGGTCGCTGCCGCGGTCGGCGGCAGTCTTCGCGGCAAGACGGTGGCGGTACTCGGCCTCACCTTCAAGCCGGAGACCGACGACATGCGCGAAGCGCCGTCGATCCCGCTGGTGACGGGGCTGCTCGATCTAGGCGCGCGGGTGTGCGCCTACGATCCGATCGGCATGGAGCTGGCGAAACACGATCTGCCGGACATCGCCTACGCGACTGATCCCTACGACTGCGCCAAGGGCGCGGATGCGCTGGTGATCGTCACCGAATGGGTACAGTTCCGCGCGCTCGATCTGGCGCGGCTGAAACAGGAAATGGCGCATCCGGTGATCGTCGATCTGCGCAACATCTATCGCCGCGACGAGATGAAGGCGCTCGGGTTCACGTATGAGAGTGTCGGGCGGGGAGCGTAAAATTCTATCGGCATGCCCGGCCTTGTGCCGGGTATCCACGTCTTTCTAATTGGTGAAATTGGTGAAGCAAGACGTGGATGGCCGGGTCAAGCCCGGCCATGACGAAGGTCTAGACAAGCGCATGATGAACTTCACCACGCCTCTTCCCATCGATGTGGTTCTCGACGCGCTGTCGGCGACGCTCGCGCGGACCAGCACCGCCGTGCTGGTCGCGCCGCCGGGTGCGGGCAAGACCACGCGGGTGCCGCTGGCATTGCGCGATGCGCCGTGGGTGGGCGATGGAAAAATCATCGTGCTGGAGCCGCGCCGCATTGCCGCGCGTGCGGCCGCCGAGCGCATGGCGCACACGCTTGGCGAGAAGGTTGGCGACAGCGTCGGCTACCGCGTGCGTTTTGGTTCTAAGGTTTCTCGCAAGACTCAGATCGAGGTGGTGACCGAAGGCATCTTCACCCGCCAGATTCTCGACGATCCCGAACTCAAGGGTGTCGCGGCGGTGCTGTTCGACGAATTCCACGAGCGTTCGCTCGATGCCGACCTTGGGCTGGCGCTGGCGCGCGATGCGCAAAGCGGACTGCGCGAGGATCTGCGCATTCTGGTGATGTCGGCGACGCTCGACGGCGCGCGGGTGGCGAAGCTGTTGGGCGATGCGCCGGTGGTCGAGAGCGAGGGCCGCGCTTATCCCGTCGAGACGCGCTATCTTGGACGCAAGCCCGACCAGCAGATCGAGCGGCAGATGGCGGATGCGATCGCGTCCGCGTTGCGCGCCGATGCCGGCTCGGTGCTGGCATTCCTGCCGGGTGCGGCTGAAATCCGCCGGACTCAGACTTTCCTCGCCGAGCGCGTCAGCGATCCGAGCATTGAGATCGTGCCGCTGTTCGGCGCGCTCGATGCCGCTGTGCAGGATCGCGCCATCGCACCTTCACCCAAGAATATGCGCAAGGTGGTGCTGGCGACCTCGATTGCCGAAACCTCGCTCACCATCGAAGGCGTGCGCATCGTGGTCGATTCCGGCTTGGCGCGGGTGCCGCGCTACGAGCCCGACATCGCTTTGACGCGGCTGGAGACCGTGCGCGCCTCGCGCGCGGCGATCGATCAGCGCCGCGGCCGTGCCGGGCGCACCGAGCCCGGCGTCTGCTATCGGCTGTGGGACGAGCCGCAGACGGCATCGTTCGAGGCGTTCACGCGACCTGAAATCCTGTCCGCCGATCTGTCGTCGCTGGTGCTCGACCTTGCGCATTGGGGCGTGGCCGATCCGGCGACGCTGGCGTTTCTCGATCCCCCGCCGCCGGTCGCGCTCAAGGAGGCATCCGCGCTGTTGCGCGAACTCGATGCACTCGATGCCGATGGGCGCATCACCGCCGAAGGCCAGTCGCTGCGGGCGCTGGCGCTGCCGCCGCGCCTTGCACGCATGATTGTCGATGCCAGCCGGATGGGCGCGGGCGAAGAGGCATCGCGGATCGCCGCGATTCTCACCGAGCGCGGGCTCGGCGGCGACAGCGTCGATCTCGATGCGCGGCTGGAGAATTTTGCGCGCGACCGCTCGCCGCGCGCGCAGAGCGCACGGCAACTGGCGCAGCGGTGGGTGACGCAGGTCAATTCGTCCGCCGAGCAGGGTGGCGGACTATCGACAGGCGCGATCCTTGCGCTCGCTTTCCCGGATCGCGTCGCGCGCAATCGCGGCAAGGCGAGTTTCACGCTGGCGAATGGGCGCGGCGCCAATGTCGATCCGGCCTCGGCACTGGCGAAGGCTTCTTATATCGCGGTGGCCGAACTGACCGGCACCGCCGCCAGCGGACGTATCTTGCTCGCAGCGCCGATCACGCAGGACGAGATCGAGGGGCGGTTTGCCGATCATATTACGATTGAGGATGAGACGAGCTTCGACAAATCCGCGATGGCGCTGCGTGCGCGGCGGCGCAAGCGGTTGCATGCGATCACGCTCTCGGAGCAGAACCTGCCGGTCGTGGCCTCTGACCGGACCGCGCAAATCCTCGCCGATGGATTCGCGGCTGCAGGCCTCGATCGGTTGCCGTGGTCGAAGCCGCTGAAGCAATGGCGCGACCGCGTCATGTTTCTGCGCGTGACGGCACCTGACGAATGGCCCGATCTGTCGGATGCGGCGCTCGCGGCCAGCCGTGCGGACTGGCTCGTGCCGGCGCTGATGGACAAGACATCGCTATCGAACCTCTCTGCGGGCGATCTGTCGGATGCGGTGATGGCGCTGCTGCCATGGGACAAGCGCGCGCGGCTGGAGCGCGAGGCACCGACCCATTTCACCGCGCCGACCGGCACATCCTTGCCGATCGACTACGAGGCGGAGCAGGGGCCGACCATCGCCGTCCGGTTGCAGGAATTGTTCGGCCTGAACGTCCATCCCGCGATCGCCAACGGCAAGTTGCCGCTGGTGCTCGAACTGCTGTCGCCCGCGCATCGGCCGGTTCAGGTGACGCGCGACCTGCCCGGATTCTGGCGCGGCTCCTATGCCGCCGTTCGCGCCGACCTGAGGGGCCGTTATCCGCGCCATCCCTGGCCGGAAGATCCAGCCTCGGCGCCGCCGACCCGCCGGGTCAAGCCGCGGGGAACCTGAGGAGATTTTCTCCCTCGCCCCGCTTTTGCGGGGAGAGGGTCGGGGTGAGGGGCGCCTCGCCGCAAATATGAGTTTTTAGCCCCTCACCCGAAGCCATCGCTGCGCTCGGCTTCGACCTCTCCCCGTCAAACGGGGAGAGGTTCCATACGGCATTAAGACTTTGCTTACCCTATTCACCGAAACAGGACGGGAGCCTGCCGGGACGGGCGCTTTGTTAATCCTTCCTGGCGGGGAGTTGGCCGGCCGAATCTGCGGAGCGCGGGTTCTGGCGGGCATGTTTGAAGAAAGCAGGCGTGGCAATGCGTACCGTCCTGATCGTTGCGATCATCATGGCCGCCTCCGGCAGCTATATGGCGAAGATCGCCGAGCGGCTCGATCTGTCGTTACCGGCGAAGGCCGACAGCCAGTCGAAGGCGATGAACGCCTATGCGATGGCGCCGGATGCAACGAGCACGCGCCGCGTGTCGCTGCGCTCCGACCGCAGCGGGCATTTCCGCACCGAGGCGCGTGTCGATGGCCGCGACCTTGATTTTCTGGTCGATACCGGTGCGACCGTGATCGCGCTGACGCAGAAGGATGCGGAGCGGATCGGCATCCGTCCGTTCCTGAGCGAATACACCACCAACGTGAACACCGCGAACGGTCCGGCGAAGGCCGCGCGCGCCCGCATCAACCGCATCGATATTGGCGGCGTGGTGGTGCGCGATGTCGATGCGCTGGTGATGCCGGAGGGCGCATTACAACAGAACCTGCTCGGCATGGCGTATCTGTCGAAGCTCAAGCGGTTCGAATACAGCAGCGGCAATCTCGTACTCGAGCAGTAAGCAGCGTCTGCCTACACCCGCCGGAACACCACGCTGAGATTATTCGCCGGCATCGGCGTGATCGCCGGCTCAGAAAATCCCGCCTCGCGCGCCAATGCTGCGACATCGTCGAGATGGCGAAGCCCCCATCGCGGATCGCGCGATTTCAGGCTGGCGTCGAAAGCCTCGTTGCTCTCGGCAGTCACGATACCCTGCTGCCGATATGGCCCATAGAGATAGAGCGGCGCGCCCTTCGCGAGAATCCGCCCGGCATTGCGCATCAGGCTCTGTGTCGCTTCCCACGGCGAAATATGGATCATGTTGATGCACAGGATCGCGTCGGCCTGCGCGATCGGCCACGGCTCGCGCCGCACGTCGATGGCGAGCGGCGGCCGGATATTGGAAAGATCTGTTTCCAGCGTCCAGGCCGCAATGCTGACACGCGCGGCATCTTCTGGATCGGAAGGCTGGAACGTCAGGCCGGGCAGCGCGTTCGCAAAGTGAACGATATGTTCGCCCGAACCGCTCGCGATTTCCAGCACCAGCCCCGAAGGCGGCAGCACGCCGCGCAACACCTCAAGGATGGCGTCGCGGTTGCGCTGTGTGGCGGGGTATTGCAGGCGGTGATCGGTCATGATGGGAAGAATGCATTAGACATCTGGTCGTAGTATGACTGCCAAACTGCCGCAATTCATTCCTAAAGTCTCTATCCCGCCTTTTCCCGAGCCGTCGCTCCCGCTATGGCTTGCCACCGTTCTTTCCACGAGGCCCTTTGCATGTTTCCGAAGCCGAAAGCCGAGCTGAAGCCCAATACCTATGCCTACGAATCCGAGCCGATGGTGAAGGCCACCGGCTTCCGCGAATACGACGCGCGGTGGCTGTTCGGCAAAGAGATCAACCTGATGGGTATTCAGGCGCTCGGCATGGGGCTCGGCACCATGATCGGCGAGATGGGGGTGAAGCAGGAGATCGTGGTCGGCCACGATTTCCGCAGCTATTCGGCCTCGATCAAATACGCGCTGATCTCGGGCCTTCTGGCGTCCGGCTGCAAGGTGCATGACATCGGGTTGGCGGTGACGCCGATGGCTTACTTTGCGCAGTTCGAACTGGACGTGCCCTGCGTCGCGATGGTGACGGCTTCGCACAACGACAATGGCTGGACCGGCGTGAAGATGGGCGCCAACCGCCCGCTCACCTTCGGCCCCGACGAGATGACGCGGCTGAAGGAGATCGTGCTCAATGCCGCTTTCAAGCTGAAGCCCGCAGGCGGCTATCAATTCCATGAGAACTTCCCGGCGCGCTACATCGCCGATCTCACCAACCGCCCGAAACTCAAGCGCAAGTTGAAGGTCGTGGTGGCATGCGGCAACGGCACCGCCGGCGCGTTCGCGCCGAAGGTGATGGAGGCGATCGGCTGCGAGGTGATTCCGCTCGATACCGAACTTGATCACACCTTCCCGAAATACAATCCCAATCCCGAAGATCTCGAAATGCTGCACGCGATCCGCGATGCAGTGCTCGCCAACAAGGCGGATGTTGGCCTCGGCTTCGACGGCGACGGCGACCGCTGCGGCGTGGTCGATGACACCGGCGAGGAAATCTTTGCCGACAAGGTCGGCGTGATGCTGGCGCGCGACATGTCCGCGATCCACAAGAACGCCCAGTTCGTCGTCGACGTGAAATCGACCGGCCTGTTCGTCACGGACCCGGTGCTGCAGAAGCAGGGCGTCCATGCGACCTATTGGAAGACCGGCCATTCCTACATGAAGCGGCGCACGCACGAGCTTGGCGCGCTGGCGGGCTTCGAGAAGTCCGGGCATTTCTTCTTCAACCCGCCGGTCGGGCGCGGCTACGACGATGGTCTCGTTTCGGCCATCGCTATCTGCGAAATGCTCGACCGCGCGCCCGGCAAGAAGATGTCGGATCTCAAGAACGCACTGCCGAAAACATGGTCGTCGCCGACCATGTCGCCGCACTGCGCCGACGAGGCCAAGTACGGCATCGTCGATCAGGTTGTGAAGCACTTCGAGGCGGCGAAGGCCAAGGGCGACAAGGTTGCCGGTCAGCCGATCCGCGACCTCGTCACCGTCAACGGCGTGCGCGTCACCTGTGAGGACGGAAGCTGGGGGCTGGTGCGAGCCTCATCGAACAAGCCCGAGCTGGTCGTGGTGGTGGAAAGCCCGGTGTCCGAGCAGCGCATGCGCGACATGTTCGAGGCGATGGATTCCGTGCTGCGCACCCATCCCGAAGTCGGCGAATACAACCAGAAGATCTGATGGCCGCTACTGCGCCGGCGCGGCGATGAGCTTCTCAAGTTCGCGCTCGGCCTGTGTGACATGATGCTCCTTGTGGCGCAATTGGAAGAAGCGCCGCGAGGGCATCGGGATTTTCAACTCGGCTAGCGCGCCGGAGGTCAGCAGGTTCGCGACCACGATGCGTGATATGATGGTCGCGCCCGCGCCGGCGACGACAGCGGCGCGCACCGATTCATTCGACGGCAGTTCGAGCGCGATGGCGATGTCGCTGCGGCCGATGCCGAGCCCGCCGAGCACCGTTTCGAGTACGTGGCGCGTGCCGGAGCCGTGTTCGCGCACCACCCATTTCCCGTCCTTGAGATCTGCAGCGGTCGGCTTCTTCAGTGCCGCCCAGGGATGCGTGGCGGCAACCACCAGCACAAGCTCGTCGTTCGCGACGTTGGTGATCGACAGGCCTGAATCTTCAATATCGCCTTCGATGAAGCCGAGATCGGCCAGCCCGTTGTGGACCCATGAAGTGACCTGCTCGGTGTTGCCGATCTTCAGCGTCACGTTGATGCCGGGATAACGCTGGTGGAAACGATGGATCAGCGGCGGGAGCCAGTAATTGCCGACGGTCTGGCTGGCCGCGAGCGACAGCGTGCCGCGGGCGAGGCCGGTGAGATCGGTAAGCACGGCTTCGGCGGCGGCGGCGCGCGCCAGCACCGCGCGTGCCTCAATCACAAATTGCCGTCCTGCATCGGTGAGCCTGATGCTGCGGCCGATGCGGTCGAACAGCTTGACGGCATAACGGTCTTCAAGTGCCGCGATGGCAGCACTTGTCGCCGACTGGGTGAGATTGAGAACGCCGGCGGCACGAGTCATGTGCTCCTGCTCCGCAACCGCAACGAAGATACGAAGCTGCTCCAGCGTCATTCGAAGACCTTACGACGTCAGCTTGATCAGCATCAGGCTGAACAGGGAGATAAAGACCGAGGCGGTGGCGCCGACAGCCAGCGGGCGAAGCCCTTTAGCGTACAGCTTGCCAATGTCGGTTTCGAGCCCCATCGCGGCCAGCGCCATGGTCAGCAGGAAGGTGGTGACCGAGACGATCACTGACTTGGCTTCGGGAGGTATCGTGATGATGCTGTTGAGCGCGATCATCGCGATGAAGCCAAGCACAAACCACGGCATCGGCGGGCGTGCGCTGGAGCTGCCGCTGTTGCGGCGGGCCGCGGCGACGCCGAGCATGATCACCAGCGGTGCCAGCAGCATGACGCGCGACAGCTTGGCGATGGTGCCGAACTCGCCGGCCTGACGGCCTTCCTGGAAGGCCGCCGCCACCACCTGCGCGATCTCGTGGATCGAGGAGCCCGCCCACAGGCCGTAGGCGCGCGGATCGAGATGCAGCAGGGTGCCGAGCGTCGGATAGGCGAACATCGCGATCGAGCCGAACACGGTGACGCAGGCGACCGCGTAGGCGACGTCTTCATCGTGCGCGTCGGTGACGGTGTTGGTCGCGATCACGGCGGATGCGCCGCAGACCGAAGTGCCCGCGCCGATGAGCTGGGCGAGTTTGGGATCGATGCCCATCACGCGGCCGAACCAGCTGGTGAACAGGAAGGTGGCGGCCAGCGTCACGGCGATGATGGCGATGCCGGTCGCGCCGACTTCGCCGATCTGCATCGCGGTGAGCTGCAGGCCGAGCATAATGATCGCGAACCGCAGGATCCGCCGCAGCGAGAAGGTAACGCCCGGCTTGGCGCTGACCGGCGTGCCGACGACGTTATGGAAGATCATGCCGAGCAGGATCGCGAGGATCAGCGGGCTGAAGGTCGAAACGACGGGGAGGGAGTGCACGCCATAGGCGGCGCAGGCGACCAGGGTCGTCAGGAACAGGCCGGGCCAGATTCCGGTGATATGAAAGCGGGCGGCGGTGCGGGGCTTCTCCTGATCCGCGGCGGTGTAAGTGATGGTGGACATTGGCCGGACTCCTTGAATGCGGCCACTGATCGCAAATAGTGATTAATCGTTCAAGCGCATTATATATGTATATTCAATCGATAAAAACGATTATTTAATCGGACTCCGGCCACGCAAAAGCAAACGCGCCGCGGGTGAGGCGGCGCGTTCGTGACTGGAATTTGGAAGCGGCGGTCAGGCCGAGGCCAGCGCGGGCACGGGCAGCGACGTCACCGATTTGATCTTTTCCATCGCAAAGCGCGAGGTGACATTCTTCAGCGACACGGCGCTGATGAGCTTTTTGTAGAACACGTCATAGCTCTGCATGTCCGCGACCACGACGCGCAGCATATAATCGACGTCGCCCGCCATCCGGTAGAATTCCATGACTTCGGGCATGGCTTTCACCGCGCTGGCGAATGTCTTCAGCCAGGCGTCGGAGTGGTCGCCGCTTTCCACGGAAACGAACACGGTGATGCCGAGGCCGATCTTGTTCTGGTCCACCAGCGCGACGCGGCGCAGGATGATGCCTTCGGCCTCCAGCCGCTGGATTCGTTTCCAGCACGGCGTCGATGACAGCCCGACCCGGTCGCCGATTTCGGCAACCGAGAGGGAGGCGTCATCCTGCAGCACGGTCAGGATCTTGCGGTCGATGGCATCGAGCCGGCGCGGGGCGTCGAGCACGGCGGGTGCGAGGTCGGCATCTGACATTGATAATATTCTTCTATTATGAGGATATGTAACCGTATCATATAGAAGAACATTCTAATCGCAAGTCCGGAATCCGGAATATTCGTCAGGCGAAGTGCGGCGTGGCGGATTTGGCCAAAAACGCTTCCACTTCAATGCGTTGCGGCGAGCCGAAGGCGCCGCCGTGCCGGGTGCATTTCAGCGCGGCGGCGGCGGCGGAGAACCGCATCGCCGCCTCGATGGAGCGGCCTTCGGCAATCGCCAGCGTGAAAGCGCCGTGGAACACGTCACCCGCGCCGAGCGTATCGACTGCCGCAATCGGGAAGGCCGCCATGTGGCGGGCTTGCCCGGCTTCGAGCCAGGTCATGCCGCCGGCGCCATTGGTGACGCCGACGAAGGCCGGCGTCAGGGCCGCAATCCTCCGCAACGCCGCGATGTCGTCATCAGTGCCGGTGGTGGCGTGCAGCGCTTCGGCGGAAAACACGATATGGGTGGAGGCCTGCAGCAAAGGCTCATCCAGCGGCATCGCGCGGTCGGCATCGAGCACGACCGGAATGCCGCGCCGCTTCGCCTCGAAACAAAGATCGCGCACAAAGCCGCAGCGGTTTTCCGTCAGGATCGCCTCGCAATCCTTCAGCAGTTCATCAGTGTCGGGCAACGTCACGTCCCACATTTTCGGATCGCGATAGGTGACGATGGTGCGCTCGCCGGTGGTGTCGATCATGATGTTGGAGATCGGCGTCACGAGACCGGGCATCCGCACCATGGCGCTGCCGTCAATGCCTTCGCGGTCGAGGTCCTCGAAAATCTGTTCGGCGGCTTTCTCGCCGGCGTGGGCCATCGGTCCCGACATCAGCACGCGGCCGCCGAGCCGTGCGATGGCAACGGCGGCGTTCAGCGCGTTGCCGCCGCTGTATTCGGTGAAATGCGTGGCGCGCATCTTGTTGCCGCGCGCCGGGATGTTCTCGACGCGAAACACCAGATCGCGCACCGGCATTCCGACGCAGAGAATGTTTGGAGGTCGATGTGCGGCCATGGGTTCCCCCAAATCAGCGAAGTACCGAGAGGGAAAACAGCCGAACTGGGCGGGTAGTTCCCTCGGCGGGCGGCTGTACATCTATCGCTGAGGATCAGGTGATCCAGATTTTCTCGCGCAACGCCTGCGTGAATCTTGCAGCTTCGGCGGGATCGTAAGGCGCGGGCGGCACCAGTCCCCATACCGGGCGAGGCCAGGCGGCGTCGCTGATGCGGCGCGCGATGATGTGCACATGAAGTTGCGGTACGACATTGCCGAGCGCCGCGACGTTCAGCTTGTCGGGCTTGGTGATGTCTTTCAGTGCGCGCGAGACGCGATTGATCTCGGTGGTGAGTTGCGCCTGCTCGACCTCGTTGAGGTCAATGAGGTCGGACGCGCCCGCGCGGCGCGGCACCAGCAAGAGCCACGGATAGTTGGAATCCTTGATGATGAGGAGGCGCGACAGCGGCAGGTCGCCGACCTCGAACGTATCCTTCTGAAGCTGATGGTGGAGCGACCACGGCGACGGCATGCGGGCCTCGAAACTGATTCTGCAACACACTCACTCTAGCAGGCGCGGACAGGTGCGTGAGGAACTTGCGCATCCGCCGGAATACGCATCCAAGCACCTCCCTGAGTGCGTCCGGGCCGTCGTGTAAAGCGGTAAAACGGCTTATGCCTTGCTTGCTTTCCCTCCGGTTTGGCCCCAAATAGACCTCGGGAGATTGGCGGTGGACGAGCCACTCGCCAATCGGGTCAGGTCCGGAAGGAAGCAGCCCTAACGAGATTCGGATCGGGTCGCTCGTCAGTCTCCTACCTCTTTTCATGCCGGGGCTGGCGCGATGCTGGCCGACTGCCCGCCAGATTGCGTGGCAGAGCGGCGCGCCCGATGAACCAATGCGGATCGTTCGATGCCCGATTCCGACCTCCCAGGCCTGAGTGCGGGCGATCAAGCGGGCCTTGAGATTGGCCTTGCCGATACGGCGGCAACCGCAGGCGCATCCGGCTACCGCGTTCTGGCGCGCAAATATCGTCCCTCGAATTTTAACGATCTGATCGGCCAGGAAGCGATGGTCCGCACCGTCTCGAATGCGTTCGAGGCCGGACGGATTCCGCAGGCGTGGATTCTCACCGGCGTGCGCGGCGTCGGCAAGACCACGACCGCGCGCATTCTCGCGCGCGCGCTGAATTACGAATTGCCGGACGGCTCGGTGAAGGGCCCCACGATCACCATGCCCACGCCCGGCGTGCATTGTCAGGCGATCATGGAAAGCCGGCACATCGACGTGCTGGAAATGGACGCCGCCTCCCACACCGGCATCGACGACGTGCGCCAGATCACCGACGGCGTGCGCTACGCGCCGTCGAGTGCGCGCTACAAGGTCTACATCATCGACGAAGTCCACATGCTGTCGGAGAAGGCATTCAACGCCTTCCTCAAGACGCTGGAGGAGCCGCCGGAACACGCCAAGTTCGTGTTCGCTACCACTGAAATCCGCAAGGTGCCGGTCACGGTGCTGTCGCGCTGCCAGCGTTTCGATCTGCGCCGCGTCGATGCCGACGTGCTGATGGCGCACCTCGCCAGCATCGTGACACGCGAAGGCGTCGAGGCCGAACCTGAGGCTCTCGGATTGATCGCGCGCGCGGCTGAAGGCTCGGTGCGCGACTCGCTGTCGCTGCTCGATCAGGCGATCGCGCATGCGGCGGGCCTGGTGCGCGCCGAGGACGTGCGGCAGATGCTCGGCCTCGCGGATCGCTCGCGCGTGATCGATCTGTTCGAACATCTGGCGAAGGGCGACATCGCCAGCGCGTTCGCCGAATTCCGCGAGCAGTACGACACCGGCGCCGATCCGGTCGTGGTGCTCAGCGATCTTGCCGAGTTCGTGAACTTCGTCACCCGCGTGAAGGTGGTGCCCGCGACGGCAGACAATGTCGCGCTTGGCGAAGCCGAGCGTACGCGCGGCCGCGATTTCGCGACCAAGCTCTCGATGCGCGTGCTGTCGCGGATGTGGCAGATGCTGCTCAAGGGCATTGCCGAGGTGCAGAACGCGACGCGCCCGCAGGCTGCCGCCGAAATGGTGCTGGTGCGGATCGCTTATGTGGCGGACCTGCCGACGCCGGATGAAGCCATCAAGATGATCGGCGAAGGAGGCGGTTCGCAAACTGCATCCTCGCCGGTGTCTGGCAGTAATGCTGCGCCTCGCGCGCCCGCGCCTGCATCGTTCTCGCAATCGCCCGCGCCGCGCGCAATGATGCCGCCGCAGCGTTCATCAGGAGAAACCGTGGCGCGGCAGCAACCGCAACCGGTGCAATCGGTCGCGCCGCAGTCGGCCCCTACGCTACGGCTGTCGAGCTATCCCGAGATCGTCGCGCTCGCGGCCGAGAAGCGCGACATTGCACTCAAGACTGCGCTGGAAGCCGATCTGCGGCTGGTGCGGATGGAAGACGGCAAGCTTGAGGTCGCGCTCGAGCGCAGCGCCGTGCGCTCGGTGGTCAACGATCTGCAGCGCAAGCTCGAGCAATGGACCGGCCGGCGCTGGGCCATCATCGTCTCCAACGAGGAAGGCCAGCCGACGCTGCGCGCGCAGGCGCGCGAGCAAAAGGACAAGCTCACCGAAAACGTGCAGGCCGATCCGCGCGTGCAGGCGGTGATGTCGGCGTTCCCCGGCACGCAGGTGATCGACGTGCGCCGTCTTGCGCCGGAACCGCCCGCGGCGATGCCGGTTGAGGACGATGCGACGGACGACGACGATTTTTGAGACGATGAGAAGGACCCCTCATGGCTGATTTTCTCGGCATGATGAAGCAGGCTGCCCAACTGCAGTCGAAGATGAAGGAAATGCAGGAGCAACTCGACCAGATCGAGGTCGAGGGCTCGGCCGGCGGCAACATGGTCACCGTGCGCATGACCGCGAAGATGGAGCTGAAGTCCGTCTCCATCGATCCCTCGCTGATGAAGGCCGAGGAGCGCGAAGTGCTGGAGGATCTGCTCGTCGCCGCGCAGAACGACGCGCGCCGCAAGGCGGAAGACGCGATGCAGGAGCAGATGAAATCCATCACCGGCGGCTTCAATATTCCGGGGCTGGGTCTGGGCTGAGATGGCGTCCACTGTTGCCGGACCTGAGATCGAGCGGCTGATCCAATTGCTGGCGCGGCTGCCGGGGCTCGGCCCGCGCTCGGCGCGGCGCGCGGCGCTGCATCTCATCAAGAAGCGCGAGGCGCTGATGACGCCGCTGGCTTCCGCGTTGCAGGTGGCGATCGAGCGCATTCAGGTTTGCCATTCCTGCGGCAACATCGATACGCAGAACCCGTGCACGATCTGCACCGACACGCGCCGTGATTCGGCGATCATCGTCGTGGTGGCGGATGTCGCCGACCTTTGGGCACTGGAGCGCGCGCACGCGACACAGGGCCGCTATCATGTGCTGGGTGCGACGCTGTCGCCGCTCGATGGCATCGGGCCGCAGGATCTCACGATCGATGCGCTGGTGACGCGCGCGCAAGCGCCGGAGGTGACGGAGATCATTCTGGCGCTCAATGCCACGGTCGATGGTCAGACCACGGCGCACTACGTGACCGACATGCTGCAGGAGGCCGGGGTCAAGGTGACCCGGCTTGCGCATGGCGTGCCGGTCGGCGGCGAACTTGACTATCTCGACGAGGGCACGCTGTCGGCGGCGATGCGGCAGCGGACGCTGTTCTAGTCTATGTTCTGATAGGGCCGAGCGTCTCAAAGTGGCCGCGGCCCTGAAGCCACGCCAGCAGCATGAAGCTCGGCACCGCCACCAGCATGCAGATCGCAAAAAACCATGCCCATCCCGTGGCATCTGCGACATAGCCCGCGCCGGATGACAGGTAGGTGCGCCCGATGGCGGCGAGCGCGGTGAGCAGCGCGTACTGGGTCGCGGTGTGTGCGGGATTGCGGCACAGCGCCGAAAGATAAGCGACGAAGATCACGGTGCCGACCGCGCTGGTGAAGTTCTCGGCGGTGATCGCCAGCGCCAGCGCGTAGTGATTGATGCCGACGAGGGCGAGCCAGGAGAAGGAGAGATTGGCGACGGCTTGCAGAATGCCGCCGACCCACAGGCTTGCGACCAGCGAGTAGCGGCTGGCGAGGAAGCCTCCGGCGAAACCGCCGAGCAGCGTCGCGCCAAGGCCGAGCCCTTTGACGATGGCGGCGTAGTCGTTGCGGGAAAATCCGAGATCGATCACGAAAGGCGCCGTCATGGTGCCGGAAAACGCATCGGTGAACTTGAACAGCACGACGAAAGCGAGAATGGCCCACGCATCCTTGTAAGCCGCGAATTCGGTGAAGGCGCCCGTCGCGGCGCGGACGACGCGGCCGAATGTACGCTCGGTGCTGGCTGCGGCCGCGCGGGAGGCTTCCGGCTCGGTCGCGAGCAATGCCGTCACCATGCCGATGACGACGAGTGCCGCCATCGCGACATAGCCCCACTGCCATGCGGTGTGGCGGACAAAACCCAATGCCTCGAATCCGCTGACGAGGAACAGCGCGCCCGCGGTGGAGAGCAACATGCCGACGCGATAGGCCGCGACATAGGACGCCATGCCAGCAGCCTGCTCGTTCTCCGGTAGGCTTTCGACGCGAAAGGCATCGATCACGATATCCTGCGTCGCGGAGGCTGCCGCGACGAACAGCGCCGCGAGCGCGACGCCAAGCGGCCTAGACGGATCGCTCATTGCCAGCAGCACGATGGCGGCCATCAGCAGCAGTTGGGAAAAGATCAGCCATGCGCGCCGCCGCCCGAGCAGGCGGGTGAGAAAAGGCACATGCAGCGCATCGACGAGAGGGGCCCAGAAGAACTTGATCGTGTAGGGCGTGCCGACCAGCGCGAACAGGCCGATGGTCTTGAGGTCGACGCCAGCCTCGCGCATCCACACCAGCAGCGTCGAGCCGGATAGCGCCAGCGGCAGGCCGGACGAGAAGCCGAGGAACAGCACCACCAGCACGCGCGACTGCAGATAGACCGCGAGCGCGTCACGCCATCGGCGGGAAGGCTTGTCGTCTGTGGCGGTCGGGAAATCAGGTGCGGACATGCGCAAGCGTTAGCAGATTCGCGCGCCTTGCCGTGAGGAGTGGCGCGGCTATTCGCCCGCCTGCAGCTTTCGCGGCTGGGCAGGGAACAGGTCCGATCCGCCCGCCTTGGGCGTATCGGCTGTCTCGGCTTTCTCGAAATCGAGTTCCTCGATCTTGGCCGCGCGTTTGCCGATCTTGTTGACCGAAATCAGTACCTGACGGACGTCTTCATTGACCTGATCGAAATGACCGCCGAGCTTGCTGACGCGGTCGCGCAGCCGCTCAATGTCGGTCATCATGTTCATGACTTCGGTGCGGATCTGATCCGCCGCATCCCGCATTCGCGCATCTTTCAGGATCTGCTGCATCACCTGGATCGCGAGCATCAACAGCGAGGGCGACACCAGCACCACGCGGGCGCGATAGGCCTTCTGCACCACGTCGTCGAAGCCGTCATGGATTTCGGCATAGACGGATTCGGACGGCACGAACATCAAGGCGGTGTCCTGCGTCTCGCCCGGAATGAGATATTTGTCGGCGATGTCGGCGACATGCTTCATCACGTCCTGACGCAGGCGCTGCGAAGCGAACTTGCGCTCGTCGTCGCTTTTGGACTCGCGCAGCGCGGTGACGGCTTCGAGCGGGAATTTTGCGTCGATGCACAGTGGCCGCTGATCGGGTAGAAACACCACGCAATCCGGGCGTTTGTTATTGGTCAGCGTATGCTGGAAAGCGAACGAGCCTTTCGGCAAGCCGTCTTGCACGATGGCTTCCATGCGCGCCTGCCCGAATGCGCCGCGTGCTTGCTTGTTGGCGAGCACGTCGCGCAGCGTCATGACTTGTGTTGTCAAGTCGGTGAGGTTCTTGTGCGCGTTGTCGATGATACCGAGGCGCTCGTGCAGCGCGCGCAGGCTGTCCATGGTGTTGCGGGTGGTCTGCTCCATGGATTGCCCGACGCGGTGGGTTACCGAATCCAGCCGCTCGTTGACCGCGCGCGCCATCTCGGCCTGCCGCCCGACCAGCGCCTGTCCCATCTCATGCACGCGCCCCGTTGCCTCGTTCTGGATGCGCAGCACTTCGCTGAGACGCTCCTCCAGTTCATCCGCGCGGATCGCTTGCGCCATCGCGAGCGCGGCGGTTCTGCGCCCGGACCGGGACATGATGAGCGCGATGATTGCGAGCAAGACCAGCGCGAGCGCGCCGAAGCCGAGCAGGGCCGCGCCGGTGCGGACGGGGACGTCGCCGATGGAAAACAAAATCTCGTTCATCGCGGCACTGTAGCGCGATTCGCTGCGAAGATGGAACGAACAGGGAACATTTATGATTAATAATTTCTTGATGCGCCGGTTTTCCGCAGCGGAAAGGCAGTTGTTTTGAGGGCTCAATCGCCGTTTGACCCCGGCAGGCAGTCCGATTACATCGCGGGCATGGCCATTCGCGAAATCATCAGTATCCCGGACAAGCGCCTGCGCGTTGTCTCCGAACCCGTCGCAAAGATCACGTCCGAAGTGCGTACGCTCGCCGAGGATATGTTCGAAACCATGTATGACGCGCCGGGCATCGGCCTTGCCGCCATTCAGGTGGCGGTGCCGCTGCGGCTCATCACCATGGATCTCGCCAAGAAGGAAGGCGAGACCGAGCCGCGCGTGTTCGTCAACCCGGAAATCCTCTCAAAATCGGACGATCTGTCGGTCTACGAAGAGGGCTGTCTGTCGATCCCGGAATATTACGAGGAGGTCGAGCGGGCAGCGAAGGTGCGCGTGCGCTTCATGGATCTCGACGGCAAGGTGCATGAGGAAGATGCGGAAGGGCTTTACGCCACCTGCATCCAGCACGAGATCGATCACCTCAACGGCGTTCTGTTCATCGATTATCTGTCCAAGCTCAAGCGCGACCGCGTGATGAAGAAGTTCACCAAGGCCGCGAAACTCGCGGCGAAATAACAGCGAGCCTCATGCCGCTTCGTCTGATCTTCATGGGCACGCCGGACTTTGCAGTGCCGACGTTGCGCGCGCTGCACGCGCACGGCCATGACATTGTGGCGGTCTACACCCGCGCGGCAAAGCCTGCGGGCCGCGGCATGAAACTGCAGCCCACACCCGTGGAGCAGGCGGCGCGTGAACTCGGCCTTCCGGTGCTGACGCCTTCGACACTCAAGACCCCGGAGGCGGAAGTGGAGTTTCGCGCCCACAAGGCGGATGCCGTGGTGGTCGTCGCCTATGGCATGATCCTGCCTGCCAACATTCTCGACGCCGTACCGCGTGGCTGCTTCAACCTTCATGCCTCGCTGCTGCCGCGCTGGCGCGGGGCCGCGCCGATCCAGCGCGCGATCATGACAGGCGATGCCGAATCCGGCGCGATGGTGATGAAGATGGATGCCGGGCTCGACACCGGCGATGTGGCGATGACGGATCGCCTTCCCATCACCGATGCGATGACTGCGCAGGACCTGCACGACGCACTCGCGCCGCGCGGCGCCGATCTCATGGTGCAGGCGATGGCGGCGCTGGAGCAGGGCCGTCTCGCTCTCACGCCGCAGGATGAGGCGGGCGTCACCTACGCCGCGAAGATCGGCAAGGCCGAGGCGAAGATCGACTGGACGAAACCCGCGCATGAGGTGCTGCGCCACATCCATGGCCTGTCGCCGTTTCCCGGCGCGTGGTTCGAAGTCCTGATTGAGGGCCAGCCGGTGCGCATCAAGGTTTTGCGCTGCGAAGCTGCGAAGCAATCCGGCGCGCCGGGTGCGCTGCTCGACGACCGGTTAACGATCGCATGTGGAGACGGCGCGATCCGCCTGCTGCAGGTGCAGCGCGCGGGCAAGCAGCCGATGACGGCAGCGGATTTCCTGCGCGGCACGCCGCTCGCGCCGCCGCTGGCTGTGATCTGATGCCGCGCTACAAGCTCATCATCGAATATGACGGCACGCCATTCTGCGGCTGGCAGTATCAGGACAATGGCGCTTCGGTGCAGGGCGCGCTGGAAGACGCGGTTCATGCAATGACCGGCAGTCGCGTCCGCGTGCATGGCGCGGGGCGCACCGATGCCGGGGTGCATGCACTGGGGCAAGTGGCGCATATCGATCTCGAAAAGACCTATCGCGCCGACCGGGTACGCGACGCGCTGAACGCGCATGTGCGGCCGCATCCGATTGGCGTGCTGTCGGCGGAGGTCGTGCCGGAGACGTTCGAGGCGCGGTTCTCGGCCCTGAAGCGGCATTACATCTATCGCATCAGTAATCGTCGGGCGAACCTCGCGCTCGACGCCGGGCGCGCGTGGCGTGTGGCGCGGCCGCTGGACGTGGCGGCGATGCAGGAAGCCGCACAGGTACTGATCGGCAAGCACGATTTCACGACGTTCCGCGACACCGAATGTCAGGCAAAGTCGCCGGACAAGACGCTCGACCAGCTCGATGTCGTGCGTGACGGCGATGCTGTCAACATCATCACCTCGGCGCGCTCGTTCCTGCACAGCCAGGTACGCTCGATGGTCGGCTCGCTGGTCTGGGTCGGGCATGGCCGATGGACAGCGGGCGATATGCGCAAAGCGCTCGATGCACGCAACCGCGCCGCCTGCGGTCCGGTCGCGCCGCCGGACGGATTGTATCTGGTGAAGGTGGATTACTGAGCGGTCTGCGCGAGCAGCGGCTTCATCGCATCCCAGAACAGCTCCTCGCCGTCCTTGATATTGTCCTGCCAGTGATCGGCGGCGTTGTCGTCGGCTTCATCGGTGATGAATTTGAACGCGCGCCACGGCAGTGAATGCCGCTGGCAGACGTGGGCGATGGCGTAAAGCTCCATATCGACGATGTCGATGTGGTTCTCGACAAGCCACGGGTCGGTTGCGGTCACGAAACTGTCGCCGGTGCCGCAGGTCACGCCGTCATGCCCCGACGACAGGCGGTCGATCTCCGGCGAGAACGGCGTGCGGCCGCGCGGCGCCAGCGGCATCGCCATCATGTCGCGCTGCACGGCATGGGCGACCTCGACGAGGCCATTGTGCATCTTGTGAATCTTGCCGGCGGTGCCGTAATTGACGACGAGGCGCGGGCGCAGCACCAGCAGTGCGAGCGTCGCGGCACTCGCCGCATTGACCTTGCCGACACCAGTGTAGATCACCTCGACGCCGTCCGGCGCGCGCGCCTTGTCGAGTTCGTCGTCGATGGCGGTCAGGACGAGGATATTGCCGCTCATGCGCGCGCCCTCACTTGAAATAGCGATCCAGCACGCCGCGATAGATTTTTGTCAGTGCCTCGATGTCGGCGACCGGCGTGCGTTCATCGATCTGATGCATGGTCTGGCCGACGAGGCCGAATTCGAGCACCGGGCAATAATGAGTGATGAAGCGCGCGTCCGAGGTGCCGCCGCCGGTATCGAGCTTCGGCCGCCGCCTGGTCACCTCTTCGATGGCCGCGACGACAAGATCGGTGAACGGGCCAGGCTGCGTCAGGAAGGCGTCGGCGTTCGACGGCTCCCATTCGACGCGCGCGGTGGTGTGGTTGCCGGAGAGCTTTTCGACGCGGCCCTCGATCAGCGCGCGCAGCGAATCCTGCGTGCGGTAATCGTTATGGCGGATGTTGAAACGCGCCCGCGCCTGCGCCGGGATCACGTTCCATGCCGGATTGCCGGTGTCGATCGACAGGAATTCGAGATTCGACGGCGGAAAGTGATCGGTACCCTGATCGAGCGGGTCGGCGTTCAGCGCGCTGACCAGTGCGGCGATGTCCGGCAGCGGATTATGTGCACGGTCGGGATAGGCGGCGTGACCCTGCTTACCCTCGACGATCAGTGTGCCGGACAACGAGCCGCGCCGGCCGACCTTGATGCAGTCGCCGAGCGCATTGACGTTACTCGGCTCGCCGAGCACGCAATGATCGAATTTTTCGCCGCGCTTCGCCGCCCAGTCGAGCAGCTTCACCGTGCCGTTGACGGCGGGGCCTTCCTCGTCTCCGGTGATGAGGAACGAGATCGAACCTTTTGGCTTGCCGCCGTTCGCTTGCAGATAATCCAGTACGGCGGCGACCGAGCAGGCAATCGCGCCCTTCATGTCGACCGCGCCGCGCCCATACAACACGCCGCCGTCCACATCGCCCGCGAAGGCATCGTGCGACCACGCAGCATTGTCGCCGGGGGGCACCACGTCGGTGTGGCCCGCGAAGGTGATGTGCGGGGTGCCCGTGCCGATGCGGGCATAGAGGTTGTCGGTGTCGTCCGCACCGGGCTCAGTGAAGGTGAGGCGATGGGTTTCGAACCCGGCGTTCTTCAGCAGCTTTTCAAGAACGCCGAGCGCGCCCGCATCCGCAGGCGTCACCGAAGGGCAGCGCAACAGATCGCGGGCGACGTCCAGCGCCTTGGTCATGTTCAGTCTCGCAGCAGTTCGTTGATGCTGGTCTTGGAACGGGTCTTCTCGTCCACGCGCTTGACGATCACCGCGCAATAGAGCGACGGGCCGGGCGTGCCGTCCTTCATCGGCTTGCCGGGCAGGGAGCCTGGCACCACGACGGAATAAGCGGGGACTTCGCCGATGAACACTTCGCCGGTGGTGCGGTCGATGATCTTGGTCGAGGCGCCGATGAACACGCCCATTGAGAGCACCGCGCCCTTGCGCACGATGACGCCTTCGGCGACTTCCGAGCGTGCGCCGATGAAGCAGTCGTCCTCGATGATGACCGGGCCTGCCTGCAGCGGCTCGAGCACGCCGCCGATGCCGACGCCGCCGGAGATGTGGACATGCTTGCCGATCTGCGCGCAGGAGCCGACCGTGGACCATGTGTCGATCATGGTCGCTTCATCGACATAGGCGCCAAGATTGACGAAGGACGGCATCAGCACGACGTTCTTGCCGATGAAGGCGGAGCGACGGACGATCGCGCCCGGCACCGCGCGGAAGCCCGCCTCGCGGAAGCTCTGCTCGGAATAGTCCTCGAACTTCGAGGGCACCTTGTCCCACCAGTGCGCGCCGCCGGGGCCGCCGGGGATCGGCGCCATGTCGTTGAGGCGGAACGACAGCAGCACGGCCTTTTTCAGCCACTGATTGACCTTCCACTCACCGTTCGCCTGCGGCTCCGCGACCCGTGCCTCGCCCTTGTCGAGCATGTCGAGCGCCAGCTCCACGGCGTCGCGGACCTCGCCCTTGGTCGAGGCGTTGACGGTGTCGCGGGCGTCGAAAGCGGTGTTCAGCGTGGTTTCGAGTGCGGAGAGAGACATCGGTTTCCTTGGAAAATCAGATGGATAGGAATTGCAGATTGTCTGCATAATTGCAGACGATCTTTGGCGGAATTTTCCGGAGAGGGCAAGGCGGGCGCGATCAGGACTTCGCTAATTGCGCCAGAAATCCCGTCAGGTCTTCGGTGACGTGGTCGACATGCGGAGCGTCGCGCCCCTCCATTTCCCAGGCTTCGCGCACGACCTGCTGGGTGCCGTCCGGCACCACCAGCACGGTGGTCATGCCAAGCTCATGAGGAATGGCGAGGTTGCGGGCGAGGTCCTCGAACATCGCCGCGCGTGAGGCATCGACTCCGTGCAAATCGAGAAAGCGGCTGTAGGTCTGGCGCGCGGGCTTCGGCTCGAACTCCGCGGAGATGATGTCGAACACGCCGTCGAAGGTGACGCCGAGTGCCAGCCGCTCCAGCACCTTGTCGGCGTGGGCGACGGAAGCGTTGGTCAGGATCAGCTTGCGGCCGGGCAGTCTGGCCAGGGCCTGTCCCATCGCCGGGTTCGGCTCGAGCGGCGAATGGTCGATGTCGTGGACGTAAGCGAGGAAATCATCGGGGCTGACGCCGTGCTCGGTCATCATGCCGCGCATCGTGGTGCCGTAGCGGCGATAGTAATCCTTCTGGATACGGAACGCCTCGGCAGGCTCGACCTTGAGTTGATGCGCGACGAAATCGCGGATGCGGCCATCGACCTGCTGCCACAGATTGACGTGATGCGGATAAAGGGTGTTATCGAGGTCGAACACCCATGTGTCGATATGGCCGAAGCCGCGTCTGTCGCTCATGATGTTTTGGGAAGCGGCGGCAGCCGTTCGCATCCGCTCCGTCACTTGTGCATCAAGGTGCCGGTGCCCTGATTGGTGAACAGCTCCAGCAGCACGGCATGCGGCGTCTTGCCGTCGAGGATGACGACGCCTTCCACGCCGGCTTCAAGCGCGTAGATGCAGGTCTCGACCTTCGGGATCATGCCGCCGGAAATGGTGCCGTCCGCGATCAACCGCCGCGCATCCTTGATCGACAGTTCGGGAATGAGCTTCTTCGACTTGTCGAGCACGCCGGGCACGTCGGTCAGCAGCAACAGCCGCTTGGCTCGCAACGCACCCGCGACGGCGCCCGCGAAGGTGTCGGCGTTGACGTTGTAGGTGTGGCCATCGGCGGACACCGCGAGCGGCGCCAGCACGGGAATGAGTTCGTGGCCGATCAACTGATTGAGCAAGGCAAGATCGACCTTGTCGGGTTCGCCGACGAAGCCGAGATCGATCACCTTCTCGATGTTGGAATCGGGGTCGATCATGGTCCGCGTCGCCTTCACGGCGGTGACCATGTTGCCGTCCTTGCCGCTGAGACCCACGGCCTTGCCGCCTGCCGCGTTGATGTGGCTGACGATCTGCTTGTTGATCGAGCCCGCCAGCACCATCTCGACAATCTCGATGGCGGAGGCATCGGTGATGCGCAGGCCTGCAGCGAATTCCGACTTGATGCCGAGGCGCGACAGCATGGTGGCGATCTGCGGTCCGCCGCCATGGACCACCACCGGATTGATCGCGGTCTGCTCCAGAAGCACGATGTCGCGAGCGAACTCGCGGGCGAGGTTTTCTTCACCCATGGCATGGCCGCCGTACTTAATGACGATGGTTTCCTCGTCGTACTGCTGCATATGCGGCAGGGCTTCGGACAGAATGCGGGCCTGATCCTGCGGGCTGATCTCGGACATGAAGCGAACCTTGAGTGGCGGGTGCCCAAGGATGTGGCTGGGCGGGAAGGGTTTAGCCGATTGGTGTGACGGTGCAAAGCACCTCAGGAAGAGGTCCGGCCCGGCGCCAGTGCGGCCACGGCGAGCATCAGCCAGCAGACGATGAACAGGGTGCCGCCGGTCGGGGCAGCCATCGGGAAAAGGCCGTGGCCTGCATAGTGCAGCGAGACGAGGTCGCCGCCGAAAAGGATACCGGCGAGCACGAAGCCGTAAGCCGCCGTCAGCCCGAGCCGCCGCCTCACCAGACCTTGATGAACCAGAAGCACCGCGCCGATCACCGCACAGGCGTGAAACAGCAGCATCGAGGAGGCGATGCCGAGGTGCCGCGCATCCGCCAGATGCGCGGCCGCGGCGGCCAGCGCAACGCCAGTGGCGCCCATCAGGCCCGCGAGAGCAGCCGCGATCCGCAACGACAAAGTGGAGGTCATGCCCGCTCCCTCAACAGCTTGACGATGGCGGCGCGCATTTCGGCCATGCCGCCGCCATCGCGCGACGACGTCACCAGCATCTCGGGAAAGGCGGCCGGGTGCTTGCGCAGCTTTTCAGCCATCGCGGCCATGGTCTGCTCAAGTGCGGATTTTTTCACCTGATCGGCCTTGGTCAGCACGATCTGGTAGCTGACCGCGGCCTTGTCGAGCGTGGTCAGCACTTCGTTGTCGGCGTCCTTGAAACCGTGCCGTGAATCGATCAGCACATAGACGCGCGCGAGGCAGGCTCGGCCGAGCAGGAAGTTATGGATCAGCTTGGTCCATGACGCGATCTGTGTTTTCGGCGCGGAGGCGTAGCCGTAGCCCGGCATGTCGACGAGCCGCAGTTCGGGGGTGCGCTCATCCAGCGGCCCCGGCCCCTTGAAGAAGATCAGTTCCTGGGTGCGCCCCGGCGTGTGCGAGGTGCGTGCAAGCGCGTTGCGATTGGTCAGCGCGTTGATGAGGCTCGATTTGCCGACATTGGAGCGCCCGGCGAAAGCGATCTCGATGCCCTGCATCGGCGGCAGCGTCTCAATGGAAGGCGAGGCCCAGAAGAACTGCCAGTCGCCGGCGAACAGCTTGCGGCCAGATTCCATCAGGTCAGTGTCGGGTTCGGTCATCATGGTCTTTCGAGACTATAAAAATGGTCATGCCCGGCACAAGGCCGGGCATGATTGTCAGGAACGCACTGAGCCTGCGGGCTACCCGGATTTCTTGTTGCCCGCGAAGGTCGCCTTCACATTGTCGAACAGCTCGATCTTCACGCCGTTCTTTTTCATGATCGCGCTTTGCTGGAGCACCGACAGCGTGTTGTTCCAGGCCCAGTAGATCACGAGGCCGGCGGGGAAGGAGGCCAGCATGAAGGTGAAGATCACGGGCATCCAGTCGAAGATCATCTTCTGCGTCGCATCCGGCGGCGCGGGATTGAGCTTCATCTGGAACCACATGGTCACACCCATGATCAGCGGCCATGCGCCGATCGCGAGGTAATGGCCGATGAACGGCACGGTGCTTGGATCGTAAGGCAGCAGGCCGAACAGGTTGAAAACGTGTGTCGGGTCCGGCGCGGAGAGATCGTGAATCCAGCCGAAGAACGGCGCGTGGCGCATTTCGATGGTGATGAACAGCACCTTGTAGAGCGCGAAGAAGACAGGGATCTGGATCGCGATCGGCAGACAGCCTGCAATCGGATTGATCTTCTCCTTCTTGTAAATCTCCATCATCTCCTGCTGCTGCTTCACCTTGTCGTCGGGGTATTTCTCCTTCAGCGCAGCGAGCTGCGGCTGCACGGCCTTCATCTTCGCCATCGAGGCGTAGGACTTGTTGGCCAGCGGGAAGAAGATCGCCTTGACGATAACGGTGACGAGCAGGATGGCGATGCCAAAATTGCCGAACAGGCGATACAGGTGGTCGATGGTCCAGAACATCGGCTTGGTGATGAAGTAGAACCAGCCCCAGTCGATCAGCAGTTCGAAGCGGTTCAGCTTCAGCTGCTTGTCGTAGGCATCGACGGTCGCGACTTCCTTGGCGCCCGCGAACAGGCGCGTGGTGGTGGCGGCGCTGCCGCCGGCCTGCACGGTCACCGGATTAAGCAGGTAATCGGTCTGGTAAACGCGGGTTGAGCCGGACAGGCTCGACGAGAAGCGCGCGGTCAGCGAAGCGGCAGGGTCGGGCAGCAGTGTCGCCGCCCAGTATTTGTCGGTGATGCCGAGCCAGGCGTTGGTGACCTTGAACTCAGCCGCCTTGGCCTCGTCCATCTTCTTGTAGGTATATTCCTGCAAGCCCTTGTCGCCGAGAACGCCGATCGGGCCTTCATGCAGGATGTAGTAGCCCGAGGTTTCCGGTAGGCCGTGGCGCGAGATCAGGCCGAACGGATAGAGCGTCGCGGGCGCGGTGCCGGAATTGGCGACTTCGTCCTTGATGGTGAAGACATACTTCTCGTCCACCGAAATGGTGCGGGTGAAGACGAGGCCTTCGCCGTTGTCGTATTTCAGCACGACCGGCGTCGTCGGCGTCAGCGCGTTCGAGCCTTGCTGGGTCCAGACCGTATCGAGGCCGGGCAGCTTGGAGCTTGCGCCTGCGGCGGGCACGAAGCCGAACTCGGCGTAATAAGGCGCCTTGGTGCCCGTGGGCGAGAACAGCACTTCCGCCGGGGATTTGGGATCGACCGTCTCGCGATATTTCACCAGCGAGACGTCGTCGATACGCGCGCCCTTCAGCGCGATGCTGCCGATCAGGTTCGGCGTCTCGATCTTGACGCGCGGCGAGGAGGCGATCACCTCGGCGCGGTCCTTTACCGGCGCTGTCTGCTGCTTTTCGATGCCGGGCGAAGCGGGCGTGGGCGCGGCGCTGCCGGCCGCAGGGGTTTGCGTGGTCGCAGCCGGTGCCGACGAATTGGCCGGGTTGGCGGCCTGCATCTGCGCCTGCTGTGCGGCGCGCTGCTTCTCCATCTGCGGCATGTTGTAGAAATACTGCCAGGCGAGCAGGATGAGGCCGGACAAAACTACGGCGATGATGGTGTTGCGATTGTCGGTCATCGGTCAGGTCTCGCGGATAGGCTTTAAGAGAATTTCGGTGAAGGACGGGCAGGACGAGGATCGCCGGCGCGATCCTTCATACGTGTCAGACGCATGAGCGCGGAACGGAAATCCTCGATCATGACGGAGAATTCATGATCCAGCGCGCCGCGCCGGCCGACAATGACATAGTCGCGGGGCGATGGCGGCGTGATGACGCCGGCCAATCGGACCACTTCGCGAAGCCTGCGGCGAACACGGTTGCGCTCGGTTGCAGTGCCGACTTTTTTGGTGACGGTGAAGCCGATGCGGGTGGGCCCGGTGTCGTCGCGAAGGCGCGACTGCACCACGAAAGCGGGCCTGGCAATGCGGGGGCCTTGGGCAGCGGCGATGAAATCCGCGCGTTTTTTCAACCGGTCCATGATGTCAACCGGCGCATCGTGATGCCGGTTCAGGCGCTCAGACGCTTGCGGCCACGCGCACGGCGAGCGGCGAGAACCTTGCGGCCGCCGGTGGTCGCGAGGCGCGCGCGAAAGCCGTGACGGCGCTTGCGCACCAGTTTGCTGGGTTGATAAGTCCGCTTCACGGTCGTTCTCCGCTACCAGGCAACTGCCGATGATGGCATCGCCCCAGTGAGTGCCGAGCAAATTCGAATTGCCGAGCAGGTTTCAATGGTGTCGTCCGGGTTCAGCCGGGCCGAGGCCTTAAAGACCAGGGTCCTGAAATGAACCGGCCCGGTCGAGCCGGGCCATCGCGGACAGTTGGCGGGCTTATACGGGAGCGGGCTGTTTTCGTCAACGGAGCGCCCAAATTGCCCCGGCTCTGCCCGGCGGCCCGGACTGCCCCAAAATATTCATATATTTCAGCTATTTCTGGCGTTTGACGGCACTCACCGCAGGTGCGACTGTGGGGCCGGGGATGATCGAAAATCAAGGGCCGGATCGTGGCTGAAAGCGTGCCGCCGACAACGTCGCAGGAAAGGCCGGCCATGGCGCGCGGACGGCTCAACCTGTCCGGCAAGCTTTTGCTGTTGACGATCCCCCTGGTGATGATCGCCGAGGTGCTCATTTACGTGCCCTCGATCGCCAACTTCAGCGTCAACCGCCTCAATGATCGCATTGCCGCGGCCAATACCGCGGCGCTGGTGCTCGATGCGGCACCGGCGGGCATGGTGCCGGATTCGCTCGCGCGCAACATTCTGAAAAGCATCGGCGCGCGCGCGGTGGCGATCAAGACCGGCAAGCAGCGCCGCCTGCTCGCGGTGGCGGACATGCCACCCGCCGTGGTGCGCGACATCGATATGCGCACCATGAACGTGTGGGAGGCCATCGTCGATTCATTCTCGATGATGCTGGCGCGCGGCGACGGCGTCATCCGCATCATCGGGCCTGCGCCGCAGGGCGAGCAGTTCATCGAAGTGGTGGTGGACGAAGCGCCGCTGGTGAAGGCGATGTATCGCTTCTCCTCGAACGTGCTGCTGCTGTCGTTCGGCTTCGCCATCGCCACGGCGGGTCTGATTTATCTCGCGTTGCATTTCCTGTTCGTGCGGCCGATGCGGCGGATGACGGCGAGCCTGATCGCCTTCCATGAGAATCCGGAAAGCGCCGACCGCGTGATCGTGCCGTCGAATCGCGGCGACGAGATCGGTGTGGCCGAGCGCGAGCTTGCCGACATGCAGCATGATCTCGTCTCGATGCTGCATCAGAAAAGCCATCTGGCGGCGCTGGGGCTTGCGGTCTCGAAGATCAACCACGATTTGCGCAATCTTCTTGCCTCATCGCAGCTTCTGTCCGACCAGCTCGCGAGCGTGCCGGACCCGCGCGTGCAGCGGTTCGCGCCGAAGCTGTTGCGTTCGCTGGAGCGCGCCATCGCGTTTTGCCAGTCGACGCTGTCCTACGGCAAGGTGCAGGAAGCGCGGCCCGAGCGGCGCATGGTGGCGCTGGAGCCGATCGTCAACGAGGTGCGCGAATCCGCGGGCATCGCCACCGATCCCGACATTGTCTGGAGCAATGCGATCGAGCGCGGTCTTGTGGTCGATGCCGACCCGGATCAGTTGTTCCGCGTGCTGCTCAATCTCGTGCGCAATGCGTTTCAGGCGCTGGAAGGCCAGCCGCACGCGGACATCGCGCCGAAGCAGATCCGCGTCGCAGGCCGCCGGGAAGGCGCGGTTGCGGTTCTGGAGATTTCCGATACCGGCCCCGGCATCCCCGCGAGTGCCCGCGAACATCTGTTCGAGGCCTTCCAGGGCTCCTCACGCGACGGCGGCACCGGGCTTGGGCTTGCGATCGCCGCCGAACTGATCCGCGCCCATGGCGGGCAAATCGATCTGGTCGAGGGGACGATCGGCGCCACGTTCCGGATCGTCATACCCGACCGGACTATTCCGTTGCAGCAGCTCCGGCAGGAGCGTTCTCGGGCCTGATTTAGAGGTAAACCGCGGGACGGCCTCGGCAAAACAGACATTTGGCCCGGATGCGATCCTGTCAAAACCTATCTTGCCAATCAGCACCGGAGCCGTTAGCTATGCCCCCTCGCGAGGGTCCCTGTGCCCCCATATCCGCGAAACGCGCCCGTAGCTCAGCTGGATAGAGCACCAGACTACGAATCTGGGGGTCAGGAGTTCGAATCTCTTCGGGCGCGCCATTCACTTCAAGTCTGCATTTGAAATACCTACGGAAAGCCGGTGTGCATGCACCGCTGAAGCCGTCATGACGCAATGGCCTCAGTGATGTAAGGTACATGCACTATCCGCGCTTATGCGCGGTTTGATTTGGGCCATTGCAGGAGGTTTTCATGCGCAAGTTGCTGACGGTTCTCGCGGCACTGGCGACGCTCAGTCTGACAAACTGCGGCTATAACGCGATCCAGCAAAACGACGAGCAGGTGAAGTCGGCCTGGTCGGAAGTGGTGAACCAGTATCAGCGCCGCGCCGATCTCGTGCCCAATCTCGTCAATTCGGTGAAGGGTTTTGCGCAGCAGGAAAAGGATGTGCTGCTCGGCGTCACCAATGCCCGCGCCAGAGTCGGCAGCGTGCAGGCCGGCCCCGATGTGGTCAACGATCCGGCGGCGCTGCAGAAATTCCAGGCCGCGCAGGGTGAACTGTCGAGCGCGCTGTCGCGCCTGCTCGTCGTCACCGAAAATTATCCGCAGCTCAAGTCCGATCAGCTGTTCCGCGATCTGATGGCGCAGCTGGAAGGCACCGAGAACCGCATCACGGTGGCGCGCAACCGCTACATCAAGGCGGTGCAGGATTACAACGTCAACATCCGCACCTTCCCGAACAACCTGACGGCGATGGTGTTTGGCTACAAGACCAAGGCGAACTTCACCGTGGATAACGAGAAGTCCATCTCGACTGCGCCGAAGGTCGATTTCAACGCACCTGCACCTGCACCTGCAC
>Ga0180223_1000641_pt1 | contig 39531 bp, 34 predicted proteins | sample eDN5th30CKraftOP_FD_151337 | JGI IMG/M metagenome (GOLD analysis project Ga0180223, IMG submission 151337) | Enriched Organic Plus compost microbial communities from Emeryville, California, USA - eDNA 5th pass 30_C Kraft OP (version 2) (version 2) ... | reverse complement strand
GCCGAGGCCGGCGAAGTCGTAGTCGTAGCGCAGCTGCCAGGAGCGCTCCTTGGCGTTCTCGTAGCTGGAGTTGTAGCTGTCGTTGGCCAGGGTGCCGCCGCTGGCGCCGTTGACGCGGAACCACTCGTCGTCGCCCATGACCTTCTGCAGGCCCAGGTAGAAGGTGCCGGCGCCGTACTTGGCGGAGAACAGCCCGGAGGCGGTGCGGTTGTCCAGGTCGCCGGCGCGGGCGCTGCCGTCTTCCTTGCCCCGGAAGTAGCCGAGGTTGGCGCCCAGCACCCAGTCGCCCACGGGCTGGAAGTGCTGCACCTGCAGGTATTGCTGCTGGTAGATGTCCTTCAGCTCGGCGTTCCACAGGCCGACCAGGGTGCGCTCGCCGTTGAAGCGGTATTCGCCGCCGACGAAGTTGAAGCGGTCGGACTTGAACGCCGTGCGGTTGAACAGGCTCATGTCCTCCATGCTGGCGTCGTTGCGCGGGCTGTTCTGGCGGAATTCGCCGCCGTAGAGGGTCAGCCCGGCGAGTTCCTTCGAGGTCACCTGCGCGCCCTGGAAGGTCTGCGTCAGCGAACGGCCGTCGTCGGAACGCAGGATCGGCAGCGCCGGCGCCCATTCGCCGACCTTCAGCTCGGTCTTGGAAATGCGCGCCTTGCCGGCCACCGCCAGGCGGCCGAAGTCGTCGGCCGGGCGGCCATCGTCGTGCACCGGCAGCAACTGGGTGCCGGCGGTGCCCTTGCCGCCATCGAGCTTGACGCTGTACAGGCCGAGCACGTCCAGGCCCAGGCCGACGGTGCCCTGGGTGAAGCCGGACTTGAAGTCGAGGATGAAGTTCTGCGTCCACTCCTCGGCCTTGCCCTGGGCGGTGTCGCCCAGGTAGTTGCGGTTCATGTAGAAGTTGCGCAGCGTCAGGCTCGACTTGGCGTCTTCGAGGAAGCCGTCGGCGAAGGCGGGCAGGGTGGTACCGGCCAGGGCCAGGGCGGCGGGCAGGTAACGGGGAAAACGGCGGATGCAGGGGTAGCCCATGACGATCTCTCTGGAGTCATTGTTGTGGGAGAGGCTTGTGCGGCGCGGCGGGGCGCCGGGAAACGCGGCGCTAGGCGGCTGGGTGGCCCGGCGTTCGCGGATCGAGATAGGGGCGTGTGCTGTGTGGCATGGCTCTGGACCTTCTTGTAATTGTTCGAGGGTGTTCGCGTCCGAGGGCAGCAGGCGCTGCCGGGTGTTTCGGTACGGCTCGATAGTGGAAGGGCGGCGGACGGCGGACAATCGGCGAAAACGCTTCTTGTGCGAATAGCGAACATTAATTAACCAGTTCGAACATTTGGCGAAGGCATCCGATCCAGCCTGGCGGTTCCCCGGCCCGGTCGATCTCATTAGAATCCGCCGATCCTCGTAGTGGACGACGCCCATGGCCGGTAGCCAGATCGAACGTGCCTTCAGCCTTCTCGAAAGCCTCACCAGCGAGCCCCGCGGCCTGCCGATGCAGACCCTCGCCGAGCGCCTGGAGATACCCAAGAGCGCCACCCACCGCATGCTCGCCGAACTGATCCGCCTGGGCTACGTGCGGCAGAACCCGGAGAACGCCCGCTACCAGCTGTCCACCAAGCTGGTGGCGCTGGGCTTCCGCTACCTGTCCTGCAGCGGCGCCGACATCGTCCAGCCGATCCTCGACCGCCTGGCCCAGGACAGCGGCGAACTGGTGCGCCTGGGGGTGATCGACGGCAGCCGCCAGACCTGGATCGCCAAGTCCCAGGGCGCCCGCTCGGGGCTGCGCTACGACCCGGACATGGGCCGCGACGCGCCGCTGTTCTACACCGCCTCCGGGCACGCCTGGCTGGCCAGCCTGGACGATGCCCAGGCCTTGGAGCTGGTGCGCCGGCAGGGCGTGAGCGACCCCGCCAACTTCGGCCCGCGCGCGCCGCGCAGCGAGGACGAACTGCTCGGCTACCTGCGCCGTGCCCGCGAGCGTGGCTACGCCTGGGTCGAAGAAACCTCGGCACTCGGCACCTCGGCCCTGGCTGCCGTGGTGCACAGCCCGGTGGACCGCCGGGCGATCGGCGTGCTGAGCATCGCCGGGCCCAGCGCGCGCCTGCCGGAAGCGCGCCTGCACGAACTGGCGCCGCTGCTGCTGGCCGCCAGCGCCGAGCTGTCCGCCGCCAGCCAGGCTTCCGACCTTTTCGCCTGATTCCCTCTTGCTTGCTGGCCTTCCTCCCGCGGAGGAGGGCCGCTTGCGCCCGCCCGGGCGCAATGGCGGTCGATAATCGCCCGCTGCTTGTCGTATTGCGCTTGAGTAAAAATGGAACCAGGTTCTAAATTTGCTCGTGCCATTCCACGGAGTCCTGCGCATCGGGCCTCCAGCACGACAAGCAGAAGAGGAGTCCCGCGTGACCGCTCCCTTGCGCATCGCCCTGATCGGCGCCGGTATCATGGGCCGCCAGCATCACCAGCACCTGCTCCAGGTGCCCGCCCTGCAACTCTGCGCGGTGGCCGACCCGGGCCCCGGCGCGGCCGGGTTCGCCGCCGAATGCGGGGTGCCGTACTACGCCGACCACCGGCGCATGCTGGACGAGGCGCAACCGCAGGCGGCGATCATCGCCAACCCCAACAACCTGCACGTGGCCACCGCCCTGGACTGCCTGGCCGCCGGCGTGCCGGTGCTGCTGGAGAAGCCGGTGGGCGTGCACCTGGACGAAGTGCGCGAGCTGGTGGAGGCGAGCCGGGGCAGCGGCGTGCCGGTGCTGGTCGGCCATCACCGCCGGCACAACCCGCTGATCGGCAAGGCGCGGGAAATCCTGGCCGCGGGCGCCCTGGGCCGGCTGGTCAACGTCACCGCGCTGTGGCAGCTGCAGAAGCCCGACAGCTATTTCGAAGTGCCCTGGCGCCGCGAGCCGGGCGCTGGCTTCCTGCTCACCAACCTGATCCACGACCTCGACCTGCTGCGCTACCTGTGCGGCGAGGTGGCGCAGGTGCAGGCCTTCACCGGCAACGCGGTGCGCGGCCTGGTCAACGAGGACAGCGCGGCCATTCTCCTGCAGTTCGAGAACGGCGCCCTCGGCAGCCTGACCGGCTCCGACGGCGTGGCCGCGCCCTGGAGCTGGGAGCTGGATTCTGGCGAGAGCCCCATCTACCCACGCCAGGTCGATCAGCCCTGCTACCTGCTGGCTGGCACCGAGGGCGCGCTGAGCGTTCCGCAATTGCAGCGCTGGCATTACGCGCAGCCGGGCGCCGGCTGGCACCAGCCGTTACTGCGCAGCTGCGAGCCCTTCACCTCGGGCGAGGCGCTGCGCCGGCAACTGGAGCATTTCGTGCGCGTGGTGCGTGGCGAGGAGCAGCCGCTGACCGACGCCGTGGACGGCGGCCGTACCCTGGCGCTGGTTGAAGCCATCCGCGAAGCCGCCGCCAGCGGCCGGGCGTGTGCGCCGGCGCGGGTTGGGTGAATGAACCCGTACGGGAGAGGGGCCACCGTAGGATGGGTGGAGCGGAGCGATACCCATCACCACGACCGCATGGGTATCGCAAGCTCAACCCATCCTACAAGTTGACGCCGAGCTTCCCGCCCATGCCGGACAGCCCCCTCTCCCGCTTGCGGGAGAGGGTTGGGGAGAGGGCGCTCTTGAACCTGACACCTGGGCCGCCGGTGAACACTGTTCGCGAGCAAGCTCGCTCCTACGAAAAGGAAAGCGCCTTAGCGCGGCCTGCAAGCCACGCGATTCGCGCCCAGGGGGCGCTCCTACAATTCACCTGTGAACCGGATACCGATACCCATGACCGACCGAATCTTCTCCCTCGCCGCCCTGACCGTCCTCGAACTGTCGCCGCCGGACATGGTCGAGGTCGCCGCCCGCGCCGGCTACAGCCACGTCGGCCTGCGCCTGGTGCCGGCCACCGCCGAGGAGCACCACTTCCCGCTGGTGGCCGATGCCGAGCTGCGCCGGCAGACCCAGGCGCGCCTGCGCGACACCGGCATCCGCGTGCTGGACCTGGAAATCCTGCGCCTGAAGCCGGAGACCCGCGTGGCCGACTTCGAGCCCATCCTCGCCGTCGGCGCCGAGTTCGGCGGCACGGAGCTGCTGGTGGCCGGCAACGACGCGGATGAGGCGCGCATGACCGAACGCTTCGCCGAGCTGTGCGAACTGGCCGAGGGCTACGGCATCCACCCGCACCTGGAGTTCATGCCCTGGACCGACGCCCCCGACCTGGCCACGGCCTGGCGCGTGGTGCGCAACGCCGGGCGCGAGAATGGCTGCGTGCTGGTCGACGCCTTCCACTTCGACCGCTCCGGCTCATCCTTGCAGGACCTGGCGCAGTTGCCGGCCTCGCGCATGCGCTATGCCCAGTTGTGCGACGTGGCCGGCCCGCGCCCGGACGACATGCAGGAAATCCTCCGCCAGGCGCGCAACGAGCGGCGCTTCCCCGGCGATGGCGACTGCGACCTGGCGGGTCTGTTGCGGACCTTGCCGGCGACGGTGCCGCTGAGCCTGGAGATCCCCACCCGGCAGCTGCTGGAGCAGGGCGTCAGCGCCCTGGAGCGGGCCAGCCTGGCGCTGGACAAGGCACGCACGGTGCTCGCCCGGCTCTGACGCCGGCAACTGCGCCATTCCCATCCACCCGTTCGCCCGGCACACTGCCGGGCGCCTTGCTTTGTAAACCACGGGAAACCCGATGACCGCCGCCTCCGCGTTGTCCGGCAGCAGCCAGCCCCTGAAGGGCATCCTTCTGGTGGTACTGGCCACCTCGCTGTTCTCCACCCACGACGCCCTGTCCAAGTACCTCTCCGGCTTCTACCCGATCCTGTTGGTGGTCTGGGCCCGCTACGTGGTGCACACGCTGCTGATGGCCGGCATCTTCCTGCCGCAGTCGGGCCTGCGCGTGCTGCGCACCCGCCGGCCGGGGCTGCAGACCCTGCGCGCGTTGTGCCTGCTGGGCACCAGCCTGCTGTTCACCACCGGCCTGCAGTACATCCCCCTGGCGGAGGCCACGGCGGTCAATTTCCTCGCACCGCTGATGGTCACCGCGCTGTCGGTGCCGCTGCTGCACGAGAAGGTCAGCGCCGGGCAATGGGCCGCGGTGAGCCTGGGCTTCGCCGGGGTGCTGGCGATCGTCCATCCCGGCGGCGAGCTGTTCACCCCGGCGGTGCTGCTGCCGCTGGGCTCGGCGCTGTGCTTCTGCTTCTACCAGCTGCTGACGCGCAAGCTGGCGGCGGTGGACAGCCCGACCACCAGCAACTTCTTCGCCGGCCTGCTGAACACCGCGCTGACCACGGCGATGGTGCCCTTCGTCTGGCACACCCCGAGCCTCGGCCATGCGCTGCTGATGCTCGCCCTGGGCACCTGCGGCATGTCCGCCCATCTGTTCCTCACCCAGGCCTTCCGCCATGCCGCCCCGGCGCTGTTGGCGCCTTTCGGCTACTGCCAGATCGTCTTCGCCGGGTTGATCGGCTGGCTGGTCTTCAGCCATGTGCCGAGCGCCAGTGCCCTGGTGGGGATTGCGGTGATCTGCCTGAGCGGGCTGGCGGCGGCCTGGATGCAGCGGCGGGGATGAGAGGCCGTGTAGGCGCGAGCTTGCTCGCGAAGGGAGTTTTCCGGTGGCGTCGGTGCCGGGTTCAAGAGCCCCTCACCCCAACCCTCTCCCAGAGGGAGAGGGGGCTGTCCTGAGCCGCCGGGACGTCTGGAGTCATCCTGATGCTCCTGGACCGTAGGGTGCATAACCGTTCGCGGTTATCCGCCGTTGGCCGTGCCACCGATGCGTCCGGCGGGCCGGTGAATCCGATCGCGGACTCTGTCCGCGATTTTCCGCTGCGGGGCGTCGGACCTGGGCTCTCGCGATGTAGGCAACTTCCGTTTCTTCTCCAGGGCGATAGCCAGGTGTGCAGCAGCGCACCCCGGGCAGGCGCCCGGTAACCGTACTTTCTTCCCCTCGCACAGACGCCGGTGAGGGGATTCCATTCCCGAAGCAGCACTCGCCTCGTCTGAGACCTATTGGTAAAAGGTAACGAGGAGGTTACCATGGTGGCCATAGAGGTGCTCGAGTATGTCCGGGAAGACGCGTCCTGCCCCTATCAGGAGTGGTTCGACTCCCTGCATTTCCAGGCGGCGGCCAAGGTTGCCACCGCCAAGGTGCGCATGGCGGTGGGCAACACCTCCAATGTCAAATGGTTCGATGGCATCGGCGAATACCGCATCGACTGGGGCCCGGGCTACCGGATCTACCTGGCGAGGGACGGCGAGGCGCTCATCGTGCTGTTCGGTGGTGGCAGCAAGGCCGGCCAGGCGGCGGATATCCGCAAGGCGAAGGTGCTGCACGCCGAGTACAAGCAACGCAAGAAGGCCCGGTTCGGGCCGCAGATGAGAGGGTGATTCCAATGGTACTGACCAGGGATTTCAAACAGACCGTCGTCGCGCGGGTGCAGCGCGAACCGGCATTCGCCACCGCGCTGCTCGACGAGGCCGCCTCGCTGTTCCTCAACGGCGAGCCGGACGCCGCGCGCCTGATCCTCCGCGATCTGGTCAACGCCACCCTGGGCTTCGAGCGCCTGGCGCTGGAGACGGAACGGCCGAGCAAAAGCCTGCACCGCATGCTGTCGGCCTCGGGCAACCCGGGCATGGACAACCTGGCGGCGATCTTCGATGCCCTGCGCCGTACCCTGGGGGTGGAAATCCAGGTGCGGGCGGTGCATGTCGCCTGACGCCGCCCCACGAAAAAGGCCCCTCACGGGGCCTTTTTTCATGCTCGGGCATTACCTGCTCAGTGGCTCGCCACCCGCAGGCTGTTCTGCCGCGCGCTGTCGTAGGCGGCTTTTTCCAGCGGCTTGGCGTCAGGCTTTCCCAGGTCTTCCATCGGCAGGCGGTGGGTTTCCGGGGCCAGGTAGGCGGCGAAGGCGCACAGGCAGGTGATGAGGAAGGCCAGGCTGCCGATCACCATCGGGACGTTGTCCGAGCCGGGCGGGGCGACGGCGGCGAACAGCGCCGGCAGCATGGCGGTGAGCATGGTGCCGATGTTCTGTGCGATGGCCATGGCCGAGACGCGGTAGCGGGTCTGGAACAGCTCCGGGTAGAAGGACGGGAACACCGCGTTGTAGCCCTGGTACACCAGGCCCCACATCAGCAGCGACATGAGGAAGGCCAGCGGCACGTTCTGGATGCTGATGGCGTACAGGTAGCCGAAGGCGAGCAGGCCCGAGCCCAGGGCGCCAAAGATCAGCGTCGGGCGGCGGCCGATGCGGTCGGAGAGGTTGCCGACGAAGGGAATGGCCAGCACCGCGACTATGTTGCCCACCACCGGGATCCACAGGTACACGCTCTTGTCGAAGCCGATGCCGTAGGCCGGCTGCACCGCGTAGGCCGCGCCGAAGATGGTCGCCACCACCGGGATCACGTTCATCAGCGACATGACCATCACCAGCAGCATCTGCTTCCAGCTGTTGCGGAAGGCTTCGGCGATCGGCGACTTGGCTACCTGCTGCTTGGCTTCTTCGTTGACGAAGGCCGGGGTCTCGTGGACTTCGCGGCGGATGATCAGGCCGGCGATCAGCACCACGGCGCTGAGCAGGAAGGGAATCCGCCAGCCCCAGGCGTTGAAGGCGTCGTTGGGCATGAAGTAGGCCAGCGGCAGGAACACCGCGGCGGCCATCACCTGGCCGGCCTGCACGCCCTGCAGGGTATAGCTGGCGAAGTAGCCGCGGCGGCCGAAGGGCGCGTGTTCGAGGATCATCGAGCTGGCCCCGGAGATTTCCCCGGCCACGGCGAAGCCCTGCACCAGGCGCAGCACCACCAGCAGCGCCGGGGCGAGGAAGCCGACGTCGTGGTAGGTCGGCAGCAGGCCCACGGCCATGGTCGACAGGCCCATCATGAACATGCACAGCAGCAGCACGTTCTTGCGCCCGCGGGTATCACCCCAGTGGCCGAGGAAGAAGGCGCCGACCGGGCGGGCCAGGTAGCCCACGCCGTAGGTCGCGAGCGAGGCGACGATGGCCATCTTCGGGTCGGAGGAGGGGAAGAACAGCTGCGGGAAGATCAGCGCAGCGGCCTGGGCGTATATGAAGAAGTCGTAGTACTCGAGAGCCGAGCCGATCCAGCCACTGGCGGTGGCTTTCTTGGCTTGGGAGCTGGAGGAAGTCGCCATCGTTGTCTCCGGTTCTTGTTGTTGTCGGTGCCTGCCCGGGCGCCGCGCCTTCAGGGGCGTGTGCGCTGATCGAACAGGGGCACTGAGGTCGTCGCTAAGGCCCCTGGCCGGGGCCCGTGTCGGAAATGCGCCGGGCGGCGCGGCTCAGGGCTGGGGGCGAGCCGGCGTTCGCGCTGGGCTGGAGACGGCGGCGGTGAGGAGGCGTGCAGTCAACATGGGCAGGGACTCTTGTTGAAATTGTTATAGGGCAAGGCGTCTCGCGGGCCAGGGGAGGCATGGCCCTGGTGTGTCGCGGTGAATCCATGGTCGGCCACTGGACGAAAAACCGTCAATTCGCTGATCGGCCTTTTGTTCGCTGATCGAACACAAAACTAACTGGTTCGTACAATTTGCCTTGCCGCTGGAAAATACCCTGCGAATAATCCAATGACCAGCCGTGCGTCCTACGGCTGGCGATATTTCCGAAGGTCGCCGACAGCCGGCGGCCAGGCCATGGCTCGTAGAAGCCAGCAGCACAGGAGCCCCAGCATGCAGCGCTCGATCGCCACCGTCTCCCTGAGCGGTACCCTGCCCGAGAAACTCGAAGCCATCGCCGCCGCCGGCTTCGACGGCGTGGAGATCTTCGAAAACGACCTCCTGTACTACGACGGCAGCCCGCGCGACGTGCGCCAGATGTGCGTCGACCTGAATCTGGCTATCACCCTGTTCCAGCCCTTCCGCGATTTCGAGGGCTGCCGCCGCGAGCGCCTGGCGCGCAACCTGGAGCGCGCCGAGCGCAAGTTCGACCTGATGCAGGAACTGGGCACCGACCTGGTGCTGGTGTGCAGCAACACCGTCGCCGACTCCCTGGGCGAGCGCGACATCCTCGTCGACGACCTCCGCGAGCTGGCCGAGCGCGCCGGCAAGCGCGGCCTGCGTATCGGCTACGAGGCCCTGGCCTGGGGCCGCCACGTCAACACCTGGCAGCAGGTCTGGGACCTGGTGAAAGCCGCCGACCACCCGGCCCTGGGCGTGCTGCTGGACAGCTTCCACACCCTGTCGATCAAGGGCGACCCCAGCGGCATCGCCGACATCCCCGGCGAGAAGATCTTCTTCGTGCAGATGGCCGATGCGCCCGTGCTGGCCATGGACGTGCTGGAATGGAGCCGGCACTTCCGCTGCTTCCCCGGCCAGGGCGAGTTCGACCTGGCGGGCTTCCTCGCGCCTATCCTGCGCAGCGGCTACCAGGGCCCGCTGTCGCTGGAAATCTTCAACGACGGCTTCCGCGCCGCGCCGACCCGCTCCAACGCCGCCGACGGCCTGCGCTCGCTGCTCTACCTGGAGGAGAAGACGCGCCGCCTGCTGGAGCAGGACGCCGCGCCCGCCGGCGACCCCGGCATCCTCTTCGCGCCGCCGCCGGCCAGCCGCTACGACGGCGTGGAATTCCTCGAATTCGCCGTGGACGAGAACCTGGGCGCGCGCCTGGGCAACTGGCTGGAGAAGCTCGGCTTCGCCCGCGCCGGCGAACACCGCTCCAAGGCGGTGAGCCTGCTGCGCCAGGGCGACATCAACATCGTGCTCAACGCCGAGCCGTACTCCTTCGCCCACAACTTCTTCGAGGCCCACGGCCCCTCGCTGTGCGCCACCGCCCTGCGGGTGCGCGACGGCGCCCAGGCTCTGGAGCGCGCCCAGGCCTTCCGTGGCCAGCCGTTCCGCGGCCTGGTCGGCCCCAACGAGCGCGAGGTGCCCGCGGTGCGCGCCCCCGACGGCAGCCTGATCTACCTGGTGGAGCAGGGCGCGCCGGGGCAGACCATCTACGACAGCGACTTCCGCCTCGACGCCCAGGCCCAGGCCAGCGGCAACCTGCAGCGCATCGACCACATGGCCATGGCCCTGCCGGCCGACAGCCTGGACAGCTGGGTGCTGTTCTACAAGGCGCTGTTCGACTTCGAGGCCGACGACGAAGTGGTCCTGCCCGACCCCTACGGCCTGGTCAAGAGCCGCGCCATCCGCAGCCGCTGCGGCAGCCTGCGCCTGCCGCTGAACATCTCGGAGAACCGCAACACCGCCATTTCCCACGCGCTGTCCAGCTACCGCGGCTCGGGCGTACACCACATCGCCTTCGCCTGCGAGGACATCTTCGCCGAGGTCACCCGCGCCAAGCAGGCCGGGGTGCCGCTGCTGGACATCCCGCTGAACTACTACGACGACCTGGCGGCGCGCTTCGACTTCGACGACGAGTTCCTCAGCGAACTGGCCTACTTCAACGTGCTCTACGACCGCGACGCCCAGGGCGGCGAGCTGTTCCACGTCTACACCGAGCCGTTCGAGGGGCGCTTCTTCTTCGAAATCCTCCAGCGCAGGAACGGCTATGCCGGCTACGGCGCGGCCAACGTCGCCGTGCGCCTGGCGGCCATGGCCCAGGCGCGCAGCGGCGCCGCGCGCAAGCCCAAGCTGTAGCGCCTGGGGGCGGCGCGGCAAGCCCCGCGCCGCTTCCCTTGGCGGGGTGGCGAGGCCCATAATCGGCGCTCTCCGTGAGGCTGCGAGCCAACCATGCCGAATGTCGTCGAACCCCTGGACCCCGCCGAAGTGCGTGGCAAGGGCCGCAAGAACAACCCCGAGAAAACCCGCGAGGGCATCCTCCAGGCGGCCATCGCCGAGTTCGTCCAGCAGGGCCTGTCCGGCGCCCGGGTGGACGCCATCGCCGAGCGCACGCACACCTCCAAGCGCATGATCTACTACTACTTCGGCAGCAAGGAGCAGCTCTACGTCGAAGTGCTGGAGAAGCTCTACGGCGACATCCGCCACACCGAGGACAAGCTGCACCTGGCCGAACTGGAGCCGCTGGAGGCGATCCGCCGCACCGTGGAGTTCGCTTTCGACCACCACGACCGCAACGTCGACTTCGTGCGCATCGTTTCCATCGAGAACATCCACCACGGCGAGTACGTGAAGAAGTCCACGGCGATCCGCTCGATGAGCAACAACATGCTGCTGTCGCTGGCCGAGATTCTTCGCCGCGGCGCCGAGCAGGGCCTGTTCCGCGAGGGCATCGACCCGCTGGACCTGCACCTGTTCATCAGCTCGTTCTGCTTCTACCGCGTGTCCAACCGCAACACCTTCGGCGAAATCTTCCAGATCGACCTGGCCGACGAGCAGGTCAAGCAACGCCACAAGCAGATGATCTGCGAGGCGGTGCTGCGCTACATCCAGCGCTGAGCCCGGCCAGCTCCAGGCCGGCGAGGTAGCCGAAGGTCATGCCCGGCCCCAGGGTGATGCCGCCGCTGGGGTAGTGGCCGGCCATCACGCTGGCCATGTCGTTGCCCACCGCGTACAGCCCCTCGATGGCCGCGCCGCCGTTATCCAGCACCCGCGCGCGGGCGTCGGTGCGCAGGCCGGCGAAGGTGCCGAGGCTGCCGGGCAGCAGCTTCACCGCGTAGAACGGACCTTTTTCCAGGGGCCGCAGCGACGCGTTGGGATGCTGCCGCGCTTCGCCCTGGGCCTTGTTGTAGGCCGAGCGGCCGCGCTGGAAATCCGCGTCTTCGCCCAGCGCCGCGTGTTCGTTGAAGCGCTTCACCGTCGCCTGCAGCTGCTCGGCGTCGATGCCGCAGCGCGCCGCCAGTTGCGCCAGGCTGCGGGCCTTGACCAGATAGCCGCGGCGCTCATAGGGCAAGTCCGGGAAGGGCAAGGGCTTCACCCAGCCGATGCCGTAGCGCCGCCGCGCCCGGGCGTCGGCGATCAGCCAGGCTTCGTGGGGCTCGCCCGGTGGCGTGGCGGCGAACAGGGCGCTCATGAAATCGTGGTAGCAGTCGGCCTCGTTGGCGAAGCGGCGGCCGTCGCGGCGCACGCAGAGGAAGCCGGGCTTGGCCCGTTCGATCAGGTGCGGGAAGTGGCCGACGCTGCCGTCGCGGCGCGGCACCAGGGACACCGGCACCCAGGCGCCGGCGTGGGCCAGGTCGTCCGCCACGCGGCCACCCACGGCTTCGCCCAGGCGCAGGCCGTCTCCGCTATTCTGCGACGGCGCGGCGGAGCGGTGCTGCCAGCCGTCCGGGGCGTGGGGCATGAGTCGGGCGATACGCTCGCGGTCATGGGGGAAGCCGCCGCAAGCCAGGACCACGCCGCGGCGGGCGCGGAATTCCAGGGTGTCGCTACGCGCACCGGTCACCTTGCCGCCTTCGCGGAGCAGTTCGTGGATCGGCGTTTGCGTCAGCAACTGCACCTTCAGGTCCAGCGCGCTGCGCAGCAGGCGCGCCACCAGGGCGTTGCCGTTGACCAACTGCGTGCCGCGCCCGTAGCGCAGGCGCCCATACCAGTGCCGGGCGATGCGCTTGAGCGCGTAGAGCGCGGCTTTTGGCGAGCGCGTGGCGTCGAGGAAGTTGGCCAGGTCGGCGCCGCCGGCGATGCCCATGCCGGCCAGGCTGACGAGGTCCAGCGGCTCGCGCAGGTGGCGCAGCCAGGGGCCGAGTTCGCGGCCGTCGTAGGGCTGGGCGCACAGCGAGCGGCCGCCGGCGGCGGAGCCCTCGCCATCGTGCATGTCCGGCATGCGCGTACCGCTGAAGAACTGCACGGCGCTGTGGCGCTGGAAGAACTCGACCATCTCCGGGCCATGGCGGAGGAAGGCGGCCTGGCGCTCGTCCAGTTGCTCGGCATGGACCTGGGCCTTGAGGTAGCGCTCCGGCGCGTCGTCCGGCTCGACGCGGCCTTCGGCGATGGCCAGCGGGTTGCGCGGGATCCACAGCCAGCCGCCGGACCAGGCGCTGGTGCCGCCGAGCTGCGCGGCCTTTTCCGCGACGACCACGCGCAGGCCGTGGTGCGCGGCGCTGACCGCAGCGGCCAGGCCGGCGGCGCCGGAGCCGATCACCAGGACGTCGCAGTCGAGGGTTTGCAAGGTGGGCATGGGCTCTCTCTTGTCGTTATCGGGGCGCGCGGAAGGGCTCCGCGCGCCGGGGGCCATCACTGCAGCGGGGAGAAGCCGGTGGGTTTCATCAGCCGCGATTCCAGCTTGAGCACGGCGCCCAGTGCCTTGTTCAGCTTGCCGAACTCGGCCCAGCGCGGGTCGGCGGCCATGCTGGCGCGGCGCTGCATGCGCTCGTCCAGGCTCTCGTAGGCCCACAGGTGCACCACCTGGCTGCATTCGCCGAACTCGGTGGTGAAGAAGCCCACCAGCCTGCCCAGGTGCTCGGTCTGCACCTCGTAGGCGTGGCTGCGGTACAGGGCCAGCCAGTCGGCGAGTTTCAGCGGGTCGATGCTGTAGGTGCGCAGTTCGTAGTACATCGTCAGTGCTCCAGGGTTGCTTGTTGCGAGGCCGGCGCGGCGAGGCGCGCGGCTATGTGGTTGGCCGCCAGCCAGGCGAAGGTCAGGCCGGGGCCGAGGGTGATGCCGGGGCCGGGGTAGGTGCCGTCCATCAGCGAGTTCATGTCGTTGCCGGCGGCGTAGAAGCCGGGGATCGGCTGGCCGTCGCGGCCGAGCACGCGGGCCTGGCCGTCGGTGACCAGGCCGCGGGCCGAGCCGAGGTCGCCGGTGTGCAGGCGGATGGCGTAGTAGGGCGCCTTCTCCAGCGGCGCCAGGCAGGGGTTGGGGCGATGGTCCGGGTCGCCCATGTAGCGGTTGTAGCTGTTGCCGCCCTTGGCGAAGTCCGCGTCGACGCCGTTGCGCGCGCCGGCGTTGAAGCGCGCCAGCGTCTGCCGCAGGCCCTCGGCGTCGATGCCGAGGGCGCGGGCCAGGGCGTCCGGCGAGTCGGCCTGGTACAGGTAGCCGGCCTGCACCAGCGCGCTGTTGTCGACCGGCTTCGGTCGCGCCAGGCCCAGGCCATAGCGGTTCATGGCGCTGGCGTCGCAGATCAGCCAGCACTCGGTGTTGCCGCTGGCGAACATGCTCTGCACGAAGTGATGGTAGGAGTTGGACTCGTTGACGAAGCGCCGGCCGCTGCGGTTCACCGCGATCACCCCGGGCTTGGCGCGGTCGGTGACCAGGTGCGGGAAGCGCTCGCGGCGGCCGTCGGCGTGGCGCAGCTCGGAGACCGGCGCCCAGAAGAAGTTCGCCGCCAGGCCCTCGCCGGCCGCCGCGCCGATGGCCTCGCCCAGGCGCAGGGCGGCGCCGTCGTTGTGTTCCGGCGACATGCTCAGGTGCTCGCTGTCGCTCGCCGGGCGGAAGCGCTCGGCCAGCTTGCCGGCGGCGAAACCGCCCATGGCGCAGACCACGCCGCCGTGCACGCGGATGCGCTCGATGCGGCCTTCGTGCAGCACCTGGGCGCCGACCACCGCGCCGTTCTCGACCAGCAACTGCTGCGCCTCGCTGTTTAGCCACAGTTCAACGCCCTTGGCGAAGGCCGTGGTGGCCAGGCGCGCGATCAGGGCGTTGCCGGTGGTCAGGCGGGTACCGCGATGGTGGCTGAGGCGGTCGACGCCGTAGCGCGCCAGCAGCTTCAAGCAGTGCCACAACGATTTCGGCGAACGGCGGAAGCTGAGGAAATGCTGGATGTCCACGCGGTTCACCATCATGCCGCCGAACAGCAGCATGCCCGGCGGCGGCATGCGCAGGTCGCGGAAACGCTCGCCGAGGTGGCGGCCGTCGTACTCGACCATCTCCAGGGCGCGGCCGAATTCGGTGCCGCCTTCCTCGTCGGGGTAGTAGTCCGGCGAGTGCGGGCGCAGGGCGTAGCGCAGCTCGGTGTTGGCCTCCAGCCAGCGCAGCGCCCGGTGGCCGTTGCGGATGAAGCTGTCCACCAGCTCGGGCTTGTAGCCCGGGCCGATGGTGCGCTGCAGGTAGGTGCGCATGGCTTCTTCGGAGTCCTTCGCCCCGGCGGCGCGGGCCTGGTCGGTGCCGTAGATCCACACCGCGCCGCCGGAGATGGCCGAGGTGCCGCCGAAGCTATCGGCCTTCTCCAGCATCAGCACGCGCAGGCCCTGGCAGGCGGCAGTGGCCGCGGCGGCGAAACCGGCGGCGCCGCTGCCCAGCACCAGCACATCGCACTCGCGGCTCCAGGCCGGGGCGTTGAGGCTGGTCATGGCTGGATCTCCAGCGGCGTGACGCCCATGAAGGCGCCCAGGTTGCCCAGCTGCGCGAAGGCCATCTCGGCGCCGGTCTGGATGCGGCAGCCCGCCTCGCGGGCGCGCTCCAGCAGCGGAGTGATCTCCGGCTTGGTGACCACGTCGGCCACCAGGGTGTGCGCCTGCAGGCCGTCGAGCAGCATGCCCGGCAGCGGCAGCTCGCCGGTGCCGCCCATGCCCACCGGCGAGGCGTTGACCAGCAGGTCGAGGCCGGCCAGGTCGTCGCAGCCCACGCCGATGCGTACCTGGGGGAAGAGGGCGCCCAGGCGCTCGACCAGGGCGGCGGCGCGCACCTGGTCGAGGTCGCGCAGGCGCAGCTCGCCGATGCCGGCTTCGCACAGCGCATAGGCGATGGCGCTGCCGACGCCGCCGGAGCCAACCACCAGCGCGCGCTTGCCGGCCGGCTGCAGGCCATGGCGCCGGGCGGCGTTGAGGAAGCCGGCGCCGTCGACGTTGTCGCCCAGCAGGCGGCCGTCGGCCTCGCGGCGGATCACGTTGACCGAGCCCAGCGCCTCGGCGCGGGCGCTCAGGCCGTCCAGGCGCGGCGCCAGGGCCTGCTTGTAGGGCACGGTGACCACGCAGCCGCGCAGGTTGTGCCAGCCGCGCAGGGTGGCGACGAAGGCATCGAGGGCGTCGGCGCCCAGGTCGATGGCGATCATCGCCAGGTCGCGGCCGTTGTGGGCGAACCAGGTGTTGAAGTTCTCCGGCGACTTCACCTGCGCGATGGGTGTGCCGACGATGGCGACCAGTTCGGTGGAACCGCGAATCATGCTGACCTCCAGGGGTTCTTGGCGTTGTTCTGCTGGCCAGGGTGCGGCGGCGGGCTGTTGCGCTCAATGCGGTTGACGGCGCTTTAGTGCGGTATTCGCAGTCACAATGCGATAATCGCAACATTCGGCCGAATTACCCGGAGCCCGCGCCTTGGAAACCCCCAGCATCCACCCCCGCGACCTGATCGCCGGCCTGCAGAAGGGCCTGGCGCTGATGCAGCTGTTCAGCGCCGAGCGCCCGCGCCTGAGCGTGCCCGAGGCGGCGCGGCTGTCCGGCCTCACCCCCAGCGCCGCGCGGCGCTTCCTGCTGACCCTGGTGCACGAAGGCTTCGCCGAGACCGACAGCCGCCACTACTGGCTGACGCCCAAGGCGCTGCGCATCGGCCAGGCCTACGTGGACTCGGCGCAGCTGCCGCGCATGCTGCGGCCGATCGTCGAGCAGGTGGCGCGGCAGACCCAGGAGCACGTCTCGGTGGGCACCCGCGACGGCGACGAGATCGTCCACGTGGTGCGCAGCCGCTACAGCCACATCGCCTCGCTGTCGATCCGCCCCGGCTCGCGGGTGCCCATGTACTGCACCGCCAGCGGCCGCCTGTGGCTGGCGGTGCTGGGCGAGGCTGAGCTGGCGGCCTATTTCGAACGCAATCCGCCAAGGCCGCTGACGCCCTACACGCTGACGGACATGGACGCCTTGCACGCCGAGATCGCCAAGGTCGCCCGGCAGGGCTACTGCGTGGTGGACCAGGAGTACGAGATCGGCATGCGCGTGATCGGCGTGCCGCTGCTGGACCGCAGCGGGCGCATGCGCGCGAGCCTGGCCATCACCACCCACGCCTCGCGCCTGGGCCTGGACGAGATGCGCCTGCGCTACCTGCCGGCGCTGTACGAGGCCCAGGCGCTGCTGCGCCCGGTGGTGGACTGAGCGGGCGCTGATCGCCCGCGGGGCCTGGCGCAGACGCGTCGACACGGCATAATCGGCGGCTCCGTGTGCCGACGAGTTGCGTGATGACCCTCGAATTCCTCCTGGTGGCGATCCCCGCCGTGCTGCTCACCGGCGTCTCCAAGGGCGGCTTCGGCGGCGCCCTGGGCGGCATTGCCGTGCCGCTGATGGCCCTGGCCATGCCGCCGACCCAGGCCGCGGCGCTGATGCTGCCGATCCTCTGCATGGCCGATTTCACCGGCCTGCGGCGCTTCTACGGCAAGTGGGACCTGCGCAACCTGAAGATCATGCTGCCCGGCGCGCTGCTGGGCGTGGCGGCGGGCGCGCTGAGCTTCGGCCTGCTCAGCGAGCGCTTCATCGCCCTGCTGATTGGCGGCATCGCCATCGCCTTCGTGCTGCTCAACGCCCTGGTGGCCCGCGCCGCCGCCCAGCCGAAACCGGCGGCCGTGGGCAAGGGCGTGGTGCTCTCGGGCATCGCCGGCTTCACCAGCTTCGTCGCCCACGCCGGCGGCCCGCCGGTGATGATGTACCTGCTGCCGCAGCAACTGGAGAAGGTGCGCTACATCGCCACGGTGAACTGCTTCTTCCTGCTGACCAACGCCATCAAGCTGGTGCCCTACGCGCTGCTCGGCCAGTTCACCTGGAGCAACCTGGGGACCAGCCTGCTGCTGGCGCCCATCGTGGTGCTGGGTGTGTGGCTGGGCATCTGGTTGCAGGACAAGGTCAACCATGTGTGGTTCTACCGCATTGCGCGGCTGGGGTTGCTGGCGACCGGGGTGCAGTTGGTTTGGGAGAATTGGTGGGGATAGGGGGCAGGGCTTTTCGTAGGAGCGAGGGGGACGCCTAGTTCTTGCTCGCGAACAATGGCGTCAGGTTTGACTCCGGAGCTGGGGTGGAGTCCGTAACCCTCTCCCCAGCCCTCTCCCTGAAGGGAGAGGGGGCTAGTTCGTGCCGAGAGAAGGCCTGGTTTCAACCGGCAATCTCCGTACTAGCCGGCTAACGCCGAAACACCAACGCACACCGAACGGTCCCCTCTCCCTTCAGGGAGAGGGTTAGGGAGAGGGCGCTCTTCAACGCAAACACCATGGACCCAAGGAGCGTAGGGCGACGCTCCGCGTTATCCGCCGCCTGACCCTGGTCGAACGCCCGTTGGTTGTAGAACAGGGCTCCGCTTTGGTGGCCGATGAGGCGTCCAGCAGAACCTCGCAGCCGGGCAGGGGACCGGTGTATCGGCGTATAACCGCGAACGGTTATACGCCCTACGCTCAATCCAGGCTGCGGAAGTGGGCCTGCATCCGCTGCGCATCGGCCGCTCGGCCGCTGAACAGCTCGAAGGCCTTCACCGCCTGGAACACCGCCATGGTACCGCCGTCCAGCGTGCGGCAGCCGAGGCTACGGGCGTGGCGCAGCAGTTCGGTTTCCAGCGGGAAGTAGATGATCTCCGCCACCCACAGCTCGGCGCGCAGCAGCTCCACCGGCAGCGGCGTGCCGGGCAGCTTGGCCATGCCCACCGGGGTGGTGTTGACCAGGCCGTCGGCTACCGCCATGGCGGCCGGCAGATCGGTGCAGAGCAGCGCCCGGCCATGGCCGAAATGCTGGTTGAGGTTGTTCACCAGGGCCTCGGCGCGGGCCGGGTCCACTTCGTAGACGCTCAGTTGCTCCACGCCTTCGCTGAGCAGCGCGTGGGCCACCGCCGCGCCCGCGCCGCCGGCGCCCAACTGCACCACGCGGTTGCGCTTCACGTCGGCCAGGCCGCGGCGGAAGCCTTCGGCGAAGCCCAGGCAGTCGGTGTTGTGGCCGACGCGCTTGCCGTCCTTCAGCACTACCGTGTTCACCGCGCCTATGCCGCGTGCTTCCTCGGAGAGTTCGTCCAGCAGCGGGATGATCGCCTGCTTGCACGGGAAGGTGATGTTCAGCCCGGTGAAGCCCAGGCGCTGGGCGCCGTCGAGCAGTTCGGGCAGGGCGTCTAGGCTCAGCTTCAACTGGTCCAGGTCGATCAGCCGGTACAGGTAGCGCAGGCCCTGGGCGTCGCCTTCGTGCTCGTGCAGGGCGGGGGTGCGCGAGGCCTGGATGCCGGCGCCGATCAGGCCGGCGAGGATGGAAGTCTTCTGGCTCATGGCATCAGCCCCGCAGCAGGTGGGCGAAGTGGTCGAGGGCCAGGCGGTAGCCGTAGCTGCCGAAGCCGGCCAGCACGCCCACGGCGATGCCCGAGACGAAGGAGTGGTGACGGAATTCCTCGCGCTTGTGCACGTTGGACAGATGCACCTCGATCACCGGCAGCTCCACCGCCGCCAGGGCGTCGCGGATGGCCACCGAGGTGTGCGTCCAGGCCGCCGGGTTGATCACGATGCCGGCGCAACGGCCGCGCGCTTCGTGGATCCAGTCGATCAGCTGGCCCTCGTGGTTGGTCTGCTTGAACTCCACCTGCAGGCCCAGTTCGTCGGCGCGCGCTTGGCAGAGGGCTTCGACGTCGGCCAGCGTCTCATGGCCGTAGGTGGCCGGTTCGCGGGTGCCGAGCAGGTTCAGGTTGGGGCCGTTGAGGATCAGGATCGGGAGGGGCATGCGGGTGTCTCTTGTAGGTCTTGTCGCCGCTGGAGTGCGGTCATCAGAAAATGTACCAAATGGTTACTTTCGTCAATTGGCTCGCCGGGCTCTGGGTGAAATCGCTGCAAGCCAGGCGCGGCAAGGCCCGGCGCGGTTTCTGGCCGGGCCGGGCGGAAGGAGGGATACGTAGAAGTGTGCGATCAGCGGACGGTCAGTCCCATTTCGGGGCGAACTCCGGGCTGACCAGGCGGACGTTTTTCGGCAGGGCGGCGATCTGCGCGCGGTCCTCGTCGTCCAGGCGCAGGTCGAGGGCGGCGAGGTTGGAGCGCTGGTTGGCCAGGCTGGCGGCCTTGGGGATGGCGGCCACGGCGTGCTGCTCCAGCAGCCAGGCCAGGGCCACCTGGCTGGGCAGCACGCCGTGGCGCTGGGCGATGGCCTGGATCGCCGGCTCCTCCAGCATGCGCCCGCGGCCCAGCGGGGTGTAGGCAGTGAGGGCCATGTCGTGGGCGCGGGCGTAGTCCAGCAGCGGTTGCTGGTTCAGCATCAGGTGGTATTCGACCTGGATGGCCGCCAGCGGCGCGCCCAGGGTTTCCACGGTCTCGCGCAGCAGCGCCAGGGGGAAGTTGGCCACGCCGATGGCGCGCGCCTTGCCGCTGTCGCGGGCGGCCACCAGGGCCTCGACGCTGCGCTTGAGGTCGTCGCCGACCAGGCTGCCGTTGCTGCCCGGCCAGTGGATCATGAACAGGTCCAGGTAGTCGCTGCGCAGCGCGCGCAGGCTGTCGTCCAGGGACTGAGCGAGGTCGGCCGGGGCCAGGCGGTCCCACCAGACCTTGCTGGTGACGTGGACGTCCTCGCGGGCCACCGGGCTGTCGGCCAGCGCCTGGCCCACGGCATCCTCGTTGTGGTAGCCGGCGGCGGTGTCGATGTGCCGGTAGCCCAGCTCCAGGGCCTGGCGCACGGCGGCGCTGCACTCGGCGCCGGTCAGCGGCCAGGTGCCCAGGCCGAGCTTGGGCATGTTCAGGCCGTGGCGGTTGCGGATGCGTGCTTGCATGGGGTGGCTCCTGCTTGGGGTTCGTAGTCGTGGGCGCCGGCGGCGTGGCGGCCGGCGACGTAGCCGAAGGTCAGCGCCGGGCCGAGGTTGATGCCGCCGGAGGGATAGTGGCCGCCGAACACGCTGGCCATGTCGGTGCCGGCGGCGTACAGGCCGGGGATCGGCTGGCCGTCGGCGCCGAGCACGCGGGCCTGGCCGTCGGTCTTCAGCCCGGCAAAGGTGCCGAAGCAGCCCGGCTGCACTTTGACCGCATAGAACGGGCCGTGCTCGATGGGCGCGACGCAGGGGTTGGGGCCGGGGTTGGCCGCATCGCCCTGCTTGCGGTTGAAGGCGGTGCTGCCGCGGCCGAAGGCCGGGTCCTCGCCGTTGCGGGCGTGGCGGTTGAAGTCGCTGACGGTCTGCGCCAGGCCCTGCGGGTCGATGCCGCAGAGCTGCGCCAGTTGCTCGATGCTGGCGCCGCGCTTGAGGTAGCCGCTGCGCAGGTGTGCGCCGATGGGCAGCGGCGCCGGGCGCACGTAACCCAGGCCGTAGCGGCGCAGGAAGCGCTGGTCGCAGACCAGCCAGGAGCAGGGCTCCTGGTCCTCGGGCAGGGCGGCGAGCATCGCGCTGACGTAGTCGTAGTAGCCGTGGGCCTCGTTGACGAAGCGCTTGCCGTTGGCCAGCACGCCGATGATGCCGGGCTTGCCGCGCTCGATGATGTGCGGGAAGTGGCCGGTGCTGCCGTCGCGGTGCGCCACCTTCGACACCGGGGCCCAGGCCACGGGTGAGCGCAGGTTCGTTTCGACGCTGCCGCCGGCGGCTTCGCCCAGGCGCAGGCCGTCGCCGGAGCAGGACGTCGGCGGCAGGGCGAGGTTGTCGTGGCCGCTGGCGTCGCGGGGGAACAGCTGGCGGCGGCGCTCGGGGTCGTTGGGGAAGCCGCCGGCGGCGAGGACCACGGCCTTGGCGCGGATTTCCAGTTCGCCGCGCGGCGTCTTCACCACCGTACCGCGCACGGCGCCATCCTCCAGCAGCAGGCGCTGCGCCGGGCAGGATTCCATCAGGCGCACGCCCAGGTCTTGCGCCGACTTGGCCAACCGCGCCACCAGCGCCACGCCGTTGACCAGGTGCATGGCGCGGCCGTAGCGGGCCAGGTGGTAGAAGTGGGTGAGTACGCGTTTGGCCACGTGGACGAACGCGCGCGGCGAGCGGGTCATGTTGAGGAAGGCGGCCAGGTCGGCGCCGGCCATGATCGGCATGCCGAGGAAGGAGGTCTCGCGCATCGTCCTGCGCAGGCGCGGCAGCAGGTCGCCGACCTCGCGGGCATCGTAGGGCGCGGCTATCACCTGGTGCCCGCCGCTGGCGGCGCCGGGGGTGTCGCCATGCATGTCGGGGATGCCGTTGCCGTCGGCGAACTGCAGGCGAGTGTGCTGCTCGAAGAAAGCCACCATGTGCGGCGCGGCTTCGAGAAAGGCATCCACCCGCGCGGCGTCGTAGTAGTCGCCCAACTCGTTGCGCAGGTAGATGCGCGGCTGCTCGATGTCTTCCTCGATGCCGGCGCGGCGTGCCAACGGGTTGCGCGGCACCCAGGCCCAGCCGCCGGACCAGGCGGTGGCGCCGCCGAACACCGCGTCTTTCTCCACCAGGATGACCTTCTGGCCGTGCCAGGCGGCGGTGACGGCGGCGGCCAGGCCGGCGGCACCGGAGCCGACCACCAGCAGATCGCAGTCGGTGGGCGGCAGGTTCGGGGCAGGGGACATGGGCAGGGGACTCCGCGAGGATTATTTTTGGAACTTGGTTCCATAATCTGGTTTTGGGCGGAGTGAAGGCAAGCTGCCGGGCGCAACTACTGGTCGATAATCGGCCGGGGAGCGGACGTAGGATGGGTTGAGCGAAGCGATACCCATCATTGGGGCTGGGCATATCCATGCAAGGCTTGGTGGTGGGCTGGGCCTCGCCCCTCTCCCTAACCCTCTCCCTGAAGGGAGAGGGGACCGTTGGGCAGATGCGGATGTACAGGCGTTAGCCGGCAACGCCAAAAGTCTCAGGCTAATGCCATGCCTTCTCTCGGCACGGACAAGCCCCCTCTCCCTTCAGGGCGGGGCGCGCAGCCGAGGGCTGGGGAGAGGGTTACGGATGCCAACCCAGCTCCAGAGTCAAACCTGACGCCATTGTTCGCGAGCAAGCGCGCTCCTACAGATATTTCCGGCCTTCCCTGAAAATTGGGAAAGCTCACGCACAAGCCTGCGATACTTCGCCTTGTTGCGCCTGAGTGGGGCTCGCTAGGGTTCGTTCGTCACGGCGATTGTCGTGATCGGGCGTGGAAACCCGGGTTGTCTTCGTAAGGGCGGTAGCACCATAGCTGTCCGGCAGGCGCTTCCTGTGCCGGTCGAACGCTGTTCTATGGTGGGCCGTGCGAGGCGGGCTTCGGCCCGGCCGGGTCCTACGAAGCCGGTATTTCCACCCTCGCACGGTCTGCCTCCTCATCCGTGGAAAGATAGAGGCAGGCTCCCATCACTTCGTAGGAGCTAACCAGAATGCATTCACCGGCTTTTATCCCCGCGCGCCTCCCAACCTCTCTCATTTTCAGGCGTCCCCGGCAAAAACCATTGTCCGCCTGAACGTTACCCGGCGTCAGGCCGGTCAGCGCCCGGCGCCGTCCATTCAGCCCTCGCTGTAGGGCAATGAGAGAGGGACCTTGCGATGCATGAAAAACTCTTCACCACCCATATCCCCGCCGCCGACGGCCAGCCGGCGCTGGAGCTGTTCTGGCTGCAGGATTGCCAGGCCGCCATCGATGCCGGGCAGCGACGCGCCGAGCGCTGGCTGATGGAAAAGGAGCCGGCCAGCCTCTGGGCGGTCCTGCTGGTCGGCCGCGAGGGGCAGGTTCCGGAGGGGCAACGCACGGCGTACGAGGTGGCTTTCCTGGCGCGCTTGCAGCAGCGTTTGTTGGCGCAGGAGGCGGGCAGCTAGCAGCGTGGGCGTCGATGGGTTTCGCAGGCTCAACCCATCCTACGGGTGCCAGGTGTGTGCGACGTAGGATGGGTTGAGCGCAGCGATACCCATCGGCGGGTATCGCAGGGGGCTCAGATATGCAGCGCGTGCCCCAGGGCGCGCAGGGCGGTTTCCTGTACCGCTTCGCCGAGGGTCGGGTGGGCGTGGATGGTGCCGGCTATGTCTTCCAGGCGTGCGCCCATTTCGATGGACTGGACGAAGGCCGTGGAGAGTTCCGATACCGCCTTGCCCACCGCCTGCCAGCCGAGGATGAGGTGGTTGTCCGCGCGGGCCACCACGCGGACGAAGCCGTCGTGGGCTTCCAGGGTCATGGCGCGGCCGTTGGCGGCGAAGGGGAAGTTCGCCGTCAGCACTTCGTGTCCGCCGGCGCGGGCCTGGTCCGGGGTGAGGCCGACCACCACCACTTCCGGGTCGGTGAAGCACACCGCCGGGATGGCCGCGGGGGTGAAGGCGCGGCGCTTGCCGGCGATGAGTTCGGCGACCATCTCGCCCTGGGCCATGGCGCGGTGCGCCAGCATGGGTTCGCCGGCGATGTCGCCGATGGCCCAGACGTTGCGCATCGAGGTGCGGCACTGCTCGTCGATCTTCACCGCGCGGCCGTCCATGTCCAGGTGCAGACTCTCCAGGTTCCAGCCTTCGGTGTTGGGCCGGCGGCCGACGGCGACCAGCACCTGGTCGGTCTCGATCACCCGCTGCTGGCCCTGGCCGTCGCGCAGGCGCAGGCCCTTGCCGTCGGGCTCCAGGCCCACCACGCTGTGGCCCAGGTAGAGTTCCACGCCGAGCTTGCTCAGGGCCGCCGCCACCGGTTTGGCCAGTTCTTCGTCGTAGCTCGGCAGGATGCGCGGCTGGGCTTCCACCACCGTCACTTCCACGCCCAGCTTGCGGTAGGCGGTGCCCAGTTCCAGGCCGATGTAGCCGCCGCCGATCACCGCCAGGCGCTTGGGCAGGGCTTTGGGCGCCAGGGCTTCGGTGGAGGAGATGACCTTGCCGCCCACTGGCAGGAAGGGCAGTTCCACCGAGCGCGAACCGGCCGCCAGCAGCAGGTGCTCGGTGTGGATGCGCTGGGTGCCGCCGTCGGCCAGGGCGACTTCGACGGTCTTGCCGTCGACGACCTGCGCCCAGCCGTGCACCACGCCCACGCCGTGCTTTTTCAGCAGCGCGGCGACGCCGGTGGTCAGGCGGTCGACGATGCCGTCCTTCCATTCCACGGTGCGCTGGATGTCGATGCTCGGCGCCTGCACGCTGATGCCCAGCGCCGATTTGCCGGCGAACTCGCGGGCCTTGAGGTATTCCTCGGCGGCGTGGATCAGCGCCTTGGAGGGGATGCAGCCGATGTTCAGGCAGGTGCCGCCCAGGGCCGCGCCTTCCACCAGCAGGGTGCGGATGCCCAGCTGCCCGGCGCGGATGGCGGCGACGTAGCCGCCGGGGCCGCCGCCGATGATCAGCAGGGTGGTTTCCAGTGTCTGGTTCTGCTTCACGGCGGTCACTCCAGGAACAGGGTGGCGGGGTGTTCGAGCAGGGCGCGCACGGCCTGGATGAAGGCCGCCGCGTCCATGCCGTCGACCACCCGGTGATCGAAGGACGAGGACAGGTTCATCATCTTGCGCACCACTATCTGGCCGTTGACCACCATGGGCCGCTCGACCATGCGGTTGACGCCGACGATGGCCACTTCCGGATGGTTGATCACCGGCGTGCTGACGATGCCGCCCAGCGCGCCCAGGCTGCTGAGGGTGATGGTCGAGCCGGAGAGTTCCTCGCGGCTGGCCTTGCCGTGGCGGGCGGCCTCGGCCAGGCGCGCCACTTCCGCGGCGTTGCCCCACAGGTCGCGGGATTCGGCGTTGCGCAGCACCGGCACCATCAGGCCGCTGTCGCTCTGGGTGGCCACGCCCAGGTGCACCGCGCCGTAGCGGGTGATGACCTCGGCCTCGTCGTCATAGCGGGCGTTGAGCTGCGGGAACTCGCGCAGGGCCACCACCATCGCGCGGGCGATGAAGGGCAGCAGGGTGAGCTTGCCGCGGCTGGCGCCGTACCTGGCGTTGAGGTGCTGGCGCAGGCCCTCCAGGTCGGTGACGTCGATTTCCTCGACGTAGCTGAAGTGCGGGATGCGCCGCTTGGCCTCGGCCATCTTCTGGGCGATCTTGCGGCGCAGGCCGATGACCTGGATCTGCTGCTCGTCGTGGCGCGCGGCGTAGCCGGAGGCGACCACCGCGCCGCCATGGGCCAGGTACTGGTCGAGGTCGTCGTGGAGGATGCGCCCGGCGGGGCCGGAGCCCTGCACGAACTGCAGTTCCACGCCCAGGTCGCGGGCGCGTTGGCGCACCGCCGGGGAGGCCAGCGGCTTCTCGCCGGGGGCGCGGCGCGGGGCCGGCGCGGCGGCTGCCGGGCGCGGCGCGGGGGCCGGTTTGGCTTCGGCGCGCGGGGCCTCCTTGGCCGGCTGGGGTTTCGCTTCGGCTTCTGCGGCGGGCGCGCTTTCATGGGCCTTGGCCGCGGCTTCGCGGTGGTTGCCGGCGCCTTCCACTTCCAGGCGCACCAGCTCGCCGCCCACGGCCATCACCTGGCCGGGCTCGCCGCCCAGGGCGAGAATCCTGCCGGAGACCGGTGAGGGGATTTCCACGGTGGCCTTGTCGGTCATCACTTCGGCCAGCACCTGGTCCTCATGGACCTCGTCGCCGACCTTGATGTGCCATTCCACCAGTTCCACTTCGGCGATGCCTTCCCCGATGTCCGGCATCTTGATCACGTGAATGCCCATTCAGACCTCCATGGCACGCTTGAAGGCGGCGCCGACGCGGGCCGGGCCGGGGAAGTAGTCCCATTCCTGGGCGTGCGGGTAGGGGGTGTCCCAGCCGGTCACGCGGGCGATGGGGGCTTCCAGGTGGTGGAAGCAGTTTTCCTGCACCAGCGACATCAGCTCGGCGCCGTAGCCGCAGGTGCGGGTGGCCTCGTGGACGATGACGCAGCGGCCGGTCTTCTTCACCGACTCGACTATGGTGTCCAGGTCCAGCGGCCAGAGGCTGCGCAGGTCGATGATCTCGGCGTCGATGCCGGTCTCCTCGGCGGCGGTCTGCGCCACGTAGACGGTGGTGCCGTAGGTGAGCACGGTCAGCTCGCTGCCCGGGCGGGCGATGGCCGCCTTGTCCAGCGGCACCCGGTAGTAGCCTTCGGGCACCTGGCTCTGCGGATGCTTGGACCAGGGCGTCACCGGGCGCTCGTGGTGGCCGTCGAAGGGGCCGTTGTACAGGCGCTTGGGCTCGAGGAAGATCACCGGGTCGTCGTTCTCGATGCAGGCGATCAGCAGGCCCTTGGCGTCGTAGGGGTTGGACGGCATCACCGTGCGCAGGCCGCAGACCTGGGTGAACATCGCCTCCGGGCTCTGGCTGTGCGTCTGCCCGCCGTAGATGCCGCCGCCGCAGGGCATGCGCACCACCATGGGCACGACGAAGTCGCCCACCGAGCGGTAGCGGATGCGCGCCGCCTCGGACACCAACTGGTCGGTGGCCGGGTAGACGTAGTCGGCGAACTGGATTTCCACCACCGGGCGCAGGCCGTAGGCGCACATGCCCACCGCGGCGCCGACGATGCCGCTCTCGGAGATGGGCGCGTCGAACACCCGCGAGGTGCCGTACTTCTTCTGCAGGCCTTCGGTGCAGCGGAACACGCCGCCGAAGTAGCCCACGTCCTGGCCGAACACCACCACGTCGTCGTCGCGTTCGAGCATCACGTCCATCGCCGAGCGCAGCGCCTGGATCATGCTCATGCTGGTGAGCGCCTGGGCGTTCTCGTGTTGCGGATTCATGGCGTTCATACCCCGAGCTCCTGGCGCTGCCGGCGCAGGTGTTCCGGCAGGTCCTTGTAGACGTCGTCGAACAGGCTGGCGGCGCTGAAGACGTGGCCGTCTACCAGCGAGCCGTGGCGTTCGGCCTCTTTCTGCGCGGCCATCACTTCGGCTTCCAGTTCCTTGTGCAGCGCCTCGTGCTGCTCCTCGCTCCAGATGCCCAGGGCCAGCAGGTGCTGCTTCAGGCGGGCGATGGGGTCGCCGAGGGGGAAGTTGGTCCAGTCGTCGGCCGGGCGGTACTTGGATGGGTCGTCCGAGGTGGAGTGCGGGCCGGCGCGGTAGGTGACCCACTCGATCAGGCTCGGCCCATGGCCGCGGCGGGCGCGTTCGGCGGCCCACTGCGAGGCGGCGTACACGGCGAGGAAGTCGTTGCCGTCCACCCGCAGCGAGGCGATGCCGCAGCCCACGCCGCGGTTGGCGAAGGTGGTGCCTTCACCGCCGGCGATGGCCTGGAAGGTGGAGATCGCCCACTGGTTGTTGACCACGTTGAGGATCACCGGGGCGCGGTAGACGTGGGCGAAGGTCAGCGCGGTATGGAAGTCCGACTCGGCGGTGGCGCCGTCGCCGATCCAGGCCGAGGCGATCCTGGTATCGCCCTTGATCGCCGAGGCCATGCCCCAGCCCACCGCCTGGATGAACTGGGTGGCGAGGTTGCCGGAGATGGAGAAGAAGCCCTTCTCGCGGCTGGAGTACATGATCGGCAGCTGGCGGCCCTTGAGCGGGTCCTGCTCGTTGGAGAGCAGCTGGCAGATCATGTCTTTGAGCGGGTAGTCGCGGGTGATCAGGATGCCCTGCTGGCGATAGGTGGGGAAGCACATGTCGCCGCCCTGCAGGGCCATGGTGTGGGCGGTGGCGATGGCTTCCTCGCCCAGGCACTGCATGTAGAAGGACATTTTCTTCTGGCGCTGCGCGGTGAGCATGCGGGCGTCGAAGATGCGCGTCTTGAGCATCAGGCGCAGGCCGCGCAGCAGCTGTTCGTGGCTGAGTTGCGGGTCCCACGGGCCGAGGGCGTTGCCCTGGTCGTCGAGCACGCGCACGAGGCTGTAGGCGAGGTCGGCGGTCTGCGCCGGCTCGACGTCGACGTCGGGCTTGCGCACTTCCCCGGCGGGGGACAGGTGCAGGTAGGAGAAGTCGGTCTTGCAGCCTGGGCGCCCGGTGGGTTCGGGGACGTGCAGGCGGAGGGGAGCGTAGTCGGTCATGGTGGGTCTCCAGTTGTGATCGGGGGTGGGGATCAGCAGACGGAAGACGCCGGACCGGGCGGGTGCGACTGGCCTGGTTGGGCGACGGTGCGGGTGCCGCGCGCGGTAGCGCGGCGGGTGCTGACATCACTCATGGTGAGGTCCTCGTTCGTTGTTCTTGTGATTTCAGTATAGGTGTGACCGGCTGGTTTTTTGCTCCAATTTGACTAGCTTTGGACAGAAGATTTAGTGTCTTTGAACTACAAAAACCCTCTTCCGTAGAAGTGAGCGCCATGGCCGACATCGACCGCACCGACCTCAAGATCCTCCGCGCCCTGGCCGACGACGGCCGCCTGAGCTGGCGCGACCTGGCGCAGAAGATCGGCCTGTCGCTGACGCCGACGTTGCGCCGGGTGCGGCGCCTGGAGGAAGAGCGGTACATCCAGGGCTACTTCGCCCAGCTTGACGAGGAGCGCCTGTCCGGGGCCATGAGCGTGTTCGTTTCGGTCACCCTGGAAAAACAGACCGGCGACTACCTGGCGCGGTTCGAGGAAAGCATCGTCCAGGCGCCGCAGGTGATGAGCTGCTTCCAGATGACCGGCGACGCGGACTACATGCTGCGCGTGGTGGTCAAGGACCTGGCGGCCTACCAGGCCTTCCTCACCACCACCCTGACGCAGATTCCCGGGGTGGCCGGGATCAAGTCGGCGTTCGCCTTGAAGTCGGTGCTCAAGCGCTCGGCGCCGCCGCTTTGAGGAGGTAGGCAACTGGCTTGCCGGCTGCGCCGAGGCGCTTTCGTAGGATGGGTTGAGCTTGCGAAACCCATGCGGTGGCGGTGATGGGTATCGCTTCGCTCAACCCATCCTACGGGAAAGCGCCGTGTTTCCCGGCAACCTGTAGGAGCGGGCCCTGCCCGCGATTCGCGCGCAGGGCGCGCTCCTACATGCTCCTCACTGCTCGTCGAGGGCGAAGGCGGTGAGGCTGTAGGTGGGGATGCCGGCGTCGGCCAGCTTGGCCGAGCCGCCGAGTTCCGGCAGGTCGATGATGGCGGCGGCTTCCAGGACCCTGGCGCCCATGCGCCGGACCAGTTGCGCGGCGGCCAGCAGGGTGCCGCCGGTGGCGATCAGGTCGTCGAAGATCAGCACGCTGTCGCCTTCGCACAGGCTGTCGGCGTGCACTTCCAGCAGGGCTTCGCCGTATTCGGTCTGGTAGGCCTGGGCCAGCACGTCGGCGGGCAGCTTGCCCTGCTTGCGGAACAGCACCAGCGGCTTGTTCAGTTCGTAGGCGATGATCGAGCCGATCAGGAAGCCGCGCGCGTCCATGGCGCCGATGTGGCTGAAATCCGCCTCGACGTAGCGCTGGATGAAGCTGTCGGCGACGAAGCGCAGCGCGCGCGGCGACTGGAACAGCGGGGTGATGTCGCGGAACACCACGCCCGCCTTGGGGAAGTCGGGGACCGCGCGGATCACGGATTTCAGGTCGAGCTGGTTGAGGATCATGCTGGTTGGACACCTGGTGACTGCTTTGCGAAGCCCCAAAGTATAACGGGCCCGCCACAAGGCGAGCCCGTTTTGCGCGATGACCGGAAGGTCGCGCCTTCAGCTTTCCATCTGGCCGCCGGCCAGGGCGCACAGCTCGATGGAGTCGAGGATGCGCACTTCCTTGCCTTCGGCGGCGATCAGGCCGTTCTGCTGGAAGCGGGTGAACACCCGCGACACGGTTTCCACCGCCAGGCCCAGGTAGTTGCCGATCTCGTTGCGCGACATCGCCAGGCGGAACTGCTGGGCGGAGAAGCCGCGGGCGCGGAAGCGCGCCGAGAGGTTGACCAGGAAGGTGGCGATGCGCTCGTCGGCGGTCTTCTTCGACAGCAGCATCATCATCTGCTGGTCGTCGCGGATTTCGCGGCTCATCACCCGCATCAGCTGGCGGCGCAGCTGCGGCAGCTGCTCGGACAGCTCGTCCAGGCGCTCGAAGGGAATCTCGCAGACCGAGGTGGTCTCCAGGGCCTGGGCCGATACCGGGTAGGCCTCGGTGTCCATGCCGGACAGGCCGACCAGTTCGCTGGGCAGGTGGAAGCCGGTGATCTGCTCTTCACCGCCGTCGGTGATGCTGAAGGTTTTCAGCGCGCCGGAACGCACCGCGAACACGGAACCGAAGGCGTCGCCCTGGCGAAACAGGAACTCGCCCTTCTTCAGTGGCCGGCCGCGCTTGACGATTTCGTCGAGGGCGTCCATGTCGTCGTTGTTCAGCGACAGGGGCAGGCACAGCGGCGCCAGGCTGCAATCCTTGCAATGCGCTTGCGGCAAGGCGCGCACCTTGATGGTTTCGGCCATGGTTGATCCTTGGGTGGAAAGGCACAAGAAACGCAAGGGTAACGCACCCAAGGGTTCGGCTGCCAGCTTGCCGGGTGGATTTCGGAACATTCCGGCGTTTATTCCGAAACCTTATGTAAAAAAGGTCAGATTCGTACTTATTCTCTAAGCAAATTCCTTCAGATCACCCGCGAGAACCGTTGCAGGTTCTGGTGCGGCAGGTAGTGGTCGAAGAGCATGCACAGGCTGCGCACCAGCAGCCGGCCGGCGGCGGTGACGTCGATGCCGCGCGGGCTCAGCTCGATCAGGCCGTCCTTGGCGAAGCGCTCCAGCTCGTCCCAGATGTCGGCGAAGTAGCCGTGGAACTCGATGTTGAAGCGTTCCTCGATGCTTTCGAAGTCCAGCTGGAAGTGGCAGATCAGTTGCTGGATCACCGCGCGGCGCACGCGGTCGTCGGCGTTGCAGTAGAGGCCGCGGCGGGTGGCCAACTGGCCGTTGTCCAGGCTGTTCTGGTAGTCGTTGATGTCAGTGCTGTTCTGGCAGTAGAGGTCGCCGATCTGGCTGATCGCCGAAACGCCCAGGCCCACCAGGTCGCAATGGCCGTGGGTGGTGTAGCCCTGGAAGTTGCGTTGCAGGGTGCCGTCCTCCTGGGCGCTGGCCAGTTCGTCGTCGGGCAGGGCGAAGTGATCCATGCCGATGTAGCGGTAGCCGGCGGCGCTGAGCTGCTCGATGGTGCGCTGGAGCATTTCCAGCTTCTGCGCGGGGGAGGGCAGGTCCTGGGCGTTGATGCGCCGCTGCGGCATGAAGCGTTCGGGCAGGTGCGCGTAGTTGAACACCGAGAGGCGGTTGGGCTGCAGGCCGATGACCTGCTCGACGGTGCGGGCGAAGCTGTCGGGGTTCTGCTTGGGCAGGCCGTAGATCAGGTCGATGTTGATCGAGCGGTATTGCAGGGTGCGGGCCGCGTCCATGATGGCGCGGGTCTCGTCGAAGCTCTGCATGCGGTTCACCGCCTGCTGCACTTCCAGGTCGAAGTCCTGCACGCCGACGCTGACGCGGTTGAAGCCCAGTTCGCGGAGCAGGCCCATGGTCGACCAGTCGGCCTCGCGCGGGTCGATCTCGATGCCGTAGTCGCCGGAGTCGTCTTCCACCAGGTTCAGGTGCTCGCGCAGCTGGCCCATGAGTTCGCGCAGCTGGCCGGGGCTGAGGAAGGTGGGGGTGCCGCCGCCGAAGTGCAGCTGTTCCACGCACTGGTCCTTGCCCAGGTGGCGGCTGACGATCTCGATTTCGTGGATCAGCCGGGCGAGGTAGGGCGCGCTGCGCCCGCGGTCCTTGGTGATGACCTTGTTGCAGGCGCAGTAGTAGCAGATGTTGGCGCAGAACGGGATGTGCACGTAGAGCGACAGCGGCCGATCGGCCTTCTGGCTGTTGCGCAGGGCGTGCAGCATGTCGAAGGGGCCCACGCCTTCGTGGAACTGCACGGCGGTGGGATAGGAGGTATAGCGCGGGCCGGACAGATCGTAGCGACGGATCAGATCTGTGTCCCAGCGGATATCGTCGAGCATGCCGCAGTCCCCGAATCAGGCGAGCTTTTCGGCGCAGTCTAGGGAGACTGTGGGAAAAGCCTCTTGACCTGCATCAAGCGGTCGCAGGGGGTACCTCGTTGGAGGGGCTTGCTTGTGAGCAGTGGTGTTGGGGTTGGCTTTGGAGTTGGGGTGGAGTCCGTGACCCTCTCCCCAGCCCTCGGCTGCGCGCCCCGCCCTGAAGGGAGAGGGGGCCGTTCGTGCCGAGAAGGGGAATGGTTTCAACCTGCCACTTCGGCACTAGCCGGATGACTCCTTGCTACCCGCCTGCTCCGAACAGTCCCCTCTCCCTTCAGGGAGAGGGTTAGGGAGAGGGCGCTCTTCAGGCCAGGCACCAGGGTGAATCCTGTTCGCGAGCAAGAGCTAGGCGCCCCCCTCGCTCCTACGAAAAGCGCGGGGCTTCAGTGCATCGCGTGGCCCATCAGCCACGCCTGGTGCGGGCCGGGCAGGGTCCACAGGCCGAAGAGGATCACCAGCAGGCCGCCGGCCATGCGCACGCTGCGTTTGCGCAGCAGCGCCGTGATGCGTTCGGCGGCCAGCCCCGTGGCCAGCAGCACCGGCCAGGTGCCCAGGCCGAAGGCGAGCATCAGCAGCGCGCTTTCCAGCGCCGAGCCCTGGCTGCTGGTCCACAGCAGGGTGCTGTAGACCAGGCCGCAGGGCAGCCAGCCCCAGAGCGCGCCGAGCAGCAGCGCGCGCGGCACGCTGGCCACCGGCAGCAGGCGGCTGGCGAAGGGCTGGATGTATTTCCACAGGCCGCGGCCGAGGGCTTCGATGCGCGTCAGGCCGCTCCACCAGCCGGCCAGATACAGGCCCATGGCGACCAGCAGCAACCCGGCGACCACGCGCAGCGCCGAGGCGAAAGGGGTGCTGGCGATGGCCCAGCCGGCCAGGCCCAGCAGCAGGCCGGCGGCGGCGTAGCTGAGGATGCGCCCGAGGTTGTAGGCCAGCAGCAACTGCAGGCGGCGCCCGCGCTGTTCCGGCGGGATGGCCAGGGTCAGCGCGCCCATCAGGCCGCCGCACATGCCCAGGCAGTGGCCGCCGCCGAGCAGGCCGAGGATCAGCGCGGACGCCAGCATGGGCGCCAGGTCAAGCATCGCGCGAGTCCTTGTCCCGGGCTTCGGCCTGCGCGTCCCTGGCGCCTTCGGCCTCGTCGATGCCGGCCTGGTGCTTGGGGTCCTCGTCGTCGAACAGGATGCTGTGGGCCGGGCCGTCCATGTCGTCGTACTGGCCGCTGTTCACCGCCCAGAAAAAGATCCAGACGGCGATGGCGACGATGATCAGCGCCACCGGGATCATTACGTAGAGAGCGGGCATATCGACTCCGTTGAAAAGGCCTGCGCGCCTTCAGTGGGCGGCGAGCGGGATGGCCAGCGGCGCGGCTTCGGGGGCCGCCGGCAGGGCGCGCACGCGGGTCAGGCGCAGGGCGTTGAGCACCACGGTCAGCGAGCTGACCGACATGCCGATGGCCGCCCAGGCGGGGGTGATCCAGCCGAGGGCGGCGAAGGGCAGCATCAGGCCATTGTACAACCCCGCCCAGACCAGGTTCTCGACGATCACCCGGCGGGTGCGGCGGGCCAGGACGAAGGCCTGCACCAGGCTGTCCAGGCGGTTGGACAGCAGCACCGCGTCGGCGCTGGTCTTGGCCAGGTCGGTGGCGCTGCCCATGGCCACGCTGATGTCGGCGGCGGCCAGCACCGGCACGTCGTTGACGCCGTCGCCGAGCATCAGCACGTGGCGGCCTTCGCCGTGCAGCTGTCTGAGGATCGCCAGTTTGTCGTCCGGGCGCAGGCCGCCGTGGACTTCGTCGATGCCCAGTTCGGCGGCCACGCTCTGCACCATCGGCGAGCTGTCGCCGGACAGCAGCAGGGTGCGCCAGCCGCGCTCGCGGCAGGCCTGCAGCAGGGCTGGGGCGTCGTCGCGCAGGCGGTCGTCGAGCACCAGCCAGGCCAGTGGGCCGCGCGCATCGCCCAGCAGCAGCCACTGGCCGTGCTCATTGGGCATGGTTGGCGCGGGCTGGCCGCTCAGGGCGCAGACGAAGGCGGCCTGGCCGATGCGCAGGCGCTGGCCGTCGACCACGCCTTCCAGGCCCAGGCCGGGGCGGCTTTCCACGGCCTCGGCGGGTTGCGGGGCGCGGCCGAAGGCGCGGGCGATGGGGTGTTCGGAACGGTTCTCCAGGGCCGCGGCCAGGGCCAGGCAGCGTTCGCCGTCGAGCTCGCCCAGCGGTTGTACGGCGCGCAGGGTCAGGCGGCCTTCGGTGAGGGTGCCGGTCTTGTCGAAGATCACCGTGTCGATGCGTTTCAGGCCTTCCAGCACGTGGCCGCGGGTGAGCAGCAGGCCGAGCTTGTGCAGGCTGCCGGTGGCCGCGGTGAGGGCGGTGGGCGTGGCCAGGGAGAGGGCGCAGGGGCAGGTGGCGACCAGCATCGACAGGACCACCCAGAAGGCCCGCGAGGCGTCGTGCTGCCACCAGAACAGGCCGACCACCGCGGCCAGCGCCAGCAGCACCAGCAGGAACCACTGCGCGGCGCTGTCGGCGAGCTGCGCCAGGCGCGGCTTGTCGGCCTGGGCGCGCTCCAGCAGGCGGACGATGGCCGACAGCCGGCTGTCGTCGCCCAGGGCCTGCACCTGCAGGGTCAGCGGACCTTCGACGTTGAGGGTGCCGCCGGTGACGCTGTCGCCGGCCTGGCGCGGCTGCGGCAGGTATTCGCCGGTGAGCAGGGATTCGTCGACGCTGGACTGCCCGGCGAGGATCAGGCCGTCGGCCGGCAGCACCGCGCCCGGCGGCACCAGCACGCGGTCGCCGATGCGCAGTTCGCTGAGCAGGATGCGCTGGCTGTTGCCGGCTTCGTCCAGGCGCAGGCAGGAGGCCGGCAGCAGGTTGACCAACTGTGCGGTAGCCGCCGCCGTGCGCTCGCGGGCGCGGCGCTCCAGGTAGCGGCCGGCGAGCAGGAACAGGGCGAACATGCCCACCGCGTCGAAGTACAGGTCGCCCTTGCCGGTGATGGCGGTCCAGATGCCGGCCAGGTAGGCGCCGCCGATGGCCAGGGACACCGAGACGTCCATGGTCAGGTGGCGCGTGCGCAAATCGCGCAGGGCGCCGCGGAAGAACGGCTGGCAGGAATAGAAGACGATCGGCGTGGTGAGGAACATCGCCACCCAGCGCAGGATTTCGTGCATCTCGGCGCTGAGGTCGATGTTGAATTCCGGCCAGGTGGCCATGGTCGCCATCATCGCCTGGAACCACAGCATGCCGGCCACGCCCAGCTGGCGCAGGGAGCGGCGGTTCTCTTCGGCGAGCTGCTCGGCGGCCTTGTCCGGCCGGTAGGGGTGGGCGGCGTAGCCGATCCTGCGCAGCTCGGCGAGCAGGCCGCTGAGCGGCAGCTGGCCGTCGGCCCAGCGCACGTGCAGGCGGTGGTTGGACAGGTTGAGCCCGGCCTCGGCCACCGCCGGCATCTGCCGCAGGTGTTTTTCGATCAGCCAGCCGCAGGCGGCGCAACTGATGCCTTCGAGGATCAGGGTGGTCTCGGCCAGTTCGCCCTGGTGCTGGACGAAGGGCTGCTGCACGTCGGGGCGGTCGAGCAGGGCCAGTTCGTCGCCGAGTTGCGCGGGCAGCGCCTCGGGGTTGGCGGCCGATTCGGTGCGGTGCCGGTAATAGCCTTCCAGGCCGCCGGCGACTATGGCCTCGGCCACGGCCTGGCAGCCGGGGCAGCAGAATTCGCGGGTCTCGCCGAGGACCCGGGCGGTGAAGCGGCTGCCGGGCGGAACCGGCAGCGCGCAGTGGTAGCAGGGCCGGGGGGCGCTCATGGGCGCTGGACTTCATCCCCCTTGAGGGGTTCGTCGCCGAGGAGGATCTCGCCGTCGGCGATGAGCTTCTCTTCTTCGAACAGGCGCCAGGCGTGGCCGTCCTGCTCGCCGAGCAGTTCGACGAAGCGGCGGCCTTCGACGGCGCTGTCCAGGCGGCCGGTGTAGCGGCCCGGTTCGTTGGCCGGCAGCAGGGCGACGTGGCGGTCCTGGGATTCCAGGGTGGGGGAGATCAGGTTGAGGGTCAGCTGCGCCGGCTGGCTGTCGCCCTTCAGGCGTACCTCGACCTCGCCGGTGAGCTTGTCCAGGCGCACCTGGGCCTGCATGTGCAGTTGCTGGGCCAGGTGTTCGCGGTCCAGCGAGCGGTTGATGCCCTTGCCGGCCTCGTAGTAGTTGTCGTTGACCAGGGTGTCCTGGTTCTCCACGGCGATGCGCACCATCGTCAGGCTGAGGAACACCGAGGTGGCGAGCATGCCGATGATGATCCAGGGCCAGAGGTGCTTGTACCAGGGTTGTTGGGCGGGCGCCGACTGCATGGGTTTTCTCTCTCGTGGTCCGCGGGGCGGAAGCGGCCTGCCCGAGGGGTGGGCGGCGCGCCTGGGTGGGGCGGATTCTACGTGCTCCGCGTGCCGCTGGCATCCCGCCGCGGGGGCGGGATGCGTTGCGGTTCAGCCGGGGTTCAGCGTACCACCGGGCCGATGAAGCGGCTGTCGGCTTCCTTGCTGATGGACGGCTCGTCCACCGACTGGATAGTGAAGGTGATCTTGTTGGTGCTGGACGGCAGCTTGTCCGGGTCCACCGCCAGTTCCACCGGCATGGCGAGGATGTCGCCGGCGGCCACCTGCACTTCCTTGCGGCCTTCCAGGGTCAGGCCTTCCAGGCCCTTGGCGCCGAGCACGTAGGTGTGGTCGCGCTGGTCCTTGTTCATGATCTTCAGGCTGTAGACGTTCTCGATGCGGCCTTCGGCGTTCTCGCGGTAGAGCACGCGGTCCTTGCTGACGTCGAAGCCCACCAGCGGGCGGATCACGATGGCGGTGGCCAGCAGGCTCATCATCACGCACAGGGCGATGGCATAGCCGATCAGGCGCGGGCGCACCAGGTGCGTCTTCTGCCCGGACAGGTTGTGCTCGGTGGTGTAGCTGATCAGCCCGCGCGGGTAGCCCATCTTGTCCATGATGCTGTCGCAGGCGTCGATGCACGCGGCGCAGCCGATGCACTCGATCTGCAGGCCGTCGCGGATGTCGATGCCGGTGGGGCAGACCTGTACGCACATGGTGCAGTCGATGCAGTCGCCCAGGCCCTGGGCCTTGTAGTCCAGGGTCTTCTTGCGCGGGCCGCGCTTCTCGCCGCGGCGCGGGTCGTAGGAGACGATCAGGGTGTCCTTGTCGAACATCACGCTCTGGAAGCGCGCGTAGGGGCACATGTAGATGCACACCTGCTCGCGCAGCCAGCCGGCGTTGCCGTAGGTGGCCAGGGTGAAGAAGCCGACCCAGAAGTAGGCCCAGCCGTCGGCCTCGCCGGTGACCAGGTCCATCAGCAGTTCGCGGATGGGGGCGAAGTAGCCGACGAAGGTCAGGCCGGTGACCAGGCCGATCAGCAGCCACAGCGTGTGCTTGGCGGCCTTGCGCAGCAGCTTGTTGCCGCTCATCGGCGCCTTGTCCAGCTTCATGCGCTGGTTGCGGTCGCCTTCGGTGACCTTCTCGCACCACATGTAGATCCAGGTCCACACGCTCTGCGGGCAGGTGTAGCCGCACCAGACGCGGCCGGCGAACACCGTGATGAAGAACAGCCCGAAGGCGCTGATGATCAGCAACCCGGAGAGGAGGATGAAGTCCTGCGGCCAGAAGGTGGCGCCGAAGATGTAGAACTTGCGCTCGGGCAGGTCCCACCACACCGCCTGCCGACCGTTCCAGGTCAGCCACACGGTGCCGAAGTAGAGAAGGAACAGGAAAGCGCCGCCGACACGGCGCAGGTTGCGGAAGAACCCGGTGAAGGCCCGGGTGTAGATCTTCTCTCGGGAGGCATATAAGTCGACGTTCTCCCCACCCTTCTTCGCGGGCGGTGTGACGTCTTGCACGGGAATCTGTTTGCTCATCAGTGCGTACCACGGCAGTGGGAGGGCGCCCTGTCGATACGTGCCGAAAGGGTCAGGATATGGCTGCACGCCTAAACATGATACGACTTGGCCCGGTGTGCAACGGTGCGACCGTTGGTCGCGTCAGAATATTCGGAAGATTTTTCGTCCCCCGAAATAGAGCGGCGCCGGTAGGAACCGGCGCCGCTGGGTGCTGCGAGGGGAGGGCGGAAGCGCTTATTCGCTCTTCTGCGCATCACCCTGGGACAGGCTGTACACGTAGGCGGCCAGCAGGTGCACCTGGTCGGCGCCGAGGCGTTCCAGCTGGGCCGGCATCTGGCCCTGGCGGCCGTAGCGGATGGTCTGCTGCAGCTGGGAGAAGCTCGAGCCGTAGATGAAGGCGGCCGGGTGCGTCAGGTTGGGCGCGCCCATGGCGGCGGTGCCCTTGCCCTCCGGGCCGTGGCAGGCGACGCAGGTGGTGGCGAAGATCTTGCCGCCATTGGCCACCTGCTCGTCGGTCACGCCTTCGGGCAGCTTGCGGCCGTCCAGCTTGCTGGTGACGAAGGCGGCCACGTCATGCACGCCCTGGTCGCCCAGGACTTCGCCCCAGGCCGGCATGGCGGCGTGACGGCCACCCTTGATGGTGGTCTCGATGTCCGCGGTGGCACCGCCCCAGCGCCAGTCCTGGTCGGTCAGGTTGGGGAAGCCATAGGCGCCCTTGGCGTCGGAGCCGTGGCACACCGAGCAGTTGGAGGCGAACAGGCGGCCGCCCATCTTCAGCGCCAGCGGGTCCTTGGCCACATCTTCGATGGGCATGGCGGCGAATTTGGCGAAGATCGGGCCGTACTTCTCGTCGGCCTTGGCCATTTCCTTTTCCCACTGGTGCACGCCGGTCCAGCCCGGCTGGCCATTGGCGAAGGGCTTGCCGTCGCTGACTTCCTGGTAGCCCGGCAGCAGGCCTTTCCAGTTGCCCAGGCCCGGGTACAGGACCAGGTAGCCCAGGGCGAAGACGAAGGTGGCGACGAACAGCATGAACCACCACTTCGGCAGCGGGTTGTCGTACTCCTCGATGCCGTCGAAGGCGTGCCCGACGGTCTCGTCGGTGGCTTCGCTGCGCTGGCCGCGGCGGGTGGCGAACAGCAGCCAGGCCAGGGCGAAGATGGTGCCCAGGGTAAGTACGGTGACGTACAGACTCCAGAAGGTTGTCATTCTTTGTTGCTCCTAGAAGCTTGTTCTTTCTCGACGTGCTTCATGGCTGCCGGGTCGTCCGCGAAGGGCAGCAGGGCGTCGTCGTCGAAGCGCTGCTTGCGCT
>Ga0180223_1000640_pt1 | contig 39533 bp, 32 predicted proteins | sample eDN5th30CKraftOP_FD_151337 | JGI IMG/M metagenome (GOLD analysis project Ga0180223, IMG submission 151337) | Enriched Organic Plus compost microbial communities from Emeryville, California, USA - eDNA 5th pass 30_C Kraft OP (version 2) (version 2) ... | reverse complement strand
GTAAACCCCTGCCAAGCGCGGCCCGTCCGCGCTTTTTCCGATTCTCCGTCAGAAGCCTTTTTCAGGATTTCCATGCATCGCTACCGGTCCCATACCTGCGGCGCGCTCCGCGAGAGCGACATCGACTCCAACGTCCGCCTGTCGGGCTGGTGCCACCGTATCCGCGATCACGGCGGCCTCCTGTTCATCGATCTGCGCGATCATTACGGCATGACGCAATGCGTCATCGACCCGGATTCCAAGGCGTTCAAGCTCGCGGAAAAGCTGCGCTCGGAGTGGGTGGTGAAGATCGACGGCAAGGTGCGCCGCCGCCCCGAGGGCACCGACAATCCGGAATTGCCGACGGGTGCCGTCGAGGTGTTCATCGCCGACATTGAGGTGCTGGGCGAGGCGGCGGAACTGCCGCTGCCGGTGTTCGGCGATCTCGAATATCCGGAAGAGGTCCGGTTGAAATATCGCTTCCTCGACCTGCGCCGCGAAAAGCTCCACCAGAACATCATGACCCGCGGGCAAATCATTGATTCCATGCGGGCGCGGATGAAGAAGGAAGGCTTCTTCGAATTCCAGACGCCGATCCTGACGGCGTCCTCACCGGAAGGCGCGCGCGACTTCCTGGTGCCGAGCCGCATTCACGCCGGCAAGTTCTACGCGCTGCCGCAGGCGCCGCAGCAGTACAAGCAACTCCTGATGATGTCGGGCTTCGACCGCTACTTCCAGATCGCGCCGTGTTTCCGCGACGAGGACCCGCGCGCCGACCGGCTGCCGGGCGAGTTCTATCAGCTCGACCTCGAGATGAGCTTCGTGACGCAAGACGATGTTTTTGCTGCGATGGAGCCGGTGATCACCGGCGTGTTCGAGGATTTCGCGAACGGCAAGCCGGTGACCAAGAACTGGCCGCGCATTCCCTTCGCCGAGGCGCTTCGTAAGTACGGCACCGACAAGCCGGACCTGCGCAATCCGCTTATCATGCAGGATGTGTCCGAGCACTTCCGTGGCTCGGGCTTCAAGGTGTTCGCGCGGATGCTCGAACAGGCGGGCAACGAGGTCTGGGCCATTCCGGGACCGGGCGGCGGTTCGCGCGCATTCTGCGACCGCATGAACTCGTGGGCGCAGGGCGAGGGCCAGCCGGGCCTCGGCTACATCATGTGGCGCGAAGGCGGCGAGGGCGCAGGCCCGCTCGCCAACAACATCGGCCCCGAGCGTACCGCCGCGATCCGCGCGCAGCTTGGCCTCAAGGACGGCGATGCGGCGTTCTTCGTCGCGGGCGATCCGCAGAAGTTCTGGAAGTTCGCAGGCCTCGCCCGCACCAAGCTCGGCGAGGAACTGAACCTGATCGACAAGGACCGGTTCGAACTGGCCTGGATCGTTGACTTCCCGATGTACGAATACAACGAGGAGGAGAAGAAGGTCGACTTCTCCCACAATCCGTTCTCGATGCCGCAGGGCGGGCTTGAAGCGTTGCAGACGCAGGACCCGCTCACCATCAAGGCGTTCCAGTACGACATCGCCTGCAACGGCTACGAGATCGCCTCGGGCGGCATCCGCAACCACAAGCCGCAGGCTATGGTGAAGGCGTTCGAGATCGCCGGTTACGGCGAGGAAACGGTGGTCGAGCGTTTCGGCGGCATGTACCGCGCCTTCCAGTATGGCGCGCCGCCGCATGGCGGCATGGCGGCGGGGGTAGACCGAATCGTTATGCTGTTATGCGGAACGAACAACTTGCGCGAGATCTCGCTTTTCCCGATGAACCAGCGCGCAGAAGATTTGCTGATGGGCGCGCCGTCGGACGTGTCCACCAAGCAATTGCGTGAATTGCATATCAGGCTCAACCTTCCACAAAACTGATCGAGGGAGCGCCGAGAGAACATCGGCGGAGAACATTGGCTTCAGAAATGGGTAATTCGTCGGACGAGTTGCGTAACGCGGCGTTGTCGTACCATCGCCTGCCGCGTCCCGGTAAGTTCGAGATTCAGGCGACCAAGCCGCTCGGCAACCAGCGCGACCTGGCATTGGCCTATACGCCCGGCGTTGCGGCGGCGTGCGAGGCGATCGCCGCCGATCCCGCGCAGGCGGCGGAGCTGACGATCCGCTCCAATCTCGTTGCCGTCGTTACCAACGGCACCGCCGTTCTCGGCCTCGGCAATATCGGCCCGCTGGCGTCCAAGCCGGTGATGGAAGGCAAGGCGGTCCTGTTCAAGAAGTTCGCCGGCATCGACGTGTTCGACATCGAGATCGACGCGCACACCGTTTCGCATGTGGTGGACACGGTGGCGGCGCTGGAGCCGACCTTCGGCGGCATCAACCTCGAGGACATCAAGGCGCCCGAGTGCTTCGAGATCGAAGAGCAACTTAAGGCCAAGATGAAAATTCCGGTGTTCCATGACGATCAGCATGGCACCGCGATCATCGTCTGCGCCGCGATCCGCAACGCGCTGGTGCTGAACGGCAAGAAGCTCGAGGACATCAAGATCGTGACGGCGGGCGCGGGTGCTGCGGCGCTCGCCTGTCTCAACCTTCTCGTCTCGATGGGGGCCAGGCGCGAGAACATCTGGGTCAACGACATCGATGGCCTCGTCTATGAGGGCCGCAATACGCTGATGGACAAATGGAAGTCCATCTATGCGCAGAAGACCGACAAGCGCACGCTGGCGGAATCCATCGTCGGCGCCGACGTGTTCCTCGGCCTGTCCGGCCCGAACGTGCTGACGCCCGCGATGCTCAAGACGATGGCGGATGGCCCGCTCATCATGGCGCTCGCCAACCCGACGCCGGAAATCATGCCCGACGTGGCGCGCGAAGCGCGCCCCGATGCGATGATCTGCACCGGCCGCTCCGACTTCCCGAACCAGGTCAACAACGTCCTGTGCTTCCCCTTCATCTTCCGCGGCGCGCTCGATGTCGGCGCCACCGCGATCAACGAGGAGATGAAGCGCGCGGCTGTCGATGCGCTGGCGCAGCTGGCGCGCGATCCGCCGTCGGACGTGGTGACGCGCGGTTTCGACGGCACGGAATCGACCGGCTTCGGCCCGGGCTCGCTGATCCCCGGCGCATTCGATCCCCGCATCATCCTGCGCGTGGCACCGGCCGTCGCCAAGGCGGCGATGGACTCCGGTGTGGCGACGCGGCCGATCGCGGATTTCGATGCCTATGTCGAGCAGCTCGACCGCTTCGTTTTCCGCTCCGGCTTCATCATGAAGCCGCTGTTCGCCAAGGCGCGCAAGGAGCCGATGCGCGTGATCTACGCCGAAGGCGAAGACGAGCGCGTGCTGCGCGCGGTGCAGGTCGTACTGGAAGAGAAGATCGCGCGTCCGATCCTCGTCGGCCGTCCCAACGTGGTCGCGACGCGGCTCAAGCGCGCGGGCTTCTCGATCAAGCCGGGTGAGGATTTCGACCTCATCAACCCGGAAGACGATCCGCGCTATCGCTCTTACGTCCAGAGCTATGTCGACATTGCCGGCCGTCACGGCATCACGCCGGATGCAGCGCGCACGCTGGTGCGTACCAACTCGACCGTGATCGCCGCGCTGTCGGTTCAGCGCGGAGAGGCGGATGCGATGCTGTGCGGCGTCGATGGCCGCTATCTCAGCCATCTGCGCCGCGTGCGTGAAATCATCGGCATCCGGCCCGAATTGACCGATTATTCGGCGCTGGCGCTTCTGATCACCAACAAGGGCTCGTACTTCATCGGCGACACGCAGATTCGCCAGAACCCGACGGCGGAAGAACTGGCCGAGATCGCGGCCCTTGCATCGGTGCATGTGCAGCGTTTCGGCATCAAGCCGCGTATCGCCTTCCTGTCGCATTCCGATTTCGGCAGCCATGACTCGGAGTCGGCGCGCAAGATGCGCCGCGCCACCGAATTGCTGGCGCAGTCGCATCCCGAGATCGAGGCGGATGGTGAAATGCAGGGCGACAGCGCGCTGTCGGAAGTCACCCGCAAGCTGGTGCTGCCGCATTCGCGCGTCGAAGGCTCGGCCAACATCATGATCATGCCGAACCTGGATGCGGCGAACATCGCCTTCCAGATGATCAAGGTGCTCTCCGGTGCGTTGCCGGTCGGGCCGATCCTGATTGGGCCGGCGAAGCCCGCGCACATCCTGACGCCGTCCGTGACGGCGCGCGGCATCCTGAACATGACGGCGGTGGCCGTGGTGGAAGCGCAGGAACGTATGAAGCAGCCGAACCTGCTGTGAAGCCTTGCCGGGGAAGGAGTGCGGGGTGGCGCTCCTTTCGGCATCCGCTATGCTGGCCGGGCTGACATGATGGGGATGGCCTCAAGGGCCATCCTGTATGACGGCGTTGTGACTTCGTTTGTTGAACCGTCTCATTCGGACAATGGGGTTAAGTCATGTCGGCGCTTTACGTCATCGGGCGGATTCTGTTCGCTCTCCTGTTTGTCGTGTCGGGCATCAACAAATTCCTCGATCTTCAGGGCGCGACGCAGGCGATCACGACGCATTTCGCGGTGCCTGCGCAGTTGCTGGGATACGCGACGCAGATCGAGACCTTCACGGGGATGCCGATAGCGCAATTGATCGCTATTCTCGGCGGCGTGCTTGAGGTCGTTGGCGGGCTTGCCATCGCGACCAATTTTGCGGCGCGCACCTTTGCGGTGCTGCTCGCAATTTTCCTTGCGGTCACGCTTTTCCACTTCCACGATTTCTGGAACGCGACGGCCCCCGATCGAACCGCGGGCCTGTTCGAGGCGTTGAAGGACCTCGCCTTGATCGGCGCGTTGTTGATGATCGCGGGGCGTTCGCGCGATCTCGCCGCGCCGGGACCGTCCTATACGGACATCTGAAGCTGCTTAACGCCGCCAGGCGGTGAGATCGACGCGCTTTGCGGCGTCGAGCACGCGCGTCTCGGCGGCATGGAGTCCTGCGGCGGCAAGAATGTCCTGCGGCGTGCGCTCCGGCACGCCCGGCATGACGCCGAGGCCGCCCGCGAGATTGACGTCGTGTGCCTGCGACAGCCAGAACGCATCGTAACGGTCGAGAAAGAACGCATAGACGTGCGGTCCGCCGATGATCGCGATTCTGGCCGAAGGCGCCACGCCCGCTGCCTTGCAGGCGTCCTCGAACGAAGCGCCTTTGGGATTCCACAGCGTCGAATGCGGATGCGCGGTATCGGGCGCAAGCGCGGGAACGGAGCTTGTCAGAATGAGCCGCGTCCGCTCATTGGAGCGTTTCTGTTCCTCATGCGAGTGGCGGCCGTGCACGATCAGGTCGGCATCGTCGAGCGCGCTTTCGAAGAAGGTTTGATCGGCGGGAAATTTCAGCGAATCCGGCATGACGCCGGTGGAGTCCGCCAGCATGCCGTTGGCGGAGACGATGACATAGGCTTCGATCGGCAAGACGGACCTGCTATTGGGAAATGGTTTCGACGACGCTCGACAGCGGGCGTGAATTGACCACCGGCTGCTTCAGGCCTTTTACGACCTCCTCATCATATTGCGCAATCGTCTGCACCTTGGTCTTGGCCTTGACCTGCACGACCTTGTAGCCGCCGGCCTTCAGGCGCTTGAGGAGTTCCGGCAGGGCTTCGGCGGTGTGCTTCTGGAAGTCGTGCATCAAAATGATGCCCTTGCCGAGCTTGTCGAGCTTGCCCATCACGGTGTCGATGATCTTCTTCGGATTGTGTGCCTTGAAGTCGAAGGAGTCGACGTCGCACGACCAGATCGCGACGTTGCGTTCGCCCATATAGGCCACCATCGACGGCGGATGCTGAAGGGCGGGGAAGCGAATGAACGGCGCGGGTGAATCGCCGAGCGCCCATTTCACCGCGCTGAAGCCTTTCTCGATCTCGGCTTTGCGCTGCTCGTCCGTCAGCTTCTTGTTGTTGAGGTTGGCGTGCGACCATGTGTGAGAGCCGATGGTGTGGCCGTGCGCGGCGACCGCTTTCAGGATTTCAGGATGCCATGTCGCGTGCTTGCCGATCGGGAAGAAGATCGCCTTGGTGCATTCGTCGTCCAGCGCCTTGATGACGGCGGGCGTGTTGTGCGGCCATGGCCCGTCGTCGAAGGTCAGCACCACTTCCTTCTCGCGCAGGAAGTCGAGCTGCTTGAAATGCTCAAACCCGAAGCCGGGTCCGCCCGTGGTGTTGATGGCAACGACGCGGGAGACGCCGAGCGCGTTCGGATTGGCGCAGGCGGGTTTGGCGGGAGCGGGCGGTGCCGGTGGCGGCGCAGGTGTCGCGGCTGGCGTTGCAGAATTTGCAGGCGGCGCAGCCTTTTGCGCAGCGGCGGTCTGGATCGCCAGCATGGAGATCGCAGCAGTCACGGCAATGATGCCGGTGTTCACACGCATCGTCCTCTCCCACAACGCGGCTTTCGCCGTTTCGTCGTTCCCGAAGAGAAGCCTAACCGGGCAACCGTGAAGCCGCCAAGGAATTTATGACGGGAATAAAACGCCGTGCCGCTGTTAACGCAGCGGCACGATGAAGTCGGTGCCGAGTCCGGTTTCGCCGCCAAGTCCGAGGTCAGACACAATCAGGGAGTCGCCGGGCATGACCGCTTCGGCGATTTTTTGCATTGCATCGTCAGGGACGGTGATGCGGTCGAGCGCCGCGGAAGGCGAGGGCAACGCCACTTCTATCGTGGCACGCTCGCTTTCGCCGCGGTGATGCTTGCGGGCCTGCGCGGATACGGGAGGCTGGCGCGGCGGCAGCGACACCACCGACCACTGGAAGGTTTTGGGATCGTCCTTCGACGCCCGGATGGTGAAGACGTGCGTGCCGAGCGGCCCGCCATCGGCGATGGTCACCGGCGCCTCGAACAGGGGCGCGAAGTTTTGCCGCACGAAGATTTTGCCTTCCTTCCGGCTGATGAAGGCTGCGATATGGCCGGTGCGCTTGACCGGCTTGGCGTCCGCGGCTGGCTTCGCCGGTGCGGGAGGCGTGGCGGCTTCGGGGTTGGCTTCCCGGGTGTTGTCCTTGGCCTTGTCCGGCTCCGTTGCAAGTCCGGTGGTCAGCGGAACGGTACCGCTCGCATCCGCGGTGCGGATCGGCGCGGCGATGCTGTTGGTGGCCTGCAATCCGCTCTCGAGATTGAGGATCGGTTTCAGTTCCGGCAAGGCAGTGCCGGCCGAGGCCGTTACCTTGGGCTCGGGCCTGTGGGTGAACAGGAGCGGGTGCGAAAAATCGACCGGCGACAATTCTCCCGGCGCGATCACGACGCGCGCGCCCATTCGTGTCCAGCCGTACATCCGGATCGCGAAGTTCATCGGCATGCGGATGCAGCCGTGCGAGGCGGGATAGCCCGGCAGCACGCCGGCATGCATCGCCACGCCCGACCAGGTGATGCGCTGCATGTAAGGCATCGGCGCGCCGCTGTAGATATTGGAGCGGTGAAACTTCTCCTTGCCGATGACGCTGAACACGCCCATCGGTGTGGAATGGCCGCGCATGCCGGTAGAGATCGGCGTTTCGGCGTAGAGGCCGTTGGAATCGTAGACCTTGAGCCGCTGCTCCTCGATCGAGATCGAGATCAGGAGCGGGCCTTTCGGTTTGGTCGTTTCCTTGATGATCGCGGGCTTCTGCGCGCGGCGCACGTGCTTTACGCGCGGCCGTTCAGGCTGCGGGGCCGGAATGACTTGATCGGAGTCAAAGCCATCATCGTTGCCCCAGAAGAACTGCGCTTTTGCCGTCGTAGGCAGGACGAGCAGCGCCACCGCCGAGACCAGTGCGATCCGCCGCAGCGTCGCGATCGGCCCGTCCTGCGGGACTGCTATCGAAGTGACCCTCACGAGAGGTAATTGGTTATTCACGCCCATTCCCGCTGTTGGCTGTCTGGTGCCTGAATCTCAGTGTCGCCATCGGCCCGGCAGGTTCACCGCCGAATCGACAGGGAAAACGCTACCCAGCGAGGGCTGACATCCGATTAATAAACCCGGATTTTTGGTCACAAAGCCGTTCCTTTTCCGGAAAACCGGCTTACCTCCCGGTCCAGCCGCCCGCCGCCTCCCGCAGGGGTTCCAGCTCGAAAGGCCAAGATGTTCAAACCAAGTTCCGTTTGGCGCGCCGTTGTTTGCGCCGCCGCACTGTCGCTGTCCCTTGTTGCACCCCTCCGGGCCGCCGATGAGCCCGACCTGATCTTCCGCCGCTCGACCGTGTTCAAGCTGCTCAGCCCCGATGACAAGCTTGCGACATACGGCATCGACGATCCCGATGTTGAGGGCGTCGCCTGTCACTTCACGGTGCCGGAGAAGGGCGGCTACAAGGGCTGGCTCGGACTTGCCGAACAGGTTTCAGACATCTCGCTATCTTGCCGTCAGATCGGGCCAATCCGGTTCAAGGCGAAGTTCGAGCAGGGCGAGGACATGTTCCGCCAGCGCCGCTCGCTGTTCTTCAAGAAGATGCAGATCGTGCGGGGCTGCGACGTGAAACGCAACGTGCTCGTCTATATGGTGTACTCGGACAGGCTGATCGACGGTTCGCCGAAGAACTCGACTTCCTCGGTGCCGATCATGCCGTGGGGCGCCGCGGACCAGATCCAGAAATGCGGCGACTTCCTTTCGAAATGAAAGCCTAGTTCGGCCGCGGGCCCTTGCGGGAGACGCACTGTTTGACCGTGCCGATGCCCTGCGGCGTCAGCTTGGTGCCGGTGATCTGCTTGATCTCGCCAGCTTTGCAACTGCCGTCATCGACCCAGATCCGCTGTCCGAGCCGGATGTGGGTGATGTCGCTCTCGCGCGAGACGATCTCTGCGGAGGCGGGCAGCGTCCATGCCGCAAGCGTGAGGGCTGCGAGAATAAGTCTGGTCCGCATCGGCTTCGCCCCGTTACTTGTTCTGCACCTTCAGGCCGTCCGGCCCGACATTGATCTGCAGGCCCTTCGGCTCCTTCTTGGCCTCATATAAATTGTAGCTGAGGATGCCGATGCCGGCGATCAGCACCGCGATGATGACAATGAGAAGGTTGCGGTTGGGCATGTGGTTTTCCCTGAATGTCGTTTTCCCTAATGGACGACGGTTTTCGAGAACAGGTTGATGACAACGACGCCGACGATAATCAGCGCCAGACCGGCGATGGCGGGCGCATCCAGGCGCTGCCCGAACCAGACCAGTCCCACAAGGGTAATCAGCACCACGCCGAGGCCGGACCAGATCGCATAGGCTATGCCAACCGGCATTGTGCGCAGCACCAGCGACAGGAAATAGAAGGCCACGATGTAGCCGAACGCGGTCAGAAGCAGCGGCTTCGGCCGCGTGAACTGCTCGGACGCTTGCAGTGCAGCAGTTCCAATGACCTCGAAGACGATGGCCGTAATCAGGTACAGGTAGGTCATAACCTCACCGTACCGGGGGATGGCTGATTCTAGAAGCGGCGCGAACTCGCGGGATTTTTCGCGTGAATCTGGAAATAAGATGTGCCTGCAAGCACCTGGGAGCATTGGAACACTGGACTGTGACCGTTGTCGCATTGCCTCAAGGCTCTTGAATTCCGTATAGGGAATACGTGGCCAGAGGCCGCTTTCCCCTCGGGGATTCACAAGGATCGCTGATCGAAATGCGCTGTCCATGAACAAGCTCGTCAGTATCGCCCTGCAGCGGCCGTATACGTTCGTGGTTCTTGCGCTGTTGCTGACGATCGCGGGCCCGCTGGCGGCGCTGCGCATGCCGACCGACATCTTTCCCGACATCGGCATTCCGGTGATCGGCGTGGTCTGGAAATATACCGGGCTGCCGCCCGACGAGATGGCCGGCCGCATCGTGACGCCGTTCCAGCGCGCGCTCACCACCACCGTCAACGACATCGAGCACATTTCCGCCAATTCGTATGGCGGCGTCGGCATCATCAAGGTTTTCTTCCAGCCAAACGTCGATATTCGCACCGCCAATGCGCAGGTCACGGCGATCGCGCAAACCATGCTGAAACAGTTGCCCGCAGGTGCGACGCCGCCGCTGATCCTGAACTACAGCGCCTCGACCGTGCCGATCCTGCAGCTTGCGCTGTCCGGCGACGGGCTGACCGAACAGAACCTCGGTGACTTCGCCACCAACCAGTTGCGCACGCCGCTCGTCACGGTGCCGGGCGCGGCGATTCCGTGGCCCTATGGCGGCAAGCTGCGGCAGATCCAGATCGACCTCAACGCGACCGCGCTTCAGGCGCGCGGCCTCTCGGCACAGGATGTCGCCAATGCGCTGGCGGCGCAGAACCTGATTACGCCGGTCGGCACGCAGAAGATCGGATCGTTCGAATACACCATCCAGCTCAATAACTCGCCGCTGAAGATCGAAGAACTTGGCAACATGCCGATCAAGACCGTCAACGGCGCGATGGTCTATGTCCGCGATGTCGCCCATGTGCGTGACGGCAACCCGCCGCAGACCAACATCGTGCATGTGAACGGCAATCGTTCCGTGCTGATGATGGTGCTGAAGGCAGGCTCGATCTCGACCCTCGACATCATCGACGGCATCAAGAAGAAAATCGTCGAGGTCAAGGACACGCTGCCGGAGACGCTGAAGATAGGTCTGGTCGGCGATCAGTCGATCTTCGTGCGCGGCGCGATTTCCGGCGTCGCCAAGGAAGGCATCCTCGCCGCGATCCTGACCAGCATCATGATCCTGCTGTTCCTGGGAAGCTGGCGTTCAACAGTCATCATTGCGATCTCGATCCCGTTATCGGTGATGGGCGCGATCGCTTGCCTGTCGCTGATCGGAGAGACGCTCAACATCATGACGCTCGGCGGCCTCGCGCTGGCGGTCGGCATTCTGGTCGACGACGCGACGGTGACGATCGAGAACATCAACTACCATCTGGAGCAGGGCAAGGAGGTCGAGACATCGATCCTCGATGGCGCCGCGCAGATCGTGACGCCTGCGTTCGTGTCGCTGTTGTGTATCTGCATCGTGTTCGTGCCGATGTTCTTCCTTGAAGGCGTGTCGCGCTTCCTGTTCGTGCCGATGGCCGAAGCGGTGATGTTCGCGATGATCTGGTCGTTCATCCTGTCGCGCACGCTGGTGCCGACCATGGCGAAGTATCTGCTGCATCCGCATCCGCACGACGAGAACGGCAATCCCGTTCCGCCCGCACCGAGCAGCAATCCGTTGGTGCGTTTCCAGCGCGGCTTCGAGCAACGCTTCGAGCAGTTCAGGAGCACGTATCGCGGGCTTCTCGAAATGGCGCTGCATCATCGCGGCGTGTTTGTCGCGGGATTTTTCGGATTCGTCGCTCTGTCGTTCCTGCTGGTGCCGTTTCTCGGCCGGAACTTCTTTCCGTCCGTGGATGCGGGCCAAATCCTGATCCATGTCCGCACGCAGGTCGGGACGCGGGTGGAGGAGACCGCCAATCAGCTGGCCAACGTGCGCAAGACCATCCGCCAGATCATTCCGCCGTCCGAGATCGACACCATCACCGATAACATCGGGATCCCGTACAGCGGCATCAACATGACCTATAACAACACCGGCGTGATCGGCTCGCAGGACGGCGACATCCAGATCAAGCTGAAGGAAGGTCACCAGCCGACAGATAATTACGTCAAGGAACTGCGCGAGCGATTGCCGCGTGCGTTCCCGGGCGTGACGTTCGCGTTCCTGCCCGCCGACATCGTCAGCCAGATTTTGAACTTCGGCTCGCCCGCGCCGATCGACCTGCAGATCCGCGGCGCCAACATCAAGGCCAATTTCAAATACGCCAACGACCTGTTGCGTCGCATCCGCCACATTCCCGGTGTCGCGGATGCGCGAATCCAGCAGTCGCAGAACGCGCCCACGTTCGAGGTCAATGTCGATCGTACCCGCGCGCAATATGTCGGCGTGACCGAGCGCGATGTGACCAACAGCCTCGTCGTGAACCTGGCTGGTTCGTCGCAGGTCGCGCCGACCTATTTCCTCAATCCGAAAAATGGCGTGTCGTATTCCGTCGTGATGCAGACGCCGGAATATCAGATGAACTCGCTGAACCGGCTGGAGACGCTGCCGATCAACGCGGCGGGGGCGAAGACCTTGCCGATCCTCGGCGGCATCGCCGACATCAAGCGGACAGCCACGAGCGCGGTGGTGACGCAATACGACATTCAGCCGATGGTCGAGATTTACGCGACCGCGCAGGACCGCGACCTCGGCGCCATCGCCGCCGACATCCACAAAGTCCTGAATGAGACGGCCAAGGATCTGCCGAAAGGCAGCACGGCGGTGCTGCTCGGGCAGGTGCAGACCATGAACAGCGCGTTCTCCGGGCTTCTGTTCGGCCTGATCGGCGCGATCGTGCTGATCTATCTGTTGATCGTGGTGAACTTCCAGTCATGGTCCGATCCGTTCGTGATCGTCACGGCGCTTCCGGCGGCGCTCGCAGGGATCGTCTGGATTCTGTTCGCCACCGGCACCACGCTGTCCGTGCCCGCGCTGACCGGCGCGATCATGTGCATGGGCGTCGCCACCGCCAACAGCGTGCTTGTCATTGCGTTTGCCCGCGAGGAACTGGATCGCCTCGGCGATCCGATAGAGGCCGCGCTGCAGGCAGGCTTCGTGCGCTGCCGCCCGGTGTTGATGACGGCGCTGGCCATGATCATCGGCATGACGCCGATGGCGCTGAGCCTGGGCGAGGGCGGCGAACAGAACGCGCCGCTCGGCCGCGCCGTGATCGGCGGCCTCATTTTCGCAACCGTTGCAACCCTCATGCTCGTTCCGGTGGTCTTCAGCATGGTCCACCACAAGAGATATGCGAAGCCGCAGCCGGCTTCCCCGGAGATGTCACATGCCGTCTGATCCCAGCGTCCAGATTTCACAGCGCAAGCTGCGGCTCGCCGGGATCGTCGCCGGCATCGTGATTGTCGTGGTCGTCGTCACGGGCATCGTGCTGCGCGAGAACGGCAATGCTCGCTTACGCGAATGGACCGATGCGCAGGCGATCCCGACGGTGGCCGTCTCCAAGCCCGGCGTGAAGACGCCGAGCGCGCACCTGACCCTGCCGGGCCGGATCGAGGCCTATTATCGCGCGCCGATCTATGCGCGTGTCAGCGGCTACCTGAAGAACTGGTATGTCGACATTGGCGCCAAAGTGAAGGCGGGCCAACTGCTCGCCGAGATCGACGCGCCGGATCTCGACCAGCAGCTCCTGCAGGCCCGCGCCGACCTCGCCAATGCGGAAGCGGCGTCCAAGCTCTCCGCCGCGACGCTGAAGCGCCGCCAGACATTGCTTGCGTCCAATTTCGTCTCGCTGCAGGAAATCGACGAGCGCACCGCCGACCTGTCGAGCAAGAACGCGCAGGTCAAGGCGATGCAGGCCAACGTGGATCGGCTTCAGGCGTTGATCGGCTACAAGCGGGTCGAAGCACCGTTCGACGGTGTAGTGACCGAGCGCAACACCGACGTCGGCGCGCTGATCAACGGCGGCACCGGCACGGGCGCCGCGATGTTCGTCGTCTCCGACATCAAGAAGCTGCGCGTCTATGTCAACGTGCCGCAAAGCTATCTGTCGGCCATCAAGGTCGGCGGGACGGCGTCAATCGAGGTGCCCGAATATAAGGGGCGGTCGTTCCCGGCGACCGTCGAATCCTCCTCGCAGGCGGTCGATGTCGGCTCCGGCACATCGCGGATGCAGTTGCTGCTCGACAATGCCGGCGGCGAATTGCGGCCCGGCTCCTATGCCGACGTCACGCTCAACCTGACGAGCGAGAGCAATCTGCTGACGATTCCCTCCAGCGCCCTGATTTTCAATCAGGACGGGTTGAGTGTCGCCGTCGTGGATGACGACGATCGCATTCGCTTCAAGAAGGTGACGATTGCCCGCGATCTTGGCCGCGAGATCGAGATCGCAACCGGGCTCAAAGCGCAGGATCGTATCGTGGTGACGCCCGCCGACGGCGTGGTGGATGGCGACAAGGTCCGGATCGCTGGTCAGCAGCCGACGGAAAAAACCTCCAGCGCCCAATAATCAAAAGCTCGACGCAGGATTGCATGCAGTCCGCCTGTCTGGTGCCTACGAGGCTATGCGCATGGCCCGTCCGGTTTGGTTAAGGGAATCACAATCAATCGAAGGGTACTATTTTGCCTCCTTGATATTTTGATTCTTTCCTCCGGGGGACATGATGCCGCTTTTCGACGGGTTTTCGCTTGCCGCCAAAATGGGATCGGCTGCTGCAATCGCAGCCGGCGTGGCCACAGGCCTGGGTTTTTATGCGGGAAGCGCGTTGCAGGCGAGCGGGATGGCCTCCGTTGCGGCGGTGATGGCCGCCGGGGTGTGCATCGGCATGGGTCTTGTCCTCTGGGCCGTCAAAGGCGCTGTGCTGCAGCCCGTTCGGGTGCTTGGGGAGAACTTGCAGGCCATTTCGGAAGGCCAGCTCGGCGGCAGCGTGTCCTATGCGGCACAGCAAAGCGAGATCGGAACGCTCGCCAAGGGCGTTGAGACGATCCAGAGCCGGGTCGCTCATTTGCAGATGATGCAGGGCCAGAACGACGACGCCCAGCAGCGCGCCGCCGGAGAACGCCGGGACGCGATGGCCTCGCTTGCCGACAGGTTCGAAACCAGCATCAACGCGGTCGTCGAGGCGGTCGCCACCTCCGCGACGCAAATGCAGTCAACGGCGGAATCGATGGCGGCGAATGCCGGCAACAACAGCGAGCGCGCCTCCGTCGTCGGCCGGGCTTCGGACAGCGCACGCGAAAACGTGCAGACCGTGGCCGCCGCTGCGGAGGAACTCAACGCTTCGGTGGCGGAGGTCTCGCGCCAGGTGATGCAGTCGAGCGAGATTGCGCGCAAGGCCGTCGGCGAGGCCGAGCAGACCAATTCCACGGTGCAGTTGCTGTCCGGCGGCGCGGAGAAGATCGGGCTCGTCGTGCAGCTCATTCAAAGCATCGCCGAGCAGACCAATCTTCTGGCGCTCAACGCCACCATCGAAGCGGCGCGCGCGGGCGAGGCGGGACGCGGGTTCGCCGTGGTCGCTTCCGAAGTGAAAGCCCTTGCGACGCAGACGGCGAAGGCCACCGAGGAAATCGCCTCGCAGGTCACCAACATGCAGTCCACCACGGCGGATGCGGTGCTGGCGATCAGCGGCATTGCTGGAACCATCAACCAGATGAGCGACATTGCCGGAGAAATATCGTCCGCGGTGGAGAAGCAGGGGGCCGCGACCGGCGAGATAGCCCGCAGCATCCAGGCCGTTGCCGCAGGCTCCAGCGAGATCAGCGAGCATATCGGCGGTGTCGGCGCGGCTGCCGCCGCAACCGGTGCGACGGCATCGGAAGTGCTGGCGCGGGCGCGTGAACTCGATCAGCAGGCCGGATTGCTGCGCCGCTCTGTCGATGAATTCCTGACACAGGTGCGCGCCGCGTAACGGGATGCGCGACGCCGGACTGTAATACCTCGTATCTGAAATGCTTGGCAGATATGCGTTCAGATATTCCTGGTGCTGAAGCTCCGGCACTTTGATTTTTCTTATAAAAGTTCGTCTTGGTCTTTTGGCTAGAGGTGGTTGCGCAGAATCGTCTGCGTGACCATCTTGCCCCGACCGGCATTCGCCGTGCCGCACGCATGCTGACCGCTTGACCTTAAGCGCGATTGCAAATCGCATCTGGATCGTTTCAGATGGCGATGCGTGTTGTTTCTTTCGGGGCTGACTTGAATGATTGAACGATCCGCGCATTCTCCTTTTCATTTCGCTCGCTTGTCCGCCGTCGCGCGTCTCGCCGCCGTGGCTGCGCCGCTGATGGCGCTTGGCCTGTCAGGCTGCGGCCCGAGCCAAAACCAGCAGGCGGCCGCGCCGCCGCCATCCGTGACTGTTGCTCATCCGGTCAAACGCACGGTGACGGACTGGGATGAGTTCAGCGGGCGCTTCGATGCCGTCGAACAAGTGCAGATCCGGGCGCGCGTCACCGGCTTTGTCACCGGTGTCGAATTCAAGGACGGTGCCATCGTCAAGGCTGGCGACCTTCTCTATACGATCGATCCCCGGCAATATCAGGCCGTGGCCGAACAGGCGCAGGGCCAGTTGCAGGACGCCAAGGCTCACGTTGAACTCGCCAAGCGTGAGCTTGACCGCGCCACCTCGCTGATCAAGACCGATGCGGTCTCGCAATCGGTGGTCGATCAGCGTACCCAGCAGCTGCAAACCGCGCAAGCGTCCGCGCTGCAGGCCGAGGGCGCATTGAAGCGCGCGCAGCTCGACGTCGAATTCAGTCAGGTGCGTGCGCCGATCACCGGGCGTATCAGCCGCCATCTTGTGACCGTCGGCAATCTCGTGCAGGGCAGCGAAAGCGGCGCGACGCTGCTGACCTCGATCGTGTCGATGGACCCGATCCATCTTTACTTCGACATGGATGAATCGATCTATCTGAAGAATTCGAGACTCTGGTTCGAGGGCAAGCGCCCGAGTTCGCGCGATACGCCGAATCCCGTGCAGGTGCTGCTTGCGGGCGAAACCAAGCCCTCGCACATGGGCAAGATGGACTTCCTGGACAACCGGCTCGACGTCGGCACCGGAACGTTGCGTGGCCGCGCGCTGGTCGACAATCACGACCTTTCGATCCTGCCCGGCCAGTTCGCGCGCGTCCGCGTGCTCGGCAGCGCGCCTTACGAGGCGCTGCTGCTGCCGGATACCGCGATTGCCACCGATCAGTCGCGAAAGATCGTGTTCGTCGTCAAGAGCGACAACACGGTGATCGCGAAACCCGTGGTGCTCGGCCCCATCGACGATGGGCTGCGGGTGATCCGGGAAGGGCTCAATGCCGATGATAACGTCATCATCGAAGGGCTGCAGCGCGCGCGCATCGGCGCGAAGGTCTCGCCGCACGCACCGGAATCCGACAAGGGCAACGCCAAGCCATGAACCTCGGCCGTCTTTCCATCAATCAGCCCATCCTCGCGATGGTGCTGTCGATTGTGCTGCTGATCGTCGGCGCGATTGCCTATACCACGCTGCCTGTCGCCGAATATCCCTCCGTGGCGCCGCCGACGGTTGTCGTCACCACGCAATATCCCGGCGCATCGGCGCAGACGGTGTCCGACACGGTCGCGACGCCGATCGAACAGCAGATCAACGGCGTCGAGGACATGCTGTACATGTACAGCCAGGCGACCTCCGACGGCCAGTTGAAGATCACCATTACCTTCAAGCTCGGCACCGACCTCGATAAGGCGCAGGTGCTGGTGCAGAACCGCGTGGCGATCGCGCAGCCGCAACTGCCGGAAGAGGTGCAGCGCAACGGCGTCACCACGCGCAAGAACAGCCCGGACCTTTTGATGGTCGTGTTCATGCTGTCGCCGAACGACGCCTACGACCAGCTTTACATCTCGAACTATGCGTTGCGGCAGGTGCGCGACCAGTTGCTGCGGCTCGACGGCATCGGCGACATCCAGATTTTCGGCGCGCGCGACTATTCGATGCGGCTGTGGCTCGATCCGGACAAGATCGCCAATCTCGGCATGACGGCGGGCGACGTGCTCAAGGCGATCCGGGCGCAGAACCTGCAGATCGCCGGCGGCATTCTCGGCGAGCCGCCGATTGCGGACCGCGCCTTTCAGGAAAGCCTGACCTTCACCGGCCGCCTGAAAGACGCCTCGCAATTCGAGGACATCGTCATCAAGGCAGGCGCGGACGGGCGCACCGTGCGGCTGCGCGACGTGGCGCGGATTGAGCTTGGGGCGCTGTCCTACACCACCAACAGCTTCCTGCTGCGCAAATCGGCGGTCGCGCTGCTGGTGTCGCAGCGGCCGGGATCGAACGCGCTGGCGACCTCGAAAAACATCTCCACTGAGATGGAGCGGCTCAAGGCCAGTTTCCCGCCCGGGCTTGAATACAACATCGGCTACAACCCGACCGAATTCATCGCGCAGTCGGTGAGCGAACTGATCAAGACGATCTACGAGGCGATGCTGCTCGTCGTCATCGTCGTGCTGGTGTTCCTGCAGGGCTGGCGGCCGGCGATCATCCCCATCGTGGCGATCCCGGTGTCGCTGGTCGGCACTTTTGCGATCATGGCGGCGCTGGGATTCTCGGTCAATAATCTGACGCTGTTTGGCCTCGTGCTCGCGGTCGGCATCGTGGTGGACGATGCGATTGTCGTCGTGGAAAACGTCGAGCGCCATCTTGGTGCCGGAATGACACGGCGGGACGCAGCCCTTCTGACGATGCAGGAGGTGGGCGGCGCGCTCGTCTCCATTGCGCTGGTGCTGTGCGCGGTGTTCGTGCCGACGGCCTTTCTCGGCGGTATTTCCGGGCAGTTCTTCCAGCAATTCGCGGTGACGATTGCGGTCGCAACCGCGATCTCGTGCTTCTGTTCGCTGACGCTGTCGCCGGCGCTGGCCTCGCTCATTCTTGAATCGCATCACGAGAAGAAGCCGCCCGCCAAATGGAATCTCCCCGCGCAGTGGTGGGGACGGTTCACGGCCTATTTCAATCGCGGGTTCGATTGGCTGTCGAACAATTATGCCGTCGGCGCCGATTATGTGATCCGTCATTCCATGGCGATGCTTGCGGTCTATGCGGTGCTGATCGGTTCCGCCGGGTGGCTGCTGGTGAGCACATCAAAGGGATTCATCCCGGCGCAGGATCGCGGCTACGTCATCATCTCGGTGCAGTTGCCGGGTGCAGCGTCGCTGGCGCGGACCACGGCGGTCGTGCGTCAGATCGAAAACATCGCGCTCGGAGTTCCGGGAGTGGTGCGTGTGCCGGCGTTCGCGGGCCTGTCGGGCGCGACGCGCACGCAGGCGAGCAATGCGGCGGCGCTATTTCCCGTGTTCGACGAGCCGGAGGAACGGGCGAAGAAGGGCCTGACCGCGCAGGTGATTACAAACGAGTTGCGCAAGCGGCTCTCCAAGATCGAGAACGCCTTCGTGATTGTGGTGCCGCCACCGGCCGTGCCGGGCATCGGCACCGGCGGCGGTTTCGCGATGCGTGTGCAGGACCGCGAGGGGCGGGGTGCTGAACTGCTCGCGGCCGCGACGACGGAATTGGTGACGGCAGCCCGGAAAGCGCCGGGTCTGACCGCCGTGTTCTCGCCGTTCACCGCGGACACACCGCAGGTCTTTGTCGATATTGACCGGCAGAAGGCGCAAATGCTCAGCGTGCCGATCCAGAACGTCACGGAAGCGATCGAGACTTATTTCGGCTCGACCTACGTGAACGATTTCAACATTCTGGGCCGCACCTATCACGTCACGGCGCAGGCTGATCTGCCGTTCCGCAGGGAGACGACCGATCTTGCGCGCATCAAGACACGCAATGCGGCCGGCGACATGGTGCTACTTGGCAGTGTGGTCAACTTCCGCAATATCTCCGGTCCGGATCGCGTGGCGCGCTACAATCTTTACCCGACGGCGGAGTTGCAGGGCGATACGCTGCCCGGCACCAGTTCGGCCACGGCCATTGAGGAGATGAAGAAGCTCGCGGCCGATATCCTGCCGAGCGGCTTCTCCTATGAATGGACCGACCTGTCGTATCAGCAGGTGACGGCGGCGAACGCGGGACTTTACGTGTTTCCGGTCTGCGTGCTGTTCGTGTTCCTGGTGCTGGCGGCGCAGTACGGAAGCTGGACGCTGCCGCTGTCCGTCATCCTGATCGTGCCGATGTGCCTGCTTGCCGCGACCATCGGCGTGCGGCTGATGGGGCAGGACATCAACATCCTGACCCAAATCGGCTTCGTCGTGCTGGTAGGTCTGGCTGCGAAGAACGCGATCCTGATTGTGGAGTTCGCGCGCGACATCGAGCACGAAGGCAAGGATACGCTGCATGCGGTGATCGAGGCGTGCCGTCTGCGTCTGCGGCCGATCCTGATGACGTCGTTCGCCTTCATCCTCGGCGTGCTGCCGCTGGTGATCTCGACAGGCTCGGGCTCGGAAATGCGTCAGGCAGTCGGCGTCGCGGTGTTCTTCGGCATGCTGGGCGTGACGCTGTTTGGACTGATCTTCACCCCGATCTTCTACATGCTGATCCGCAGGATGTTCCCGGGCTCGGTGACGATTCCGAGCAAGGATCTCGGCGCGCACATCTAGCGGAGGGCGAGGAACACCGATGCACAGAAGGCGTTGACCGGATTATTCCGTCTCACGGGAGAAGGATGATGATCCGTAAACTGGCGTCGGGCGAATACCGGCTGTACTCGCGCAAGGTCAATCCGAAAACCGGCAAGCGCCGCAATCTCGGCACGTTCAAGTCGCGCGCGGCGGCGGAGAAGCACGAACGCGACGTGCAATATTTCAAGCGGCACTGAAAATCAGACGCGCCCGCTGACCGGGATCAGCGCACCAGTGACGGCGCTGGCCTCGGGGCTTGCGAGAAACAGGATGACGCTCGCCAGTTCCTGCGGGCTGACCCACGTGGAAAAATCCGCCTTCGGCATGTCGCGGCGATTGGCAGGCGTGTCGATGGTGGACGGCAGCACGGCGTTGACCGTGACCTTGCCTTTCAGCTCAACGGCGAGCGCCTCGGTGAGGCGATGCACGCCGGATTTCGAGGCAGCATAGGCGCCCATGCCCGTGCCAGCCTTCAGTGCCCCGAGCGCGCCGATATTGACGATGCGTCCCGACCCCGAAGCGATCAGATGCGGAAGTGCCGCGCGCGAGGCGTTCAGCGCGGTCAGGGTGTTGACGCGGTAGAGGCGCTCCCAGGTCGCGGTGTCGCCCTCGTTCACGGTTTGAAACGCGAAAGCGCCGGCAATGTTGATGAGTGCATCGAGCCGTCCGTAATGGGCGACAGCCGCTTCAATCGCGCGATTGGCCTCGCCGGGTTCGGCAAGGTCGATGCCGCCGATCTCGATGCGGGTCGGCCGCGGTGTGCCCCGGGCCGTGGCGTGATCGATCAAGGCGAGGCGCGCGCCGCGCTCGGCGGCTTCCGCAACGACCGCACGCCCGAGCGCTCCGGAGGCGCCGGTGATCGCGACGACTCTATCCTGCATGATGCTCTCCGGCGGCGAACGTAACGGTTGCCGTTATTTATATAGCTAGAAAATGCTGACGTCGCGCAGCAGCACGCTGGCGCGGGTGACCACGGCTGCGTCCGGCAGAGGGCCGTCGTGCCGCTCGCTGGGGCGGCGCTCGATGTCGAACACCTGTTTGGGCGTCAGGGCAGGCCGTTCTTCGGCGGTCGCGCGCCGGGTGAAAACTGGTGTTGTCTCCATCCATGACGGCTGGGGCGGAAGCAGCCGCATGGAGCCGAACGGCGCGGGCTCATCGCGCTCTTCGGCGATGTCGTCGTCATCGGCCAGATCGTCTGCCGGATTGTCGGCAATGGGGCGTTCTCCCGCCACGCGGGCGTCGTCGTCGGCTTGGAGCGCGAACGGGCGGCTGGGCTCGCTCAGTTTGCGGAACGGGAAGGGGCCGAGATCGTCCATCGGGGTGACGTCTTCGGCAGGCTCCGGTGCCTGCGGTGCCTTTGCCTGCTGCATCTTGGCGCTGGAGAGCGCGGCCGGAAACACGTCGTCCCCCACGGGACGGTCGATTTCATGGCCGCAACCTGCGCAGCCATAGGTGAAGGAGACGCGGTCGGCGGCCCACTGCACGTCTTTCACGCCCATCAGGTGCTGGGTGCAATGAGGGCAGATCACGACATCGGGTTTGAAATCGCGAAGCTGGACGTGACTCAACATGGGACACCCTCCGCACGCGCGAGCGGAGGACCCAAACGGACGCCGACTCGCCAGAACATACAGGCTGAATTTACGCCCGCCCCAGCGCGGATTTGTCGGCCGAAACTGCGTCATGCACAGCTTATTTGACGCCTGTGGAAAGGCTCATCGGACCCCTCCGCGCGATTTGTTACCTGCCCGGACAAAAATATTGCGCCGGAATTGGCTTGGGGGGCGGCGTAACGGCGGCGATGGCGGGCCGTAGGGACCAGAGGCGGCGTGACCGTCTTTCCATTGAAGAGGATCATCCTATGAAAACCAGTGCCCGGATTTCGCTCATTGCCTCGGCTCTTGTCGCGGTGGCTGCTTTTGCCGCTCCGGCGATCGCGCAGGACAAGATGGGCCACGATGCGATGAAGCAGGACAGCATGTCCAAGGACCACATGTCGAAGGATCACATGAAGAAAGACAGCATGTCCAAGGACGCGATGAAGAAGCACGACGGCATGAAGAACGATGCGATGAAGCCCGCGGACGGCATGAAGAAGTAAGCGTCTGCGCCGGTGCCCTGCGGCTTCCCCCGGCCGCAGGGCACCCAGAGGCAAGATCATGCTATAGGGAATAAGAGCGAGGGACCGTGGCCGATCGTATTCTTGTTTTCTATGGCTCTTACCGTTCGGACCGGATGGGCATCCGGCTGGCCGATTTCGTCGTGCGCGGCTTGCGTGAGCGTGGCTGCGATGTCGAACTGATCGACGCGAAAGCGGTTGGCCTGCCGATCCTCGATCGCATGTACAAGGAGCATGCCAAGGGCGAGGCACCCGCCGCGATGGAGACCTTGGCGCGCAAGATTGTGGCGGCCGACGGCTTTGTGTTCGTGACCGGCGAATATAATTGGGGCCAGCAACCGGGCCTGAAAAATCTCACCGATCATTTTCTTGAGGAATGGTTCTGGCGGCCGGCGGCGATTGCCAGCTATTCGGCCGGGCGCTTTGCCGGCGCGCGCGCCGCGTTGGCCTGGCAGAACACGTTGTCCGAGATGGGAATGGTGGTGATCTCGTCGAGCCTGGCGGTTGGGCCGATCGCGCAGACATTGTCTGCGGAAGGCGAACCGATGGGTGAGGGCGGCAAGGCGCTCGCGCATGCTTTCCCGCGTTTCGCCGACGATCTGTTGTGGTGGGTGGAAGCCGCCAAGACACAGCGGGCCAAGGGGAAAGTGCCTTACTGAACGGGCGCTTTAGTGCCTGACGAGATAAAGCGGCGTGCGCAGGATGAACTGGAACGCCGGCTTCGGCGTCCAGAACACGGTCGCGGTCAGCCCGAACAGCCGGTTGTCGTTGTCATCCATGCGGTCGAGGTCAGCCCGGATGATCGGCTGGGTAAACGAATGCAGCGACAGCAGCGATTGGCCGGGCGGCAGGAACGGCGCCAGCGCCGTGGTGTTGGCGCCGCCGAAGGATTGCACGCCCGCGCGGCCGGTCAGCTTCCAGTTGTTCGGCCATTGGTAATAGGCGCCGACATAGCCGACGATGGCCGGGCGCACCGAGGCGAGGCCGGAATCGACCCGGATATTGGTGAGTTGCACACCCGCGAGCCAGGCCCGCGTCTCGTCGGCATCGAGGGCGTAAGCCGCCTCGGCGACCGTGGTGAGGCTGGTGGTTGCGAGCGGGCCTTCGGTTGCGGATTTGGTCAGGGTGGAGAGCACCGTCACCGTGGGGAGGGGGCCGCCATTTTGCTGGAGGATGTCGGCCTGAATGCCGACGTTCCAGCTCGCGATGGCGAGCGACGACCATGAGGTGAGATCGGTTTTGGCAGAGCTTGCCGAGATGCCGCCGAACACCGAGAAGCGGTCGTTGAAATCGACGGTCAGCGGCAGGTCGATCGCGACGCCTTGCCCCGACACCGACGACAGGGACGACAATGAAGGCAGCGACAGCGCATTGCCGAAGCCGATATTGAGCGTTCCGGCGGGCACGGTGGAATAGTTGGTCCGCATGTCGAGGTAGATGTTCGGCAGTTGCGCGGCCGGCTTGGCGGCCTTGGCATCATCCTCGTTGTCGCCCGCGAAAGCCGCTTTCGGACAAGCCGCCGCGAGGCCCAGCAAGACTGCAATGGCGAGTCGCTTCCGCCGCCACGGGCGGGAAAAGGATACCTGTCGTGTGGTGTCGGCAGTCACTTAAAGCCAGCCCCGGCCGAACGGCGGGCCTGCGCGTTCGTTTCCCCCGCAGTATAGGCAAGCCGTGCGGGCCGCCAAGGTTCGCAGAATGGCGGCGTCGATTCGCACCCGATCAAGAAGCAGAATTTTCCCGGCAAATTTGTCTCGACGGCACGGATTGACCCGCATCAGGCCCAAGGCGCCTGCTGCAGGTCCTTGGAAAGACGTGTTTTTTGTGCGCCTGCCGATGGCATGCCGTTTGCTGGACAACTCTGGAATCCAGATTTGTCCGTGAGGGAGCCGCACCGCATGTCGATCTCAACGTCGGGTATGACCTCGTCGCCCGTGCCGGCCACGTCGTCCTTGCTGGGAAGCACGTCCGCCAAGAAGAAGCCGTCGGCTGAGGACCAGTTTCTTAAAGTTGCCGGGGAGACGCCGCAGGAGCGCATGTTCAATGCGATGCTGAGCCAGCTCGGCATTAGCGAGGATGACTTCAAGGCGATGAGCCCGGCCGAGCAGCAGAAGGTGATGCAAAAGATCCAGCAGATGATCGAGCAGCAGGCGCAGAACGGGGGTGCACAGTCCCCCGGGCTGGTCATGGACAAGTCCGTGTGACCTGCCGCAAGGCGAGGGGCAGCCTATAAATTCTATCGCCCCGGCTGTTGTCAGAATAAATGGATCGGATAGGCTGGAGGTCCTACTTCCAGGGAGTTACCCCATGAAACGCCTCACCGTTGCAATCGTGATAAGCCTTTTCGCCGCTGCGCCTGCTTTCGCGGACTCTGCCTGTAAGGCCATGAGTGCCGATGGCAAGCCGCTGTCGGGCGCCGCCAAGATGAGCTCGATGAAAAAGTGCTGCAACGACCACGCCAAGAGCGCCGAAGGCAAGCCGCTGTCTGGCGCCGCCAAGGATTCCTACGTCAAGAAGTGCATGGCCGGCTGACAATCGCCGATAAGGCCATCCGAAACACGAAGCCCCGCGCGAGCGGGGCTTTTTGTTTGAGCGGCAGGGTCGCGGTCTGCCCTAATTGGTTTTCGAGAAGGTGCTGCGGACGATGCCGTGGCGCTGCAGCTTGTCGTAGAAGGTCTTGCGCGGAATGCCGAGGGCCTCGATGGTCCGGCGGACATCGCCGTCGTGATTTTCCAGCGTGTCGCGGATGATCGTCGCCTCGACACGGTCCAGCCGTTCGGGCAGCGGCAGCGTGTCTTCGGTGCAGCGGGCCTTGAGGGTTTCCTGTGTTGCGTGGTCGAGGCCAAGCACGAAGCGTTCGGCGAAATGCGACAGCTCGCGGACATTTCCCGGCCAGTCGTGATCGCGCAGATAACGATGCACGGATGCCGAGGCGACAGGCACCGGCCGCTGGAAGCGGGCTGCGGCGCGTTCGGTGAAATAGCCGAACAGCATCGGAATGTCGGCACGCCGTTCGCGCAGCGGAGGGATCGTCAGCGTTACGACGTTGAGGCGGTAGTAAAGGTCCTCGCGGAAATTGCCGCGCTGTGCGGGATCGCCGAGGTCGACCTTTGCGGCGGCAACGATGCGCAGGTCGACAGGGCGGACCTCGTTGGTGCCGAGCGGCGCGACTTCGCGCATTTCCAGCACCCGCAGCATCTGCACCTGCACCGACGGCGGCATACTTTCGATCTCGTCGAGGAACAGCGTGCCGCCATGGGCGTGCTGGATGCGTCCGAGCCGCCGTTTCTGGGCGCCGGTGAAAGCACCTTGCTCGTGGCCGAACAGCTCGCTCTCGATGATGCTTTCGGGCAGGGCGCTGCAGTTGAGCGCGACGAAATTGTTGGCGGAGCGGCGACTCCAATGATGCAGCAGCGTTGCGACCACTTCCTTGCCGCAGCCGGTTTCTCCCGTCACCAGCACATCGACATCGGTATCGGCGATCTGGCGCAGCGTCTGGCGCAGCCATTCCATCGCGGGCGTCTGACCGATCAGGGGCAGGCCGTTTTCGGCTTCGCCGGCGGCTTCACGCAGCGCGCGGTTCTCCATCACCAGTTGGCGCTTCTCGGCTGCCTGCCGCACGCTATGCGCCAGCCGTTCGGCGGCGAAAGGTTTTGTGATGAAGTCATAGACGCCATCCTGGATCGCCTTCACCGCCATCGGGATGTCGCCATGGCCGGTCATCAGGATCACTGGAATATCGGAATCGAGATCGCGCAGCCGCTGGAAGAACTGCAGCCCGTCGATGCCCGGCATGCGGATGTCGGAGACGACGACGCCGTTGAATCGCTGGTCGAGCACCGCAAGCGCCTCCGCGGCCGCCGTGAAGGCCTGCACGTGAAATCCGGCCAACTCCAGCGTTTGCTGGGTGGCTCTCAGGAGGTCGCGGTCGTCGTCCAGCAGGATGACGGAATGTGGATCGGCCGGTGTCCGGTTTGTTGCGGTGTGCTTCATGGAGCCCTCACCAGATAAACTGTGAAGCATGTGCCGTGCTCGCTGCTGTCGACCTCGATGCGCCCGCCGTAATCCGAAACAATGTCCTTGGAGATGACGAGGCCGAGGCCGAGCCCGTTTTCCTTCGATGTGTTGAACGGCGAGAACAAAGAGCGGCGGATCGTTTCGGGAATGCCGGGGCCATTGTCAGCGATGCTGACGGCAACCTCGTTGCCGTGGGACGTGACGGAAATTTCGACACGCGGGTTGTCGCGTCCCTCCAGTGCCTCGAGCGCATTCTGGAACAGGTTGATCAGCACCTGCTCGATCCGGATGCGGGTGCCGGACACCTTGAGTCCGGAAGCGGGGAGGTCGTATTTCAGGGCGTCCAGATGTCCAGCGAACCGGCTGCGCAACAGCACCACCGCGCCGTCGATGGCGTCACGCAGTTCGACAGATTCGGCGGCGGTACGCCCCTTGCGGGCGAACGCCTTCAATTCCTCGGTGATGGAGCCGATGCGTTCGGTCAGCGAAGCAATTTTCCCGAGATTGTCCGCGGCCGATGCGGGCTGATCGCGGTCAAGGAAGATGCGCGCATTGTCGGCATAAGCGCGGATGGTCGCGACCGGCTGGTTGATCTCATGCGCGACACCGGCTGCGACCTGCCCGAGAATGGCGAGGCGGTTGGCCTGCACCAGCTCCTGCTGGACGATCTGCAGTTTTGTCTCGGTGGCGCGGTGGCCGGTGATTTCGGTCTGCAGGCTGTCGCGGGCGCGGCTGAGATCCTCGGTGCGTTCCATGACGCGCCGTTCCAGCTCGAGGCGGGCCATTTCGCTCGAGGCAATGCGCATCTGCGCCGAGTGGCGGCGCCAGAGCAGGAACGCGGCCAATGCGAGCAGGGGAATGAGCACGCCGAGCGCCAAAAGCCGCGTCTCGCGCATGGCGGAGGCAATGGCGGCTTCGACCGGCACCAGATAATCCAGCCGCCAGGGTGTCGACGGCACTTTCGTCGTCAGCCTGAGATAGGTGGCCTTGCGATGGCCCGGCAATGTCGTCTGCACAAGCGACGTGCCGGATGCGAGAGCCTGCTTCTCAACGATGGGGAGCGGGGTCAAGGGCGCGCTGCCGAATTGCAGGCTGCCGACCACGGTGGCGTAGACCGTGTCGGAAAGTTTGCCGTCGGTCAGAAAGCGCCAGGACGGAATGCTGGTCAGCAGCACGACGCCGTGCTGGTCGATGACGTAGGATGGGCGGTTGCTTTCGCGCCAGTCGGCTTCCAACTGGTCGAACTCCATCTTGACGACGACGATGCCGAGCGGCTTTTGCAGGGTGCCGACGACACGAGAGATATACAGCCCCGGCCGCTTGCTGGTGTTGCCGAGTGCAAAGTATTCGGCGGTGCCTTCGCTCATGGCGCGATAAAAATATTCGCGGAAGGAATAGTCGTTGCCGACGAAGCTATCGGAATCCTGAAAGTTGCTGGAGGCGATGGTGACGCCGTCGGTGCCGATCACATAGAGCACGGTGGCCTTGGTGCCCTCGACAAGACCTTCCAGCTTCTCGTTCAGTCTGGCGACGGAGGCGGCATCGCCGATCTCAAGCGCGTCGTGCACCCGCCGGTCCTGAGAGAGCAGCAGCGGAATCGCGCGCGGGCTTTCCAGCACGGCGCGCAGCAGTGCCACCTTGAGGTTGGCATCGGTCCGGCCCTGTTCGGCGAGCGTCGCGATCTCGCGCGTCCGGCCGAAATAACCGGCGACCACGACCGTGACGCCGGTGAGCACGAGCGCCAGCACCGCGAAGGCAATCCAGACGCGCCGCGCCCGCTTTTGCAGCTGGCCGGGCGTCAGGACGGGCACTGAACTGGGCGGTGGCGACATGGCCTATCTGTGCATTTTTCTGCACAACGCTCAATACCGTAAGTGCGGATTATCGCCCAAAATTATGGGCCAGTTATCGCGCGAAGATAAAATGCAATAAATATCAATTCGATATGTGATCTGGGTCTGCTGGCATGCAGGTTGCTGATGTATCGCCAGCGGCTGTCGAAGCCGTGACAGATCAACAATCAACCCCGGGGCGCAACCTTGCCACCGGGGACAGGGAGACACCATGCAAACCACTTTTGAGGCCGTGGACAAGCCCGGCAAGGTTCCGTTCTACCGGCATCTCTATTTCCAGGTTCTGGCGGCCATCGTCGCGGGCGTCCTGCTCGGGCACTTCGACCCGGGCGTTGGCGCCGCGATGAAGCCGCTCGGCGACGCCTTCATCAGGCTGGTGAAGATGGTCATCACGCCGGTGATCTTTCTGACGGTCGCGACCGGCATCGCCGGCGTGTCGGACCTCAAGCGCGTCGGCCGTGTCGCCGGCAAAGCGATGATCTACTTCCTGACGTTCTCGACGCTGGCGCTGATCCTCGGCCTCGTGATCTCGAACGTCGTGCAGCCGGGCGCGGGAATGCACATCGATCCGGCGACGCTGGATGCGAAGGCAGCGGCGGCTTATGCGGCCAAGGCGCATGACGCTTCCATCGTCGGCTTCCTGATGAACATTATTCCAAACACCATCGTCGGTGCGTTCGCCAAGGGCGATATCCTGCAGGTGCTGTTCTTCTCGGTACTGTTCGGCGTTGCGCTGGCAATGGCCGGGGATCGCGGCAAGCCGATTGTCGACTTCCTGCAGGCGCTGACCAATCCGGTGTTCCGCCTGGTCGCGATCCTGATGAAGGCCGCCCCCATCGGCGCGTTCGGCGCGATGGCCTTCACCATCGGCAAATACGGCATCGGCTCGATTGCCAATCTCGCCTTCCTGATCGGCACGTTCTATCTCACCTCGTTGCTGTTCGTGCTGGTCGTGCTCGGTGCGGTCGCCCGCTACAATGGCTTCTCGATTCTGGCGCTGATCCGCTACATCAAGGAAGAGCTGCTGCTGGTGCTCGGCACCTCGTCGTCGGAAGCGGCACTTCCCGCGCTGATGACGAAGATGGAGCGCGCGGGCTGCGACCGCTCCGTGGTCGGCCTCGTGATCCCGACCGGCTATTCCTTCAATCTCGACGGCACCAACATCTACATGACGCTGGCGGCCTTGTTCATCGCGCAGGCGACAGACACGCATCTCAGCCTTGCGGACCAGATATTGCTGCTCCTGGTGGCGATGCTGAGTTCAAAGGGTGCTGCGGGCATTACAGGTGCCGGCTTCATCACGCTGGCGGCGACGCTGTCTGTCGTGCCGTCCGTGCCGATCGCGGGCATGGCGCTGATCCTCGGCATCGACCGCTTCATGTCGGAGTGCCGCGCGCTGACCAACTTCGTCGGCAACGCGGTTGCGACCGTCGTCGTCGCGCGCTGGGAGAAAGAACTCGACCAGACGAAGTTCGCGGCAGCACTGGCTGGCGAATTGCCGGAAGACGAAGCGGCCTATGAGCCGGAGCTTCAGCCGGCGTAAGAGAATAAGTGAAGAAGAGGGGAGCCGGTTTCCGCAAGGAGGCCGGCTCCCGTTCTTTGCAGTCCTATTTGACCAGCGCGATGGCTTGCCGGAAATGCGGATCGTCCGCCGTCCTGAGCCATTCGAATACGACCATCTCGGTCGTGACGATCTCCGCGCCGTGGCGCTCCATCCGGCGGATCGCGGTCTCCTTGTCTTCCGGGCGGCGTGAGCCGAGGGCGTCGCGCACAACGAAGGTCTTGCGAGAGGCCTGCAGCAGGCCGAGCACCGTCTGCTGGACGCAGACATGCGCTTCGCAGCCCGCGACCACGACATGCGCATCGGCAGGCACACGATTGAGAAAGCCGTTTTCCCGGCACGCATCGAAGAACTGCTTGTGAGCGAGGCGATCCTGCTCGACGGGAATTGCGTCGGTGGTCGCACCCAAACCCTTCACATTCTGTTCGGTGAACAGGCGCGGAATCTTGAGCAGCTTCGCCGCATCGATGAGGCGGTTCGCGTTCTTGACGGCGGCCGCGCCTTCGTGAATCGCCGGCATCAGGCGGGACTGGAAGTCGATGATGAGCAGCAGCGCGCGGTCGGGATTGATGGTCAGCATGATGTCAGCCTTCCGAAAGATACGCGATACGGTCTTTGACATAGGCCTCCATCAGATCCGGCGCCGAAGCGCCGAACATCCGGATGCGGCCGGTGTGCAACAGCAGGAGAAGCCCGGTGGCATGAGCGAAGCAATCGACCATCAGGTGGTTCGCCTTCTGCCGTGACGCGCCGAGCGCGAGCGCGGCGTCTGCAATGGGGCGCAGCGCAGCTTCGAGCGCCGCGTTGAGGGTTTTGTCGCGCTCATGCCCCAGCCCTGCGGGCTTCATGCCGCCGCGAAACAGATAGAACCCCAGATCGAGGTCACGCGGGTTTTGGGCATAAAAGCGGAAGAACGACATTGCCGCGGCCTTCAGCCGCTGCGCGGGCGTCCGGGTCTGCGCCACGGACTGATCGACGACCGCGCCGAGAGAGGCGAGGGAGCCCTTCAGCACCTCGGCATAGATGTCTTCCTTGGATTCGAAATGGAAGTAGAGCGCGGCCGGCGTATAGCCCGCGCGCACCGCGATGGCGCGAAGGCTCGCGCCCTCCAGCCCTTCCTCGGAGAAGACCTGCTTGGCGGCCTCCAGAATAAGCTCGCGCTTGTGCCCGCTGACGGCTTCGCGGCGGGTCTGTGTGGTTTTGGCCATGCGCTCTTGTGTTCCGTCTTGACAGTCTGTCCGGCAACGCTCAAAAATCTAACAGTGTTCAATAAATTGAACAAGAGGGAGAACCGTCATGCTGATGTCGGGTGCCGACTACCGGGAATCCCTGCGCGCCTACAAGCCGCGGGTTTTCGTCAACGGCAACGCCATCGAGAGCGTGGCTGACGAGCCGCTGCTGGCGCCCGGCATCGCCGGTATCGGCGTCACCTACGACTTCGCGCTGATGAAGGAGCACGCGCCGATCATGACGGCGCGGCAGGGCACGTCCGGCAAGATCGTGAACCGGATGCTGCATATCGACGAGACGTCGCAGGATCTGTTGTTCAAGCTCGAGGCGATCCGGCTCGTCTGCAAGACCGTCGGCTGCGCGCAGCGTTACCTTGCCCACGACGCTTTCAGCGGCCTGTATCAATCGACGGCGCTGACGGACAGCCGCCACGGCACCGATTACAGCCAGCGGTTTCTGGCCTACCTTCACGACGCGCAGGAAAAGGACCTCACGCTCGGCATCGCGATGACGGACGCCAAGGGCGACCGCTCGAAGCGCCCCGGCAAGCAGGCCAACCGGGATGCGTATGTCCACATCAAGGAGCGGCGGCCGGACGGTATCGTCATTCGCGGCACCAAGGCCATCGTCACCGGCGCACCCTACATGCACGAGTTTCTCGTCATGCCATGCCGGACCCACAGCCCGGAGGACAGCGACTTCGCGGTGTGTTGTGCCGTGCCGTGCGATGCGCCCGGCGTTACCATCATTGCCCGTCCCGCAGGGCGCCCCGGCGAGGCCGCGGCGAAGTTCTCCGGCAAGTATGGGCAATCGGTCGGCGTCGTGACGTTCGACGATGTGTTTGTGCCGCACGACCGCGTGTTCCTCGCAGGCGAGACCGAGGAGGGCGGCTTCCTCACCACGTCCTACGCCACGCACCACCGGCATTCCTGCATCGGGGCCCGCGCCGGATTCGGCGATCTCCTGATCGGCGCAGGCGCGCTGATGATCGAGGCCAACGGACTCGACGTCGAGCGTCACGCCCACATTCGCGAGGCGATGGTCGAACTCATCACCATTACGGAAAGCTTCTACGCCTGCGGCGTCGCCTCGTCGGTCTATTGCACCAAGGATGCCGCCGGATCGGTGATGCCGGATGCGGTGTTTTCCAACATCGGCAAGCTGCTGCTCGCGACCAAGATCTACGACATGCATCGCGTCGCGCACTACGTCTCCGGCGGCCTGATCGTCGCTCTGCCAGGGCCGGAGGAAGACCATAATCCCGAAACCAGCGCCTCGCTCGCGGCGGTGATGGGCGGACGGCCCGACATTCCCGCCGACAAGCGCGCCGATGTCGCGCGGCTTCTCGAAGATCTGACGGTGTCGCACGAGGCCGGCTGGTACTCGGTCATCTCGCTGCATGGCGGCGGCTCGCCCGAAGCAATGAAGCGCGAGATCTGGCGCAACTATCCGGTGATGGAGAAGATCGAGCTGGTCGAAGGCCTGCTCGATCGCGGCATTCTCGACGAGGGCCGCCGCGTCTCGAAACAGCCGGGCCGCTGCTGCGCGACGGGGTGCGAAGTGCCGGAGCCGCTTGAACCCACGCAAGTGACGGCGCTCAAGAGTGCCGCCGAATAAATTCGCTGCGGTCACGGATGATGTCCGAAAGTTAATTGTGGCGGCGGGAACACAAACTTCCTGCGGCGGATTGTCCCGGCGTAGTTCAATTCATCACTGCTGGCACCCCGCAGAAGCCGGTGAAAGCTGACCTCGTGAGCGCCTTGCCCGCAGGGGAGTGCTCACCATGTCAACTTCAACAGCAATACTGCAAAACCCAGGTTCTACGCCAAGCGCCAATCGCTGGTGGCAGCTTGTCTTCGGCATCATCTGCATGGCCAGCGTCGCCAACCTGCAATATGGCTGGACGCTGTTCGTCCTGCCGATTCAACATCAGTGGGGATGGAGCAAGGCGGAAATTCAGGTCGCTTTCTCCATCTTTATTTTGCTTGAAACATGGCTGGTGCCGTTCGAAGGCGCCATCGTCGATCGCATCGGCCCGCGCTGGATGGTGCTGGCGGGCGGCATATGCACCTTCCTTGCATGGTTCATCAACTCAAGGGCCTCGTCGCTCGGGATGCTGTATCTCGGCGGCGCGATTGCCGGCATCGCCGGCGGCGCGGTTTACGGCACCTGCGTCGGCAATGCGCTGAAATGGTTTCCCGACAAGCGGGGACTGTGCGGCGGCCTCACGGCAGCCGGTTTCGGCGCGGGTGCTGCGATCACCATTGCTCCGATCCGCGCGATGATCGAGAGCAGCGGCTATCAGCACACCTTTCTGGTGTTCGCGATCATCTACGGCATCATCATCGTGGTGATCTCGAACTTCATCAAGGCACCGCTCGCGACAGACACGGTGCCGATGGCGAAGATCAAGGTGGCGCAGGGCGCCGCAGACGTTCCGCCGTCGCAGGCGGTGCGCTCGCCGATCTTCTGGACCATGTACCTGATGTTCTTCCTGGTCGCGGCCGGCGGCCTGATGTCGACGGCGCAACTGGCGCCGATCGCGAAGGAACGCGGCATCTCCGATGTCATGGTCGTGATCTTCGGCATGAGCACGCCCGCGATTGTCGCGGCACTCACCGCGCATAACATCACCAACGGCGTCGGGCGTCCGCTGAACGGCTGGATCTCCGATCACATCGGCCGCGCCAACATGATGGGAATTTCGTTCGGGATCGAGGCGCTGTGCCTCGCCGCGTTCGGGTTCTTCGGCACCACGGCGATCTCGTTTATCGTCACCGACGCGCTGGTGTTCCTGTTCTGGGGCGACATCTTCAGCCTGTTCGCCGCCACGGTGGGCGATGCGTTCGGCCGCAAATATGTCACCGCCAATTACGGCATCATGTACACCGCCAAGGGCGCGGCCTCGCTGCTGGTGCCGGTCGGCAATCTCCTGACGCAGACGACGGGCAACTGGCACATCGTCTATGCGCTGGGCTGCGGCATGAACGTCGTCGCGGCGCTGCTCGGCTTCTTCGTGCTGAAGCCGATCATTGCAGAGCGCCTGAAAAAACCCGCTGCGGCGCTGGCGCATGACGTGCACGCTGTGCCCGCGGAGTGATGATGGCGGCCGACCCTCGGTTTTACAAAACCGCTGCATGACAAATACGAAAGCCCCGCGAGAGCGGGGCTTTTTGGTGCATGCAGTTCCGAAAACTGTGGAGAGGGCATGTAACAAGCGGTCTTTTGCGGGCGTATATCCGGATGTATCGTACGGAATATTGTCTCCGAGCGATTTCAGGCGCTGCCGGGTCTGGGCGGCTTTTCAAAGAAAAGGTATTGCGCAATGGCATTTCGGTGGTGGCCGCCGGCTTCCTTTTTCGGCATCAATCTCGGTCTGACAGGTCTTGGCGCGGGCTGGCGCATTGCCGCCGACCTCTGGCATCTGCCGAAATGGATCGGCGAGGCGATCATCGGCGTCGATGTCGCGATCTGGGCCATTCTGCTGATCCTCTATGCGGCCAAGATCGTCTGGCGGTACGCGACCTTCAACGAGGAATTTCATCATCCGATCAACTGCTGCTTTGTCGGCCTGATCCCCACCGCGACAATGCTGGTCGGCGTCGTGACCCATCCCTATACCGAGCTGGCCTGGTACATCTTCGCAGCAGGCTTGGCGGGGCAGATTCTGTTCGCGGTTCACCGCACCGGGACGATCTGGAAAGGCAACCGCCTGCCGACCGACACCACGCCGGTTGCGTATCTGCCGACGGTCGCGGGCGGCTTTGTCGGCGCAGCGGCCTCGGCGCATTTCGGTTATCACGATCTCGGCGTGTTGGTATTCGGCGTCGGCGTGTTCACATGGTTCGCCTACGAGTCCGTAATCCTGCGCAGGTTGATGGAAGTGGAACGCCTGCCGCCGCCGCTGCGGCCCGTGCTCGGCATTTTCTTCGCGCCCCCCGTTGTGGGGTGCGCGGCTTACCTGAGCCTGACGAACGGCCAGCCGGATTTCATCGCCAAGATGATGCTCGGCTACGGGATATTTCAGGCGCTGGTGATCCTGCGGCTGATGCCGTGGTGGCGCGAGAACGGCTTCGCGGCCTCGTACTGGGCCTTCACCTTCGCCGCGACCGCGCTTCCCGTCTGCCTTCTGAACTTCGTCAAACGCGGCGAGAGCGGCGTCTATGAATGGCTCGCCGCCGGCACGTTCGCGGCCGCCAATGTCATCATCGGCGCGATCTTTATCGGGACGGTGTGGCTGCTGGTGAGGGGAAAGCTGTTTCCGGTGGTGGTAGGCACATCGTAAGGGATAAAGAAGTGCTGTAAACGAGTGATGATAACTACGAAATTGACGTGTCGTGTCATGGTTATCCAGCTTCATCAATTTTTCAAAGCCAGATTTTCACTCATATATCGACGGCCCTTCTCGGTAATCAACCAACTAGTCCCTTGTATAGATCGACCATTTCTTTCTCGCTTTGTGGCGACCGCATTTATCAAACCCAAAGCCTCTAATTGAATACGGATTTGACGCAGTTGTTCCGGATCAATGCTCGCATACTCAAGATGGGGTTCAAGAGTTCGACCATACTTCATCGCCAAGGCTGTACCGATCTCGCGTTCATATTTTTCATTCAAAATATCGTCGATCGAATCGATGAAAATTGCCTGCCATGTCGAAATGAAGCGATGATCTGAGTATGCGTTGCGAACGTTTACGCTGATATTTAAAGAGACCTCCTCTGTTGGTGCTGGCAAATTCGATGGAAATATGATTGGGGCTCCGGCAATCTCTTTTAATTGGGCAGCGAGTGCGGCATTCTCTGACCGTAGTTTTTCTAGTTCTTGAAGAACTTTGGGATCGATTGCTTGATCACCTCGAACCCAGCCTTGGGCAGGAAATAAATTTGTGGTCTGAACAACAGCTGTCAGCACCGTTGTGCATAAGTCGGGCGCAAATTTCCAAAAATCAACGATCCTGCCGGTGGACAGTCGTTTACGAAATGCTTCTAAGCTCCTTACCTTGTCAGGGTCTTTGTCTGTTTTTCCAGCTTCAATTTTGTCAGGCTCGGCATGGAGGAATGCCAATACAGGTATTCCCTTCGACATAGCGTATTCATATTCGTGTTCTGTGAAGCTGAGTTTATCATCTGCCATCGAGCCGTATCGACCAGCGACGATGACAACATAATAATCGCTGCGATCTATCACTCGTTTTATGAAATCTAGTTGTTGTTGATCTGTAGCTGGAAATAATTCCATCCCAGCCGCGACGTAGCCAGCTTTGGCTAAAGTGTTTGTGACTTGGCGCCGTTCGTCGGCTAAATCGGAAAATGTCGAACTGACAAAAACTTGAAATACTTTGTCCATTTCAGTGTCCGAATATGGATGTAAAATAAAAAAGGCCGCTCTTTAGCGGCCTTTTTAATATCAGCTTGAGGTGTTCACGAACACCCGGTCGTGCTTCCGCACGTGTCGCACTTCATGCAGGTGCCGTTCCTCACGAGGGTGAAGTTCGAGCATTCCGAGCACATGTCGCCTTCATAGCCGCGGGCCTTGGCTTCCGCGCGGCGCTCGGCCTTCGAGAGCGTGGCCGGTGCGGCGGCGGCGGTTGCCGCCTGCGCGGTGCCTGCCTTGCTCCACTGCTGCTGCTCAAGCTTTTCCGTCGGCGACAATTCGCGCTCTGGCTCGGCGGTCTTCAACGCGGTTGCGGCGTCCGCGCCTGAGGCCATCGCGGTGACGCGCGATCCGCCGACAGGGGCGGAGTCGTTGTGCGCGGTGACGGCCGCGCTCGCGCCGCCCTGCATGACAACGAGGTTGTCGGAGCGGGAGCGGGTGAGGCCCTTGGAGAGATACTTGCTCGGGCCCGCGCCTTGCGCCTTGCCCTCGCTCACGCCCTTGCCGAGCGCGTCGAACTGCGTCTCGCTCGGATCGACATGGGCGAGGTCGTAGCGCGACAGGTAGCTCACCGCGAGTTCGCGGAACACGTAGTCCAGGATCGAGGTCGCGTACTTGATGGAGTCGTTGCCCTGCACTGGCCCTGCGGGCTCGAAGCGGGTGAAGGTGAACGCATCGACATACTCATCCAGCGGCACGCCGTATTGCAGGCCGAGCGAGACGGCGATGGCGAAGTTGTTGATGAAGGAGCGCAGCGCCGCGCCTTCCTTGTGCATGTCGACGAAGATTTCGCCGAGGCGGCCGTCGTCATATTCGCCGGTGCGCAGATAAACCTTGTGCCCGCCGACGATGGCCTTCTGGGTGTAGCCCTTGCGGCGGTCCGGCATCTTCTCGCGCTCGCGCGAGACATGCTCGACCACGCGCTCGACGATCTTCTCCACCACCTGCGTGGCGCGCGCCGCCATCGGCTTGTCGTGGAAAGCCTCGATCGCATCGTCCTCGTCGTCCTCGTCGGCGATGAGCTGCGAGTTCAGCGGCTGCGACAGCTTCGAGCCGTCGCGATAGAGTGCGTTGGCCTTGAGCGCGAGCTTCCATGACAGCAGGTACGCCGATTTGCAGTCGTCCACCGTTGCGTCGTTCGGCATGTTGATGGTTTTGCTGATCGCGCCCGAGATGAAGGGCTGCGATGCCGCCATCATGCGGATGTGGCTCTCGACCGACAGATAACGCTTGCCGACCTTGCCGCACGGGTTGGCGCAGTCGAACACCGCGTAGTGCTCGTCCTTCAAATGCGGCGCGCCTTCCACCGTCATCGCGCCGCAGATGTGCACGTTCGCGGCCTCGATGTCGCGCTTGGAGAAGCCGAGCGCGGCGAGAAGGTCGAAGCCCGGCACGTTCATCACTTCGGGGGCGATGTGCAGGCTGTCGCGGATGAAGTCTTCGCCCAGCGTCCACTTGTTGAACACGAACTTGATGTCGAATGCGGTCGGCAGGGCCTTCTCGACCTTCGCCAGTGCTTCATCGGTGAAGCCCTTGGCCTTGAGCGAGGAGGCGTTGATACCTGGCGCGTTCGACAGCGAACCATGGCCGACAGCGTAAGCCTCGATCTCGGCGATCTCGCTTTCGCGATAGCCGAGCGCGCGCAAGGCTTCCGGCACGGCGCGGTTGATAATCTTCCAATAGCCGCCGCCGGCGAGCTTCTTGAACTTCACCAGCGCGAAATCGGGCTCGATGCCGGTGGTGTCGCAGTCCATCACGAGGCCGATGGTGCCGGTCGGCGCGACCACCGTGGTCTGCGCGTTGCGGAAGCCGTTGGCTTGGCCCAGTTCAAGCGCGCGGTCCCACACCGCCTTGGCATGATCCACGATATCCGCCTGCGGGCAGGAGGCGTGGTCGAGCGGCACCGGGTTGACGGCGAGCGCCTCGTAGCCTGCGGCTTCGCCGTGCGCGGCGCGGCGATGGTTGCGGATCACGCGCAGCATGTGGCTCGCGTTCTTCTTGTAGCCGGGGAAGGTGCCGAGTTCGGCGGCCATTTCGGCGGAGGTCGCATACGCGGTGCCGGTCATGATCGCGGAGAGGGCGCCGCACAGCGCGCGGCCTTCCTTCGAGTCATAGGGCAGGCCCATGGTCATCAGCAGGCCGCCGATATTGGCGTAGCCGAGGCCGAGCGTGCGGAATTCGTAAGACAGCTCCGCGATCGCCTTGGACGGGAATTGCGCCATCATCACCGAGATTTCGAGCACGACGGTCCACAGCCGGCACAGATGCTCGTAGGCATCCGCATCGAAACGGCGGGTGTGGGTGTCGTAGAACGTCAGCAGGTTCGCGGAGGCGAGGTTGCACGCCGTATCGTCGAGGAACATGTACTCCGAGCACGGGTTCGACGCGCGGATGTCGCCGGACGCCTTGCAGGTGTGCCAGTCGTTCATCGTGGTGTTGAAGTGCAGGCCGGGATCGGCGGAGGCCCATGCGGCGTAGCCGATCTTCTCCCACAAATCGCGGGCCTTGAGCGTCTTGGTCACCTTGCCGTTGGTGCGGCCGATCAGATTCCACGAACCGTCAGTCTCGACCGCGCGCAGGAAGTCGTCCTTCAGTGAGACGGAGTTGTTGGAGTTCTGGCCGGAAACGGTGAGATAGGCTTCCGAATCCCAGTCGGTGTCGTAGGTGTCGAACTGGATGTCGGTATAGCCCTGGCGCGCGAACTGGATCACGCGCTTGATCATGTTGTCCGTGACGAGCGCGCGGCGGGCGAGCTTGATCTCGCGCTTCAGCGCCGGGTTCTTCTCCGGCAGGTAGCAGTCGTCGCCGGGGCCTTCGCAATTCACGCAGGCCTTCATGATGGCCTTGAGGTGCTTCTGGTTGATCTTGGAGCCGGTCACCAGCGCCGCGACTTTCTGCTCCTCGCGCACCTTCCAGTCGATATAGGTTTCGATGTCCGGGTGATCGGCGTCGACCACCACCATCTTGGCCGCGCGGCGCGTGGTGCCGCCGGACTTGATCGCGCCCGCAGCGCGGTCGCCGATCTTGAGGAAGCTCATCAGGCCCGACGAGCGGCCGCCGCCCGACAGCTTTTCGCCTTCGCCGCGCAGCGCCGAGAAGTTCGAGCCGGTGCCCGAGCCGTATTTGAACAGGCGCGCTTCGCGCACCCACAGATCCATGATGCCGCCCTCGTTGACGAGGTCGTCCTCGACGCCCTGGATGAAGCAGGCGTGCGGCTGCGGATGTTCGTAGGAGGATTTCGACTTGGTGAGCTTGCCGGTCTTCCAGTCGACGTAATAGTGGCCCTGGCCGGGACCGTCGATGCCGTAGGCCCAGTGCAGGCCGGTGTTGAACCATTGCGGCGAGTTCGGCGCGACCATCTGCTGGGCGAGCATGTAGCGCAGCTCGTCATGGAAAGCGTGGGCGTCGTCCTCCGACGTGAAGTAGCC